>Ga0207674_10004447_pt1 | contig 16847 bp, 15 predicted proteins | sample KBSCornC72_FD_184303 | JGI IMG/M metagenome (GOLD analysis project Ga0207674, IMG submission 184303) | Corn rhizosphere microbial communities from Kellogg Biological Station, Michigan, USA - KBS Corn C7-2 (SPAdes) (version 2) | ecosystem: Host-associated > Plants > Roots > Rhizosphere > Soil ... | reverse complement strand
GTTCCCGGTCGGCGGCCCGATTTCCCTGATCCAGGCAGTGGCGATGGCAAAGGGCACGGATGAGGATGCCAATCCGCGGCGGGTTGCCGTCTTCCGCACTATAGGTGGGCAACGCCAGGCGGCAGCCTTCGACCTGACGAGCATTCGGCGCGGGCAATCGCCGGACCCGCCAATCTACCCCGGCGACATCATCGTCGTCGATGGCGGGTCTGTGAAGTCGAAGACCAAGCAAATCCTGCAAGCCATTCCGCTTTTGGCGATATTCGGCCCACTTTAGAGAGCCTCACCCCGGACGGAGCGACGCAGAGTGAACACCAACATCGCCGTCAGGAACGAGGGCCAATGGCCCATCAGCCCCTATCCCGCAGAGCCCGCGCTCGGCCCCGGGCAGCGCTCCTATTCCGCGGTGAACATCCTCGACTTCCCAATGTTCATGCGGATCCTGCACCATTGGCGCTGGCTCGTCATGGGAGCGGTCGGTGTCGGACTCGCGGGGGCTATCCTAATCACGCTCGTAACGAAGCCCGTCTACCGGGCGTCGGTGACGCTGGAGGCGAACCCGCCGACGGTGGCGGTCAGCGACGAGCAGTCGCGCCAGCAGGACGCGCAGGCCAGCGATACGTTCGACTTTGTCGCGACGCAGGTCGGGCTGCTCGGAAGCCGCGCCGTGGCGGAGCGGACGGCGCAGGAGCTAAACCTGCCCAACAACCCGGACGTCGTACCGCAGAACGGCGACGCCTCGCAGCGGCTGCGCAGTGCGACGGGGGTTGTTCAGGGCGGGCTGAAGGTGATCGCGCCGGAACAAGGGCAGCTAATCAAGTTCACCTACGATTCGACCTCGCCGCAGCTGGCGGCGCTGGTCGCGAACGGGATTGCCGACAGCTTCATCAACACGTCGCTTCAGCGCCGTTACGAAGCGTCCGCCTACGCCCGCAATTTCCTCGAGCGGCAAATCAACAAGACCCGCGGCGACCTTGAAAGGTCCGAACGCGCAGTCGTGGCCTACGCTCAGCAGCAGGGCATCATCAACACCTCGAGCGGTACAACCCCGGACGGCAAGCAAACCGGCAGCAGCGACACCAATTCGCTCCAGGGCGAATCGCTCGTCCAGCTCAACCAGGCGCTGGCGGCAGCCACGGCCCGGCGCGTCGCCGCCGAAGGCGCTTATCGCCAGGCGCTCGCAACCGGTCCGACGAGCGATGTGAACAGCACGGTCCTGCCGCTCCGGCAGCAGCTCGCGACCTTGCAGGCGGAATATCAGCAGAAGCGCGAGTTCATGAAGCCTGAACACCCGGAGATGCTGAGCCTGCAGTCGCAGATCGAGGAGCTCAAGCGCCAGATCTCAGCGCAGATTTCCCAGGCATCATCCGGAAGGATCAACGGCCTGCTCGCCGACTACAGAGGCGCACTGGAGGCAGAGAGGGCGCTGCAGGCACGAGTCTCGCAGCTCAAGGGCGACGTCCTCAATCTCCGCGGACGGAGCATCCAGTACACCATCCTGCAGCGGGAGGTGGACACCAACCGCAGCCTCTATGATGCGCTGCTGCAGCGCTACAAGCAGATCGGGGTGGCCGGGGGCGTCGGCATGGCGCCGGTCTCGATCGTCGACCGCGCCCAGGCGCCGATTATGCCGTTCAAGCCCAACCTGCTTTTCAACCTGCTCGTCGGTCTGGGCGCTGGGCTGCTGGCCGGCGTTGCCACCGCGGTCGGACTCGAGTTCCTCAACGACACGATCAAGACTCGCGAGGACGTCCGGCGGAAGCTGCAGCTCGCATGTCTCGGTACAGTCCCGAAGACCCCGGCCAAGGACAGCTTCGTCGAGGATCTGAAGAACCCGACATCGATCATCTCCGAAGCTTATTCGGCGATCGTTGCGGCCTTGCGCTTCAGCACGGACGAGGGCACGCCAAAGGTGTTGCTGGTGACCAGCACCCGCTCGGGCGAGGGAAAGTCATCGTCGGCGCTGGCGATCGCGCAGAATTTCGCCCGCCGTGAGCGGCGGGTCCTGCTGGTCGACAGCGATCTTCGCAAGCCGGCATTCAAGGCCGCGAGCGACCGCGTGGGGTTGAGCAAGCTGCTCACCACCGAAGATCCCCTCGCCGGCCATGTGGTCGAGACGCAGCATCAGAATTTGTGGCTCCTGCCGAGTGGTCCGCTGCCGCCTAATCCTGCCGATCTCCTCTCGACCGGGCGCATCCGAAAGATCGTCGCCGAAGCGAAGGAGGCGTTCGACCTGGTTGTGATCGACGGTCCGCCGACACTCGGCCTTGCCGACGCTCCCCTGCTTGCTGCTGCCGCTGGAAGCGCCTTGTTCGTCATCGAGAGCGGCAAGACCCGCACTCGGGCTGCGATCGAGGCGATGAATCGGCTTGAGGCCACGGGGACGCGTATTGTCGGGGCGACGCTGACGAAATCCGAGGAGAGCTCGAGCGGATACGGCCGTTATGGCTACGGCTATGGTTATGGCTACGGCTATGGCGCGAAGGGGCGCCTGAAGAAGACCGAGATCCTGATGATTCCCCAGGTGGAGGAGGGCGGCGCCGACAACCCGCCCGCCGAGGCTGAAGCCTGACGCTTTCACCGGCCGAGGGGGAATGACCGTCAGGCGAATCATCGTCGTCCTGGTAGCGCTTGTCATTGGCGTTCAGGTCGTCAGGAACGCCGCGGTTTTGGCTTTCGCTGGTTCGAAACCCGCCCTCGCCGCCAAAGTCTGGCCAAGTCATCCCGCAAGCGAGATTTCGGCTGCAATGACGGAGATCGCCCTGGCCGCCCGGAATCGCCGGCCGGTTCCCTCCTCCGTCTTCGACAAGATGGCCGACGCTGCAACGAAGGAGCCGCTCGCACCCGAGCCTTTTCTGGTTCGCGGCGTCCAGGCGGAGCTCGCGGGCGATGGAGCAACGGCGCAGAAAGCCTTCGAAGCGGCGCAATGGCGCGATCCGCGGTCTCTCGCCGCGGCATATTTCCTCGCCGACCGCTATTTCCGCACGGGGGACGCGGAGCGAGGGCTCAGGGAAGTAGCGGCGCTCGCCCGCCTCGCACCGAACGGCGAGGCCGTCGTCGGCCCATACCTCGCCGGCTATGCGGCCAACCCCGCGAACTGGCCGGCTCTGCGCAGGCTGTTCCGCGCCAATCCGATGCTTGCCGACAGGACCTTCGTGACGCTCGCGTCGAATGTCGCGACTGTCCCCGCATTACTTGCGCTTGCCGACCCGCGCGAGACGACAAAGAATGCGCTCTGGCTGCCTCCTCTGCTCAACACGCTCACTGGAGCCGGAAAGTACGCTGAAGCGCGTGCGATTTGGGCGAAGATCACGCGTGCCCGGCTGCAGCCGGGGCAATATCTCTACGACGCCTCGTTCAGCGACAGGACTTCCTCGCCGCCGTTCAACTGGTCGCTGACTTCGTCGACGGTTGGGCTTGCGGAGCGGCAGCCCGGCGGCCGCTTGCATGTGGTCTATTATGGCCAGGAAGATGGATTCCTTGCGAGCGAGCTGTTGCTTTTGCCTGCGGGACCATACCGGCTGTCGCTGCAGCTGCTCGGCGACGCGGCGCGGGCGCACAGCCTCAACTGGTCGATCTGGTGCGACAAGTCGGCCGAGCCGATCGCGTCGATCACGCTCGATGCAGCGGCAGCCCGCGGGTGGCGGTTCGAAGTGCCGGCGAACTGCCCGGCGCAGTGGCTCAAGCTGTCGGGGACGTCGGGAGACATTTCGCAACAGGCCGATGTCACCATCGCCGGACTGAAGCTCGAAAAAGCCGGGCCGAATGGCTAGCCGCATCCGCAGCGCCGTCGCGCCCCTTTACCTGTTCGCTTGCCTCATTCTCGGCGGAAGCGCGCAGGGCGTTTGGCAGAACATGGTGCTCCAGCTCGCCGGCGTTGCGATCATCGCCTGGTCCCTGGCGGTTCAAACCGATCAGCCGCAGGCCGCGGCCGCAAAGCCGCTGCTCGTTCTGGCAATCGTCTCTGTCGTTGTCGTCGGATTGCAGCTGGTGCCGCTCCCACCCACAGTGTGGGCACGGGGCGTTCGAGCGTATCTCGCGCAAGGATTTGCCATCCTCGGCCACCCTGTTCCGGCCCGTCCGCTGTCGCTGACGCCATATGAATCGATTAGCGCGTTGCTGTGCCTGATCCCGCCGATCGCCATGTTTTGCGCAATTTTGCGGCTCAGACCGTATCGCCCGGACTTGCTGGTATTCGCGCTGCTCGCCGGGACCGTTGCTGGAGTCCTGCTCGGCGCGCTCCAGATTTCATCGGCCGCCGACTCTTCACCCTGGTACCTCTATCCCGAGACCAATCGCGGCCTCGCCGTCGGCTTTTTCGCCAACGCCAATCACATGGCGAGCCTGCTCGTGATCTGCCTTCCGTTTGTCGCGGCGCTTGCTGCGCGCGGCATGAGCGGCAGCGTTCAGCGGCGTTCGGCGGTTCTGATGGTGCTCGCCGCGGGCGGACTGGTGCTGGTCGTCGGAATCGCGCTCAACGGCTCGCTCGCCGGCTATTCCCTGGCGGTGCCGGTGATTGCGGCAAGCGCGCTCATCCTGCTTCCGCCGAGGAGCCGCGGCAGGAAGGCCGCTGTATTCGTGGGCGCACTCTCGATTGTTGCAGCCGTCGCGGCGCTGGCGACCAGCTCGATTGGCGGGACGCGGATCGGCCAGGATGCGACGACCTCGGTCCAGTCGCGTCAGCAGATTCTCGCCACCACGGGCAGGGCGATCGCCGACTATATGCCGTTCGGCTCCGGCCTCGGTTCGTTCGTTCGTATCTATCGAACCTACGAAAGCCCGGATGCGGTCTCGAATGAATATGTCATTCACGCCCACAACGATTACGCCGAGCTGACGCTCGAGCTCGGGGTCGCGGGCGTCGTCCTGATTCTGCTGTTTCTCGCCTGGTGGGTTGTCGCCGTCGTTGCAGTGTGGCGGATGGGCAGGGGCGGCGCATTTGCCCGCGCCGCCTCCATCGCATCCGCGGCAGTCCTGGTGCACAGCCTCGTCGATTTCCCGCTGCGGACCGCCGCGATCAGCGCGTGCTTCGCCATGTGCTTGGCGCTGCTGGCGGAGCCGCGTGCGCCGCCTCGGCAGGAGAGCGGCGACCTCCGACCCACCCGGCACATCGTCGTCGGCTAGGCCTAGGCCGATGTTTCACAAATTCTGGCACGCGCTCGTCGTCGCGATGAACTCCTGGCACCAAGGCAAGCTTTTCATCGAGCATTCGGTTTCGTTCAGCCACGACGCCTTGCACATCCTGGTCGGCGTCCTGCTATGGGTCGCGTTCGGGCTGCTGCTGCGGCGGCCGCTGACCTCGTGGCGGCCCTGGCTGTGGCTCTTCGCGCTGATCCTGTGGAATGAGACGGTCGATCTGTGGATCGAGCAATGGCCCGATCCCGGACAGCAATATGGCGAAGGCGCAAAGGACCTGCTCCTGACAATGGCCGTGCCGACGATCCTGATGGCCGCCGCGCGGAGCCGCCCGGACCTGTTCCGGGGGAGCGGCTCCCGCAAGCGGCGCTAGCGCAAACGCAGCACGACACTGCCAAGCTGCCGCGACAGTTCGGAAAGCTTGTAATGAAGTCCCGGCAACAGGTGGAATTGGGTCCAGTGAATGGAAACTGTGCCGAAACGCCGCTCGGTCGGTTCCCCCCTTTCCCGGACAAGCATGCGAAAGGCGGTTTCAAGGAGTCGCCGCGTTTGCCGGTCGGCCGTAAGGCGCTGGCGCAGCGGCGAGGCCGATTTCAGTGTCCCGAAAAGCCTGTCGGCCAGGAGCAGCGCCTGTCCCGCGGCCTGGCCGGCGCCAAGCTCTTGCGAGCGCTCGTAGAGCTGCTCGACCTCGGCTGCGCCGCGACCCTCCAGCAGGCCAGCGAAATCGGCGATCCACTTGAGCCTAAACCAGGCGCTCGAAGCGCCGTGGACCGCGAGATAGGCGAACAGCTCACCGTCCTCGAGCGTCTCGAGGGTAATTCCCGAGCCGATGTCGACCGATTGGGTCGGCGAGTGGACATCGATCGAAGGAATCAGCCGGGGATTGTCGGCGGTGCGCGTGTGAAGGTCGATCTGAAGCGCGGGCGCCGCTCTTGCCCACACCGATTCCTTGGATCGGCGGTGCCAGTGATCGAGCGCCGAACGACGACGGGGAAGGAACAGCCGGTATCCGCCATGCTCGAGCAGCAACGCGGCTTTTCCTAAATCAGCCGGATCGATGAGCAGGTCCATATCGATTGCCGCCTTGAGCGCCGGATTGTGGTAGGCGAGCGCGCTCAGCGTCAGACCCTTGAGGAACAGCAGCGGGACTCCCGCTGCTTCAAATTCAGCGGAAAGTTCGTCGCATTCGGCCGCTGCAGTCAGGTTGTTCGCCGCTATGGCTGCGGCATCGGCGGACAAGGCGCGTGAAGCCTCCTCCGGGACCGCGCTCTGCCGCGCGGCCAGGTAGCTCCAGGCGAGTCCCTGAATCCGGTGAAAGCGCGCGAGACGGACGAACCTCGGCCAGTCGATACTCGCAAGATCGAACGATTCGTCCGCCGACGCCCTGAACGCGGCTTTGCAGCATGCGAGGGCGAGTCCGAACTCGTCGGGGAAAACCCCACTGCCAGCTGCGCCATTCGCCATCGCGGCCATTGTGCCCGAAGCGCCTGACAAAGCGAACAATGGCGTTATGCTTGTCGGTTGTGCCCACGACGAGTGCCGGACCTCTTGCGCGATTGCGACGACTGAGCAGCGGCCGACGCCGTCTGCTCCTCAACGCCGTATTGTCCCTCGGAGCGGCGTCGCTTGTGGTCGCAATGCTTCCATTCCGAATCGCCATCCGCTTCGGCTGCGTCCCCGTCCGTTCACAGGCACGAGGAGCGCCAGAGGATGTCATCTGGGCGATCGAGGCCGCGGCCCGTCTCGTGCCGTGGCGAACCGTATGCATCCAGAAGGGATTGGCTGCGCAGCGCATGCTTCGTGCCGGAGGCGCGAATGCAGTCTTGCACTATGGGGCGCGCCATCATCAGGAGGACGGCAAGCTCGAAGCGCATGTGTGGGTCACTGTCGGCGGCAATCCGGTGATCGGCGGCGAAGAAGCCGCCGGGTTCGCACCTGTGGCGACCTACCCGTGAAAAGCGCCGTGGCGAGCGCATCCGATTATCGTGTGTTCGGCCTCAACGTGCGCAGCAGCATTCCGCTTCCCGAGCTGCACCCAGTTGCCATCTCGGGAGAGGCCGACGTCACCGTGACCCTCGGCCCGGTTCCGGAGCCGGAGGGGGCGCAGCCCGGCCTTACCCCTCTCGATGGAGGCCTGTTGCTCGTCATCCCGGATGTCGGCCGCTACCGCATCGAATGCGGTCGCCGGATCACGGTCGAGCCGGCGCCGGGTGTCCCCGAACGGAACCTTCGGCTGTTCCTCCTTGGCTCCGCCTTTGGTGCGCTGCTCCATCAGCGCGGCTTGCTCCCCCTTCACGCCAACGCCGTGGAAATTGGTGGATTGGCGGTCGCCTTCATGGGCGAATCTGGCGCGGGTAAATCGACTCTGGCCGCATGGTTTCACGACCGCGGCTACCGCCTGCTTGCCGACGACGTGTGCGTGGTTCGGTTCGCCGATAATGGTCGCGCCCTCGCCATGCCTGGGATTCCTCGGCTGAGACTCTGGGCGGACGCGCTCGCCACGACAGGTCGCGAGCCGCGCGAGTTCGAACGCTCCTATGTCAGCGATGATGATGACGAGAAATATGACGTTCCCATCGGCAGCCAGGCGCTTGCTTCGGAGCCGCTGCCGATCGCAGCCATCTTCGTGCTCGCGCGTGGCTTCGAAACCCGCGTCGAGCGCCTTGCCGGAGTGGATGCGGCCGAAGCCGTTTTTGCGCACACGTATCGCGGCGCCCTGGTCAGGACCCTGGGCGCGCCGCAGAGTTTCTGGTCCTCCGCGGTGCGCTTGGTCCAGTTTGTTCCAATCTTCCGCCTCGAACGGGTGTGGGATTTGAATTCGATGGATGATCAGTTTGCCGCACTGCTTGATGGGGCGCTGGGCGAGCTTTCCGGTGAAGCCGGTTAGTTCGTACCTGCGACCTTGCGCATGAAATGCCCGACGGAGACGGCGCGCAGCAGGCCATAGCGGTAGCGCATCACAACGTCGTTCCTGGCCCAGCCGTCATCGGGTAATGAATTCGCCGCCTGCCGAATCCACTCAAGGTCCATGGCCGCCGCGGCAGCAGTGCATCGGGCGATCGTCTCCACCTCCTCGCGAAGCGAGCCCTCGTCGCGCCGGAGGGCAACGTACCAGTCGGCCGCCTGATAGCCGCGGATTGGATTGTCACGAACGGCAGGAGGCAGTCGGTCCGCGAAGGCACGTCTGGCAAGCGAACGCGGGACCCCATCGCGAACGAACTCCTGGACGGGAGTTGCCACGCAGAAGTCGATCACGCGCCGGTCTGCCAAGGGATCGCGCAAGCTCACGCCCCACTCGGCAAGGGTGCCTTTGACGTAATTGCCGACATCGATCTCCGCGAAAACGTCCAACCGAAGCCGGAACGGGTCGCTGTAGGGCCGAAAGGTGAGATCGTAGCCGCACGAGCGCGCCACGTTGCGCACCCTCCTTATCTCCGCCGGACTGACAGCGGTATAACCGCGAAGGTCGAGTACCCAGCCGCGTAGCTTTGCGACCGCAGCCCAGGCGCCGTGCGGCAGAAAGGGCCCGAAGAGCTGCGCGAGGATTGTGCGCGGCGGAATGCCATTGCGAGCGAGCGACCGCGCCAGCGCGAGCGCTTTCCCCACTCTGCCATGCCGGAGCAGCCAGCCGAGATATTCCAGCCCGGTATAGGTCGCTGTCAAATTGCCGAAGGTCCCGGTGAGCATGACTTTGGCACCGCGTTCATGCGCGAGCCGATTCATCGCGCGTGACCAGACGGCGTTGTCGATATTGAAGATCGGCTGCTGATGGTAAAAGTGCTCGCGGTCGAGCGCCTCGAGCGGCGACCCGCCGCTGCTCTCGACGAACAGTTGTTCGACGTTGGGATAACGTTCGGCGACGGTGCGGGCGAGGGGGCCCTCATCGCCGATCACACCCGCCGGCACAGCCCCACTGAATTCCGCCGCAGGAACGGCAGTCATCGCCAGGATCCGGTTGGGCGAGAATTGCACAGCTGCGCTGCTCGTGACGATGGTGCTGTCGAGGCCGGCGCTGAGATGCGTCGAAGCAATCTTGTCGGCACCGCGTAGGTGGGCGCCGACGGCGAGGTCCACCAGGCGTCTTAGCTCCTCTTCTGATTCTCGCGGATCAGCTGCTTTGTGCGCTGGACCCGAAGGGTTCCAGTAGCGCCACGAGCGTAGGTTGCCGGGCTCGATACTAAGCAGGTGCGCGGGCTGCACACGCTCAATGCCGCGGAAATGGGTGCGGCGGTCGAAACGTGGCAGCAATGCCAGGCTTTCGGCGACAAACTCGGCATCAAATCCGTTTGGTATGTCGGCAAGCGCATGCAGGCCGGAGGGCATGCTGGCGAACGCGATGAAACCGTTGCCGCGATGGAAATAGAGTGGTCGGTGACCCAGAATGTCGCGGCCCAGCAGCAGCCGCCGCTCAGCCTGGTCCCACCACGCAAAGGCGAATTCGCCGACGAGCCGGTCTGCCGCATCGTCACGCCATTTGAGCAGGCATTCAAAGAGCAGGGCTGCATCGGAGAGCTCCGCGAGGCGGTTTCGGGTCAGCCCGAGCAATCCGGCGAGTTCAGTCCGGTTGTCGAGCCGGAGATCGGCAACGAGGCCATGGCCGCCCCTTTGAACGGGCTGACGGTCGAGGCCATCCTCGGGCAGGATGGGGTAAAGGTTTCGACCGAGCGCCAGCTCGCCGTCGTGCCAGTTCGCGGGGCTCCGGCCGTAGACGCTTTGAGCCTTAAGGATTCGATTGAGGGGATCAAGCACCGGTCGGCCGTCAAGCGACCAATAGCCGGCGATCGCAGTCAGCAGACTTCTCCGCTAGAAGCGCGTGAGGCGCCTACCTCGCGTAAGGCACCGCGACTTTCGAATTACGATTTGCTCTGCGGCCCGTCGCCGCCCGTGTTTTTCGACGTTTCGGCCGCGCCGGCCTGGATCGACTTCACTTCCGGCTTACGCCACGTTTTCTTTGCCACCAGTGACCTCCTCCGAGCGTGCGTCCAGTCGCGGCTGCGATTTCCGCGTCTTATGCATCGGATGAATGCCGCTCGCAACCAGCGGTTCCCATCTTTATCCGGCGCTCCTGACGAGCCGCTTTGCCTCGAGATCGCCGAGGAGCTCGCTAAGCTCTCTGGTGCACTGCTCCGGCTCGACTTCATATTCGTTGAGGAGTGCATCGCGTAGTTGTTCGAAGCTCTTCGGCTCCTTCAGCGTCTGCCACACGAAGGTCGCTACGCTGTTGAATCCGAAACATTCGCCGGCGCGCGGGTCCAGCGCGATGAGCTCATCGCCCAGCTCGGCTTCCATCAGCTCGCTCGCTCTTTGGTAAATGCGGTCAGTCACGCGCTCTCCGCTTGGGACAATCTCAAGGACTGCCGTGTTGGGGCTGGTGAGCCCAGCTGGATTCGAACCAGCGACCTACTGATTAAAAGTCAGTTGCTCTACCGACTGAGCTATGGGCCCACCTCGGGGCGGCGGTTACCCTCGTCGGCGGCGGCGGGCAAGCGCAGCGCTTGCCGCGACCGCCGCATTCCGGCAGCAATCCATAGGTGGATTGGGCGGGGCTCCTGCGACGGCGGATCAAGGCGGCCCGAAAGCGCGGCGCCTCGTGGGTCCGCTGGCTCGACCTGCTGCGGTTGATCCGGACCAGCGAAGGCCGCGCGCGGCTGTGGACGCGATTGGTTCATGCCGATGAGGTTCACCAGACCACGCCATTTACCGCCGAAGACCGCTATCCCGAGCTGTTCGACATGGCCGCGCGGCTGGCGCCGGAGGCCAAGCGCATCCTGTCGTTCGGTTGCTCGACCGGCGAAGAACTGGACGCGATTCGACGGCGCTTCCCTCGGGCGGAGATCGTCGGAGCGGAGATTAATCCGCGATGCCGCCGGATCGCCGCGCGGCGGACCAGTGGGGACCCGCGGATCAAGGTCGTTCCGCCACGCGAAATCGACGGCCCGTTCGATGTCATCTTCGTCCTCGCCGTCTTCCAGCGCGAGCCGCACAAGATCAACGAAATGGATACGCAGGACATATCCTCGCACTACCCCTTCGCCCGCTTCGATGCCGCGCTTAGCGATCTTGTGCGGCGGCTGTCCCCTGGCGGGCTTCTGTGCGTGAGCAATTCCCAGTATCGGGTCGAGGATTCTTCGGCCTCGCGAGAACTCGAGCCCGTCAAGCAATCGCCCGAAGCGCCAGGGCCCTTTTTTGCGCGCGATGGCCGGCGGCTCGGTGAGGCTAGCGGCCGATCGATTTTCCGGCAACGCGACCCCAGCGGGCGGCAAGGTGCCGGACGGTGAGTGCGCCGTTCACCCGCCAGCCGGGCGCAATGGCGAGCAGCGGCTGAAGGACGAAGCTGCGCTGTGGAAGGCCGGCGTGCGGGATTTTCAGTCGCCGCGAGCGGAAGCGGCCGCCGCTCCACAGGACAATGTCGAGGTCGAGAACCCGGGAGCCCCAGCGGCGGCCCGGCCGGCGGCCGAACTCGCGCTCGAGGCTCTTTAGCCGGGCGAGCATCTGTGGCGGGTCGAGCTCGCTTTCGACCAGCGCCACGGCATTGGCGAAGTCGCGCCCGGCGCCGCCATGCGCGGCATTGAGGATGATCGGGGAGGCGTCGAACAGACCAAACTCCGCGTCAAGGCGCGCAATTGCGGCTTCGACCACGCCGGCGGGGCGGCCGAAGCGGCCGTGCGGCCGGTTGGAACCGATCGCGATTGCGTAGAGGTACGGGGGTTCGGCCAAACAACAACCGTTCGCCCTGAGCCTGTCGAAGGGCCGCCTTTCACTTCTTCCCTAAGAACAAGAACGGTCCTTCGACAAGCTGAGGACGAGCGGTATGGGGAAGCGTGACCGCAATCCAACCGGCCGACCTGTCGCCGATCCCGGAAGCCGAAGCGCCGCGCGATTGCCCTTTGTGCCCGCGATTAGTCGCATTCCGGCTCGATTGCCGTGCCGAGCACCCCGAGTGGTGGAACGGGCCCGTGCCGGCGTTTGGAGACGCGGACGCCTGGCTCGCAATCGTCGGCTTGGCGCCGGGCAAGCACGGGGCCAACCGCACGGGCCGGCCGTTCACCGGGGATTATGCGGGCGAGCTGCTCTATTCCACGCTGTTGAAGTTCGGCCTTGCGACCGGCGAGTATCGCGCCAGCCCGGGCGACGGGCTGCAGCTGGCCGGGGCGGTCATCCTCAACGCTGTCAAATGCCTCCCGCCCGCCAACAAGCCGGAGCCGAGCGAGATCAAGACGTGCCGCAATTATTTCGAAGCGGCTCTGGCAAATTTGCCAAAGGTGCGGGTGCTGGTCGCCCTCGGCCAGATCGCCCACGTTGCCGCCGCGCGGGCGCTCGGATTGCCCCCATCGTCGACCAGGTTCGGCCACGGCGCTGAGAATATCGCGCCAGGCGGACGCATCCTGCTGTCCAGCTATCACTGCTCGCGCTATAACCAGAATACCGGGCGGCTCGATGCGACGATGTTCGAAAGCGTGTTCGAGCGGGCGCTCGAGCTTAGATGTCCTCGGTGAGACGCCCATAAAGCTCGGGCCTTCGGTCGCGGAAGAAGCCGAAGGCGGCGCGGTGCTTTTTCGCCGCCCCAAGGTCGAGCGTCGCGACCAGCACGCCCGTCTCCTCCGCACCGAACTCGGCGAGGATGTCGCCGCGCTCGTCGCAGATGAAGCTGTTGCCGTAGAAGCGCTGGCCGCCCTCGCTGCCGATGCGGTTGGCGGCGACGACTGGGACCACGTTCGACACGGCATGGCCAATCATCGCCCGGCGCCACAGCCGCGAGGTATCGAGCTCGGGGTCGTGCGGCTCCGACCCGATCGCCGTCGGATAGAACAGGATGTCGGCGCCCATCAGCATCATCGCCCGGGCGGTCTCGGGGTACCACTGGTCCCAGCACACGCCGACACCGAGCGTCGAACGATGCGGTCCCTCCCACACCTTGAAACCGGTGTTTCCGGGCCGGAAGTAGAACTTCTCCTCGTAGCCGGGCCCGTCGGGGATATGGCTCTTGCGATAGATCCCGGCGACCTTGCCGTCGGGCCCGACCATGGCGAGCGAATTGTAATGATGCGGCCCGTCCGCCTCGAAAAAGCTGGTCGGGATCCAGATCCTCAGCTCCCTCGCCAGCTCCTGCATCGCCAGCACCGACGGGTGCTCTGCCGGAGCCCTCGCGTTCGCGAACAGGCTCTCGTCCTCGACCCGGCAGAAATAGGGTCCTTCGAACAGCTCGGGCGGAAGCACGACCTCGGCGCCTTTATCCGCCGCCTCGCGTACCAGGTCGCTCACGGCGCGGATGTTCGCCGCGGTGTCGTCGCTGAACGCGAGCTGCAGTGCTGCGACGGTGATCTTGCTCATTGTTTCCCCGTACTCCGGCGAAAGCCGGAGTCCAGATTGCTGGATCCCGGCCTTCGCCGGGAGGGCTGCTAGGCAGGCACCTGCTGGCTGATGCAGTGGAAGCTTCCGCCGCCGGTGAGGATGTGGTCGGCGCGAAGGCCGATTGCAACGCGGTCGGGGAACAGCGCCTGGACCACATCGACGGCCGGCCGGTCGTTCGCGGCGCCATATTGCGGGACCACGACCGCTGCGTTCCCGATATAGAAGTTCATGTAGCTCGCCGGGATCACGTCGCCGTCCTCATCGGTGATCCGGCCAGGCGAGGGCAGCGTGACGACGTCCAGCCGCGCATCCGCGAGCTTGCGCGCCGCGGCCTTGTACACCGCCTCGTTGGGATCTTCTCTGGCGCAGGTCGGGATCGCCACGCGGCCCGGCGCGACGAACCGCGCGAGATTGTCGACGTGCCCGTCAGTATGGTCGTTCATCAGGCCCGAGCCGAACCAGACCACCCGTTCGAAGCCCAGATCGTCGAGCAGCCGCTGCTCGACCTGCTCGCGCGTCAGTGTGTTGCGATTGGGGTTGAGGAGGCATTGTTCGGTGGTCAGCACCGTGCCGGAGCCGTCTCCGTCGATCGCGCCGCCCTCTAGCACCCAGTCCGCTCTGGCAAGGGGAAAACCGGCGCGCCGGGCCAGCCGCTCGCCGATGTCCTGGTCGCCTTCGAGCTCGTATTTGCCGCCCCAGCCGTTGAAGCCGAAGCCCTGCGCACGGCGGCTCTTGCCGCTGCCGAGAATGATCGGTCCGGTGTCGCGCAGCCAGATATCGCCGAACGGTTCGACGATGACCTCGGCGAACGGACACAGGCGCTGCGCGGTCTTGGCGGCGCCATTGTGGGCAGCGACGAGCCAGACCTTTTCGCCCTCGCCGCCAGCATGCACCGCCTCGGCGAAGGCCGCGACCTCGCGCTCCGCGGGCTTGAGGTCGCCGAGCCACAGCTCGGGATCGCTCGGAAATCCGATCCACACCGCTTCGTGCGGCGCCCATTCGGGAAGGGGCGGTGACGTCATGACGCCGCCGCTAACAGCGCCGCATGAAAGCGCCAAGTCGCCCTCTTGAACAGCCTTGCGCAACATGCACTATGTCCATGCCGAAGAAGGGGGTTTGTATGCGTGTTGGGTTGTGGCCGGCCGTCTCGGCGGTGGCTTTGTCGTGCGTCGCGGCTCCGGTCGCAGCCGCGGATTCTTCTCTGATGGCCGATGCGAGAGCCTTCGGCACCCGCGAGGCGGCATTCTCTGTCGACCTCTCGCCGAGTGGCAAGCGGCTGGCATTGCTCGTTCCGGGACCGGGGAAAGTCACCGCGCTGAGGGTGATCGACCTTTCGACGGTCGCGGTCACCAACTTGATCAAGTCCGATGCGAACCCGGATTCGCTGCAATGGTGCGACTTCGCGACGGACGAGCAGCTGATTTGCCAATTCGGCGGCAACGTCGTGGCGCCTGGCGACATGGTCCTGGGGGTCTCACGCCTCATCGCCATTTCGGCCGACGGCAAGACGATCAAGCAGCTTGGCCAGAAGGAACATGGCGACTCTGCGTTCCGGCAATTCGACGGCACGGTGCTGGATTGGCTGCCCGATCAGCAAGGCTCGGTGCTGATGGCGCGCGTCTACGCGCCGGAGATGGCCGCGACCGGCAATTACAATCGCGACACGCGGGAGGGACTTGGCGTCGACCGCGTCGACCTCTCGAACCTCAAAATCACGCATGTCGAGCCGCCCCGAGCCGCGGCGGCCAATTACCTGACGGACGGCCGCGGCAACGTGCGGGTAATGGAAACCGACGCCACCGACCACGACGGACTGCTGACCGGAGTCGAGCATTTCTTCTATCGCACCCCCGAGTCGCGCGATTGGAAGCCGCTGGTCGATTATGATGAAAAATCGCAAAGCGGCGTCATCCCGATTGCTGTCGACGGTACCCTCAACGCCGCCTACGTCCTCAAGAAGGTGAGCGGCCGCAATGCGCTGTTCACCGTCAAGCTCGACGGCAGCGGAGCGACGACGCAGGTCGCTGCCAATTCTCAGGTCGACATCGATTCCGTGGTGCGCATCGGCCGCGGCCAGCGTGTGATCGGCTATACTTACGCCGACGATCGCCGGCACACCGTCTATTTCGACCCGGAGTTCTCGAGCCTGGGCAATGCGATCGGCGCCGCCCTCGGCAATGAAATGGTGAATTTCGAAGGCGCCAGCGCCGACGGATCGAAGCTTCTCATCTTCGCCTCGAGCGATTCCGACCCGGGCAGCTTCTATGTGTTCGACAAAGCTACCCGGCACATGGACAAGGTCGCGGCCGTGCGGCCGGAGCTTGAAGGCCGCAAGCTGGCGTCGGTCAAGACGGTGTCGGTCCCGGCCACCGACCACGTGCAGATTCCCGCCTATCTCACGCTGCCGCCGTCCGGGGCGGCGAAGAACCTGCCGGCGGTCGTCCTGCCGCACGGCGGACCGACGGCGCGTGACGAATGGGGCTTCGACTGGCTCGCGCAGTTCCTCGCCGCACGGGGCTATGCGGTGATCCAGCCGAACTACCGCGGCTCGGCCGGATATGGCGAGGACTGGGAAGGGAAGAATGGATTTCGCGACTGGAAGACCGCGATTTCGGACATAACGGCTTCGGCGCACTACCTTGTCGACCAGGGGATTGCCGATCCCAACCGCCTCGCGATCGTCGGCTGGTCATACGGCGGCTACGCTGCACTGCAGTCCGCTGCGGTACAGCCGACACTTTACAAGGCGGCCGTTGCGATCGCGCCGGTGACGGATTTGTCGCTTCTGAAGAGCGAAGCGAGAGACTTCACCAACCAGAATCTCGTTTCCGATTTCGTGGGCTCGGGTTCGAACGTCGTCGACGGCTCGCCCGTGCGCCATTCCGCGGACATCAAGGTGCCGGTGCTGATGTTCCACGGCGACCGCGACCTCAACGTCGCGATTGCCCAAAGCGAGCGGATGCAGGCGGCGCTGGCCAGGGCCGGCGACCGCGCCGAACTCGTCAAGTTCCCGGGGCTCGACCACCAGCTCAACGACAGCGAGGCGCGCACGCAGATGCTGACGCGCATCGGCGAGTTCCTCGACGCATCGATCGGACATTAGGGCTGATCGTGTGCCGTTGCGCTGGCGGACCACAACTGTTTAGGTAGCGCTAACAGGGAGGGCCTATGCGAGCGGCGGTCGTCTTTTCGGGACTGATGTTGCTTGTCGCCGCGGCCGCGGCCGAAGCGGGGATCAAGGCGACCGCGACGGTCGATACAAGCGCTCGCGGAGTCCAAATTGCGCCGGAAATCTTCGGCCAGTTCGCCGAGGAGCTCGGGCGCGGGATCGAGGACGGGATCTGGGTCGGGCCTGGCTC
>Ga0207674_10004446_pt1 | contig 16849 bp, 13 predicted proteins | sample KBSCornC72_FD_184303 | JGI IMG/M metagenome (GOLD analysis project Ga0207674, IMG submission 184303) | Corn rhizosphere microbial communities from Kellogg Biological Station, Michigan, USA - KBS Corn C7-2 (SPAdes) (version 2) | ecosystem: Host-associated > Plants > Roots > Rhizosphere > Soil ... | reverse complement strand
GCCGCGAGTTAGTTCGGATTTCTACATCGGTTGTAGGATTCGAAGTGAGGAGAAATCCAAACTCAAACTGGACGCAAGAGCCAATCAACGAGCCGAGCGGACGTCCAGTCAAAGCGGCATAGGGCTGCCGCACTCCACGACCTCGCGGAGAGAGTGGTACGCAATGTTTCGCGCCAGCGTCATGGAGTGCGGCAACTTTATGCTGCTTTTGTTGCTCCAATCGGCGATCACTTTTCTGTCAGTTGACCTCATGTTGCTCGTGATTGGGGTTTGGATTCTCCTCACGTCGGCTGCTACACAAAAAGAATTTCTTATGCCGCGGAACTTTCACCAACCTGAAAGCGAACAAAGCGCCGGATTTGAATCTCATCTCCGAGCTGTTTTGCGACCCCACCCACGTGCTCCTTGACCGAGACTTCAGAATTCTTTTTCACGAAGCCCTGGTCCACAAGACAGTAGGTCTGGTAAAACTTCTCAAGCTTTCCTTCGACAATTTTTGCGATTGCTTGCGGTGGTTTGTTCTTCACTTGCTCAGCCGCAATTTCCTTTTCCTTCGCAATGACGTCCTGAGGGACTTCGACACGGGAAACCGCATGCGGGTGACCCGCCGCAATTTGCAGAGTAATATCTTTCACCAGTTGTTTGAACTCATCGTTCGCAACTGTGCTTTCTTTGCCGGCGCCGACTTCGACCAGCACCCCAACTTTCGCGCCAGTGTGGATATATGCCGCGATCATTCCGTTTCCGTTGACTTCCATTCGAGCGTGCCGCGCAACTTTGATATTTTCGCGAATCTTCGCGACCATCGCTTGAGCGTCGGCATCGAAATTTGCGTTTGGATCACTGGCAATGCGTTTGGCGGCGTCGTCCGCAAAGGCGCGGAACATTTCGTTGCGAGCGACGAAGTCGGTTTCGCAATTGACCTCGACCAAAACGCCAAGCTTTCCGCCTGGCGCAATGTATTGAGAAATGATTCCTTCCTTCGCTTCGCGACTCGATTTGGCGGCGGCGGTAGCAGCGCCTTTTTTGCGCAAAATATCGACGGCGACATTAATGTCACCATTGGCTTCAGTGAGAGCCTTTTTGCAATCCATCATGCCGGCGTTCGTCATTTCGCGAAGTTTCCCGACAGCGGCAGCAGTAATTTCAGCCATAAATTGTTGATAGCGGATAGTTGATAGTTGATAGAAAAACCGTCGAGGCAATCGGACCCTGGTTGACCCCGAAGTCCAATTTGCTCCTCTGATAGAGCGGTTTAGATTGGCGGATTTGCCGCAGACGTCGCAACCGCGGGTGTTTCCGGAGTCGGCGTTGGAGCGCCTTCAACCGGGGCAGGTTGTTGAGCGGCAGCTTCTTCGGCGGCCTTACGACGCGAATAACGCGCCTCGTATTCCGCCTGGGCCTGAGTTATAGTTTGGCCAATTGTTGCAAGAATCATGCGGACCGAACGGATCGCATCGTCGTTGCCAGCAATCGGGAAATCAACCAGATCCGGATCACAATTTGTATCAACAATCGCGACCACCGGAATCTTCAATCGGCGCGCTTCGGCAACCGCGTTATGTTCGCGCTTGATGTCCACGACGAACATGGCGCCAGGATGCTTGTCCATCGAGCGGATACCTTCAAAAAACTTGATAAGCCGAGCAGCTTCGCGGCGAATCATCGATTGCTCCTGCTTGACGTAATTATTGATGCTCCCGTCAGTCTCCATCTTCTCGATCTGCTTGAGCCGCGCGATGGAGCGCTTAATCGTGTCAAAATTCGTCAAAGTACCGCCGAGCCAGCGCTCGGTGACATAATATTGGCCACATTCTTTGGCCGTTTCTTTGACGGCTTGCTGCGCCTGTTTCTTAGTGCCGACGAACAAAACCTTGCCGCCCTTGCTAACCGTCGAATGCAAAAAATTGCTAGCTGCCTCGAGTTGGTTCAGCGTTTTGCTGAGGTCGATGATGTGGATGCCGTTGCGAGCGTCGAAAATGAACGGCTTCATTTTCGGATTCCACCGTTTGGTTTGGTGCCCGAAGTGGACGCCGGAATCCAACAATTCCTTAATGCCAATACTAATCACAGTTTTCCTTTTGTTAGAAGCTCGTAGTAATGCCGACTCTTAGCCGGCGCTTTCAAAAGCGAGCCATCCCGCGGAACACGGGATTAATTTCAGTGTTGTTATGGCCACCTGCGCCAACACGGTGCAGGATATTTAAGACCGTTACTCTTTCGAAGTGGTGCCTAAGCTTAGTGAGCGAAGGCCAGCCTCCGAAAGAACGGTTAAAGTAGCAGAACCGACTTCTTGCGCAACCGTTATTTTCGTGCTTTTTCGACTCTTATTAGAGCAGAGTATTTCGCAGACGATGTGCAAAATTGGCTCAAAAAGAAAAATCCTTTCTCAGTTAAACGCTTTAGCTCGTCAACATGTTAACGTTGAAATTTGCATCCTTGCGGGTGGTCTGAGCAGACGCATAGGCCGCGATAAATCGCGCCTGCGCTTCGGTCAAACCACCATGCTAGGCCACATTCGAAAGACTGCGCATGCGACGGACCTACCGGTCCGCGTTATTCGTCGCGACTGCGTGCCAAAATGTGGGCCGGTGGGTGGTATTTACACAGCCCTTAAAAGCACAAAGGCGGACGCCGTCCTTTTTCTCGCCTGCGACATGCCTCTGGTAAGCACCGAGCTTCTTCATTTTGTGCTGCGACAGTTTGATAACCCAGGTGGTAAGACCAAAACCGTTATTCATAACGCCGTATTTGTTCGGTCACGTGGCGCGGGATTCCCATTGATTCTTCGGAGAGAGGCTCTGGAGCAAGTGGAGCAGCAAATTGAAAAAGGCGATTTCTCTTTGCAATCTCTTGCTAAAGTAGTCAAAGCAACCATGCTTCGTCTGACAAGCGATTGGTCACAACAGCTTTTCAATGTTAATACTCCGGGAGAATGGACCGCGATGCATACAAGACATTTCCAGGGAGGGAGTATTCGCGAGATGCAAGCGGCGAAAACGTGAGAAGCAAAAAAAAGTTTGCAATTTGACTGTCAATGCGAGCGAACCGCCTTTACGAGCCGGTGAACACTCGCCGCAATCAAATCTTCCACGTCGTCTCCCCATCTTAACGCAGGCTGACCATACGGAATCATGGCCTGGCCGCCTTCGTATCCGCCTTCCTTCAATACGCGCAACGATGGGATGTAGGCCATAACATCATTGCAGTAACCCGCGACCCAGGTTTTCTCACCAAACTCGCGTTTGAACTTCAATGAGTAATCTACTGCCGGCTCGCCACCCAGCGTTACCAGCAATTGATCGCCCAATCTCCACGCCTGCACAGGATACGGATAGCTCCCGGGAAGCTCTTTTCCTGCCTTCAATTCGGCCAAAAGTCGATTCGCCCAACGTCGATGCGAATCAGCCTTATCGCGCGACATTTCCTGTAACTCGGCCTCCGACGGCCCCGGCCCAAAAGCTAGAGTGATGATTTCCATTGTCGTCACTAAGCGGGGTTCGAGAACGCGTGGTGGCGAAAGCAGCACTTCCTCTACGGCGGCCGCAAGCATGTTTCCGTAACGCTCAGCGAACGTTAGTTCCTTGCGTGGAAGTGGATTTTGGTCCGCGCCGCAACCCATGAAAAACATCGCCGTCGCGCCGGGATGGCTTTTTTCAAGGGCGATTTGAGCGAATCCTGCGTAATCGCCCGACCATTGGTAAAAGCTCATCACGGTATTATGGCAGGCGTAGCCAAACAGAACGGCTTTAAGTTTGCCATCCAAGGTTGAAACCGCCAACGCTGGCACCGAATGATCTGTCGGTCCTTTTAGCGCACCTTGTTCAATCAATTGCGGAACTTTCGCTTCCACATTATTGCGACGGTTCACAGCAAATCCAGCGCTCCCGTGCCCCGCGGCAATTCGCACCGGCGCAAAATCAGCCAGAGCTCTCCCAACCACGTCGACAATGTTTGTTTCGAGGCGGGTGGAATAGTTTTCTATCAGGACTCGCTGATTTTCATCCAATGGATACGCGTCATACAACGCGCCGCGCAAAACTGGGCCGCAATGGGTATGCGACGCTGAGAGAATGATTTGCTCCGGCTTAAGGCTGAACTTCTCGCGCAACGCAGCGGACACATTTCTGTAAATGGATTGCGGAATCCCAAGTGTATCGCTCGCGACAAAGATACCTCGATGTCCATCGGCATCTTCCAGCGCAAGCACCTTGACCCAGAGCGACATGAACTTGCCCTCGGCTGGTTTATCCCGGCTGGCATATCCCGCCATCCAAAGCGGCTGATTTGGGGTGATGTCGGCTTTAGCTACGCCGGCCTTCCAGAATTTTTCCTCTCCAAAAACAACCGAAGCGGTGGCCAAAAAAAACAGGAACAGCATGTTGGCCTGCAGGGTCATCATTCGAGTGTTTCTTCCCCTCTTTTGACGGGCAAGAGAAATTTCGATGCGGGTCTGCCCTTGGAGTCTCGACCCTATAGATTCCGTGATGCCAATCCTCAAATTATAATATATGAAACTGACATCTCGATTATTGTTCTTACAAATACTCGCAATCACCGTTGCGTTCACATTCGCAACGCGCGTTTACGCCGAACCACCACATCAGGAAATAATCCATGCTTACTACCTGCTCAAACAGGCCAATAACAATTACGAGGGCCACAAGCAGAAGGCTATCGAACATGTCGAAGCGGCTGGCAAGGCCTTGAATCTCAGATTCGAAAACATGCCGAACTACGAGCGCGAGCGCCAATGGAAGTCCGATCAGATGCTCGCGGAAGCGCGCAACTTGTTGTCTGACGTGCGCGATAAATTCGAGGCCCATGACCGCGAGCGCGCTGCGGCCCACATCAACAAGGCCATCGGAGAAATCAATGAGGCAATCGGTAAAGAACCGGTTCGACAACGTTACGGCGAACCTGGTCGAATTAATGATCCGTATAGGCGCTAAAACATAAGGCAAATTCAAGTTACGCCCGTGGTGCTTATCATCACGGGCATTTGCCTTAAACAAGGATAGCGCGCGATGAGCTTCGCTATTTAACGCCGGTTTCAGATCCCGTCACTTTCACGCTCTCCACCACCGCCAGCGTATTTGATAAGGCCGAAAAATCTTTATCATTCGAAGCCAACTCAAATCCGAGCGCGTTGGTTCCTATCAATCTGACACCACGCGTATAAAAAAGAAATTCACCAGGCTTTGGCGCAGGGTCCGTCAAACGCGCGTACATTCCCTCTTTGTCTTTCCCAAATCGCATGAACTGCAACCTCCTTTCCACCGAATTGGCGATTAACGGTTTCAAGCTGGATTCGAGAGAATGCTGCAACCGCTCCTCAACATTCGTGCCGCGCTGAAGCGGTTCATTGAGATAAAACTGAATTGAGTAATTCGTGTTGGCCGGACCAATCTGATAATAAGCTTTTCCCGCGGACGTGTGACGCGTCCCGATCGCTGGCCAATCCTTTGGAACCGAGATTGTGATTTTTTCGCGATTGGACTGAATCGTCCTCTGTTCCATTTCCGCGGCAAAGGCGAAAACATCCATTAGAATCGTAACCGCGAGAATAATTTCCAATCTCTTCATTGGCGTCGGGTATAATAATGCCAATTAAGTCGAATATTGCCATCATTTCTTCGACGAAAAGTCCTGAGCCAAGATTCTCGAATGCTTGCTGAGAGATGAAATTGGGGAAGATTCAGGTCTGGAAACTCCAGATCCGGTTGTGAGTGCAGCGAAGGTCGTTCCCAGCCAATCAAGGCCCGGGTTCAGGCAACAATGATTTGCGATCAAGTGATACTAGATCGATTACATCGCGTCCCGCAATCTATCCTCACTTAGAACCTGGGTTGTCACTACCGGAAGGACGATGTCGTAACGGTGCTCCTCGAACTTGAGGACGAGTTGGACCCCGCCAAGTTTGTTGGTAACGCAAAAATCAATTGCGGCGGTGGAACTGAGGAAGTCCATGGCTCCTGAACTGTCCCGAGTCCAGGAATCGATATCTTTGAAGTAAAGTCCGGTTTCTTTCTGCTGAAGAAGTATTCGCATACGCTGCGTAATCCACTGCGTCCACTGCGTTTTGCTCCAGCCAACTGTCGCCGGATTGCTAAACCTGCGCTCGATTGAGGACAGGCCGGCTCACGGGATGAGCTTTACTCAAAGTTGGAATTTAGGCAACCACAATTGTGAAGATTTTTTGAATAGTTCGCATAGGTCGTTGCAATGCTCTGGGACCATGAATCGACTGGCATCAAGGCGTTAACGGCTCCGGCTGAGTTAGCGAAAGGACGAGGCGCCGCAACCCGTGTTCGTCGGATAGTTTGCACGGCAATGGTTGATTGTTGTTGAGTGATACGGGGTAATTCGGTAACAGAACCACCTAAATGCGCCGCACAATTAGGGCTTCTAGAAGCAAAAGCGGCAGAGGACCGCACTCCAAAATTTCGCGAACCGCGCGGCTCGTCCGAGAACGGAGCCGTGAAAGTTCAATTTCGCTTCGCCCCGCCATCGAATCTGATCTGAAAGCGATCAACGACATTTACAATTATTATGTCCTTCACTCGACCTGCACGTATCAGGAAGAACCGGAACCGATTAAAGGCCGACGGGATTGGTTTCGGCATCACGGACAGAAACACCCAATTACGGTGGCCGCTGAAAACAACAAAATTGTCGGTTGGGCTTCACTTTCTGCTTACCATGCTCGCAGCGCTTATCGTCGAACCGTCGAAAACTCGGTTTATGTCCATCACGGGTATCATCGCCGCGGAATTGGGTCGCTTCTGCTCGAAGACTCGATCGCTCGCGCCCGCAAGGCAGGTCACCGAGTAATTATCGCCGCCATTGACGCTGATCAACCTGGCAGTATTGCACTGCATACCAAATTCCGTTTCAAGAAGGTCGGTCTTTTCAAACAGGTCGGATTCAAATTCGGACGCTGGCTTGATGTTGTTTATATGGAGCTGCTTCTGTAATCGCGGTGTATCTTTTATTTTCGCGGGTTTCCTGGACGCGCCCCGTCAACCGAACCTGGCCACTCCGAACCGGAATTCCAAAAGCTACGTTCTGAATAGTAATGCTTAAACGCCTCCCTGCTTGAGTTTTCCCCATTTCATCGTATGATTCTATTGTCTTTGACGCCTCGCCAATGTTCCCGTAGCGTCTGGATTTCCGAATCTAACAGCCATGATTGGTTATATCGTAAAGAAATTTCTCGGCTCGAAAAACGAGCGCGAAGTCAAGCGGCTCCGCCCGTTGGTCGCGCAAATCAACGCGCTCGAAGCCGACCTGCAGAACCTTCCCGAAGAGGCGCTGCGCGAGAAAACTGCCAAATGGAAAGAGGAGCTTTCCAAGATTGAAGACAAGGAGGAACTCGCCCGCCGTCTGTCCGAAATTTTGCCCGAAGCCTTCGCAGTCGTCAAAAATGCCTGCCGCCGCCTTTGCGGGCAGGAGATCAACGTCCGCAGCCATCCGCTCAAATGGGAGATGGTCCCATTCGACGTCCAGCTTATTGGCGGGTACGGCTTGCACTCGGGTCGCATTGCGGAAATGGCCACCGGCGAAGGTAAAACGCTGGTCGCCACACTGCCCGTGTATCTCAACGCACTAACCGGGCGCGGCGTTCACGTTGTCACAGTCAACGATTATCTCGCAGCTCGCGATAGTGAGTGGATGGGCGCAGTTTATAAATTACTCGGTTTGAGCGTAGGCTGTATCCTTCACGATCAGCCGCCCAATGTCCGTCGCGAGCAATACAGTTGCGACATCACCTACGGCACTAACGCCGAATTCGGATTCGATTATCTGCGCGACAACGGCATGGCCACGCGCAAGGAGGAACAGGTCCAGCGCGGACATTATTTTGCCATTGTTGATGAAGTGGACTCGATTCTTATCGACGAAGCGCGAACGCCGCTAATCATTAGTGGTCCATCCATTGTCACTCACGACGAGCAATACGGACAATTTCGTGCCCAGGTAGAATCGATTTTCCACACGCAGGAACGTCTCTGTAATCGTTACCTTTCGGAGGCCGAAGAGCACCTGAAAAAGCTCAATCCTGAAGATGGCGCGAAGATCGAAAATGCCGAGGCTATCGAACGGGAAGCGGGCTTGCTACTTTACCGAGTAAAACTGGGCCAGCCTAAGTCGGAAGGTTTGATGAAGTTGCTGGAGAATCCAGAGAACCTTCGGTTGATGAACCAGGCCGAACTCCAGCTTCACGCCGATCAAAAGAAGGTCGAGCTTTACGCCGAAAAAGAGCAGCTCTTCTTTGCCATCGACGAAAAAAGCAACGAAGCCGACCTGACGGAAAAAGGCCGCAATTTCCTCAGCCCAAAAGACCCGGACGCCTTCATGCTGCCCGATCTCAGCACAGCGTTGCACGAGATCGATACCGGTCCAGAGACTGACGCGCGCAAACGGCTCGAAGCAAAAACCAAGCTGCAACAGGAATTCGAAACAAAGGCGCAACGCATTCACGCAATTTCTCAGCTTCTCAAGGCTTTTTGCTTGTACCAGAAGGATGTGCAATATGTCGTTCAGGACAACAAAGTCATCATTGTTGACGAGAATACCGGGCGCTTGATGACAGGCCGCCGCTGGAGCGATGGATTGCATCAAGCTGTGGAGGCCAAGGAACAGGTCGCGATCGAGCGCGAGACGCAAACGCTCGCGACGATAACCATTCAAAATTACTTCCGACTTTACCAAAAACTTGCCGGTATGACCGGCACGGCAGAGACCGAAGCTTCCGAATTCTTTGACATTTACAAACTGGGTGTTCTCGTCATCCCGACCAACAGGCCGGTCCAACGCAAAGACGGCAACGATTCGGTGTATAAAACCAAGCGCGAGAAATATGCCGCCGTTCTTCGCGAGATCCGTGATGTGCATGGGCAGGGCCGCCCGATTCTCGTCGGCACGATATCAGTCGAAGTCAGCGAATTGCTTTCTCGGATGCTCCAAAAGGAACGCATCGTTCACTCGGTCCTTAACGCCAAATATCACCAGCAGGAAGCTGAAATCGTCGCTCGCGCCGGTCAACGTAGCGCGGTGACCATTGCGACGAACATGGCAGGTCGTGGCACCGACATTAAACTCGGGCCCGGCGTCGCCGAGATCGGCGGCTTGCACGTTATCGGCACGGAACGTCACGAAGCCCGCCGCATTGATCGACAATTGCGCGGCCGTTGCGCGCGCCAAGGCGATCCAGGCTCGTCGCATTTTTTCATCGGCCTCGAAGACGATCTGATGCGTCTGTTCGGCTCGGACCGCATCGTCAAATACATGGAAAAGATGGGCCTTGAGGAAGGGCAGGAACTTGAGCATCCGCTGCTGAACAAATCCATCGAGCAAGCGCAGAAACGCGTCGAACAGCACAATTTCCAGCAACGCAAACGCACGCTGGAATTCGACGACGTGATGAACAAACAGCGCGAAGTCATTTACGGCTTCCGCAACGAAATCATCCATTCGACGGATGTCCGGGATCGCCTTATGGACATCATGGAAGAAGTTGTCATCCAAAAAGTGGAGCAATTCACGACTGCAGAATTCGATGAGCAGGAATGGAAAATTCGTCCTCTCACTGATTGGGTGAATTTGAATTTTCCCCTGGGGATGCCCGAAACCGAGATCGTTAAAGCTGCAAAGTCCGGCTCCGAAGTTCCAGTTCCCGGTTCCATCTACAACGGATTCAGCGCCGCGCAATTTGCCGTTTGCAACTTCATTTCCGATAGCGTGCGCAAGGCGTACGAAATGAAGATCAGCTTCGAGAATCCTGAGGCTCTCAAAGAAGTCGAGCGCTACACGATTCTCAGTGCGATTGATAAACTCTGGCAGGAACATCTCTATGAGATGGACAGTCTGCGCCACAGTATTTACCTGCGCGCGCACGGCCAGCGCGATCCGCTCATCGAATACAAAGCCGAGGCGTTCAAGATTTTCGAGGAGTTGATGGTCAACATCAAAACCGAGATTTGCCACAATATTTTCCGAAGTGCGTCGAGTCTTATGGCGTTTGAAAATTTTCTACGCAACGTCCCGAAACAAACGACCCATCAGGCGCCGCCACCAACTCTCGGGTCGGGAACGACGGAACCGCCAAAACCCGGCGCTCCCAAAGAAAGCGATGTCGTCAGCGAAGCTGCCGCAGCAGTGGAGAAAGCCAAACCCGTACGCTCCGGACCAAAAGTCGGACGCAACGACCCGTGCCCTTGCCGCAGCGGCAAAAAATACAAGCAGTGTTGCGGGAAAAACAGCTAGCAAAATTCGAAATTCGAAGATCAAAATTCGAAACAAATTCGAATAGTGAAGGTCGAAGTTGGAACCCTAGGATCATTTCGAGTTTAGGCGCTCAACAGCTCGACCGTCAATCCACGGTTATTGCCTCTGCAGTTGAAATGTTCCGTGATCGTATTTGCAGGAGTAGGTCGAGAGGAAGTTCGTCGCGTCAGCGTGTCCTTCATAATGATAAACACCGCCCGCCAATGAGCCGAGGTCGGCTTCACCGTGGAATTTGTAGCCATTGTCCGTAGCTTCGGCTTTCAATGGCACTGTATATCCGAAGCCAAGAATCTTTTTATACTTTGCATGGAAGCGCGCCTGATAAACGTCGCCTTCTTTTTTAATAATGCATCGCAACTTTCCGTGATGACTGTTGACGTCGCTAATCCATTGGCCTTTCCAACGTCCTTCAAGCCCTGAAGCAGCAACGGGATTGCGCCCAGCTTTTTTCCATTCACGATTGAAGCTGCTGCAACCAGCGCCCAGCAGAACAACCAGAGGCATGAAAAGTAGCAATGAGAGCTTGCGGAAAGTGCGAATTCCAGAAGAGCGCATGAGCGCACCATATCGCGTCGAAGCAGAATCTTGCAAGCAGGGCGTGATAGGTGATGCGTGATTTAGTCCAGGAACCATGGGAAATATGGGAATGATGGCTTGGCCATGGAATTGAGTATTCCTTACACTGAAGTAATATTCTGATTTCTCGAGCGGATATTATGGGTTTGAAATTGTTGCTTGTTTGCGTCAGCGTAGGACTGATTCCCGCACAGACCTTCAGCGCAATCATTGGAACCAATCCCCCTGCCCTGCCCTTAACGTTGGAGCGCATTGCGAACTTGCCTGCAAACGAAGAGTCTGCCTGGAAAAGCTATTTGAAAAATTCCGAACGCCAATTGCGAGCTGACCAGGAGTTCTTTCGGAATGAGTTGCGAAAGCTCAAGATTAGCGAACCCGCCAGACCGCCTGAAGGGCGGGGCGTTCGGGGCATCCCTCTCGATCAACCGAAAGAGCGGTACGCGCAAGCTGAAGCTTTGCGCATCGCCGATATCATACTGTCTTTCCAAACACCGGCGGGTGGTTGGAGCAAAAACCTGGATTTGACCCAACACCGGCGCGCCCCGGGAGAGCGATTTTCGACCGACAACACTTCGCGATTTCCGAGTTCGTCCGACAACGACGCGCCAAGAGACCAGGGTTGGAATTATGTTGGCACTTTCGACAACGATGCGACTGTGACGCAACTTCGATTTCTGGCTAAAGTGATTCGAGCGTTGAGCCTGACGCGAGAAGTTAAGAACGGCACGGCGACTCCTACCCGGACAGGGCAATCGCGCCCCACCTCAGAAAAAGAATATCGCGCGGCGTTTCTTCGCGGTCTGGACTATATTTTCGCGGCGCAATATCCGAATGGAGGTTGGCCGCAGGTTTGGCCTTTGCAGGGCGGTTACCATGACGCCATAACTTACAATGACAACGCCATGATTCAGGTGCTCGAATTGCTGCGTGATGTGGCGGCTGGATTGAACGAGTTCGATTTTGTTGCAGCGAAAACGCGAACGCGAGCATCGGAAAGCGTAAAGCGGGGCATCCACTGCATTCTCGAAACCCAAATTGTCATCAGTGGCCACCGCACAGTCTGGTGCCAGCAGCATGATCCGCTGACACTTCAGCCCTGTTCAGCCAGGAATTATGAGATGCCGGGCGAAAGCAGCGCCGAGAGTGCAAGCATCATACAGTTTCTCATGAAAGAGCCTAAGCCCTCGCAACAGATAATTGTGGCCGTTGAAGCGGCCGCCGCGTGGTTTGAAAATACCAAAATCAAAGACGTTGCCTATCGCTTCGCCGGAGAGTCTGGACGCCTGCTCGTTGACGTTCCCGGCAGCAGCCCGCTGTGGGCTCGTTATTACGACATTGCGACACAACGTCCAATCTTCGGCGACCGCGACAAAACGATTCACGATAATGTAAACGAGATTTCGAAAGAGCGCCGCAATGGCTATGCGTGGTATCGAGATACTCCAGCGCATGCCTTGGATCAATATTCGGCATGGCATAAAACATTTTCGCTGCCTCGTTGAACAATATCGCGAAATGAGGCGTCAAAAGAGTGACTCGAATTTCTGCGGGCATAGCTCGGAAGAGTAACTCTTAGTCTCTCTCAATTGGAAAACGGCGGGCAATCTGTTACTGTGTTGTACGTGGAAGAGTTCGCCGCAGGCGCTATGGCACGCAATTCTGAAAGCAAACAGCCTCCAACCCAGGGAGGCTTGAAATTTCCTGCCGATTTGATTCTCCGATTAATGCGCTACTGCAAAACAGGCTGGCGGCAGACCGCTTCTCAGTACGCCGTTGGCCTGGTGACGGTTGGATTGGGGACAGTGCTTCGAATTGGGTTGGATCCGCTACTGGGAGAACATCATCCATTCACAATTTATTTCGCAGCGGTCGCAATTACGGCCTGGTACGGCGGTTTCGGTCCAGCTTTGGCAGCGACTATTCTGGCGTATCTGTGCGCGGACTGGTTCTTTGTTCCACCGCGCTTCGAATTTAACTGGCCACACACCAATCTTGACGAGTTCATGTCGTTGATGGCGTTTCTGTTTTCAAGCCTTGCGATTGCGTACACGAGCAAGGTTATGCGTCAGGCGCTCGAGAAGGGGCGAGAAAAGCAGCGCGAGCTGGAGCGCGAAATCGTCGAGCGGGAACGGGCGGAAAAAGATCTTCAACGGGCTCAAAGGCAACTGCGTCGCTACGCATCTGCGCTGGAAGAACGAGTGGCGGAACGAACAGCGCATCTGCAGGAAACGATTCGGTCGTTGGAGGGTGTTTGTTACCACATTGCACATGATCTCCGCGCACCTCTGCGAGCCATGGAGGGCTACACCAAGATTCTTTTGAATCAGTACGCGCCCCGTTTTGACACGGCCGGAGAAAACTATGCCCACCGCATTTCCGAGGCTGCGGCGCGGATGGATTTGTTAATTCACGGATTGCTGGAATACGGGCGGCTCGGCCACGAAGAATTCCCAGTAAAACAAGTCGAATCCAGTGTCGTGTTGGAGAAAGTGCTAGCACGATTCAGAGGAGAGATTGCCGGCAGGCATGCCGAGGTAGGAATTGAAGGTAAATGGCCCGTGGTTCTGGCGAATGAAGAATTGTTGGAAACCATTTTTTTGAGTTTGCTGAGCAACGCCCTAAAGTTTGTTGCGACCGGAGTTTCACCAAGGGTTAAACTTCGAGCCGAAGACCGGGCGAACGTAATTCGGTTTTCGGTTGAAGACAATGGTATAGGAATCGCAGAAGAATATTTGCAGAAGGTCTTTTCGATTTTCGAGCGTCTCCATCAGGGCAATTCCTATGCAGGAACAGGAATTGGGCTCGCTATTGCCACGAAAGCCGCGGAAAGGATGGATGCCAAGCTTGGCGTCGAGTCCAAGGTTGGCCAAGGGAGCCGATTTTGGATCGAATTGCCGAGCGCGACCAGCGAAGCGCCCACCAAAATTTCACAGGCGACCGATGCGGAACTGGTGGTGGTCGCTTAGGAGGCTGAAGAACTTCCGGGCGGGAATGCCAAGGCGAATGTTGCTGCGCCCGAGGACGGGCGCCCTCCGTCAACTTTTTGCGCTTTTTGCGTTCTTTTGCTGCCGCTACTTCTTCTCGAACTCCAACTCGCCGTTATGGGCTAGGACCTTAATCCGATCGCCTGCTTTGAATTCGCCAATGAGCAGCTTGGTTGCAAGAGGATCGAGGAGTAAATCCTGGATGGCGCGTTTTAGAGGACGCGCGCCGAATTGAGGATCGTATCCTTCCTTGGCGATCAGCCGCTTCGCGGAACCATCAACGTCCAGAGTAAGTTGCTGTTGCGCCAGGCGCTTTTCAAGACGTTGAAGCTGGATATCGACCACGTGCGACAACTGCTTCTCGTCGAGGCTGTGAAAGATGATGATGTCATCGACGCGATTCAGGAATTCCGGACGGAAATGAGAACGAAGCTCGGTGCGGACGAGCCGCTCCATTTCGGCATGATCTTTAGCGCCAAGTTTTCCAGCGTTGTAATATTCCTGAATAATTGGCGAACCGATGTTACTGGTCATGATCACGATGGTGTTCTTGAAGTCCACAGTGCGTCCCTGGCCATCTGTGAGACGGCCATCATCGAGGACCTGCAACAGGACGTTAAAGACGTCGTGGTGAGCTTTTTCGATTTCATCGAAGAGAACCACACTGTAAGGGCGGCGGCGAACCGCTTCGCTCAGCTGGCCGCCTTCTTCGTAACCGACATAACCTGGAGGAGCGCCGATGAGGCGGGCAACGGTATGCTTTTCCATGTACTCGCTCATGTCGATACGGACCATGGCGTTTTCGTCGTCGAAGAGAAACTCAGCCAAAGCGCGAGCAGTCTCGGTTTTGCCAACACCAGTTGGACCGAGGAAAATGAATGAGCCGATGGGCCGATTTGGATCCTGCAAGCCGCTGCGCGAGCGACGGACAGCGTTGGCGACTGCTTTGATAGCTTCTTCCTGTCCAACGACGCGTTTTGCGAGACGTTCCTCCATTTTGACGAGTTTCTCGCGCTCGCTCTCCATCATGCGAGAGACCGGAATGCCGGTCCAGGAGGCGACAACGCGTGCGATGTCTTCTTCGGCAACTTCTTCATGAAGCAAGCGCTGGCCAGCGGGTTTCTCTCGAATCGCCTTTTCGGCTGCACCAAGTTTCTGTTGCAATTCTGGCAGACGGCCATATTGGATTTGAGCTGCGAGATTTAGATCGTTCTGCCGTTGGGCCTGCTCGAGTTCCAGCTTCGCCTGCTCGATTTGGCTATTCACGATACTTACAGCATTGATTGCGGCTTTCTCATTCTGCCATTGGGCTTTAAGTTGCGAGGCGTTTTCCTTAAGATTCGCAAGGTCTTTTTCCAGACGTTTAAGCCGCTCGCGGGAAGCTTCGTCCTTTTCCTTTTTGAGAGCGCTTTGCTCGATTTCAAGCTGCTGAATTTGCCGTTCGAGTTGGTCGATCTCTGTCGGCATGGAATCGAGTTCCATGCGAAGCCGAGAAGCGGCTTCATCGACCAAGTCGATGGCTTTATCGGGAAGAAAACGATCGGTGATATACCGATGTGAAAGAGTTGCGGCGGCAACCAACGCGGCATCCTGAATGCGGACGCCGTGATGAACTTCGTAGCGTTCTTTGAGTCCGCGGAGGATCGCAATGGTAGCTTCGACGCTGGGTTCGGAAACCATCACTGGCTGGAAACGGCGTTCGAGCGCCGGATCTTTTTCGATATGCTTGCGATATTCGTCAAGCGTCGTTGCGCCGATGGCGCGGAGTTCACCACGGGCCAATTGTGGCTTCATGATGTTTGCGGCGTCAGTAGCACCCTCGGCTGCCCCTGCCCCGACTAATGTGTGCAACTCATCGATGAACAGGATGATTTGGCCTTCGCTGGAAACAATTTCCTTCAGGAACGCTTTGAGGCGATCCTCGAATTCGCCCCGATACTTGGCCCCGGCAATCATGGAGCTCAGGTCCATTGCAACAAGGCGCTTATGCTTGAGTGTTTCGGGGACATCACCACTGACGATGCGTCGCGCGAGGCCTTCCGCAATCGCAGTTTTGCCGACGCCAGGTTCGCCGATGAGGACAGGGTTGTTTTTCGTGCGCCGGGTCAGGACCTGCATGACGCGGCGGATTTCATCGTCGCGACCGATAACGGGATCAATCTTTCCCTGTCGGGCCAGCGCGGTGAGGTCACGGCCATATTTTTCGAGAGCCTGAAATTTGTCTTCGGGATTCACGTCAGTAACACGTTGATTGCCGCGGAGGTCGGCAAGGGCTTTCAAAACGATGTCTCGTTTAAGGCCGTGAGTTTGAAACATTTTCTTAAGCGAAGAGCCTCCCTCATCGAACAATCCAAGCAAAAGATGCTCGGTGCTGATATAATCGTCTTTAAGTCTGGTAGCCTCGGATTGCGCGGCATCGAGGACTTTCTTCATGTTCGAACTGAGAAAAAGGTCAGTTGAACTGATGCCCTGGACCTTATGACGCCGACTGAGTTCGCGTTCGAGCTCTGGCTTCAGTTTTGCGGGAGGGACGCCGATTTTTTCGAGCAGACTGGGAATAAGGCTATCGGTCTGGCCGATCATTGCCAGGAGCAGATGTTCGCCATCGACTTCCTGATGGGAAAACCCCTGGGCGATGCGTTGTGCCTCTTGCAACGCCTCTTGAGACTTTATGGTTAACTTGTCCAGTTGCATATAATACACATAAGACGTCTGTTGCAGGCGTCAAGGGGGCGGTAAAGCTCGAAGATCGAATAACGAAATTCGAATTGGAATCTGGCTAAAGGCCGAGTTGGGAACTCAGTTTCGCCAATCGAACTACGGAGAAGACGGGGACGGTTTGGCCGACGAGTTGGCTAGGCTGTCTCGAGTGTCATGAGGCGCGAGGTCCGGTCATCCACTTTCGGAGCCGGTTCAGGAACGGCATCCGAAAAGGCCAGATAAAGGAATGCCAGAATGTTGGTTGCTGGCAGCAGAAGCATAAGGCCAATTAAAGGACT
>Ga0207674_10004445_pt1 | contig 16852 bp, 5 predicted proteins | sample KBSCornC72_FD_184303 | JGI IMG/M metagenome (GOLD analysis project Ga0207674, IMG submission 184303) | Corn rhizosphere microbial communities from Kellogg Biological Station, Michigan, USA - KBS Corn C7-2 (SPAdes) (version 2) | ecosystem: Host-associated > Plants > Roots > Rhizosphere > Soil ... | reverse complement strand
CGGAGGCGAACTCGGCCGCAGTGGCGAATCGGTCGGCCGGGAGTTTCTGGAGTGCGGTGAGCACCGCCGCCTCGACTCCCGGCGGAATGGTCTTCCGCTGGATGGTGAGCGAACGCGGATCCTCGGTCATCACCCGCGCAATGATGGCCTGGGCGGTGGGACCGGTGAAGGGCGGCTCGCCCACCAGCATCTCGTAGGTCATGGCGCCGAGCGCGTACACGTCGCTGCGCGACGAGATCTCGCGTTCCCCCAGCGCCTGCTCGGGGCTCATATAGGTCGGAGTGCCGAGGCTCATCCCGGTTTCGGTCATCCGCCCGCCGCCGGCCTTGCTCGCGGCGAGTGCTATACCGAAATCTGCCACCAGCGCCTGCCCGTCATGCAGCATGATGTTTTCGGGCTTGATGTCTCGGTGAATCACCCCATGGCGGTGGGCGTAATCGAGGGCCGAGGCGACCTCCCTTGCGATGCGGACGGCATCCACCACTGGCAGCTGCATTTCGCGGCTGAGGCGATCGCGTAGCGACTCGCCTTCCACGAAGGGCATCACGTAATACGCCGTGCCGTTGACCTCGCCCGAATCAATGAGACCCAGAATGTGAGGATGCTGGAGGGTCGCGATGGTCTTGATTTCGCGCAGGAATCGCTCGGCCCCGATGACAGCGGCCAGCTCGGGGCGGAGCACCTTGATCGCAACCTTGCGGTCATGCTTGAGATCCTCCGCGAGGTAGACCGTGGCCATGCCGCCCTGGCCCAGCTCCCGCTCGATGCGGTAGCGGTCGGCGAGAGCGGTGGAAAGTCGCTGGTCGATGGTCAAGGCCAGACCTTTGGGAGACGGGAGATGAGAGACGGGAGACGGTGGCTTCGAACGTGCCTTGGTGTCGAGGAGCGTTAGAACGGTTACGTCACCGTCGGCTCAACATGTTATTCCCTTAGCGGGGGGGTTGGTCTGTCTCGCGTTATTTGGATCAGGAGTGCGTTCTAAAGCTACCCGGAAGACCTCTGCCCGCCATCATCGGGTCCCAGAGGGCGGGACAGTCGCTGCTCTGGTCGATGGTCGGTGGTGCTTCTGGTCCTCGGCGAGGTACACCGTCGCCATGCCCCCTTGGCCCACTCCCGCTCGATGTGATAGCGGTCGGCGAGACTAGTCGAGAGACGAAAGTCGATAGTCAGTGGTTGTGGGTCGTGGTCTAGGGTCTAAGGTCTAAGGTCTTGGATCACTGTCCGTCGATCTGCCGGTCCGCCGTTTGTCGTCCGCCCTGCACACTACGCCATTATGGCGACGTACGGTGGAGGTCCATCGCCCAGATATCGCTCTCCTGGTCCAATGTGGTCAGGTACAGCGCATCTGTCCCGACGCTCAGCGCGCCGGGGTGGTTTTGTGGAATCAGCGGAGAATTACTGAAGTCGATGATCAATCGTGGCTTCCCGCCCCTGACCGGCCATGCCCACAGGCCGCGTCGCTCTCCCTCGGAGATCTGAACGTAAAAGGTCGATTCATCTCGGGAGAGGCGCGGGTGGGTCCCTATGAAGCCCGCTGCACCCAGATCTCGACGCTCGAGCCTCGCCCCGCTGGGTGAAATCAGCACCAGGTCAGTATCCCCGCTGGAGCACCAGAATCCACGGTTGTCGGAGACCCACTGCGGAAAGATGCAACCGAAATGAGGGACCTCGGACGGCTCGCTCCAACGCGCTCCGACCCGGTCGCGTCGAACCTTCCAAACGCGCCAACGGTCCCACCCGGTGCCTTCCGCGCGGTTTGAAGTGAATGTGAGGCTGAGACCATCGGGTGACCACGCAGGCTGCAGGTCAATTGCAGCTCCACTGGTCACCTGAAGTGGTTGGCCTCCTTGTGACGACACGACCCACAAATCACCCGCGATCTCGTAGGCGACCTCGCTGCCATCCGGTGACCAGGCAGGGCTGAACTCGTCCTCCGGCGCGGTCGTAATCGGGACCGGCTCGCCACCAACAAGTCGCACTTTGTAAAGATCCGCCTTGCCTCGAAGGTTGGAGGAATACGCCAACCACTGTCCATCCGGCGACAGCGCGTGTGTCTCAACGATTTGGGTACCGGAGGTGATGGGGCGGCCGTCGCGCAGAAAAAGCAGTTGGGAGTGGTGGAGGGGGAAGGAGAGCACGTTCTGACGGGCCGTGAACTTAGCCACCGCCAGCCGCTTCCCGTCATCTGAAACCGAGATGGTGTGAGCGTCGGTGCCGCCGGGCACCTTCTGCGGCGTTCCCCGGACACCCTTGCCGCTCACTTCCACTGCATAGACTTCCCGCGAGCCGTCCTTGTTGGACACCCAAAGGAGGTGGCGTGGGTCCAGCCATACCGGAGAGACGTTGAGAAAATCTCCTCCGGCGATTTCAATCGGCTCCTGTCCCGACACCGGCATCATCCAGATCGTTGACCCGGCTGTGTTAGGGCGAAATCGCCAGGCAGAATTTCCGGTCACGTAGGCGATCCACTGCCCGTCAGGCGACCAGGTAACCGAATTCAGATCGACGTTGTTCCCGACCGCTCGTACCGTGGTGTCACGAACTCCGTAGATGAACAGGCTATCGTGCGCCGCGATCGCCACCTGCTTTCCATCGCGCGACCACGCGGTCCATTCTGTGGTCCGAGGCAGGATTACCGGCTGGGTCGGTCCGCCGAGCCTCCCTACCTGCCTCCACGCAAAGTCACTGAGATATTTGAACTGCGACATTTTCCCTTCGACAAATCGAAGGAATTCACCGTCCGGACTCCAGCTCGGAAAGAGCTGATCACCGGGGTCGCCCTCCGCTGGGCGGACTTCACCACTCGTGGCAATCCTGGTGCTGCGCACTGCCACCAGGTCCCGTCCGTTGCGCTGGGCCACGTAGGCTATCAGGCTCCCGTCCGGCGAGAGGGCCGGCTGGAATTCCACTCCCGGCTCGGTAGTTACCGGCACGGCGTTGGACGTCGTGAGATTGAAAGGTCTTCGGACCCACTTCCACCCAGCTGCGAGGATCAATCCCGCCCCGACCACGCCTGCGAGCAAGGCGAGGGCCCTTTGCCTCTTCCTTTGAATCGAAGTCGTGACCGTGGATGCGGTGCCGCCACCAGGCGTGACGATCCCCTCCAGTTCAGCGAGGAGCTCTTCCGCGTTCTGATACCGATCGGCGGGCCGTCGCGCAAGACACCGCGCAATGATTTCGTTGAGCCTGGGCGGTACAGCAGGGCGACGTACTGCTACCGCAGCGGGCTCCTGGGTCACCTTTGCGGCCAGCACCTGCTGTGCACTGAGACCTTGGAAGGGTGGCGCACCAGTAAGCATCTCATAGCCCAGCACACCGAGACTGTAGATATCCGCCCGGTGGTCGACTTGCGGATCGGCAGCAGCCTGTTCAGGCGACATGTAGAGGGGAGTTCCGATCGACATTCCGGTCTCGGTGAGTCGCTCGGTACTTGTCGCCCGGCTCACGGCTTTGGCGATTCCGAAGTCCGCCACCAGCGCGTGACGTCCTGCCAGCAGGACGTTGTCAGGTTTGATGTCGCGATGGACTACTCCGTGGCGGTGCGCGTAGGCTAGTGCGTCGGCCACTTCACTCATGATCCGTAAGGTGTCTCCGACTGGTAGCTCTCCTTCTCGAGCGAGCCGTTGCCGCAACGACTCCCCCTCAACGAACGGCATCACATAGAAGAGAAATCCGTCGGCCAGGCCGGAGTCGTGGAGCGGAAGAATGTGAGGATGCTGCAGGTTGGCGGTGGTCTTGATCTCGGCCAGGAAACGCTCGGCGCCGATAACCGCGGCCAGCTCGGGTCGCAGGACCTTGATCGCGACCTTGCGGCCGTGCTTCAGGTCCTCGGCCAGGTAGACCGTGGCCATGCCGCCCTGCCCCAGCTCCCGCACGATGCGGTAGCGGTCGGCGAGAGCGGTCGAGAGTCGCTGGTCGATGGTCAAGGCCTAACCCTGGGAGACGGAAGACTGGAGACGGGAGAAGGGAAAAGACAATCGCTTCGAGCGCGCCTTGGTGTCGAGGAGCGTTAAAACGGTTACCTCACCGCCGGCTCAACATGTTATTCCCCCAAGTGGGGGTGTTTGGTCTGTCTCGCGTTATTTGGATCAGGAGTGCGTTATAAAGCTACCCGGGAGACCTCTGCCCGCCATCATTGGGGCCCAGCGGGCAACTGGCACCGCGTCGCGGCTCGGCAAATTTCAAATCGCCTCAATGCCGCGTCACCTCGGCGACCCAGATGTCGCTCTGCAGGTCGCCCAGGTTGAGATAGATGCGACTTCCCCTAACTCGGAACCCGAACCGATGCCAGGGTCGCGAGGGGTCATCGAAGCGAACCACGACGTGCGGGGCTCCGCCCGACACCGGAACGGCGATGGCGTTCGTCACCCGCCCTCTCTCCTCAGACAAGTGGTAGACCACTCGGCCATCAGCCGACCATTGGGGGAAGGCCCATCCATCGGTTGAAAACGGCGACACCAGGCGACGGGCGGGACCACCATCGACGGGTGCAATCACCAGTCCTCCCGGGCCACAGCCGCACGCGATGAAGCGACCGTCGGGCGACCACGCTCCGATGCGGGTCGAAATCGTGTCGTTCCCGATCACGACCGGAAACGGCCGGGGCGGTGACCAGCTCCCATCGGCGTTTCGAGTGACTATGTGCAGCGCTGGTTTCGTCCCAAAATTTGCGATCAGAATCAGGTGCTTGCCGTCGGGAGACCAGTCGGGCGAGCGCTCATCGTCCGCACCCTTGGTGACCTGGACGGGAGAGCTCCCATCGCTGGACATGACGAAGATCTGGCGGTGGTCCCCGAGGAATTTGTGGAATGCGATTTCCCTTCCATCAGGGGACCAATCGGCCCAGAACGCCGCCATCGAGTCAGATGTCAGCTGCTCGGGTTCCCCGGGCCCGGCCCCCAGCCGCATGCGATAGAGCTGGACTGTACCACCTCGATCAGAACTGAACGCAACCCACTGGCCATCATGCGACACCCCGATGTTTTCGATGATCTGGCTACCGGCGGTCACCGGGGTGGCTTGCGAGATGGAAACGGCACCGCTCGTGGGAATGGCGATGGACCAGATGTTCGACGTCTCGCTGAACGCCGCGTAGGCGAACCGGCTGCCGTCCCGCGACATGCTGATGCTGAGTGCGTTGAGGCCGGTGGTGAGTCGCGAGGGCGCACCCGATGAGGTCCCGGAGCGGGTCAGGTTGACCTGGTATGCATCGCGGCCCCCATCGCGAGAGGAGAGATAGAGCAGGGATCCGCCCGGCGTCCACGTGGGACTGACATTCAGGAACTGGTCGTCGGTCACCCGAACCGAAGCGCCACCGGCCGCCGGAGCTATCCAGATGCTGCTTGGCGCGAAGTTCCCCAGGTCGCTGGAGTTGACGTACTGCGTGTTGCCTGAGACGTAGGCAATCCAGCGCCCATCGGGCGACCAGGCATAGGAATGCACCTCCCAACCCACGGTGACGAGTCGCGGCGCTCCGCCATCCAGCGGCCTGGCGAAAATGGAGTCGTGAGAGGCGAACGCGAACGACTTCCCGTCAGGCGCTAGCGCCAATCCGCGGGGCCTGGCGCTGTCCGCCATCAGGAGACGGGAGCTTCCGCCCAGCGCCGGCACGAGGTCGATTCCGCGCTGCGAGATGTAGACGATACGCTGACCATCAGGCGTCCAGGCGGGCCAGCGCCCGGTGCCGCCGCCCTCCCGCACCACTGCGATTGGCACCCCGCCTTCCACCTGCCGCACCATGAGCGCGCCGTTCGGCCCGGAGTAGGCGATGAACTTCCCATCGGGGGAGAGCGCCGGATCGAGCTCGAGTCCGGGATCGAGCGTCACCTGAGTCCGCCGCTGCACTTCGAACGGAGTAGGACCACGATGCCGCCAATACCATATCCCGATCGCGCCGAGGACGAGGAGAGCAAGTGCGGCGATGACCGGCGCGCTGGAGCGCGGGGCAGGGACAACGCGAGTCCCGCCGTCGCGAGGCGCAAGGGTTCCTCGACCCAACGCCTCCGAGAATTGCCCCACCGGATTGAACCGGTCCGCCGGCGTCTTGGCCAGCGCGCGGTTCAGCGCCTCAGCCACTTCCGCCGGCACCGCCGGCCGCAACTGGGTGACCGATCGCGGCTCGACGGTGAGATGCTGCCGTACCACGGCCTCGACTGTTGGACCCCGGAATGGAGGTTCGCCCGCGAGCATTTCGTAGAGCACGCAGGCCAGCGCGTACAGGTCGCTGCGTCCATCGAGGTCGCGATCTCCTGCCGCCTGCTCCGGGCTCATGTACGCCGGCGTGCCGACCGCGAGTCCGGTTTCGGTGAGACGCGCGCCGCCGGCTGCGCTGATGGCCCGGGCGATGCCGAAGTCGGCCACCACCGCGTGACCGCTGGTCAGCAGGATATTCTCCGGCTTGATGTCGCGATGAATGACGCCCTTGGTGTGGGCGTAGCTCAACGCATCCGCGACTTCCCGCGCGATGCGCAGCGCGTCATCCAGCGGGAGCTGCTTCTCCCGGGTGATCCGGTCGCGCAGCGACTCGCCCTCGACGAAGGGCATGACGTAGTACGCGGTGCCACTCACATCGCCGGAGTCGATGAGTCCAAGGATGTGGGGATGCTGCAGGCCGGCGGTGGTCTCGATTTCCCGCACGAAACGGTCGGCTCCGACGACCGCAGCGAGCTCCGGCCGGAGAATCTTGATCGCCACCTTCCGGTGGTGCTTGAGGTCTTCGGCGAGATACACTGTGGCCATGCCGCCTTGACCCAACTCCCGCTCGATGCGGTAGCGGTCGGCGAGAGCGGTCGAAAGTCGCTGGTCGATGGTCACCTGGTCTTCAGCTTCGCTCGGAGTTCATCAATCCAGTTATCGACCAGCACCAGCTGGCTCGGTGTGGTTGTGGTATCGCTCAGTGCGCGAAGCATGACGAACCGTCGGTCATCGGGTGTCACGTCATAGGCCCTGTGCGAGAGCGTGCGCACGAATCCTTTCGCCGAGAAGAGCGGGTGAGGGGTACCCACCTCGAGCGAAGGCCCATTGGTGATCGGAACGGCCATCATGTCACCTGAGGCCGACCGGAAGAAGATCTCGCGCCCGGTCCGTCCCCACAAAGGCTCGTCGCCCCCGTCCCGCGAAACCTGCCAGCGCCCGTCATCGGTCTTCGGGAAGGGCCGGATGTAGATCTCGTCCCGGCCCGATTCATCCGACTGATAGGCGATATACCGACCATCGGGTGCCAGCGTCGCCGCCCGCTCATCGAATTTCTGGGAGGCGATCAATGGGGTCGCGATCGAATCGACTCCGGGACGGAACACCAGGATGTCACGGGTTGGCAACGTAGTCCGGAACACCAGGGTCTTGCCATCGGGCGCCCAGAGTGCCTCGGCAATGGCCTTGTCGGAACCCAGCAGTCGTTCCGCCGTTCCGCTGCCGTCGGCCCGCCGCTGCAATATCGAGGCGTTGTTATTACCCGGATCGGAGATGTAGACCAGGCTCCGCCCGTCCGGACTCCAGCTCGGCCTGTATTTGAGGAACTCCTCAAAGGTCAGCCGGGAAAACGGCCCACGTTCGAGCTGCTTGATCCAGATATCCGCCGTCTCATTTCCAGCGACGGCAAGGGCAAGGCGGGACCCGTCGGGAGACAGGCTGATACCGCCATTGAACGGACGGTTGAAGGTCCAGCCGCTGTCGACGGCCGTCGCGTGTCCATCGTGAGTGATCCAAACCGGCTGCACCGTCTCGCGAACGTCGCGCGGTTCGCCGGCGTAGTAGGCCAGGGTTCCGTCCGCGCCGATGGCGAGATCCGCGCCCGTCCCACCCTGCGTGGCGATTCCGCTCAACACTGGCACCGCCGGGCCGGTCGTCACCAAGCGGTCCTGATCGAACGGAAGCGCAATCAGCGACCCGTCTGCCCGCACAATCAGGAGATGTCCGGTCGGCGCGTATACCGCTCGGAGCCCCCGCTGCAGGATCTTGACCTTTCCGGTCTTGACGTCCGCCACGCCGATATCGGTGTCGGTTCGCGTGGGTCCATACCAGACCGAGAAAACCAGACCCTTGTTGTTCGGCAACACTGCTGGATTGAGATGGGCAAAGGCGTGGGAGCCGGTGTCGATCGTGGTGACGATCGTCGGAACGCCCCCGGTTGCGGGTGCTTTGACAATGCCCACCGTGCCGTTGTAGCCCCCGGTGGAATAGATGAATCCGTCTTTTGACCACGCCGTCCCGCCGGTTGCAATCAGGGTGTCGGAAACCACCACGGGAGTGGAGCCGCCGTCCACCGGGACTACCAGAAGCTTCCCTGGGTCGCGGGTTTCAAAGGCCAGCTGCGTGCCGTCGGGCGACCAGCTGAGGCTGGTCGCACCCCCCGTCTCGGCGATCGGGCGCGCGTGGAGCTGGTCGCGATCCCGAAGCCAGATCTGCGACTTTCCGTTTGCTGCCCCGCCCACATACGCCAGGCGCCGGCCGTCGGGACTGAGCGCCATCGTGACCTGCTCCAGCGGGCTCATCGCCTCGAGTCCCCTGAGCTCGACGGCGTAACGCCGCACCGGCCGGGAAGCGTTGGGGCTGTGCTGGGACCAGGCCCACAGTCCGGCGAGCAGAGCGACGACCCAGGGGAATCCTTTTGCGATGCCGTTCGCAACCCCGGTCTTGGGGGGACTGAGTCCCAGTGGTCTCGCTGCTGTGATTGGCCCAGTAAAGTTCGGATTGCCCAGCGCGGACGCGAACTCGGCGCCGGTAGCGAAGCGATCGGCCGGAAGCTTCTCGATCGCGTGCAGGACCGCGGCCTCAACGTGCGAGGGAATCGTCCTCCGCTGCGGGGTCATCGGCGCGGGGTTCGTGGTCATGACTTTCGCGACGATAGCCTGCGCCGTGGGCCCGGTGAACGGCGGCTCGCCGATCAGCATCTCGTACGTCACCGTCCCCAGAGCGTACACGTCGCTCCGCGGTCCAATTTCCCGCTCTCCCATCGCCTGTTCGGGACTCATGTACTGCGGGGTGCCGAGCGACATGCCCGTCTCGGTCATCCGGCTGCCGCCGGCCGAGCTGACGGCCAGCGAGATGCCGAAATCGGCGACCAGCGCCTGGCCGTCGTGCAGCAGGATGTTCTCCGGCTTGATGTCGCGATGGATGACGTGGTGGCGATGGGCGTAATCGAGAGCACTTGCCGCCTCGGTGGCGATCCGAATCGCATCGGCGACCGGCAACTGCTTCTCCCGGTTGAGCCGGTCGCGCAGCGATTCGCCCTCGATGAACGGCATCACATAATAAAGGAAGGAATGAGGCCCATCACCTTGCTCGGATTTGCCGATCACTGCCTGCCCCGAGTCGAAGAGAGGGAGGATGTGCGGATGCTGCAGTGCGGCGGTGGTCGTGATCTCCGCCAGGAACCGCTCCGCACCGATTAGTGCGGCGAGCTCGGGGCGCAATACCTTGACCGCGACCTTCCGGTGGTGGCGCAGGTCGGTGGCGAGATACACCGTGGCCATCCCGCCCTGGCCCACCTCCCGCTCGATGCGGTAGCGGTCGGCGAGCGAGGTCGAGAGTCGATGGTCGATGGTCAATGGTCGGTCGTCAATCGTCAGTCGTTAGTCTGCTCGTCCGCGGCTGAAGCCGCGACTCGGCTCCTGTCACTGAAGTAACTCCCGCGTCCCAAGTCATGTCGCTTTAGCGACAATAGCCGAGTCGTCGCTTCAGCGACGGACCGGCAAGCCATCCCGCCCTGGCCCACCTCCCGCTCGATGCGGTAGCGGTCGGCAAGGGCCGTGACGAGAGCGGTCAAGGGTCGATGGTCAGTGGTCAATGGTCAAAGATTGCTGATTGCCGATTGCTTTTTTCTTCGCCATTCCGCCATTCCGCCATTCCGCCGAGCCGCCCGAAATCACGGACCCTTCACCTCCACCACGTAGACATCCGCCCGCTGTTCCGCGGTGGGGTAGATGAGCTGACCCTGAGTGATTTCCCACCCGCCGCGCGAGGGAGGAGACCCGTTGGCGTCGAATGTGAGGAGCTGACGGGGCGATCCACCGTCGAGAGGGATCGACCAGAACGAGGTCCCGCCCGCGGCATCAAGGCTCCGAGTGTAAATGGAATGCCCGTCTGCGCTCCACCAGGTCATGTCGCTCTTCAACGCCTGGGGGCCGACTGTATCTGCCAGCAGCCGGGGCGCACCCGAGTCGGCGGGCATCACCCAGACAGAAGCGTCCGCCAGCATGGAGGTGAACGACAGGTTCCGCCCGTCAGGCGACCAGTGCGGAGCCATCCCGCGGTCGAGGCGCTCAACCGGCTCTTGCCACACGCCATTCACCCGGCGCACAATCCGGATGGCGCCACGCCCCGTGAAGCTACAGTACGCCAACTGATTCCCGTCCGGGGACCATTGAGGCATCGCCTCCTGATCCGGCGATCGCGTCACCCGCTGGACCGGCCCACCATCGAGCGGCATCACCCAGATGTCCCGCGATCCGCCGCGCCAGGAATGGAACGCGACCTCGCGTCCGTCGGGGGAGGGCGTCGGAAAGAAGTCGTCGCTGGGATCCGTGGTGAGCTGCTCGGGAGCTCCTCGGGGCAGGGCCATGCGGTAGAGATCCATATTCCCGCTCACGTCCGAGTCGTAGTACAGCCAGTGGCCGTCCCGGGAGAGCTCCATCGCCTCGACGAACTGAGAGCCGTGGGTGAGCTGGGTCGCGCCGGAGGCGGAACGAGGCGGATGGGTCGGAATAGGAACGGACCAGGCATTGCTCTCGAGGTCGATGCTGGCGTACGCCAGCCGGGCCCCATTGGCGGAGAGCGAGATGGTGTGCGCGTTAATTCCCGTGGTAAGCCTCTGGGCCGCACCCCGGGGTTTTCCTCCGACCACCTCCTGGGAGAAAATATCTCTCGGGCCGTAACGGTTGGAGACGTAGTAGAGCCGGCTACCGTCAGGCGACCAAACCGGACTCTGGTTGAGCGAAAGGCTGTCGGTTAGGGGCACGACACGGCCGTCCTTGACGCGTACCGTGACGATTTTACTCGGCGAGACGTTACCGAACAGAGAACCGATCGTCAGAGAGATCGCGTTACCCGAGGAGCAGGCGACAAACTCGCCCTCGGGACTCCAGCTGCAGCCATTCGCCTCGAAGACCCGGGCGATCCCGCGCGATTCGCTCCCGGCATCGCGGATGAAGAGCGAATCGCCAATGACATACACGATGCGGGTGCCGTCGGGCGACCAGGCCGCCGAGATGACGGGACCAGCCCTGCCCGGCGGCACCTGAGGAGTCTCGGCACCGCCGGTCGCGGGCGCACTGACGACCCCACCTCGCTCAAGGAACAGAACTCGGCTCCCATCGGGTGACCAGCGGGGGTGCGACTGGACCTGAGTCGTATCATCGGTGAGCGGAATCCCGCGGCCCCCCGCGACCGGCCGCACGAAGACCCGCATCCGCCTCGGGGTGCCACTGGCGTAGGCGACGGTCCTGCCATCGGGCGAGATCGCCGGCAGCACCTCGAGGCCGGGATCCCAGGTAACCTTGATGGTCTGCCCGAAGCTGAGGGGCAGATCGGTGGTGCTCGACCGGCGGGTTCCCGCGAAATAGGCCGCGCTGGCGACGACGATCGCACCGAGAAGCAGCGGAATCAGGCGACGCCACGATGTTGGCGGCGCCGTCGCCGGACGGCCTCGCGCTCTCGTGCGAGGGGTCACGCCGGCTCCGCTCAACCCGGCGGCGAACTCGTGGGCCGACCCGAACCGATCGGCCGGCAGCTTCTCCAGGGCGGTGAGGACTGTTTCTTCGACTTCCGGTGGGATGGACCGGCGGCGGACCACCAGGGGACGCGGCTCCTCGGTCAACACCTGAGCGAGGATTGCCTGGGCGGTGCTGCCGGTAAACGGCGGGTCGCCGATCAGCATTTCGTAGGTTATCGCACCGAGGGCGTACACGTCGGAGCGCGCGGTGATTTCGCGCTCGCCCATCGCCTGTTCGGGACTCATGTAGTGCGGCGTGCCGAGGCTCATGCCAGTCTCGGTCATCCGGTTACCGCCGGCGCTCGACACGGCGAGCGCAATGCCGAAGTCGGCGACCAGGGCCGAGCCGTCGTGTAACAGCACGTTTTCGGGTTTGATGTCACGGTGGATCACGCCGTGGCGATGAGCGTAGTCGAGGGCGCTCGCAACCTCGGTCGCAATCCGCACGGCGTCGGCCACCGGCAGCATTTTTTCCCGGGCGAGGCGGTCGCGGAGCGATTCGCCTTCCACGAACGGCATCACGTAATACGCGGTCCCGTTGACCTCGCCGGAATCGATCAACCCGAGGATGTGGGGATGCTGCAGCGTCGCGATGGTCTTGATCTCGCGCAGGAACCGCTCCGCGCCAATCACCGCCGCGAGCTCGGGCCGCAACACCTTGATGGCGACTTTGCGGTCGTGCTTGAGGTCCTGGGCGAGATAGACGGTCGCCATGCCGCCCTGACCGAGCTCCCGCTCGATGCGGTAGCGGTCATGGAGAGACGTGGAGAGTCGAGGGTCGATGGTCAAGGAGATGCCCGATTCACTCGCCGTTGAGACGCCGGACCAGAGCTACAAACCGTGGCTCTGCCCTGAGCGATGCCAACCGCGGATCGATCTGGACATAGGCCAACACAGTAGAACGCTCCTCATAAGCCCTTTCAAGATACCGGAGTGCCTGATCGCGCTCGCCCAGCCCGGCGTGCACGAGCGCCAAGAAATAGGATGGCACGTAGCTGCGCTCGGCTTCGGTCTGAAGGATGCGCAGGACACTCCGGGCCTGCGTGGCTCGCCCTGCCAGCCCGTAGGCATGACCCAGCGAAGACTTGGTGTTGAGGCTAGTCCCGCCTAATCGCTCCAGGATCGCGATCGCTTCATCCACCCGCCCCTGCTGCTCGGCAACCAGTGCCAGCCCCCATTTGGTCAGCCTGTCGGTGGAGTCGCGCTTGAGCACTTCCATGAGCCCCTGCTTTGCCTTGTCGTAGTTTCCGGCGAAGTAGTCGAGCAGGGCGCGGTTGGTCTGAAGGGAGAGGGAGAGCGGGTCCAGCTCCACGGCGTGACCGAGTTGCGCAATAGCCTCGTCGAAGCGGCGCCGTGAGGCCAGAAAGCGACTGTAGGAGAAGTACGCGTCTGCATAGTTGGGCCTCAGCTCGAGGGCCCGCCTGAACTCCTGCTCCGCCGCGCGCCAGTCCCATTCATAGTAGGCCCTGATGTAGGCGTTGACCGCGTGCGCCTCGGCCAGGGTCTCGTCCAGCTGCAGGGCGTGAACCAGTGCCGTGCGGGCCTTGGGCAGCACCACCGCCGGTGGAACGTCAGTGTAGAAAGGAAGCGATGTGTAGTAATTCGCCATGCCCACGTAAGGCGGGGCCCAGTCGGGCGTAATACGGCTCGCCTGTTCGAACTGGGCCCGTGCCAGTTCCACTTCCTCCTGCTCCAGATAGAACCGGCCGCGAAGGAACGCCTCATAGGCGCGCTGCTCGACCTCGCCGCGTACAGCGAGCCGGCTTTGTTCGGCCCCCTTGACGCTTGCGCTTATTGAGCCAGTGAGGGCTGTCGCGATTTCCCGCTGCAGGTCCGGCAGCTCACCGAGGCGACGCTGATAGTCCTTCGCAAAGAGAGTGGTGCTGTCTGGCGCGTGAAGGAATCGCAGCCGCACGCGAACCGTATCGGCGATCCTGCCGATCCAGCCCTGCACCACGGCTTGAACTCCCAGCTCGCTGCTCAGATCCGCGAGCGATCGCGCCGCGCCCTGGGCCGTCGCCCCCGAGGAGCGTGAGATGACCTTCAACGATCCCACCTCGGCCAGATCGGCGATGAGCCCATCGGTCATACCGAGTCCCAGGTATGTGGTGTCGGGGCTACCGGCCAAATCGAGGAAGGGAAGAACCGCGATCGCAGTGACTCCGCTCAGCACGGGGTTGGATCCGCGTCTCACGATCACCCACCACAAGCCCACAACCAGAAGCGCGCCAGCCACGATCGCGGTCGCTAGTCTCGAACGGCGTTGGGACCATACGGGCATGGCCGCGGTCATCTGCCGCGGATCCAGCGCATCGAGAAACCGGCGTATCGAGGGGAAGCGATCCTCAGACCGCTTGGCCATGGCCTTCGCAACCGCACCCGCTACCGCTGCCGGCACGTCCTCCCGACTCCCACGCAAGCTCGGGATCGGCGCGGCCGAGTGGCGAGCCAGGACCACGAGCGGCGTGGGCCCGACGAAGGGCGCCTTGCCGGCCAGCATCTCGTACAAGGTGCAAGCCAGGCTGTACTGGTCGCAGCGGCCGTCCACGACTTCACCGCTGGCCTGTTCCGGACTCATGTACTGCGGGGTACCAACCACCATGCCTGTGATGGTTAGCTGCTCCGCATTGGCCTGCAGTGCCCGGGCGATGCCGAAGTCAGCCACCACGGCTTGGCCTCCGGACAGCATGATGTTCTCTGGTTTGACATCTCGATGCACCACATCGTGCTCGTGGGCGTACTGCAGCGCGCTCCCGATTTCGCGGATGATCTCCAGCGCGGTGTCGAGGGGAAGCCGCGGCTCCCGGGTAAGTCGCTCCCGTAGCGATTCACCCTCGACAAATGGCATCACGTAATAGAGGAAGGACTGGGGTCCCTCGCTTTGCTCGGGATGACCTGCGGTCACCTGCCCCGAGTCAAAGAGCGGAAGGATGTGAGGATGTTGCAGCGTCGCCGCGATCTCGATCTCCCGGAGAAACCGCTCGCTCCCAACTATGGCGGAGAGTTCCGGCTTGAGCACCTTGATCGCGACCCGCCGGTGGTGCTTCAGGTCTTCGGCGAGATAGACGACCGCCATCCCGCCCCGGCCCAGCTCCCGCTCGATGCGGTAGCGGTCGGCGAGAGCGGTGGATAGTCGAGGGTCGATGGTCAATGGTCGATGGTCAATGATTGCCGATTGCTGATTGCTGATTAATCTGCGCCCGTCTCCCGTCTCCCGTCTCCCGTCTCCCGTCTCCTGTCTCCCGTCTCCTGTCTCCTGTCCCCGCTCAATGCTTCGCTTTCACTCTCGCCTTCAATTCCTTTAACCAGTTCTCGACGTACACCACATTGGTGGGGGTGTCAGTGGTCCTTTCCCGGATCATCACGAAATGCTTGTCGTCGGGTGCCACATCGTACTGCTGCCGATTTCTGGCCGAGCGGTAACCGGATAGGGAGAAGAGTGGGCGAGGAGTGCCGGCCACAAACGTCGTCCCGGGGGTGACGTCCACCGCCACCATCTGATTGCCGCTCTTGAAGAACAGTTGCCGGCCACTGTGGGACCAGCGGGGCTCGATGCCGCCGCCGCGGGAGACGAGATGAGTCGAGCTCGCCGACGGGAACGCGGTGACGTAGACCTCCCGCCGTCCGGTGGCATCCGATCCGTAGGCCAGCCAGCGGCCGTCCGGGGAGAGTGAGATCATGGTGCTGGTGTTCTTGTCGACCACGACCGGCACGAGGGCCGTGTCTCCGTGAAAGCGCCGAGCCCGGACGTTGGCATCGGCCCCGGCTTCATCGGAACGAAACACCAGCCATTCCCCATCCCGTGACACCTCGGCTTCCCAGAGCCCGGAGCTGTGATGCAAAAGCAGCTGGGCCGGCCCGCTCCCGTCGACCCTCATCTGGTAGATATCATACGCGTCCTGGCTTCCCCCGCCCCTCACATCAGAGAGGAAGACGACCGATCGTCCGTCGGGGGTCCAGAAGGGCCGCCAGTTCACCGAGCCGGTCTGTGTCAGCTTCTGCCGGGTTCCGTCGGACCGCCGAATCCACAGTTGGGTCGGACCGTCCCGAACACTCACGGCTAGTGCCTTACCATCGGGTGAGATTGCCGGATACGCGAAGTCCGCCCGCCAGCTCGAATCGATTGGTTCGGCCTTCCCATCGAGCGAGACCAGCACCAGTTCCGCCCCGGCTCCCCGGTCGACATTGAGCGAGTAGAGCGCGCTGCCGGAAGCCGACAGGGTGAACTCGTCCGGCGCCACATCGTCTATGAGGGGAATGGCGCCCGAAGTGATCTTAAGTGTCTTGGGATTAAACCCGACAGCAAACAATCCTCCTGCCCGATCGGTGTACAGCAGGTGACCCGTGGGCGCATACCAGCCCCCGGCCGCACCGGAGACGAGAAGCCGGCCACTGTCGGCCGCAAAGTCGAACACGTAGAGCGACGACTCGATGGCACAGTTTCCCGGACAGGCGCTGTACAACACCCCGTGACTGCCGGGTAGTGGCGCGATTGTCCCAATGTTCTGGCGTCCTGGCGTAGAGTCGCTCCGAACCAGACGGCTGGGACCGCCGTCGCCAGGTATCCGCCGTAGCCGCTGAGCGGCGTCCGGATACACGATGGTCCAGTCATCCAGCCAGGTGGCGATGGGGTAGGTGTTGTCGCCATCGGTGGCGAGGGTGATGGCACCTCCACCCTCAACCGGAACCTTTCGCAGCCTGCCATCGATGGTCATGTAGCCGACCCACTTGCCGTCCGGGGAGAAGAACGGCGACAGCCCTCCCTCCGTCCCGGCCATCGGTCTCGCCTGGGTCTCATCCCGGAGCTTCCGCATGAGGGGGGTCGAGTCGTTGCTCCGGTCGCTGAAGACGATGCTCGAGCCGTCGGGAGCAATGGCGGCCTGGGTCATGATTCGCTCCGAGCCCGGCGTCAGGAATTGCCCGACCGGATGCTGCCAGAGCATCACCCGCTGACGCGTGGTCGGGGCACCCGGCCTCGGACGCAGCCACCCGGCCGCGGCGACGACGAGCAGCAGCACGGCGAGGGCCAGCCCAGTGTAGAGCCACCTGCGATCCAGCGTTGGTTTGACCCTCGCGACCGCTGCGCTGGAGGTTGTCGTAGTCGCGGTGAAGCGGGAATCGTTCAGGGCTTCCGAGAATGCC
>Ga0207674_10004444_pt1 | contig 16855 bp, 10 predicted proteins | sample KBSCornC72_FD_184303 | JGI IMG/M metagenome (GOLD analysis project Ga0207674, IMG submission 184303) | Corn rhizosphere microbial communities from Kellogg Biological Station, Michigan, USA - KBS Corn C7-2 (SPAdes) (version 2) | ecosystem: Host-associated > Plants > Roots > Rhizosphere > Soil ... | reverse complement strand
CCCAGTTGGACTTGCAATGGGGTCAGATTCCTTGAAAAACGCTACATAGCGGTAGCGTTTTTCAAGGAATCTGACCCCGTTCTTTTTTTTCAAGGAATCTGACCCCATTTGGTCCATTTTGGTCGCGATCTCGACTCCTACTTCTGGGAGTTGGATGCCACTCCCGCTACCGGGTACCCGCTACCCGCTACGGGTGTTGTCGTTGATCACGTCACGATCTTCGCCAGCAAAATCACCACCCCCGCCCCAGCCGTCATCACCAGCAACCCCTTGATCCGCAACTTCTTCAGATAGAAGAGCAGCCCGAGCCCGGTGAGCGAGAGGAAGACGAGAAAGATTCCCGAGACGTCGATGAGCCACGCCCACGCGCCGCCCGCGTCGCGGCCGCGGTGCAGGTCGTTCAGCACGCCGACGGCGCCCTGATACGACGTGGTGAGCTTGTAGCTCCCGTCGCGCACGTCGATGAACGCGTCGGCCGAGTAGCCGGGGGCGCGAAAGGTGAGCGAGCCCTCGCGGTCGTCCTCGCGCCGGTCGGCGACCGTTCCGTGCACGCCGTTCGCCGTCCGCAGATGCTCGGCGACGACGAGCCAGTCGATCCCCTTCGCCGTCTTCCACGTCGCGGGGAGCGTGCCGCTGACTTCGTCCGTGCGCTCGCCGGCGAGCCAATCGGGGTGATTGAGCGTCACGCCCGTGGCGGCAAAGAAGAGCACGACGAGGAGGCTGATCATCGACGTATAGATGTGCAGCCAGCGCAGCAGCGAGTGCACGCGCAGACGCAGCGGTCGCTTGCGACGCACGCGCGGCGGCGCGGACTCCGGAGCCGCGAGCGGCGCGTCCTCGTCGCTACTTACGACGACGATACTCGACATGCGCTCTCCCAATCTCCTCGTTGCCCGACAGGTCGGCGGCCACCGGCTTCGCGCCGAGCGTGAGGTCCTGCTGCATGAGCTGATAGCTGCCATGCTCGCGCGCCGCCTCGATCACGACGCGATAGGGCCCCTGCTCCACCAGGTTGCCGCGGTCGTCGCGGCCGTTCCACACCACGCTGTACTGACCGGGTGGCCGCGTCGCGCCGGACATGCTGGCGACGAGATCGGGACCGCCCGCGTCCTCCTGCTCGCGCTCGCCGCTGACCCAGCGGCGCAGCTCGCGGATGTAGCGCGGCCCGCGCCCATTGGTGTTCACCCACAGGCTGAGCGTGCGCACGCGCTTCCCCGACGGATCCTCCACCCACACGGCGACGTACGGGCGGTGGTAGCGGAAGCCCTCCTGCGACGCGATGTCGAAGTCGACGGCGAGCTCGAACCGGTCGTCCCACTTCGGCGCCGCGAGGCGCGGCGGTGCGACTGCTTGGAGGGCGCGGAGGCCGCTCATCGAGAGTGCGACGCCGGCCAGCCGCGCGAGCATGCCGCGCCGGCCCAGCATCGCGTCGTCATGCATATCGTGCATCGATCGAATCCTCGGAGGTGAAGTGGTACGGCGCGATGGCGCGCGCGTCCCACGCAGCGTTGGTCGTGACGGAGCCGTCGCGCTCCACGAGCAGGCAGCCGACGTCGCGGAGCGAGTCGGCCATCGCGATACTCTCGTGCGGCGCCAGCACGCTGAACGCGGTCGAGAGTGCGTCGGCGGTGGCGCAGTCGGGTGCGAGGACCGACGCGCTCGCGATGTGCTCCGTCGGCTGTCCCGTGCGCGGATCCACGATGTGCGAGACGCGTCGGCCCCGCGCGATGAAGCCGCGCCGATAACCGCCGCTCGTCGCGATGGCCGCATTTTTCAGGCGCACGGCGGCGATGGGCGCGACATTCTCCGCGGGAGCGAACGGATCGGTGACGCCGGCGACCGCCGGCACCTCGCCGAAGTGCTGGATGTCCCCGCCGACGTTGAGGAGCACCTCGCTCACGCCGTCCACCGCGCGGGCGAGCGCGGCGGCACAGCTCACGATGTAGCCCTTGGCGATCGCGTCCACCGAGATGGCGTGCATCGTCAGCCGACGCGCGATGCCGGCGCGCCGGTCGACGTGCCAACGCGGACCGCGCAGCGAGTCGAGCAGCTCGCGCAGCGCGTCGTCCTCGGCGCGCTCGCCGCACCCGTCGCACAGGAGGGCGATGATCGCCTGCGCCGCCGCGTCGAACGCGCCACCGGTGCACGCGCGCCAGACGTCGCTCGCGTGGAGGACGTCCGCCAGCTCGGGCGAGACGGCGACGTCGACGTCGTGCGTCGCCGTCCAGCGCGCGAGCTCGCTCGTGGTCGACCATCCACTCAGGATCGCCTCGAGCCGGTCGACCTCGGCGAGCGCCACGGACTCGGCGCGCCGCGCCGCGGCCGTCCCCGTCGCCACGACGCGCAGCTCGAACGACGTGCCGAGCACGTGCTCGTAGTGATACGCGTGGCGCCGGGGGCGCGCACGAGGCGGAAGGGTGATCCAGCGCGGCAGCGAGAACGTCATGCGCGTCAGTTCCGGATATCAAGTCTGGCTGGGCCCGCCGAGGTCAGACCTCTCGCGGCCACATCGGGGTCTGACCCCACCGGGTCTGACCCCACCGGGTCTGACCCCGGTCTGTTCGTGAAGCGAAACGCGTCGTCACATTACCATTTACACTCGGCGCGCTCAGACCGTTGCCCCGATGGCACGAGTCGTCAGCGACGTGTCACGAACGGTTGGATGCGCGACACGAAGCGCACGCGCGACTCGACCAGCAGCGCCACCGACGCGAGGGCGGCGACGAGCAGCGGACCGTGGCTGGCCGCGGCGTCCACCACCGGGCCGACCGGATTGGCGAGCCCGAAGGCGCGCTCGCCGATCCAGCCGAGTGCCGCCACGCTCGCCGCCGCCGCGCCAGCCACGCGCAGCGGCGCGTACACCGGCCTCCGCGCGAGCGAGAGGAGCCAGGGCACGGTGACGACGAGGATCGCGACCTGCATCAGCTCGATCCCGACGTTGAACCCGAGCACGGTGAGCACGGTGTGCCACGGGTCGATGCCGTAGCCGACGATCGTCGTCGCGAAAGCACAGCCGTGCACGAGCCCGAAGCCCGCCGCGACCAGCGCCTCGCGTCCGGGAAAGACCGGACGGATGGCGTGCACCGCGGAGACGAGGATCGAGATGGCGATGAGCACCTCGACGACGCCACTCGGCGCGCGCACCCACCCGCCCGCCGCGGCGGCGAGGGTGAGCGAGTGTCCGACCGTGAACGCGCTGACGATGCGCAGCAGTCTCGTCGTGCTGCGGCGCGCACCGGCGTAGCCGTCCCATCGTCTGCCTGCCGCGACGAGCGGCGCGGGGAGCAGCAGCACCAGGAGAAACAGGAGATGATCGGTGCCCTCGGCGATGTGGCGCATGCCGAGCCGTACCATGCTCGTCTGCGAGTAGTCGAGGACGAACGACGACTGCTCCCAGCTCCGCCGCTGCGCGCCGAGGTGGATGGCGGAGTCCTCCGGCACGAGCGCGTTCGCGAGGTAGACGGCGACGTCGCCCAGGTGATGGTTCTCGAAGGTCAGACGCCGGTCGCCCCTACCGGCGGGGACGACCGCCTCGAAGTCCATGCGGATCTCGCCGAGCCCTTCCTGCATGTCGGCGAGGTCCGGGAAGGCGAGCGCGACGAGACGAAGCGTGAGCGGCCGGCCGTCGACGGCGAGGGTGAGGTCGCTACGCACCCGGTCGGCGTACGCGCGCTGCTCGGCGGGAGCGATGACGCCGTCGCGATCCGTGTCGATCACGCCGAGCACGCGCGGCAGGACCCTCACGCCCGGCGTGAGGCGCAGCTCGACGCGCACGAGATCGCGCGCGACGGCGATCTTCGACGCCTGGACGTACTCGTCGAGCTGGTGCGCGTCGGCGGACGTCGTGGCGCCGAGCAGCAGCACGACGGTCGCGGCGAGGACCCTCTTCACTTCGACGTCAGCTTCCGCCCGTAGTCGTTCGTCGGGTCGCGATAGATGGTGTGGATGTGGTTCGTCGGATCGCCGCCGAGTGGCTGTGGGGCGTACTCGATGACGAGCGCCGGCCCCTGGATGCGGTAGTACGCGGTGCCGCTGCGTCCCTCGGCGTGCGTCGTCGAGCCGCTCCAGGCGAACCAGGTGTCGTCGAGGCCCGCCCTGAGCTCGGCCATGCGCGCGGCGGCGGCGCTCTCGTGGACGATGCCCGACCACTCGGCGATCAGGTCGAGCAGCATGGCGCGCTGCTTCGCGTTCATCGCGGTCGCCTTGAGTCCTTCGGGCTGGATCGTCTTGCCGTCCTGCCCCGGTCCGAGCACGAGATCGGCGACGCGATAGTTCAGGATCGCCTGCGCGCGCTGCGCGGAGTCGAGGGAGTTCAGCAGGGCGAACGCCTTGTCGCTCTCGGCGCCCAGTGGGCGAACGATCTTCCCGTTCTCCTCGTAGCGCGCGGGCTGCGCGGCGGTGAGACTCGGCGTGAGCACGCCGTGCGCGCCGACGATGGTGATGTTGAGGGCGAGGTGGTGTCCGCCGAACTGCAGCATCCAGGGCGCCGTCTCGGAGGGGGCGCCGAGGATGGAGACGTAGAAGAGGTCCTTGCCGAACATCGGGTTGTCGTGCTCCTGCTTCTTGAGGACCTCGTCCCCCTCGACGATCTGCTGCACCTTCTCGAAGCCGCGCGGGCTGAGGGCGGAGGCGAGCATGGTCATGACGGCGGTGCGCTGCGCGGGGGTGAGCTCGCCCATCGAGAGGCCGGCGCGCGCGACGAAGCGCGTCGGGAGGTTCGACCAGCGGGCGCGCTGCTTGTCGTCGTCGAAGGCGAAGAGGACGCGCTGCTTCTGGGCCGGCTGGAGGGTGGCGAGGAAGGCATTGGCGTCGCGGACGATGCGCGCCGTGGGCGACTGCGCCTGCACGGCCGCTCGCGGTGCGCAGAGCATGGCGAGCGACGCGAGCAGGAGCCCGCGCATGGCCTGTCTCATCATCCGGACGTCTCCGTATACTGAAGTGGGTTTCGTGGAGCGCGGTGCGGCGCGTGGACGTCGCCGTGGCGCTCCAAGGCATACCACGCGCTGCTCGATCCTGTTGGGCGGCGGCACCGCGCGTTCACCGTCGAGGAGGAAATAGCATGCGTCGCGCTCTCACGTCACTCCTGCACTCTCGTTGCCGTCGGCCACACCGTGCCGCGATCGCGCTGACGTCGGGGGTGGCGATGCTCGCCATCTCGACGCCGGCGTCGGCGCAGGGCGCGCCGACCAAGCCGCCCCCGGTGATCGACATCCACGTCCACACCTTCGGCGGTGGACCGGGACTCCCGCCGATGTGTCCCTTCCCGCCGCAGTTCCTCGCCTCCGATCCAAAGTCGAAGGAGGGGACGATCGGCTGGTCGGACCAGAACTGCGTCCTCCCGCTCAAGGGCGCGGCGACCCCCGACGACTACATGAAGGAAGTGCTCGCCGACTACGAGCGGCTCAACGTCACCGCGGTCGTGATGGGCGACGAGGCGTCGGTGAAGAAGTGGAAGGCCGCCGCGCCGAACCGGATCATCATGGGCACCTCGTTCACCAACGGCATCGGCACCGGCAAGTACGAGCCGCTCGACAAGCTGCGCGCGGCGTACACGACGGGCGGTTTCAAGGTCATGGGCGAGATCGGGCTGCAGTACGAAGGGATCTCGCCGAGCGACACGTCGGTGGACCGGTACTTCGCGCTCGCCGAGGAGCTGGACATTCCGGTCGGCATCCACATGGGGACGGGCGGCTCGGGGCGCGCGAACATCGGCTCGCCGAAGTTCCGCGGCTCGATGGGCAACCCGCTGCTGCTCGAGGATCTCCTCGCGCGCCACCCCAAGCTGCGCGTCTGGGTGATGCACGCCGGCTACCCGATGATCGACAACATGCTGACCCTTCTCCAGGCGAACTCGCACGTCTACGTCGACGTCGCGGGGCTCATCTGGAGCTATCCGCGCAAGGAGGTCGACAACTACATCCAGCGGCTCGTCGAGGCCGGGTTCGAGGACCGTGTGATGTTCGGGACCGACCAGCTGGTCTGGCCCAAGCTGATGGAGCTGTCGATCGAGGTGATCGATCGCGCGAGCTATCTCACACCGCAGCAGAAGCGCGACATCCTCTACAACAACGCGGCGCGCTTCCTGAGACTCGACAAAGCAGCGACCACGTCGTCGCTCGACACGTCCCGTCAGTAATGAAAGGCGTTTGCGCGCCGGTGCTCGTACTCCTCTCGCTCTGCGTCGCAGGGCGAGCGGCCGGCGCGCAGGCCTCGTTGCCGCCGGTCGCGCCCGTGGTGCCGTGCGCGGCGCTGCGCGGCTTCGACCCGAAGATCGCCGAGGCGCCGACGCAGATCAGCGAGGCGCGCGAGACGCAGGTCGAGGGAAAGCCGATGTGCGTCGTGAAGGGGTACGTGTCGCCGCAGATCCAGTTCGAGGTGCGGCTGCCGACGCAGGGGTGGACGCAGCGCTACCTGCAGACGGGATGCGCTGGGCTGTGCGGCACGCTGTCGGTACGCGCTCCGCAGCGCGCCTGTCCGATGCTCCAGCGCGGCGAGCTCGCCACCGCGTCGACGGACATGGGGCATCAGGGCCAGGGGGGCACGTGGGGCGCGTCCGACCCGCAGCTGCGCGTCGACTTCGCCTATCGCGGCGTGCACGCCACCGCGCTCGTCGCCAAGGCGCTGATCGCGCAGTTCTATGGGCAGCCGCCGCGGTGGTCCTACTTCTCCGGCTGCTCGGAGGGGGGCCGCGAAGGGATGATGGAGGCGCAGCGCTATCCGGACGACTTCGACGGCATCGCCGCCGGGGCACCGGCGTTCAACTTCCTCGTCCAGAACAGCCTCTATCATGCGTGGAATGCGCGCGCCGTCGCGCCGGACAGCACGGGGCCGGTACTCCTCCCGCGCGACCTGGCCGTCCTGCACGCGGCGGCGCTCGCGGCGTGCGACAGCGTCGACGGCCTGACGGACGGTCTCGTCGCCACGCCGACGGGATGTCACTTCGACCCGTCGACCGTCGAATGTCGCGGCGCGCCGCAGACCGATTGTCTGACGCCGGCGGCCGTCGCCGCCGCGACGGCGATCTATTCGGGTGCACGGAGCGCGACGGGGCAGAGGCTGGTCATCGGCGGACCGCAGCCGGGGTCGGAGCTCTCGTGGGCCGGCGTGTTCGTGCCGCAGAATCCGCAGGCGCCGAGCTTCAGCGCGATCATCGCGAGCGACGTGCTGCGCTCCCTCGCCTACTGGCATCCGCTCCCGTCCACCTGGACGCCCGCGCAGCTCCGCTTCGAGCCGTCGACGCTGGCGGGGCTCATGCCGATGCACGGCCTGTACGACGCCACGAACCCGAACCTCACCGCCTTCGCGCGCCGGCACGGCAAGCTGTTGATGTGGCACGGCTGGGCCGACCCGCACATCTCGCCGCTCAACTCGATCGCGTACGCGCAGGCGGTGACCGATCGCCTGGGCGCGGCGAGCCGCGACGTGCTGCGACTGTTCCTGATCCCCGGCATGTACCACTGCGGCGGCGGTGATGGCCTCGCGAGCATCGATCCACTCACGCCGCTGATGGCGTGGGTCGAAGGCGGCACCGCTCCTGATTCCCTGATCGCCTCGCGCTCCGACGCCGACGCGGCCGCGGGCAAGGGCCGCACGATCGCCGCCTGGCCCGCGACCTCGGTGCTCACGAAGGGCGCCGACCCCGACCTGCCGGCCTCGTGGCACGAAGGTCCACCGCTCGTGGTGCCGGCGAAGCTGTACGCGACGTGGGCCGGCGCGCGGCTGTTCGTGCCCGGATACGAGAAGGAGTGCGGGTTCCAGGGCGCGACGTTCTCGTGCCGGCCCAGGCGATGACGACTAGCGAACGGACACGGAGATCGCCGGCACGCCTCGCTCTGCAGGACGCACCAGAGTCGCGTACGCGATCGCCGACAGCGACGCGGTGATCGCCATCATCGCCGTCACGGCGAACGCCGAGTGTCCGTCGAACCACTCGGCGACGATCGCGCTCGAGGCGGCGCCGACGATCATCTGCAGCGCGCTGAGCACCGCGCTCGCCACGCCGGCGATCTCCGGCAATGGCTCGAGCGCTCCCTGCACCGCGTTCGGCCGGACGATCCCCTGCCCGATGAAGCCGATCACGGCGAGCGGCACGAGCAGCCACACCGTGATCGCCGCGGCGACGGTGAAGGCGAGCAGCGCGAGCGCCGTGCCGACGATCAGCGCCTGTCCCCACCACATCAGCCGCGCATGGCTGATTCCCGCCTTGCTGAGCCGCGCATTCGTCAGCGCGCCGATCATCAGGCCGAACGCCGTCGCGGCGAACAGCAATCCGTACATCCGTTGCGACACGCCGAGCACGCCGATGAGCACGAGCGACGACCCGGAGACGTACGCGAACAGGCAGCCGAAGTTGAGCGCGACGACGAGGATGTAGCCGATGCTCACCCGGTGCCGGAGGACGCGCGCGTAGCCGCCGAGCGCGCGCTGCACCTCGAACGTCCCACCCGGCCGCTGCGGGAGCGACTCGGCGAGGCGCAGCGTCGCCACGGTCGTCAGCACCGCGCCGCCAATGGCGAGGAATCCATAGATGGCGCGCCACCCGCCCATCGTCGCCACGGCGACGCCGAGCGTGGGCGCGATGATCGGCGCGACCCCCGCCGCGAGGTTCACGTACGACTGCTGCACGCGCGCCTCGATGCCGGTGAACAGGTCGCGCACCATGGCGACGACGAGCACCGAGCAGCCGCCCGCCCCCGTGCCCATGAGGAAGCGCCAGACCAGCAGGCCGCCGAGCGAGCGCGTGAACGCGGCGAAGCCGCCGAACACGGTGAACATCGCCACGCCGGTGAGCAGCACGCGCCGCCGGCCGACGTGATCGGAGATGGGCCCGAACACGAGCGGCCCGAGCGCGAAGCCCGCCATGAACACGCTGAGCGACAACGCGGCGCGCCCCGCCGGAACGCCGAGCGAGTCGGCCATCTCGGCGAGCACGGGCAATCCCATGTCGGTGGCGAACGAGGCGAGCGTCGTGAGCGCGCCGAGCAGCAGCGTGAAGCCGCGCGAGTGGGGTCGGAGACGGTGCATCGAGCTCGGAAGTTAAGCCGGCGCACATCGGCGGGCGGGCTACCCGTCCGCGATCGCATGACGTCTATTCCCCCGGAGTGACACGTCCTGCCTCGACCACCGACGCACCGCTCATCGAGCGCGTGCTGCGGCCATTCCAGCAGTTCATCGCCACCGAAGCCGCGAGCGGGATCGTCCTGCTCGCGACCACGGCGCTCGCGCTCGCATTGGCGAACTCGCCGCTGGCCTCCAGCTATCAGCACGCGCTGGAGATCCCGCTCGCCGTCGGGCTCCGCCCATTCAGGCTGGAGCTGTCGCTCCACGAGTGGGTGAACGACGCCCTCATGGCCGTCTTCTTCTTCCTCGTAGGGCTGGAGATGAAGCGCGAGCTGCTCGTCGGCGATCTCTCGACGAGGCGCTCTGCCACCCTTCCGGTCGCCGCGGCGCTCGGCGGCATGCTGGCGCCGGCCGCGATCTATCTCCTGATCAACCGCGGGGGTGTCGGCAGCCGAGGGTGGGGGATCCCGATGGCGACGGACATCGCCTTCGCGCTTGGCGTGCTCGCCCTCCTCGGCAGGCGCGTGCCGAACGGGCTTCGCGTCTTCCTCGCCGCGCTGGCCATCGCCGACGATCTCGGCGCCGTGCTGGTGATCGCCATCTTCTACTCGGCGGGGCTCGACTGGCTGGCGATCGGCGGCGCCGTGCTGCTCCTCGCCTTCCTCGCCGTGCTGAATGCGCGGGGGATGACGCGCTGGTATCTCTACGCGCTCGCCGGCATCGCGCTCTGGTCGCTCGTGCTCCGCTCCGGCGTGCACGCGACGATTGCCGGTGTGCTGCTCGCCTTCGTCATTCCGGCGCGCACGGGGGCGACCATGGAGCATGCGCTGCGCGGGGTCGTCGCCTTCGTGGTCATGCCGATCTTCGCGCTCGCCAACGCGGGGGTCGCGCTCAGCGGCAGCGCCGCGGCGGCGACGAGCCCGATCGCGTGGGGGATCCTCCTCGGGCTCGTGATCGGGAAGCCGCTCGGGATCTCGCTCGCGAGCCGTGTCGCGGTGCGCAGCGGGGCGGCCGAGCTTCCGCCTGGAACGACGTGGCGCGACGTGCGCGGTGCGGGCTGGCTCGGCGGCATCGGGTTCACGATGTCGCTGTTCATCGCCAGTCTCGCGTTCGGCAGCGGCGCGCTGCTCGACGTGGCGAAGCTGGGGGTGATCGCGGCGTCGATTGTGAGCGGCGTCACCGGCTACACGCTGCTGCGGCTCGGCGCGCGGCGCGCGGACGCCACGGCCGCCGGGACTGGCGAGACGGAGGGCGGATCACCGCCCGAGCCCCGGGGGTAGCAGGAGGCTCAACCCGCATGCGGTGCTCGACGCGCCGCGAGGAGACCTCATGTCGTCTCGGTTTGCGTTCGTCGCCGGCGCCCTGCTCGCATCACTCGCGGCCCAATCTCTCTCGGCGCAGCAGGCCACCACTGGTGGCGCGATGCGCGACACAGCCAGCGCGAAGGCACAAACGTCGCGTGCCACGTCCTCGGATTCGGCGCTCATCGAGCTCGGCCGCGCCATCTCCGTGCTGGCCACAACCGTGCAGACGGTGGTGGAGGAAACGGCGAACAATCCGGAGATGCGCGCCGCCGCCGTGCAGACGGCGGGAAAGGCGGTGTCGCTGGCACAGCGGACCCTGGAACAGAACCGCGGCGAGCTCGAGCGATTGCTGGCCGAGGCGAGCCGGAAGCTGGCCGCCGCCGAGGCAGCCGAGCGCGCAAAGGCGGCGGAAAAGTCGAAGGTCGCGCCCTCCAAGCCCTGAGTCGGCGCACGGGTTACTTTTCTCCACCGAACGCGGCAGCAGACTTGCGACGGTGGAGCGTTCGTGAACTTCAGACTTCGATTCGGCCCTCGTCGGGCCAGCTTTCGGCGCCCACTCTTCCGTCGCCGGACCGGACCGGCGCATGACGTCCTGACCGGTCCGATCCGCGGCGAGCTCCTCGGCGTCGAGGGGCTTGCCGAGCGGGTACGCAAGATCGCGCGCGCCCAGGTCCTCCGTCCATTCGACGAAGGGGACCGTCGTACCCCGCTGCTCACGCGGCTCGACGACACGCGTCAGGTCCTCGAGACGGCGCGGGCGCGGCTCGCCGCGGCGGCGGACGCCGAAGAGGATATCGGGCCGGCGGGCGAGTGGCTCCTCGACAATGCGCACGTCGTCGAGGAGCATGTGCGCGAGGTGCGCGAGAGCCTGCCGCGCGACTACTACGGCGAGCTCCCCGAGCTCGCCACCGGGCACCTCGCCGGCTATCCGCGCGTCTACGAGATCGCCACCACGCTGATCTCGCACACGGAAGCGCGCATCGACCTCGCGAACGTCGAGCTGGTGATCTGCGCGTTCCAGGAGGTCTCGGCCCTCTCGATCGGCGAGCTGTGGGCGATACCGGCGATGCTGCGCCTCGGCCTGATCGAGAGCGTGCGCCGCATGGCGCTGCGCACGCTGCAGCGGCTCGACGAGGTGGAGAAGGCCGACAAGTGGGCGGCCCGCATCGTCGGCGAGAACGACCCCACCGCCGTCGCCGCCGCGCTGAACGAGTTCATCGTCCGGCACCCGCCGCTCACGCCGGCGTTCGTCACGCGCTTCCTCCGCCAGCTCCGCTTCGCCGATCAGGCGATCCCGTCGCTGGCGTGGATCGAGCCCTGGCTGAACGAGGAAGGGCTGAACGCCGAGGACGCTTCGGCGCGCGCCAACGAGCACGTCGCGCTGACGCAGGTGATGACGGCGAACAGCATCACCAGTCTGCGCGTCATCAGCCGGCTCGATTGGAAGGCGCTCGTCGAGCGGAGCAGCGTCCTCGAGACGGCGCTGCGTGCCGACCCGGCGGGCGTCTACCCCCGGATGACGTTCAAGACGCGCGACCACTACCGCCACGTCGTGGAGCGCATCGCGAAGCGGACGAAGCGCTCGGAGCGCGACGTAGCGGAAACGGCGCTGAAGCTCGCCGCCGAAGGGCAGATGCTGATCCCCGACAACGAGGCGCGCGGGCACGTCGGGTACTACCTCGTCGATGACGGCCTGCCGGTCCTGGAAGCGGCCACCGGCTACACGCCGAAGGCGAAGGAGGCGATCCACCGCTGGGTGCTTCGACACCCGAACGTGCTGCACATCGGCGGCATCGGACTCGGCACCCTCGCGGCGATCGCGGCCGTGTTCTGGCTCGGCGGCGTCACGTCGCAGCCGCTGCCCGTGCTGCTGATGATCACGGCGTTCGCGCTGATCCCGGCGAACGACATCGCCGTGCGCGTGATGCACCAGCTCATCACGGCGTTCCTCCCGCCGCACGTGCTCCCCAAGCTCGACCTCTCCGGCCGCGAGGGGATCCCGCCGGATTTCCGCACCGCGGTCGTGATCCCGATGCTGTTCGGGCGCGTCGAGGACGTGCACGAGGCGCTGGAGAATCTCGAGGTGCAGTTCCTCGCCAACCGCGAGGCGCACCTCCACTTCGCCGTGCTCAGCGACCTCACCGACGCGGACGCCGAGACGCTGCCGGGCGACGACGCGATCATCGCCGCCGCGGTGGAGGGGGTGCGGGCGCTCAACGCGCGCTACGCGCACGGCCGCGCCGACGAGTTCTATCTCTTCCACCGGCCACGGCGCTGGAATCCGAGCCAGGGCGTGTGGATGGGGTGGGAGCGCAAGCGCGGGAAGCTCGCGCAGTTCAACCGCTTCCTGCGCGGCGGCGCGCGCGACGCCTTCTCCGTGGTCGAGGGCGACGTCGAGATCCTCCGCCAGGTGCGCTATTGCATCACGCTCGATGCCGACACGGTGCTCCCGCCCGACGCGGCGCCGCTCCTCGTCGGCGCGCTGGCGCATCCGCTCAACCGCGCGGTGTACGACCCCGAGAAGGGGCGCGTCGTGCGCGGCTTCGGCATCCTCCAGCCGCGCGTCGGCGTGTCGCTGCCGAGTGCGTATCGCTCGCGCTTCGCGGCGATCCACTCCGGGCATCCCGGAGTGGATCCATATACGACCGCGGTGTCGGACGTCTATCAGGATCTCTACGGCGAGGGGAGCTTCACCGGGAAGGGGATCTACGACGTCGACGCGTTCGAGCAGGCGACGCGCGGCCGCTTCCCGGAGAACACCCTCCTCTCCCACGACCTCATCGAGGGCAACTACGCGCGCGCCGGCCTCGCGACGGACATCGAGGTGTTCGACGACTATCCGTCGCGCTACCTCGCGTACGCGCGGCGCAAGCATCGGTGGATCCGCGGCGACTGGCAGCTCCTGCGCTGGCTCGGCCGCTGGGTGCCGGGCCCCGACGGCCCGGAGCGCAACCGTCTCTCCCTGCTCTCGCGCTGGAAGCTGTTCGACAACCTGCGCCGGAGCCTCCTCGAGCTCTCGCAGTTGGCCTTCTTCGTGGCGGGGTGGATGCTCTTTCCCGGCTCGCCGCTGCGGTGGACACTGCTCGGGCTGCTCGCCGTCGCCGCGCCGTGGATCGTCGCGCTGCTGCTCGCCGCGGTTCGTCCGCCGTTCGACAAGTCGTGGCGGGCGTATTACACGACGGTCGGCCACGACGCGTGGACCTCGCTCCAGCAGTACTTCGTCGCGGTCACCTTCCTGCCGCACCAGGCGTGGCTCTCCGCCGACGCCATCCTGCGCACGCTGTGGCGCACGATGGTCTCGGGGAAGCATCTCCTCGAGTGGCAGACGGCGTCGCAGGCGGAGCGCGCGACCTCCAGCTCGGCGCGCGTCGTGTGGCGCGCGATGTGGCCGGGGGTGGCGATCGCCGGCGTGGCCGTCGTCCTGCTCGCGATCCGCGCCGAGCAGGATCAGACGCTGCGCTGGCCGGTGGTGCTGGGCGTGCTGCCGCTCGTCGCGCTGTGGATGGCGTCGCCCGCCGCAGCGGTGGAGCTGGCGGTGCCGGCGGTGCGGCGGAAGCGCCGGCTCGCCGCGCCCCTGCGCGAGGAGGCGGTGCGCTACGCGCGCGCGCACTGGCAGTTCTTCGAGCGCTTCGTCAACGCGGACACCAACTGGCTGGCCCCGGACAACTTCCAGGACGATCCGGACCCGGTCGTCGCGATGCGCACCTCGCCGACGAACATGGGCCTCCAGCTCCTCGCCACGGTGAGCGCGTACGACCTCGCGTTCATCTCGGCCGAGTCGCTGGTGAAGCGGCTCGAGCAGGCGTTCCGCTCGATCGAGCGGATGGGCCGGTTCCGCGGGCACTTCTACAACTGGTACGACCTCAAGGACCTGCGCGTGCTGGAGCCGGCGTACATCTCCACCGTCGACAGCGGCAACCTGGCGGGACATCTCATCGCGCTGCGCCAGGCCTGCCTCGCGATCGCGAAGGACGTCAATGACGAGACGCTCGCGGCGCGGCTCGACACGATCGCGCACCAGGCGGCGGCGTACACCGAGGCGATGGACTTCGAGTTCCTCTTCGATCAGGAGCGGGAGCTGTTCTCCATCGGGTACCAGGTCGGCTCGCACACGCTCGACGGCTCGTCGTACGACCTGCTCGCCTCCGAGGCGCGTCTGGCGAGCTTCGTCGCGATCGCGAAGAACGACGTGCCGGTGGACCACTGGTTCCGGCTCGGCCGCACCCTCACGCACGCGAGCGGCGAGACCGCGCTCGTGTCGTGGAGCGGGAGCATGTTCGAGTACCTGATGCCGGCGCTCGTGATGCGGTCGTACCCGCAGACGGTGCTCGACCAGACCTGCCACGGCGCGGTGCGCCGGCAGATCTCGTATGCCGGCGAGCGCGGCGTGCCGTGGGGGATCAGCGAGAGCGCGTACAACGTGCGCGACCGCCACCTCACCTATCAGTACCGCGCGTTCGGCGTCCCCGACCTCGCGCTCAAGCGCGGCCTCGGGCGCGATCTCGTCATCGCCCCGTACGCGACGGCGCTCGCGGCGATGGTCGATGCGCCGACGGCGCTGTCCAACTTCGCGCGCCTCGAGCGGCGTGGGGCGCTCGGCGAGTACGGCTTCCGCGACGCGATCGACTACACGCGGCCCGCACCCGGCGAGAAGTTCGGCATCGTCAAGAACTACATGGCGCATCACATCGGGATGAGCCTCGTCGCCCTCACCAACGTCCTGGAGGGGAACGTCTGGCAGGAGCGCTTCCACACCGATCCGCTCGTGCGCTCCGCCGAGCTGCTCCTCCACGAGCGCATCCCGCGGCGCCTCGTCTTCCAGCCGGCCGGGCTCGTCGACCCGACCGAAGCGCTCCCCGAGCCGGAAGTCGAGCGGCCGGCGGTGCGCGTGTACGACTCGCCGGACACCGCGCAGCCGCGCATCGCGCTGCTCGGGCATCTGCCGTACACGATCATGATCAGCAACCGCGGCTCGGGGTACAGCCGCTACGAGAACGTCGCCGTCACCCGCTGGCGCGCCGACGCGACGACGGACAACACGGGGCAGTTCATCTACGTCAAGGACGTGACGAGCGGCCACGTGTGGAGCGCGGCGCACCAGCCGGTGTGCACGCCCGCCGACTCGTACCGCGCCTCCTTCGCCACCGACCGCGTCTCCTTCGACCGCGTCGACGGACACATCGAGACGCGGACGGAGATCACCGTCGTGCCCGCGGACGCGGCGGAGGTGCGGCGCATCACGGTGACGAACAACGGCAGCACGACGCGCGAGATCGAGCTGACGAGCTACGGCGAGATCGTCCTCGCGCCTCCCGACGCGGACCGCGCGCATCCCGCGTTCGCCAACCTGTTCGTGCAGACGGAGTGGCACGACTGGTGTTCGGCGATCCTCGCGACGCGACGCCCACGCTCGGCGAACGATCAGACGATGTGGGCGGTGCACGTCGTCGCCGTGGACGGCGAGCTCGTCGAGCCGGTCTCCTGCGAGACGGACCGCGCGCGCTTCATCGGGCGCGGCCGCACGACGCGCGACCCCGCGGCGCTCGACGCGAGCGCGGATGGCCGGCTGTCCATGACCGTCGGCGCCGTGCTCGATCCGATCATGGCGATCCGCGCGCGTGTCCGGCTCGAGGCGGGGGAGAGCGCGACGGTGGCGTTCACCACGCTCGTCACGCCGACGCGCGAGCGCGCATGGGAGATGGCGGATCGCTACGACGAGCCGAGTGCGTCGCAGCGCGCGCTGGACCTGGCGTGGACGACGGCACAGGTCGAGCTGCGTGAGCTGAACATCACGCCATCCGACGCCGCGGTCTATCAGGACGTCGCCGGCTACCTCTTCTACGCCAATCGCGCGCTCGGCGCCGCGGAAGAGGAGCGGCTGGGCAGCCGCGGTACGCAGCCACTGCTCTGGTCGATGGGCCTCTCGGGCGACTGGCCGATCCTCCTCGCGCCGATCGACTCGATGGAAGGGCTCACCACGCTGCGGCAGCTCCTCTCGGCGCACCGCTACTGGCGGCGCCGCGGCATGCAGGTGGATCTCGTCGTGCTCGACACGCATCCGCCGACGTACCAGAAGGACATCCGCGACCGGATCACCGCGACCGTGCTCGCGTCCACCGAGGGCGGCGGACTCGATCACCCGGGCGGCGTGTTCGTGCGACGCGTCGATCTGCTCGCGCCCGACGCGCTGCTCATGCTGCGCGCCACGGCGCGCGTCATCGTCCCCTGCGACGGCCGCGGCCTCGGCCGGCTGATCGAGCAGCTCATCGGGCCCGACGAGGAGACGGTCACGCCGCCGGAACCATCGGTGTCCACCCTCCGCCGGCTGGAGCGCAGCACGCCGGTCGTGTTCCGCGCCATCCGCCACATCACGGCGCGGCTGCTCGACACGGATACGCCGCCCGACGGCGCCGCGGCCGTGCAGGACGCCGCTCGCGCGAAAGCCGACGAAGCCGCTGCCGAGCAGCTCCACGCGCCGCTCGGCCCACCGC
>Ga0207674_10004442_pt1 | contig 16859 bp, 14 predicted proteins | sample KBSCornC72_FD_184303 | JGI IMG/M metagenome (GOLD analysis project Ga0207674, IMG submission 184303) | Corn rhizosphere microbial communities from Kellogg Biological Station, Michigan, USA - KBS Corn C7-2 (SPAdes) (version 2) | ecosystem: Host-associated > Plants > Roots > Rhizosphere > Soil ... | reverse complement strand
TGAACGACCTGCCGCCGAAGGACCGCGACATCGCGATGGTGTTCCAGAACTACGCCCTGTACCCGCACATGACCGTCGAGCAGAACCTGGCGTTCGGGCTGCAGCTGCGCAGGACGCCGAAGGAGGAGATCCGGCGGCGGGTGACCGAGGCCGCCAAGATGCTGGGCCTGGAGCCGTACCTGCGGCGCAAGCCGGCCGCGCTGTCTGGCGGGCAGCGGCAGCGGGTCGCGATGGGCCGGGCCATCGTCCGCGAGCCGCAGGCGTTCCTGATGGACGAGCCGCTGAGCAACCTGGACGCCAAGCTGCGGGTATCGATGCGAGCCTCGCTGAACCAGCTGCACGAGCGGCTCGGTGTCACCACCGTGTACGTGACCCACGACCAGGTCGAGGCGATGACCCTGGGGAACCGGGTGGCCGTGCTGCGCGATGGGCGGCTGCAGCAGGTCGACACCCCCCAGGCCCTGTTCGAGGCCCCGGTCAACCTGTTCGTGGCCGGGTTCATCGGCTCCCCCGCGATGAACTTCGTCACCGCGGACCTGGTCCGCGACGACGGCCCGGCCGTCATCTTCGCCGGCTATAAGCTCTCTGTCCCGGCCGAGGTGCTGGAGGACAAGCCCGGGCTCGCGGGCTACTTCGGCAAGCAGGTCATCTTGGGCATCCGCCCGTCGGACTTCGAGGACGCCGCCGTCGCCGACCGGCAGCGGGGCACCATGGCCGTCACCGCGGGCGTCACCGAGGAACTCGGCAGCGAGATCAACGTGATCTTCACCATCGACGCCCCGCACGTGGAGCACGCCAGCATCGCGGAGGCCACGGAGGCGACCCAGGACGAAGACGAGGCCACCGCCGCGCTGATCGGCGGCAAGTCGCTGTGGACCGCTCGGGTCTCCAAGGAAAGCCGGGTCCGGCACGGGGCGCAGCTCGAGCTGTCCGTCGACACCCGCTACCTGCAATTCTTCGACCCGTCCAGCGGCCTGTCCATCGGGCACCCGCAGGCTTCGGCGGCACTGGCGGACTAAACGGGCCCGCCAGTCACGGCGGCTACGGCCCGGGCGCCTTCCGGCGCCCAGGCCGTAGCATCGCGCGGATCGTGGGAAACTGTAGGGATGCAGCGGAATCCGGAGGAACTCTACGAGCTCGGTCCGGCCGCGCCCGGCATCGCAGGCGCACCGATGTTGCACTACCTGGAGGGCTTCATCGACGCGGGCACCGCGGGCCGCCTGCTCACCGAGCACTTGCTGCGCGTCTTCCCGCACGAGACCGTGGCGCGGTTCGACGTCGACCGGCTGATCGACTACAGGTCGCGGCGCCCGCTGATGACCTACGACAACAGCCGGTGGGAGAGTTACGAGCCGCCCGAGCTGGCCCTGCACCTGCTGCACGACCAGGGCGAGCGCCCGTTCCTGCTGCTGACGGGGCCCGAGCCCGACCACGAGTGGGACCTGTTCAGCCAGGCCGTGCTGACCATCGCCGCCCGGCTCGACACCGGTCCCGCGATCAGTTTCCTCGGCATCCCGGCCGGGATGCCGCACACCCGGCCGCTCGGGGTGATCGCGCACGCCACCCGCGAGGACCTGCTGACCGGCCACCAGCGGCTGCCGAGCCGGATCCAGGTGCCGGGCAGCGCGCCGGCCCTGCTCGAGCTGCGCCTGGGCGAGGCGGGCCGCGACGCGCTCGGCTTCGCCGTGCAGGTGCCGCACTACCTGGCCCAGGCCGTGTATCCGCCGGCCGCGCTGGCCCTGCTCGGCTCGGTGACCACCTCGACCGGGCTCGACCTGCCCGACGCCGAGCTCCGCGAGGCCGCGGATCGTACCAACGAGGCGATCGAGCAGCAGGTCGAGGAGTCCGCCGAGGTCGCCGAGCTGGTCCGTGCCCTGGAGCAGCAGTACGACACCGCGGCCGAGAGCCAGCAGGCCGCGGTGGACGCGGCGGCCGGCCTGCTCGCCGACGGCGAGGCCATGCCGACGGCCGACGAGCTAGCCGCCCAGTTCGAGCGCTTCCTGGCCGAGAACCAGGACCGGACCGACCCGCCCGATCACTAGGCCCCATCACCGGGACTAGGCGACGACGACCAGCTCCCGCGGGGTGTGGTTGAGCCGCTCGACGCCGTCGGCCGTGCACACCACGATGTCCTCGATCCGCGCGCCGTGCGGCCCGGGGTAGATCCCCGGTTCCACCGAGAACGCCATGCCCGGCTCGAGCAACTCGGTGTTGCCCGCCACGATGTACGGGTCCTCGTGCGCTTCTAGGCCAATGCCGTGCCCGGTGCGGTGGAAGAACGCCGCCCCGTAGCCGGCCCTGGTGATCGGCTCCCGCGCGGCCGCGTCGACGGACTCGGCGGTCACCCCGGGCCTGACCGCGGCGCAGGCCGCCTCCTGGGCGTCGTACAGGACCTTGTAGTACGCGCTGAACTCGGCGGGCGGCTCGCCCAGAGCGTAGGTCCTGGTGCTGTCTGAGCAGTACCCGGACGGCATCGTGCCGCCGATGTCGACCACCACGACGTCCCCGGCGGCCAGCACGCGGTCGGAGACCTCATGATGCGGGCTGGCGGCGTTCGGGCCGGAACCGACGATCACGAAGTCCACGGTGGCGTGCCCTTCGGCCAGGATGGCCTCGGTGATCACCGAACCCACGGCCCGCTCGGTCAGCCCGGGCCGCAGCCAGCCGGGGACACGGGCGTGCACCCGGTCGATGGCGGCGCCGGCCTCTCGCAGGGCCGCGACCTCGGCCGGGGTCTTGGAGATCCGCAGCGTGCGCAGCGCGCGCCCGGCTAGCGCCAGGTGCGCGCCGGGCAGCGCGTCGCGGAACTTCAGCACGGACAGCGCCCACATCCGGTCGGAGAGCCCGACCGTGGCGACCGGGCCGAGCAAGTCCGCGACCAGCGCGAACGGGTCGTCGGTCTCCTCCCAGGGGATCATCTCCAGGCCGAGCGAGCCGACCGGGGAGGCCTGTGCCGCGGCCAGCTCCAGCCGCGGCACGAACAGCGCGGGCTCGCCGTCAGCGGGGATGGCCAGGCAGGTCAGCCGCTCGAGCTGCTTGGCGTCGTAGCCGATGACGTACCTCAGGTCCGGGCCCGGGGTCAGCAGCACGGCGTCGAGCCCGGCCGCGCCGGCCGCCTCGCGCACCTGACCGAGGCGCCCCGCGGGATACAGTTCGTCCGTCGTCACGACATAGATGCTAGGCCCCCGACCTTAAGACGGGGACACGGCGGTGACGAACCGGCCCAGCGAGGAGCCGAGGCCCCAGCGCTCGCCGAGCTCGCGCAGCCGGTCCGCGTCAGCCGGCACCGCGGGCAGCGTCCCGTCGAGGTCAGGCAGCGGGGCGTCGTCGGCCACCTTGACCACGGACAAGGCTACGTCCAGGTACTCCCGGGCCTTCTCCAGCTTGTCCCGGCTGCCGCGGGGGAACCCGCCGTGGCCGGCGTCCAGCGCCGTGGTGATCCCCTCGATGCTGCCGAACGTGCGGATCAGCGCGGCCGCGGTCTTCTCCCCCACGCCCGGCACCCCGGGCAGCCCGTCGCTCGGGTCGCCGCGCAGCGCGGCGAAGTCGGCGTAGCCGCGGCCGGGAATGCCGTACTTCGCGGATACCGCCGCCTCGTCGATCACGTCCATGTTCTGCAGGCCGCGCACGGTGTAGATGATCCGTACCCCGCGCTCGTCGTCGACCAGCTGGAACAGGTCCCGGTCGCCGGTGACCACGTCCACCGGGCCGTCGGAACGGGCCGCCAGCGTGCCCATCACGTCGTCCGCCTCGTACCCGGGCGCGCCGGCCAGGGCCAGCCCTGCCACCCTGAGCACCTCTTCGATGACCGGGATCTGCGGGGAGAGGCCGGGCGGAGTTTCCTCCGACGTGCCGTTCGCGGCGAGCCGGTGCGCCTTGTACGAGGGCACCGCCGCGACGCGGAAGGCCGGCCGCCAGTCCGCGTCCAGGCACGCGACCAGCCGGGCGGGGTGCCTGGCCCGGACCAGCCGGCTGATCATGTCGAGCAGCCCGCGTATCGCGTTGACCGGGGTGCCGTCCGGAGCCCGGACGGTCTCCGGCACACCGAAGAAGGCGCGGTAGTACAGCGACGCGGTATCAAGCAGCATCAGGGAGCCCACACCCGACATCCTAGGCGCGAGCCGAGGAGCATCAGAGCAGGATGACCTGGTCGTCCACGATCTTGATCTGCCGGGCCGGCAGCGGTGACGGTGCCGGCCCTGCCACCACGGCCCCGTTGGTGATCTTGAATTCGCTGCCGTGGCACGGACAGTCAATGGTCCCGCTGGTCACCTTGTTCACCAGGCAGCCCACGTGCGTGCACACTGCGCTGAACGCCTTGTACTGGCCGCTGGCCGGCTGGGTAACCACGACCTTGGCCGCGGTGTAGATCGCACCGCCGCCGACCGGGATATCGCTGGCGGCACCCAGCACGGTGCCCTTCGGCTTGGGCTTGGCCTTCTTCCTGGCCTGGCCGCCGCGCGGGGAAGGGCTGGACGACATGGCGTCCGAACCTGGCGCGGCGGGGCTTGTCATCGCGCCCGAGCTCGGCATGGCGCCCGGCGCCGGGCCGTTCGGCGGTACGCCCGCTTCGTTGGCGTCGTAGGGCACCGCCGCGGTACTGCAGCCGGCCAGGACCCCGCCCAGGCCGACCAGGCCCACCCCCAGCAGCACGCCGCGTCTGGTCGGACGCGGATCCCGTCCGGCGCCGCGAGATTCGCCGTCCGGCGTGGATTCGCCGTCCCGCCCGGATTGCAGAGTCATCGACCGCCCTTCGCTCGTCTGCGCCGGCCCCGTGACACCGTCTTAGGGGAGGCGGACCGCCGGGCACCGGGAGTGACAGGATCTGTAAGAGTCCGGTAACCGCGCCGCGCACGCGCCGGATCAGCCCAGGCAGGAAGGGATCGCCAGGGCGTCTGCCAGGCCCGTTCGGCCCCTTACTGCTTGTCGGCCTCCCAGCCGGCCGCGAGGGCCGAGACCCGCCCGGCCGCATCTGGCAGGCTCAGGCCGCGGCCGACCGCCACCCCGACCAGGTAGGCGGTGAGGGGCGCGGCGGGCCGGGCCACGCCGTGCGCGACGTCGCGGGTGAGGTCGAGCACGGCCCGAAGGTCGGCGGCGCTGGCGTCGAGCCCGAGATCCGCGCAGACCGCGGCCGTCCAATCGTCCATGGTGCTCATGGGTCCCAGCTTAGGGCGGTCAGGGGAGCAGCCCTCCGTCGGCGGCCAGGTTCTGGCCGCTGATCCAGCCGGAGTCCGGGCCGGCCAGGAACGCCACCACGGCCGCGATGTCCCCCGGCTGGCCGAGCCGCCGCAGCGCGGTCCTGGCCACCGTGTCCTCGAACGTCGCACCGGGGTTGGCGGCCCGCAGCATCTCGGTGTCGGTCGCGCCCGGCGACACCACGTTCGCGGTGATCCCGCGGCGGCCCAGCTCGATCGCCGCCACCTTCGTGAAGTTCTCCAGCGCGCCCTTGGCCCCGGTGTACAGCGCCCCTCCGGGCGGGTGGAGCCTGGTGTTGAGGGTGGAGATGGCGATGATCCGGCCGCCGTCGCGCAGCGCGCGACCCGCGTGCTGGATAAGGAAGAACGGTCCCTTGGCGTGCACCGCCATGTACCGGTCGTAGGCGTCCTCCGTCATGTCGTCGATCAGCACCACCGGGCAGCCGGCCGCGTTGATGACCACGATGTCGAGCGCGTCCAGGTGCTCCCCGGCCTGCCCGGTCAGCCGCCGCAGGTCATCCAGGCTGCCCTGGTCGGCCTGCACCGCGACGGCCCGGCCGCCGTCCTCGGTCACCTCGCTGACCACCTCTCGCGCGGCGGCCTCGTTCTGCAGGTAGCTGAACACCACCGCGGCTCCGTCAGCCGCCAGCCGTTTCACGATCGCCCGGCCTATCCCCCGTGACCCGCCCGTCACCAGGGCACCCTGGCCGTTCAGTGCTCCCACGTCGCCTCCAGCGGTGCTGTACCAGTCCCTGATCGGTGAAGATATCGTCAGATGGTGGCGGGAAGTGACCGGCATGCGCATGGCCCGGCGCCAGGAAACGACGCCAGGTGGCTGTCGGCTGCCCTGGCGCTGATCCTCGCGTTCATGGCCGGCGAGGTCGTTGCGGGGCTGGCCGCGCACTCGCTCGCGCTGATCTCCGACGCGGCGCACATGCTCACCGACGCGGCGTCGATCGGGCTCGTGCTGATCACCGCGCGGCTGGCCGCCCGGCCCCCGGCCGGCGGGTACACCTACGGCCTCAAGCGGGCCGAGATCCTGTCCGCGCAGGCCAACGGCATCACGCTCGTGCTGCTCGCGGCGTGGCTGGGCTACACCGCGATCCGGCACCTGGTGACGCCGCCCGAGGTGGCCGGCGGCACGGTGCTCGCCGTCGCCCTGGCCGGGGTCGCGGTCAACCTGGCGGCCACGCTGATGATCTCCCGGGCGGGTGGCGGTCGCGGCGCCCCGCGGAGCCTCAACGTCGCCGGGGCGTTCCAGCACATCGTCACCGACCTGTACGCGTTCGCGGCGACCGCCGTAGCTGGCGTCGTCATCCTGCTGACCGGGTTCAACCGGGCGGACGCGATCGCCACGCTGGTCGTGGTCGTGCTGATGCTGTACGCGGGGGCCGGGCTGATCAGGGAATCTGGGCGGATCTTCCTCGAGGCGGCGCCGGCCAGGCTCGACCCGGCGGCGGTGGGCGCGGCGATGGCCAGCCGCCCGCACGTCGCCGAGGTCCACGACCTGCACATCTGGGAGATCACCTCGGGGATGCCCGCGGCCTCCGCGCATGTGCTCGTCGCCCCGGGCGAGGACTGCCACGCGGTCCGCGCCGACCTGGAGACCTACCTGAGCCGTGAGTACGGCATCACCCACGCCACCCTCCAGGTCGACCACGCCGGCCTGCCGACCGCGCCCGGGCTGATCCGGCTCAGCCAGGAGCAGCACTGCGACGACGCGCACGGGCCGGCCTACCGTCCCGACGACGCCCGGTAAATGGGCACAGTAATCGCTGAGAAAGCGGAGCAGGGCGGCGCCCGCCGGCTGGCCGAACCACCGGGCGTGCCCGATCAGGTACTCGTAGGCCAGGTCGGCGTTGCCCCCGGAGATGGCCACGCTGGTGAAGTAGTCCGCTTCGGACAGCGCGTACTCGACGTGCACGACGGGTAGCACCAGCGGCAGCGCGATGGCTTCGGCCCTGGTCAGCGGCCGGACCGTCTGATAGCCGTCCAGGAGGACGGCGGCGGCGGCCAGGTCGGCACTGGCCGTGCCGGTCTCCGGCAGGTCGAGCCAGCTCACCACGGCGCGCTCGAGCGCCAGGGCCAGGTCGTGCACGGCGAAGGTCCTGTTGGCCAGGCCGAAGTCGAACATCCCGGCGACCCGGGCGTCGGGCGCGGCCGAGGTCCAGGTGAGGTTGGACGGATGCCAGTCGCCGTGCGCCCACTGCGGGCGCAGCGCGGCCAGCTCCGGCGCGGCCCGGCCGATCAGCGGGATCAGGACCTCGGCGAAGTCCTCCTGCCAGCGGCGTTCGGCCAGGTAGGCGGCTAGCGGGGGGCGCACGGCCACCAGCGCGCGCGCCTCGTCCAGCGGGTCCGGCGCGGTGATGACCTGGCAGGAGTTCATCAGCACGGCGGGGGGCCGGGCGGGCCGCGCGAAATCCGCGGCGGCCAGGTGCAGGCGGGCCAGCGCCACGCCCGCCGCGTACGCGTGTCCCAGGCTGGCGTACGGCGACCAGCTGACCGCGTCGCGGTACAGGTCGATGCCGCCGGCGGCCTGGTGCACCTCGTAGCAGAAGTCCCCGCGCCGCAGCGCGGACGGCATCCCTTGGCCGCCGCGGCCGCCTTGACCGCCTGCCAGCCGCACCACGGCCGGGACCGGCAGCCCTCGCGTGCGCAGGTGGGTGGCGAACTCGTGCTCGGCCGCGAGCTGCTCCGGGGTGCGGACGCTGACGTGGTGACGCTTGACGAAGACCGTCGCGTCTCCGTGCCTGACCAGCGCGGCGGCCGACATCGGCCGCGGGCTGCGCCAGGTGACCGCGGGCTGGCGGCCGAGCCCGCCCGGGTCGCTCCGGCCCAGGATTGCGAGCAGCTCGTCGTCGGTGAGCGGGAGCCAGTCGGGTTCGGCCAGCTCACGGCCCATGCCGTGCACCGCGTGCGGGCCCTCGGTCAAGCTCTGCGCCACCGGTGCATCAGGCCGCCGCCACGGTGCCGGCCTCAGCCGCCGATCGCGGACATCGGACGGTCCGGCTGCAGGAACGAGGGGTCGTTGATGCCGTGGCCGGGCAGCTTCGCCGCGACGGCGCGCCGCCACGCCGCGGCCAGCTCGGCGTCATCCGCCCCGGCCCGCAGCGGGCCGCGCAGGTCGCTTTCTGAGCGGGCGAACAGGCAGTTCCGTACCTGGCCGTCGGCGGTCAGCCGGACCCGGTCACAGGTCCCGCAGAACGGCCGGGTGACCGACGCGATGACGCCGACCCGGGCTGGCCCGCCGTCGACCAGGAACGCCTCGGCCGGCGCGGATCCGCGCTGCCTCGGGTCGTCGGGGGTGAGGGTGAACTCGCGGCCGAGCGCGGCGAGGATCTCCTCCGCCGTCACCATCTCGGCCCGTTTCCAGCCGTGCTGGGCGTCCAGCGGCATCTGCTCGATGAACCGCAGCTCGTAGCCGCGGTCGAGGCAGTACCTGAGAAGCGGGCCCGCCTCGTCGTCGTTCAGGTCCCGCATGAGCACGGCGTTGACCTTGACCGGGCGCAGGCCGGCCTGGGCCGCGGCGGCCAGTCCGTCGAGCACGTCAGGCAGCCGGTCCCGGCGGGCGAGCTTACGGAACGTCTCGGGCCGCAGCGTGTCGAGCGACACGTTGACACGGTCGAGCCCGGCGGCGCGCAGCGCCCCGGCGGTGCGCTCCAGGCCGATGGCGTTGGTGGTCAGCGAGATCTCCGGGCGGGGGCGCAGAGCCGCTGTCCGGGCGACGATGCCGGCCAGCCCGCGGCGCAGCAGCGGCTCGCCGCCGGTGAACCTGACCTCACGTATGCCGAGCCGTTCGACCCCGATCCTGACGAGCCGCACCACCTCGTCGTCGGTCAGCTGATCGGTCGTGGGGAGCCAGTCGAGTCCTTCGGGCGGCATGCAGTACGCGCACCGCAGGTTGCACCGGTCGGTGAGCGATACGCGCAGATCAGTAGCGATCCGCCCGAAGGAGTCAGGCAGCATCGTCCCAGCTTACGCGGGACAGCAACGGTCCAATGGTGCACATAGCGTCTCCGTCAACGAAGCGGAAGCCAGGTCTTGCCCGGCGCAACCGCCCCTTGCGTTTCGTTAGCCGCGGTGAACCATCCCGTAGGCCCGTTCGGCCCGCAGCCGGAGGACAAGCCGCCGGTCGCGGACCATCGCCGCCCGGTAGTCGTCCCAGTCCGGGTGGTCGCCCTGCACCGCGCGGTACAGGTCGACCAGCTCCTCCACGGCCGCGTCGTGCGGGTCCCGGGCCACCTCCGACAGCTCCGCGTGCCCGTCCACCACCACGTAGGACCAGAAGTCACCGCTGGTGACATGGAAGCTGACCCGCGGGTCACGGCGCATGTTGCCGGTCTTGGCCCGGTCGTCCGTGGTGGAGACCCTGATGGTCTGTTCCTCCGGGTACCAGGCGTAGTTCACGTTGGACAGCTGTGGCCGCCCGTCTTTTCTGAGGGTGACCAGTACTCCTTGCCGCTGCCCGGCAATCAGCTCAGCAAACCGACCCTCGATCATGACGCAAGAACAACCGCCGGCGACCCGATGTTCCGGACACGGGCCTGAGCCCTGCGAAGCCGATACGCATTGTGACCGCCGACGCAAGTCAGCGAGGGTCAACCGAGGGCCCTGATTACTACATTGATCTCCCCGCTCACGCGTGGTACAAGGAAAGGGCGCGCGCATCATCACCGCCCTCCCAGGTCCCTATGGGGTGATTGTGCGTATTTCCCGTGTCATCTTCAGCGCGGCAGCTGCAGTTACCACGGCTGGCCTGGTCACGGCCGTGAGCGTGATGCCGGCCGCGGACGCCGCCCCCTCGGTCAGCTATGTCGCGCTCGGTGATTCGTACAGCTCCGGCCTTGGCGCCGGGTCCTACATCTCCTCCAGCGGCAGCTGTGACCGGAGCACGAATGCCTACCCGGAGCAGTGGGCCGCGGCCAACTCCCCTGCCTCGTTCGTCTCGGTGGCCTGTGCGGGCGCGACGACCTCCGACGTGACCAGCAGCCAGGTGTCCGCGCTGAGCGCGGCCACCACGCTGGTCAGCATCACCATCGGGGGTAACGACGCGGGCTTCGCCGGCGTGATGGAGACCTGCGTGCTCAAGTCGACCAGTTCGTGCCTGAGCGCCGTCACGGCCGCCAAGTCCATCGTCACCAGCCAGCTGCCGGCCAGGCTCACCAGCACCCTGCAGGCCATCAGGCAGCGCGCGCCCAGCGCCAGGATCGTGCTGCTCGGCTACCCCGACCTGTATGACCTGTCCAAGTCCGGCACGTGCATCGGGCTGAGCACCCAGGACAGGACCGCGCTCAACTCGGGGGCCGACGCCCTGGACAGTGCCCTGCAGGCGGCCGTGACCAAGACGGCCGATCCCGGCATCGTGTACGCCGATGTCCGCGGCCAGTTCGCCCCGCACGAGATATGCGACGCGGACCGCTGGCTGCACTCGGTGGACCTCTTCGCGATCAGCTCGTCCTACCATCCCACCGCGTCCGGTCAGAAGCTCGGTTACCAGCCCGTGTTCAGCCGGAACACCGGCTAGCCCGGCGGCTTCCCATGCGCGGGTACCGGTTCCTCCGCCGGCGGTGCCGAGACCGGGCCGGCCGGCAGGCGGCCGGTGAAGGCCAGCGCGACCAGGCCCACCGCGGCGGCGGCCGCGAAGGCGGCGGTGATCCCCAGGCGCAAGTCGCCGTCCGCGGCGGCCGCCACGGCCGCGCCGCCCACCCCGATGCCGATCGCGGTGCCGAGCACGTCCGCCAGGTTCAGCGACGCCGAGGCCTGGCCTTCCTGCCCGGGCAGCGCGTTGCGCAGCATCATCAGCGACAGCGGGGCGTACGCCAGCCCCATGCCCAGGCCGGCCACGGTCCAGGCCGCCAGGCCCACGACCACCGGCACGGCCGGCTGCAGCACCAGAACCATGCCGGCGATGGCGGCCAGGATGATCAGCAGCCCGGCTCGGACCAGGCGCCGGCCTTCCCAGGTGTCACTGAGCCGCGCCTGCACCCAGGCGCCGGCCGTCCAGGCCACTGTGGTGCCGGTGACCGCGATCCCGGCCACGACCGGGCTGCGGTGGCGCACCGCCGTCAGCGCGAGGGTCACGTAGGCGTCGGCGCCGAAGAACGTGAACGTCAGCAGGCCCCGGCTGGCGATGGTGGCGGGCAGCCCGGGGCGTCCGGTGAGGGTACCGGCCGGGACCAGCCGGCGGAGCGCGGGCAATCCGGCCACGCCGCCGCCCGCGATCAGCGCGAGGCCGGGCAGGATCGCGCCGGACCCGGCCGCGAGGCTGAGGCCGGCCAGCAGCATGGTCGCCCCGGCCGCGGTGAGCAGGCCGTCGGTCAGCCGGTGTTCCCGCGCCTGAGCCGCCGCGGGCGGCCCGAGCCGGATCAGCGCGGGCACGGCGATGGATCCGGCCACCGCGACCACCGGCAGCAGGCCCAGGAACACCCAGCGCCATCCGAACAAGCGCGCCACCTCGGCGCTGATCGCCGGGCCGACCAGCCCCGGCGCGACCCATGCCGTCGACAGGACCGCCATCATCCGTGCGCGCAGCGTATCGGGCAGGCTCCGGCCGATGGTGACGTAGGCCACCGAGGGCACCGCGCCGGCGCCGAGGCCCTGCAGGACCCGGCCCGCCACCAGCACGTCCATGGACGGAGCCAGGCCCGCCACGGCCAGCCCCGAGCCGAACAGCACGACCCCCGCCACGAACGGCACCGCGGGCCCCCGCCGGTCGGCCTCCCGGCCGGCCGCTACGATGCCGACCACGCTGCCCAGCATGAATCCGCTGAACACCCAGCCGTACAGGCGCAGGCCGCCCAGGTCGCGGGCGACCACGGGCATGACCGTGACCACGGCCAGCGCCTCGGAGGCGACGAAGGTGATCGTCAGGACCAGGCCGGTGGTCAGCGCCCGTCGCTGCGGCGCCCACAGGCCCGGCGCCCGGCCCTCGCCACCCGGCCCCATCGGCTCTCCCTCCGCCCGGCCGCTCCCCCGAGCCTAAGCGCGATGAGGCTGGGCGGTTGCGTCAGCGGCGCCGGCCGAGCCACCTGCGGTACCCCAGGCCCCCGGCGCCGGCCAGGATGGCCCCCGCGCCGAGCACGAGAAGCGCGGTGCCCTGGAATCCGGCCGTACCCCCGCCGCCGGTGACCGGAGCGCCGGACGGGACGGTGCTAGTGGGGGTCGTGGTGATCGTTTGCGTCACGGTCACCACGGGATGAGCGGTCGACGTTTCCGAGGCTAGGCCGGGCGTGCCGGTCGGCGACGTGCTGCCGGACGTTCCCGACGAGGTGGAGGCCGACGCCGTGCCCGTCCCGGTGGGCGTGTTGGTCACGGTAGGCGAGATGATCGTGGGCGTCGTGGTGGAGGAGGACGAGGTGCACGCCGAGATGGCCACGGGGGCGAGCAGCGCCAGGGCGCCCCAGCACAGCGCGGTCAGCCTGGCGGCGAACGGCGTGCCCGTGGTCGCTCCGCGCACCTTCATGGACCCTCCTCCTGCGCCGGGCAGATGACGTATTGGTTCCCTTTCCCGGCGGCAGAAACCGGGAATTGGTAAGGAAACACGAGAGCCGTCTGACTCAGACGTCACGGGCGGAAGCCGGCGCAGAGGCGCAATGGCCAGTTCACCACCGGAATATTAGGCTAATGGAGTAGATCAGCGGAGGAAGGGACGGCGACATTGCCGGACGCGCCGTGGCGGCGTATCGCCGGGTTCCGCGTGGTCGTTTCCTGGCCGCAGACGGGGTACGCCCCCGCGCCACCGGTCCCCGCGGGCCTGCGCGCCCGGGTGGCCGGGATCGCCGGGGTACTGCTCATCGCGGCCGGCATCGCCACCGTAGGCGTCGCGGTCGCCTCGCAGGTGCACGCGCCGCAGCCTTCGCTATCGGAGGCAGGGGTCATCGGCGGCTCGTCCCGGCAGCCGTCGCTGGCCCGCTCGGTCCCGGTGGCGGTGCGCATCCCCGCGATCGGCGTGGACTCCAAGCTGCTGAGCCTGGGACTCAACGCCGACGGCACGGTCCAGGTGCCGTCGATCAGGACCAGCGCCGGACGGGCGGCGTGGTACAAGTACTCGGCGACGCCGGGCCAGATCGGCTCGTCGGTCATCGAGGGCCATGTTGACAGCCAGAAGGGGCCTGCCGTCTTCTTCCGCCTCGGCGCCCTGCACCGGGGCGACACCATCGACGTGACGCTCGCCGACGGGGTCACGGCCGTGTTCCGCGTCACGGGCGTGCGCGAGTACAGCAAATCCCGGTTCCCGTCGAAGACCATTTACGGCACGACCGACTTCGCCGCGCTGCGCCTGATAACCTGCGGCGGCGCTTTCGACTACGCCACCGGCCATTATCGCAGCTCCACCGTCGTGTTCGCGTCGCTCGCCTCGTCGCGGCACCCGGCGGCCGAGCCCGCGCGGGCGGCTGAGCCGGCCCGCGGGTAATCCGGCGCGGGATCCGGCTGGGCGGGTCATAGCAGGGACAGCTGGCCCTCGACATCGGGCCGGGGCCGCTTGAGGTGCCGCCACCGCGGCAGGTCGTCCAGGTACGACCAGGACAGCCGGTGATGCGGGGTGGGACCGAGGGCGGCCAGGGCTTCCTGGTGCGCGGGCGAGGGGTATCCGGCGTTCTCCGCGAACGCGAACTCCTCGTGGCCCAGCCCGGCCATGAGCCGGTCCCGGTGCACCTTGGCGATGACCGAGGCCGCGGCGACCGATACCGACCGCAGGTCCGCCTGGACGGCGCAGCGCACCGGCCAGGGGCGGCCGATGTAGTCGTGGCCGCCGTCGAGGAGCACCACGTCCGGGCGCGCGGGCAGGCCCTCCAGGGCGCGGACCGCCGCGCGGCGCAGCGCGGAGGTCATGCCGGCCGCGTCGATCTCGGCGGGCCCGGCCTCGCCGATGGCAAACGCCTCGACCCAGCTCAGCAGCTGGCCCTCGATCGCGGCCCGGCGCAGTGGGCTGAGCCGCTTGGAATCGGTCAGCCCGGCCGGCGGATCCGGGAAACCAGCCCGGACGATCACCGCGCAGACCGTCACCGGTCCGGCCCAGGCGCCGCGTCCCACCTCGTCCACGCCCGCGACGCAGCTCGCCCCGGCGGCAGCCAGCTCGCGCTCGATCTCATACCCGGGCCGGGACCGGCCCACGGCGGCCCGGACGGCCGCGGGCTCGTTCCCGAAGGTGAGCTGTTCCACAGCCGCCATGATGGCCCGCCCGCCGCCGGGCGTCACGGCGAATCGCCGCAGGTCTCGGCGAATCGCCGCGCACCGCGGCCTTAGCTGGTCCGCACCTCGTCTTGCGCGGCCAGGGCCTGGAGGAACCGCAGGGTCGCGGCCATCGCCTCGTGCCGCCACAGGACCAGGGTGTGCTCGAAACCGGTGGTGGCACGCAGGCGATCATCCAGCGCGGCCGCGACCGGAAGCAGCCGGTCCAGCTGGGCCTGCAGCAGGTCCCGCGAGTCGGTCCCGCTCCGGTCGAGCAGGGCGAGCTTGACCATGAGCTCGGACCTGACGTCCCGCGGATGCTGCACCGGCGTGCCGAGCCATGCCGCGGCGGCCGCCTCGCCCGCCGGGGTCGCCTGGTAGAGCGAGCGGACCGGCCCCTGGCTGGTCCGCTGCTCCCCCACCGTCCGGATCAGGCCGAGTACCTCCAGCCGCTGCAGGGCGCGGTAGACCACGGCCTTCGGCACCGACCAGACCTGGCCCAGGCTGCCGTCGCGGGCCAGCAGCCCGACAAGGACCAATCCGTAGGTCGGCTCCTCGCGGACCAGGCACAGCACCAGCCATTCGGCCAGCGACAGCCGCTCCTGCCCCTGCTCAGTCATGGTTCCAAGGTCAGGCTCCCGCCGCCGCGGCCAGCGCCCGCCCGGTCAGCACCCGGGCCAGGTGCCGCCGGTAGTCGGGTGCCCCGTGCAGGTCACCCGGCGGGTTCGTGCCCTCGTCCGCGCTGGCCGCCGCGGCGCGCAGCGCGTCCCGGCTGGCTTCGGCTCCGGCCGCGGCGCTTTCCGCGGCCGTGGCGCGCAGCGGCGTGGGGCCCATGTTGGTCAGCCCGATCCTGGCCTCGGCGACGGACCCGTTGGACCGCCGGACCAGCGCGGCCACGCCGACCGTCGCCCAGGCCTGCGCGGTCCGGTGGAACTTCTCGTACCGGTAGCCCCAGCCCGGTCCGAGCTTGGGCACCCGGACCGCGGTCAGGATTTCGTCCGGCGCCAGGCTCGTGGTCAGGTAGTCGACGAAGAAGTCCGCCGCGGGGATCTCGCGCTCGCCGCCGGGGCCCCGGACGACCAGGGCGGCATCGAGCGCCAGGGCGACGGCGGGCAGGTCGCCGGCCGGATCGGCGTGCGCGAGCGCGCCGCCAAGCGTGGCCCGGTGCCGGACAGCGGGGTCAGCGACCACGCTGGCGGTCTGCGCGAAAATCCCGGCGTGCTCGGCCACGAGCGGATCGCGGACGAGATCGTAGAGCGTGGTCCGCGCCCCGATGACCAGAGCGTCGCCGGCGTCGGTGACGCCGCGCAGCTCGTCCAGGCCGCCCACGTCGACCAGCAGCTCCGGGTAGGCCAGCCGCAGCCGCAGCAGCGGGAGCAGGCTCTGCCCGCCCGCGATGACCTTCGCGTCGTCGCCGCCCCCGGCCAGGGCCGAGACCGCCTCGTCCAGCGAGCCGGGACGGACGTAATCGAACTTCGCCGGGATCATGCCGCGCCTCCGGTCGGGTCTGGGGTGCCGATGCCCTGCGGGCTGTGGCCCTGGGTCTGGTCGCTCTGCCGGGCCGCGTGCTGCTCGGCCGCGCTGGCCTGCTCGCCGCCCCGGGCGTCCTGGATGGCTCGCCACACCCGCTCCGGCGTGCAGGGCATCTCGACGTCGTTGATGCCCAGCGGCCGCAGCGCGTCGACGATCGCGTTGACCACCGCCGGGGTCGAGGCGATCGTACCCGCCTCGCCGACGCCCTTGACGCCGAGCGAGTTCGCGGCCCGGCTCTCGGTCCGGTCGGTGACGTAGGACGGCAGGTCGGCGGCCGACGGGACCAGGTAGTCGGCCAGCGTGGAGGTGACCAGGTTGCCGTCGTCGTCGTAGACCGCCTCCTCGTACAGGGCCTGCGCGATGCCCTGGGCGAGCCCGCCGTGCACCTGGCCCTCGACAATGAGCGGGTTGACCACCGCACCGATGTCGTCGACGCACACGTACGAGCGGATCTTCACGAAGCCGGTCTCGGTGTCGACCTCGGTCGCGCACAGGTGGGTACCGTGCGGGAAGGAGAAGTTGTCCGGATCGTAGGTCGCCTCGGCGTCGATGCTTGGCTCGACGCCGTCGGGCAGGTTATGCGCGGCAAAGGTAGCCAGCGCTATCTCCCCGATCGTGACGCCCTTGTCCGGGTCGCCGCGGACCGAGAACCGCCCGGGCGCCCATTCCAGGTCGTCGGCCGAAGCCTCGAGCAGCCCGGCCGCGATCACCTTGGCCTTCTCGACGACCTTGTCGCACGCCGAGACCAGGGCCAACCCGCCGACGGTCAGCGACCGGGACCCGTAGGTGTCCATCCCCTTGGGCGAGATCTGGGTGTCGCCGTGCAGCACCCTGATGTCCTCGAACGGCACGCCGAGTTGATCGGCGACGATCTGGCTCCACGCCGTCTCGTGCCCCTGGCCGTGCGCGCTGGACCCGGTGACCACCTCGACCTTGCCGGTGGGCAGCATCCTGATCGAG
>Ga0207674_10004440_pt1 | contig 16861 bp, 17 predicted proteins | sample KBSCornC72_FD_184303 | JGI IMG/M metagenome (GOLD analysis project Ga0207674, IMG submission 184303) | Corn rhizosphere microbial communities from Kellogg Biological Station, Michigan, USA - KBS Corn C7-2 (SPAdes) (version 2) | ecosystem: Host-associated > Plants > Roots > Rhizosphere > Soil ... | reverse complement strand
ATTTCTCAAGGCTGACAACCGCATTTGTGTCGCAATGTCACGTGCAAAACATGGACTCTACATTGTGGGAAATATGGACACACTTGCCTTGACCAGTTCAACTTGGCAGCGTATACGTGACAAGTTGACAGCACGTGGGGAAATAGGCGAATCACTTCAGATTGTGTGTCAGGGACACGGGAACGTGAATACAATCAAGAATTTGAGTGACTTTGGGAAGTATCCTGAAGGAGGCTGCAGCCTTGTGTGTGGAAAGACACTTGTATGTGGTCACCTATGCAAATCACTGTGTCATAAACACTCCAGCACTGAAGATGGAAAATCTGCCAAGTGCATGAGTCGCTGCGAAAGCCGTTGTCCCGATGGCCATCAATGCCCCTCCGCTTCGCCTTCGAACATCATCATCTTTATCGCTGGCCCCTCGCAGAGGCGTCCGACGCCCGCGCGCGAAGAACAATATTTTCGGGACTTCCTACGCCACTTTGGCAACCGAACGTCGCGGACCTGTCGCTGTGGTGACACTCGACCGACCCGAGATGCACAATGCCCTGGACGGATCACTGACATCCGAACTCACGGCTGTGTTGCAGGGAATCGAGAAAGATCAGGCGATCCGCCTGCTCCTCTTGCGCGGCGCCGGCAAGAATTTTTGTGCGGGTGCGGACCTCAAGTGGATGCGGCGAGTCGCTAGCTTGGGCAAAGCCGAGCTTGCCGCTCACGCCAGACAAGGCTCGAAGCTACTGTCAACGCTGGCGGCTCTCTCCAAACCGACGATCGCATGGTTGCATGGCCGAACGTCCGGCCTGGGCGTGGGGCTCGCGGCGTGCTGCGATATTGCGATCGCAGAACAGGAGGCAAGTCTGGCCCTACCGGAAGCTAAGGTTGGACTTTTGCCTACGACAGCGGGAGCCTACATTTTGAGGGCTATCGGTGAACGCAATGCCCGCCGCCTGTTTCTTACCGGCGAACGGATTTCCGCAGCAGAAGCGCATCGTATTGGGCTGGTGCACGACGTAGTTCCACAAGTCGCGATCCATAAGCATTTGGATGAAATCCTGCTCAACCTCTTGTCAGCAGGCCCCCGCGCGCAAGCAAACGCCAAGGCCCTTATACGGTCCATCGCGCACAAACCGATTGATGCGACCGTCATTGCCGATGTGACAAGGTTCACCGCCACACTGCTCGGCTCCCCGGAAGCTCGCGAAGGGATTGCAGCTTTTCTAAACAAGCGACCGCCGCCGTGGACATCCAAATTACCTCCATTGATGGGACCGACCTTGTAGTCCCGAGGTCAGCGGGATTGGCCCACGAGGAGAGCTACCGCTGGCGGTAACCGACCTATTAACCTGCGTGATTAGATCGACTTAAAGTAAAGTAATGGGAGAAACGCATGAAGACCGAGAGTATATCGACGCTGGAGCTTTTTCCGCCGCCGCGAGATTTGCGCCATCCGTTTGACCCGCCACCGGAACTGATGCGGCGGCTTCGCGAGGAGCCGGTCAGCAAGATGAGGTTGTGGAACGGTAAGGAGGCGTGGCTGATTGCGCGTTATGCCGACGGCCGTGCGGTTTTGAGCGATGAACGGTTCAGTGCCGACCCGCGACGTCCGAACTTTCCGGAAAAGAACATCGCTTATGAACAGACCATCGGGAAGGACCGGAACATCCGGGTTTTGGACAACCCGGAGCATGACATCCAGAAGCGGATGATGGTTGCCGACTTCACCGTCAAGCGCGTCAACGAAGTGCGTCCCTATGTCGAGACGCTGGTAGACAAGCTGATCGACGAGATGCTGGCGGCGGGTCCGCCTGCGGATATCATCGAAAAGCTGGCGATGGCACTACCGACGAAAGTCATCTGCGAGCTTCTGGGGGTACCCTACGAGGATCGCGACTATTTCTGGATCCGCGCCAAGGCGGTTCTGGCCGCCAAGACCGCGCCCGAAGCCAGCGCCGCTGGCAACGACCTCAGCCAGTTCATCGAGCAGCTCATCGAGTTGAAGATCAAGTCGCCGGCCAACGATCTGATCAGCCGGTTAGTGCATGAGCAGATGCTGCCTGGCAACTTGCCGCGGGACGTCCTGGTCAGCATCGGCCGGCTCTTGCTGGTTGCCGGACACGACACCACGGCGGGCATGATCGGCCTCAGCACGCTGGCGGTGCTGGTCGACCCGAAGGCTCAGGCCGAACTGCGCGAGAACGAGGATCCGGACTTCCTAAAGAACGCAGTCGAGGAGATGTTCCGCTATCTCGGCACGATCCATGCCGGACGACGACGGGTGGCCACGACGGACGTCGTCGTCGGCGGCCAGATGATCCGCGCCGGCGAAGGCGTGATCGTTCTCAACAATGTCATGGACCGCGATGAAAGCGTGTTCCCCCACGCCGACAAGCTCGACTTCCGCCGGCCGAACACCCGCGCCAACAACGCCTTTGGTTTCGGCATCCACCAGTGCCTGGGCCAGTTGCTGGCGCGCGTCGAGCTGCAGATCGTTCACGCCAAGCTCTGGAAACGCATGCCGACCCTCAAGCTGGCGGCACCTCTCGAAAGCCTCCACTTCTGGGAAGAAGGCTCCAACTACGAAGTGACCAGCGTCCCCGTCACCTGGTGAGCGCAAAAATGCCGGAAGCGGAGCTACTCTGAGGAGTGCTCCTCTTCCATGGGTTTGAGTGACCCTCTCGCGGCAAGCAGGCGGCCGTCGCCAAAGTTGGGCATCGGCGAATAAGACAGGGCGCCCGCCTGCCCGATCCAACAGCTACGAGTTTGCCCCGCCATCCACCGGTACAAAATAAAAGTCGCCAATGTTTTTGATCTCGGGCAAAAACCGCGCTTCGACACGAGTGCCCTTTTTAAGATCCGGCGACAAGTAGACGACAAAGGCCTTTATACATGTATCCGCGCCGTCCAATCTGACCAGCGCAGTTGCGGCATTACCGCCCAGATGTTTGAGATGTTGCACGGAATCCGGCAAAGTGATCGCCGTCAATATCTCACCCTTACCGCTGAGGACCACTTGCTGCGCGTCGGCGTAACATTTCGAACAAATGGGGCGCAGCGGCAACCACACCCGACCACAACCATTGCAGCGACTACCGACCAACTGCTTTTCTTGAAGGCCGCGAAAGTACGGCGACTGACCTCCGTAGCTGAGCCGATAGCGATAAACGTCTTCGATCTCAGCTTCGAAAATTTCGGACATGCTCATGATTTTCCCAATACGATCGTGCAGCTTTGCGAGATTCCGGGCCCGCCGACCGCGGAGAAGATCGCACGCCCCTTGTTGATGGGCACCTGGGTTCCCCCAGCGCGGCCGCGCAGCTGCTGAACGACTTCGCCAATGCGCGAAATTCCAGAACACCCCGCAACGTGGCCGCAACCGATCATCCCGCCCGAAGGATTTACCGGCATCCGCCCGGTCCGTTCCGTGACACCTTCGTCGATAAGACGTCCGCCTTGTCCCGGCTCACAAAGCCCCAGTTCCGCATAGCTCATCAATTCCACGCCAGTCAGAAGATCGTGCGTTTCAATAAAATCGAGTTGCTCGAGCGGATTGTTGATTCCAGCCATCTTATACGCACGTTGCGAAGATTGTTGCTGACAAAGCAATCGTCCCAAATGTTCGAAATCCGGCATATAGCTGCGGACGTTGGACGATCCCGCTCCTTCGATCCAGATTGGATTGTCGCAAATTTCGCGCGCTCGATCTTCCGAGGCCAAAATCAGTGCCGCTGCCCCTTCGCTATAAAGGCAGCAGTCGAACATTTTTATCGGCCCAGCGATCCGGCGAGAATTCATGACGTCATCAATCGTCAAGGCCAGCCCACTTTGCGCGAGCGGGTTTGCGAGCGCATTGCCATGGTTTTTGACAGACACCTTCGCCATTTGCGTTTCGGTCGGTGCCCCATAGCGATCGATATGCGCCTGCACAGCAAACGCGAAATTGGCTGCCGCTAGCGGCTCGACCGGGACCTCCCAATTCGTATCCAAATCCAGCATGATCGCCTTCAGGAAGGCAGATGAGCGCTTATTCAGGACCGGATCCCACAGATCCATTCCCTTTCCCGAACCGACCACGAGCGCCACATCGGACATTCCGGATAGAATTTCAATCATCCCTTGGCGAACCGCAGTAGCCCCGGTAACGGCACCGGCGGTAACGTGCACGGATGACTTGCCGGCCATTCCGATATAGTCCTGCAGCGTCGTGCTGGGACAGCACTGCCTCACCCAAGCGACCATCAGATCAGACAGGCCCCAAACGACATGATCGACGTCATCAGCGGAGATTCGGGCGTCTTCCAATGCCGATTTGGTCACATCGAGCGCAAGCTCGTAATATGTCTTTTCAGAATATCTAACGCGCCACGGTATCAGCCCGACGCCTACGATGCCTACTTTCAACCTACACTCCCTCTTAAAGCACGGGCGCCAAACCCAGCGCTATTCAGTTGACTCGGCACCAATTCACTTGCGCGTATCACGAACTGATTTGGCATAACCTAGCCGCAGTTGTGCCGAACCGTTTCGCGGAGCGCTCAGTTCATGGTCAGGCCCCCGCTGACGCTGATCGCCTGACCGCTGATATAAGAGGCATGTTCAGAGGCGAGAAACACAACCGTTCCTGCTATTTCCTCAGGGCGTCCAAGCCTGCGCAGCGGAATTGCTCTAATCATTGCATTTCCGATCTTGCCGCCGAACTCGTCATTCGTGACGAGATCCTCCCAAAGGCCGGTGTCGGTTGGGCCTGGACAGACAACGTTCACCAAAACTTTTTGCCGCGCATACTCGCGAGCGATCGACTTCGCAAAAGCGATGACCCCTCCGCGGCAGGCCGCCGAGACTGATTCGCCGCTTGTGCCAACTTTCCCGGAATCCGATCCGACGATTATAATACGCCCTCCGCCAGCCCGAATTAATTCAGGTAATACGGCACGAACGGAATCGACCACGCTACGCAATTCGATTGCGATCGTGAGATCCACAGTATCTTCCGAGGTTTCGAGAAATGGACGGATGCGCAGTTTCGTACCAACAGTAGTGATGAAGGTGTCGAGCTTTCCAAAGCGTTTTACGAGAGTGGAAACCATCGGAGCAATGCTCTCTCGCCGGGTGATATCACCCTGCAGCAAGATCGCTCGCTCCTCACCGTAATCCGCGGCTATTCTCTTAAGTTCGTCGATGCCGGTTCTGTAATGCAGGCCTACACGGGCGCCCCGCGCAAGCAACATTCGCGCAGTCGCTTTTCCGATATCGCCCGATGCGCCACAAAGCAAAACCACCTTGTCGTTCAAATCGTTGGACATTCAGTCTCCTCCGGCAGGGGGTCTTCCGGTAACCCTCTGATCACATCCAAGCCGCTAGATTTTTTTGACGGACATGCTCGCGGACCGACAACGAATTTTTCAGCGTCGGCGATACCATCATCGTGAACTTATGAACCGATGTCGGACGCTTGAATAACCACTCATTCAATCTATCCGGCCTCGGAACCTGCGATCCGGCGCCAATACTCCTATTAATTGACATAGAATGAACCGTCATTTAGTTAGCAGAGGCTGAGAAGAACAGTCAATGTCTTTGTCAGGGCAAAAAAGGGTCCCGATATGCGGTATGAGGATTTTCAGTTCATTAAGTTTGAACGCCATTCAGACGGCGTCCTTCTTGCGATCCTTAACCGCCCGGAGGTCATGAATGCGACCAATGGACGGTTGCACTATGAGCTAGCAAATATGTGGGGCGTGGTTGACGCAGATGACACTGTCAAATCGATCGTGGTGACCGGCGCTGGCGACCGCGCATTCTCCGCCGGTGGCGACTTAGAATGGGTGGCTGGTCTGGTTGGTAACCCGGATGCGGTCGCGGAAACGATGAAGGAAGTTAGCGATCTGGTCTATAATGTAATCAACTGCCAAAAGCCGATCATCTCAGCCATCAACGGAGCCGCCGTAGGCGCTGGGCTTGCCGTCGCGATCCTTGCCGACATAAGCATTATCGCTGACGATGCGAAAATTACGGATGGTCACGTCCGTTTAGGGGTTGCGGCGGGAGACCATGCGGCGATTGTGTGGCCGCTCCTATGTGGGATGGCAAAAGCCAAATATTACCTGATGACGGCGGATTTCATCGACGGCAAAGAGGCCGAGCGCTTGGGATTGGTGACTTTTTCTCTCCCTCGTGATCAGGTTCTTCCGAAAGCGATGGAAATCGCGGCGAAATTGAATCGCGGAAGTCAGACCGCAATTCGCGGAACGAAAAAAGCCATGAACAACTGGATGAAGATAGCCGGGCCGATATTCGACGCATCCCTTGGATTGGAGATGCTGGGGTTCCTCAGCGCGGACGCCCGCGAGGGAATGGACGCGTTCCGGAACAAGCGAACGCCGCAATTTCCCTCGGCAAAATTGCCGAAATAGCGCCTTCGCTGGAAAATGCGATCCCTTACCACGCCATCGTCCCGCTTAGAACCTCCATCACCGCCCTCGAAGATGCCGATCGGACAGCATGGTTGCCCAATAGATCCGCCCAGCACGATCATTGAGAGCTAACGGCTGAAAACTGGAGCCAGAGATGATCGATGCCGAAACTATGTCTTCGATAGACATGGTCCGTGCCAGCACGCGCGGCATCGTCAAGCATGGTGACCTTAGCCGCATTCGCAAGCTGCGTTACACAAGAGAGGGATTCGATCGTGAGGTCTGGTCGACCATCTGCGAACTTGGCTGGCCGGGCCTTCGGTTGCCGGAAAGCTCGGGAGGCTCCGGATTGGGCCTGTTGGCGTATACGGCGTTGACCGAAGAACTTGGTCGAGGCCTCGTGCCTGAACCATTGATTCCCGCGATGCTTGCGTCTGCGTTGCTGCCGGCCACTTCATTGGAAAGCCAGCTGAAAGGGGAAACACTCGTGCTCCCGGCGTGGCAGGATGCAAGAAATACGCTAGCCCCGCAGCAACAGCTCGATTTCGCGAATGGAAGACTTAATGCGACAAAGGTCTATGTACCGATGGCAGCGGCAGCCAGCGCCTTTCTGGTGATCGGTCAGGGTCAGCATGCGATCGTCGACGCCAACTCGCCGGGCGTCTCGATCGAAGCGAGTGGCACGCAAGATGGTTCTAGTTTTGCCACGGTTCGCTTTCGCGACGCGCTGTGCAAGGTATTCGAAGCCGACGCCGGCCCCCCTTTGGCGGAGGCGGCGCTGGCCACCGCGGCCTATTTGCTTGGCGTCATGAGGGCCGCCATAGAGATGACCGTCGGGTATTTGAAGACGCGCGTACAATTTGGAAAGACAATCGGACAATTCCAGGTTCTGCAGCACATGGCCGTGGACATGCAGCTCGAAGCTGAAGTGACGTCGGCCAGCATCGAAGCGGCGGCGCTGCAATGGGATCGGGATGGTCCGACGGCGGCCGCTCAAGCATCCATTTCGCGCGCCAAGGCGCGAGCATCCTCATCGGCAATGAAGGTAACACGCGACGCCATCCAACTGCATGGTGGTATCGGGTTTACCGATGAGCATGACATCGGCTTGTACTTGCGCAAGGCGATGGTAGCGAAGGAATCTTTCGGTGGCACAAAGCTGCATCGCGCCAATTTCGCCCGATTGAAGCCGGTGGGTGACCAAGCATGACCTTTGCTGGTGATTTTCACTGCGAGGATTATAACGCGTTGTCCGATGAAGCATTTCGTGCACTGGTGCGCCGCTTCCTCGTCGAAAGCCATCCGCCGGGATTGCGTCACCCTCCCAAGCGACTGCATTGGGATAGAGCTGAGCCTTGGTACATGATCTTGGCTCGAGCCGGCTGGTTGGCTCCGAACTGGCCTCGTCAATATGGCGGGATGGGCTTGAATCCAGGCAAGCAACTCATCTATGTGGAGGAGTTCGAGAAGTTCGGCGCCGCCCGTACGCCGGATCACGGCATGGCTCTATTGGGACCTTTATTGATCAATTACGGGTCCGAGGAGCAGAAGGCCTATTTCTTGCCGAAGATCCTGTCTGGCGAGCACATCTGGTGCCAGGGCTATTCCGAACCGAATGCGGGCTCCGACCTTGCCGCGCTCCGCACCGAAGCAGTGCTGGAGGACGATACGTGGATCGTGAACGGACAGAAGATCTGGACCACGCTTGCCGGAGACGCGGATTGGACCTTTTGCCTCGTGCGAACAGATAAAAGCGGAAAAAAGCAGGAGGGAATCAGCTTCCTTCTAATCCCCCTGGATACGCCCGGAATCACAATACGACCGATCATCAATCTGGAGCTGGACGACGAATTTTCTGAAGTCTTCTTTGATAACGTCCGAGTGCCGAAGGCGAACATCGTCGGAGAGATAAACCAGGGCTGGACGATGGCGAAGAATCTACTTGGATTCGAACGAATTTTTTTAGGTGGGCCGCGTCAGGCAGCGAATGCCTTGGGAAAACTTCGCCGACTCGGCGCTCACTATGGGCTGCTTGAAGAATTAGCTTTCGTCGATGTCTATGCTGGCTTCCTTATGGAACTGGAAGATCACCAGGCGTTTTTTGGCCGAGTTGCCGAAAAACTTCGCCGCGGGGAGAGCTTGGGTCCAGAAGTGTCCTTTCTGAAGCTGAATCAGACGAGTCTATACCAGCGTATCACTGAATATGGACTGGATATCATGGCGGAAGATGGCGCTCTGTTGGAGCCACTCTGTGGCAATAATAATCTCTCGATGCCCAACCAATTCCTGAACGCACGTGCGGCAACTATTTATGGAGGAACCACCCAGGTGCAAAAGAATATTCTGGCAAAGGCGGTTCTTGACCTGCCATGAACAAGGACCCTCGCGAAGCCGCCTTGATCTCCTTGGCAGCCAACGAGTACGTTTTAGGCCACTTGCCTCCGGATCGTCTTGCCTGATCGAGAAGACTCGCGATTATGTCTTGCTTCCCTGGGTAATTGAGTGTTCATTTAATTCGGTTGTGATACAGTAGGGATACAGGGGGCGTCTGCCGAGCAGAGACCCTTAGACGGACAAGACACTGATCAAGATGGTTGACCTTCAATGCTCAACACCAAAAATCCTTTAATTGCCGCGCGCCGGGCACAGCTTGTCGAAGCTGCAATCAATCTTTTCTCCCGATCGGGCTACCATGTCGTAACGGTCAAGGACATTGCAGATGAGGCGGGGGTAAGCCCGGGTCTCATCTATCAATATGTTAGCGACAAACAAGATCTCCTTTTCCTTTGTCTGACCCATATTGTTGAGCAACTTAAAAACGCTATTCCGAACGCTTCGGAAGGCATCGAAGATCCTATCGTGTGCCTTTACCGATCCGTCGACGCCTATGGGCGAGTAATTGATGCTAATCGGCGGTATTCAATGCTCACCTTTCGTGAAAATAAGTCTTTGAGACCCGAGGGCGTCGAAGAGATAAAACGCCTGGAATTGGAAACAAATGAACTGATCTCGGCGCGCGTGGAAGCTTGCATTCGTGTCGGCCTACTGGCCGAGACAAACGTGGAATTGTTGACTTTCAGAATCATTATTGCTGCCCAAGGCTGGGCGCTTAAGCAGTGGCGTCTACGAGACATTGTGACCCTAGACGTCTATTTAGAAGAATCGATCCATGCTGTGTGGCGAGAGCGGTTGTTGCCTCGGGGCCTGCTGCATTATCACGAGCTTCTCCAGAGCGGTAAGTTAACTGCTGGTGGGTCAAACGATGCCGACATCGTCAAGGCCGGTGAAGCGCGACGGCAGATCAGGACAACAAAACGCGACGCATAGTTGCTGCTCCCCGCCGTGCTGATCGACACAGAGAAAGCGTGGGTTCGTGCCATCTGCCATCGACGCGGCGCACGCTAACGCGTGACGGTCCTAATAATAGCTAAGATGCGGCACCAGCTCGCAGGATGCACAGGACATGACCGGGCAGATTTTGGCGTTCACTGATTGGAAGCAAAGATGGTCCTGAGCCCTTACGACAATGACGAGTTCGCCGAAATCCGGGAGGGAGTGCGCCGGTTGTGCGTCGAGTTTCCAGGTACTTACTGGCGGACTCTCGATGAGAACCGTACCTATCCAACAGAATTCGTCCGTGCGCTGACCGATGCCGGCTATCTCTCCATCCTAATTCCTGAAGAGTACGGTGGCTCCGGGCTCGGGCTCTCCGCTGCAGCCGCGGTGCTCGAGACGATCCAGGCGCAAGGCTGTAATGCCGCCGCCTGCCATGCGCAGATGTACACAATGGGTACCATCCTCCGACACGGCTCGGAAGAGCAGAAGCAGGCCTACCTCCCGAAGATCGCCTCCGGCGAACTGCGCCTCCAGGCTTTCGGCGTGACCGAGCCGACCAGCGGCACCGACACGACGGCGCTGCGTACCTTTGCAAAACGCGTGAATGGCGACTACGTGATCAATGGCCAGAAGATCTGGACCAGCCGGGCCGAGCATTCCGACTTGATGCTTTTGCTTGCCCGCACGACGCCTCGTGACAAGGTGGCCAAGAAAACCGATGGGCTTTCTACCTTCATAGTCGACATGCGCGACGTGGTCGGCAAGTCGCTCACGATCCGGCCGATCCGAACGATGATGAACCATGCGACGACCGAAATATTCTTTGACAACATGCACGTGCCGGCGGCTAATCTCCTCGGCGAAGAGGGGAAGGGCTTTCGCTACATCCTGTCGGGAATGAACGCCGAGCGGGTTTTGATCGCATCCGAGTGCGTTGGCGACGCCAAATGGTTCACGCGGACCGCGGTGCAATACGCGAATGAGCGCCAGGTTTTCGGCCGCATGATCGGTGCCAACCAAGGCATCCAGTTTCCCATAGCCAAGGCCTACGCGCAAATGCGTGCCGCGGAACTAATGGTCAAGGAGGCTGCCCGTCTCTACGAGGATGGCAAGGATATTGGAGCGGAAGCGAACATGGCCAAGATGCTGGCCGCTGACGCGGCGTGGGAAGCGGCAAACGTTTGTCTCCAGACACACGGCGGCTTCGGTTTCGCCGAGGAATACGATGTTGAACGCAAGCTGCGCGAGACACGGCTCTACCAGGTCGCTCCGATTTCAACCAACCTCATCCTGTCCTTTCTTGCCGAGCATGTGCTTGGCCTACCAAGGAGCTACTGATGCGCCGCGCCGCAAACCCTGCGCGCATCGAGGATGTCGCCTTCAACAGCGAAACGCCGTGCGTTGGGCGCTGGATCGCGCTGGAAGTGGGCTTCCATTGAGGTGCCGGGGCTACAGACTGATCGTCGCTGCGGCGGCGGTCTGCAGGCGATCGTAACGGCCGCCATGGTTCAAACCAGCGCATGTGATGTGGTCATTGCCGGCGGCGTAGAAAGCATGAGCAATATCGAATATTATACGACCGAGATGCGCTGGGGCCGGAGATCAGGCACCACCCAACTCTACGATTGGCTCGACAGGGGACGCGAGCGCTCGCAGCCGATCGAACGTTTCGGTTACATTTCCGGCATGATCGAGACCGCCGAAAATCTGGCGCGCGAATATGAAATAGCTGGATCGGATGCCGACGAGTTTGCTGTTGAAAGTCATCGACGCGCAGCCCCGGCATGGAACGAAGGTACGTTTTCGGAGGCAGTAGTGCCGGTTGCCGTACCGCAAAAGCAGGGAGATCCAGTCCTCTTCCTGAGGGACGAAGGAGTCAGGCCAGATTCGTGGGTTCGGGATTCCTGAAGCAGTCGACCTGGAGACGAGTCGAGCAGTTAGACCATGAAAGGCGTTCGCTGGCACAGATACGAGCGTTCCTGTACGCGGCGACGATAGGCGCGTGATCGGCGACGGCGTCAAGCAAGACCGTGTGGTCAAGCACTGTGCACGCGTTGGTACATCAATAAGCGCATAAGGATGGGTAAAACAATGAAGGCAGAAGAGATCACGCCACGCCTGAATCATCCGGATCAGTTTTTTATCAACGGTAAGTGGGTGAAGCCGTCATCACCTTCAACCATAGCGGTTTATAATTCAACGACGGAACAACCCTTCATCCAGATTGCCGAGGCTCAGGAAGCAGACATGCGCCTCGCCGTGGATGCAGCTCGTCAGGCATTTGATACCGGCCCTTGGCCGAAGATGTCTCCTTCCGAACGAGCAAAATATCTAACGGCGATTGCAGCCGAATTTGACAGACGCAGCGAAGAGCTGGCTGAAATCTGGGCGGTTGAAACGGGCACGGTATACGCCACCGGCGTGGCGATATCTCGCGGAATAGGCGATACGTTCAGGTATTACGCCAATCTCGCCGAAACGTTCACGTTTAAGGAACACCATAAGCCAAGCAACGGGGCGAATTATGGGCTGCTGGTTCGAGAACCCGTCGGTGTTACGGGGGTCATAATCCCTTGGAACGCACCGGGGCAGTTGATCGGTCAGAAATGCGCGCCTGCATTATTGGCGGGATGCACGATCGTTCTCAAAGGATCGCCAGAGGCGCCATGCGCTCCCTACGTCATGGGAGAGATTTGCGAAACAATTGGCCTTCCGCCCGGAGTCGTAAACGTGTTGACGGCGGATCGGGCTGTCTCGGAACTGCTCGTGCGAGATCCCAAGATTGATAAGATCACGTTCACGGGATCAACCGCAGCGGGACGAAGGATTGGTGCAATCTGTGCTGAACGAGTAGCACGATGCACTCTCGAACTTGGTGGAAAATCGCCGGCGATCATTCTTGATGACTACGATCCACGTTTGGCGGCTGAAGCACTTGCAACGCGATCGGTTTTCTTGTCGGGCCAGGTGTGCAGCGCGTTGACCCGAATTATCGTTCCCCGCAAACGACACGACGAACTAGTCGAAGCCCTAAAAGACAAGTTTGAGGCCATGAAAGTCGGCGACCCTTTTGATGCTGGCACACATATGGGGCCACTAGCGACCCGGACCCATCGCGATAGGGTCGAACGCTACATTGGCATCGGGAAATCTGAAGGAGCGACGATCGCGACGGGAGGCAGTCGTCCATCGCATCTCAATCGCGGATTTTTTATCGAACCCACTGTATTTGCACATGTGGACAATCACTCGACCATTGCACGAGAGGAAATTTTCGGCCCCGTACTTGCGGTGATTTCCTATGATAGCGAGGTTGAAGCAATAGAATTGGCAAATGATACGATATACGGACTGAATGCAGCGGTTTTCACCAATGATAGCGACAAAGCTTATGCAGTTGCGCGTCAATTGCGATCCGGAACTGCCGGCCAAAATGGATCCAGATCAGATTTTCGTATTGCTTTCGGAGGCGTCAAGCAGTCCGGGATAGGCCGCGAAGGCGGCGTCGAAGGACTTCTTCCGTTCCTGGAGTCAAAGACGGTCATTTTGGATGGCGCTCCGACCGCGATATAACCGGTCGTGACTTACGGCCACGGGTCGGCAGAGTCCTTATTCTTTGGCGATTTGGTCTACGTAGTCTAAATCGCAAGGAATCGCTGCTTTAGAGTCTTATCCCAATCGAAGGATTCCCAGGATCCTTGAAACGCGACACGCTTTCTTGTCGCCAAGCGACAGGTTCCGCGCCGCCCATGCCCAATCTTACGCGGGCGTAGGCCGGCATCGCCGTGACGTCCTGCGATCGATAAAATATAGTTCCGCCGTTGCAGGCAATCTCTCCCCTACCTCCTGCTCCATTAAACACCTTAACTGGGTGTCTTCGGAACCGGGTGCAGGCCAAAACCCACCCACGACTCGTGAGCCGGGTTCAGGGCCCTTGATATCCGGTGCCAAGGCATCAACCATGCCGGCACCTCGCGCCCGGAGCAAACGGCAACGGGTCGTTGGTTTGATAGAGCCCCTGCACGCGAAGAGTATCGACAAATCCGATGATTGTAGCTTGCACGGCCACCCTCACCTGTCCGGCAAGGATGCCAAGCACGTCCACTTCCTTCAAATCCATTCCACCACTGGTGCCGCATTTCTCGACAACGACAGCCCTCATTACTTCTCCTCTTTCACATCGAAAGCCGGCGAACGAGAGCCGCCGGCTTTCATTATGTTGGGTGGCAAAATGTGCGGGCTACATAAGGACCCATCTGTTGGTCTTGAATACCTGAAGGCGGCCGTTCTTGATGGGAGAGTAGTCGGTTGGCGACGTCTGGAAACGCATGCCTGGCAAAAGCAGAGGCAATTCGAAGTCGAGATTTTGCGCCTGTTTGAGAATATTAGCGCGACTGAGGTCGTTGCCGCATTTTTCAAGCAACCGGACCGTCAGATCGCCGCCTTGATATCCGTTCTTGTAGGTACTGTCGGCTTTGTTTGCGCCCGGAAAATACTTGTCCATCCAGGCCGAGTAAGCCAGGATGCCCGGATCGTTAGCCCACTGGGGATCGCCTGGCTCTTTTTGCCAAGCGACCGATAACGCGCCTTCGGCGTTATCGTATCCGGCCGGCTCAAGGACGCTACCCTGACTGGCTGCGGTCACGGATAGATAGGTCCGCGGTTTCCAGCCCAACACGGATTTTCTACGAAGGGTCTGCACTGCAAACTTCGGCGTTGCATGAACAAAAAGGACGTCGGCTCCAGAGGCCGCCATTATCACAACCTGCGAATCCACTGTCGGATCTGACGTTTCATATGTGGTACTGCTGACGATTTGACTGGCTTTGTCGCCTAGTCCAGCTTTGAAATTGAGCGCGTAATCCTTTCCGGTATCATCGTTTGAATAAAGCAGAGCAATCTTTGCATCTGGCTTTGTCTTCAAAATGTCGACAGCATATAACCGAGCCTCCTCCCCGTAAGATAAGATACCCATCATCGACCACGGGAACCCATCTGGTTCAGCCAAGGAGGACACTCCGCTACGAAGGAAGAGATGCGGGACCTTTTGGTCGTTCATATATTTTCTAATTGCCATATTAGGAGGCCCGCCGACGGTACCCGAAATGAATGCCACCTCCTCCTGCTCCACAAGCTTGCGCGTCTGCTCAAATGTTTTAGGAGGACTATAGGCGTCGTCGAGGCTGATCATCTTGATCTTGCGCCCGTTAACCCCACCTCTGTCGTTGATCATCTGATAATAGGCTGCCTCGGCCTTGCCGATCACCCCGAGGGCCGAAACCGGACCGCTGTAAGGCAAAGTCTGACCGATCTTGATTTCTGAAGGAGTCACTCCCGGTGTCTGCGCAAAGGCCGAGTTCACCGCGATGGTTCCGATGGCTAAAAGTGCAACTAGTGTCGCCTGCTTTTTCATGTCTCTCTCCCCAGTGTTTCAGTTTCCGTCAATTCGTCTCCCGAATTTTGCTTTTTTTAGAACGTTGATGCGGTTCTCAGAGATCTGATGTGCCGACTTTAGAAGATGGCGGAAGACTACCTGCCATCACCTAAAGCGTCCGGCCGATAATCTCCTTCATGATTTCGGTTGTGCCACCGTAAATGCGCTGGACACGCGCATCTCGCCAAAACCGCGCAATTGGATATTCGTTCATGTATCCAGCACCTCCATGTAATTGCAGGCTCGCATCCGTGGCTTCCCACTGCATCTCGGTGTGCCATAACTTTGCTGCCGCGCCTTCGACAGCTGTCAGCTCGCCATTGACGTGACGCGTCAACGCCCAATCAAGGTGCGCCCAGCCAATCTGCAGCTTCGCTGCAATGTTCGCTAGCGTGAAACGGGTGTTCTGAAAATCAAACACCGTGCTTCCAAACGCCTTTCGCTCTTTTGTAAAATGAACCGCCTCGTCAAACACGCGCTGCGCGGCAGCCTGTGCTCGAATGGCGATTGACAGTCGTTCTTGTGGAAGTTGACTCATTAAGTAGCGAAGTCCGCTATTTTCCTGACCGAGAAGGTTGGTGGCGGGAACCCGTACATCTTCAAAGAAGAGCTCCGACGTATCCGAGCTTTTCTTGCCGATCTTGTCGAGGTTCCGACCGCGGCGAAATCCCTCTCTGGTGGCTTCAACAAGGACTAGGCTGATTCCTTTTCCGCCTTGCTGTGTTTCCGTCGTGGCGACAACAATTACGAGGTCGGCATTTTGGCCGTTCGTGATGTAGGTTTTCGAACCGTTGACCACATAGCTATCGCCATCGCGCCTAGCTGTCGTGCGGACACCGCGGAGATCGGATCCTGTCCCGGGTTCGGTCATGGCAATTGCAGTGATAACCTCTCCCGATACTATTCCCGGCAACCAGCGCGCTCTCTGTTCATCGGAAGCAAAGCTCGAAAAATAGCCAACCACTACGTCAGACTGCAGGCCAATTCCCGCGGAACATCCGACGTAGGCCATTTCCTCGGCGATGATCGCGTTGTAGCGAAAATCCAGACCTGGGCCGCCGAGGTCTTCAGATAGCGTGGGCGCGAGTAAACCGGCATCTCCAGAAGCGCGCCAAAACTCCCGGTCGACGATACCTTCGTGCTCCCACCGGTCGAGATGCGGAAGCACATTCCGCTCAATAAATTTACGAACACTCTCGCGAAAGATCGCGTGATTTTCGTCAAAGCCACTACGCCCAGCTATATTCTGCATTACGTCCCTTGAGAGATTAAGTCTGCGCGCGGAGATCGACGCTTACGATTTTCGTCAGGAAATTATCAAATCGAAGACATTCCAGCTTGGGCAATCCGCGCTTTACGATGCGGACGGCGCCGCTCCCTTCCAGTATTCATCACGAAGAAGGCGCTTGACCAATTTGCCTATGGCATTGCGCGGAAGGTCTTTTCTGAAATCAATCTGTTTGGGAGTCTTGATGGAAGACAGCGAAGCCCTCGCAAAGACCAACAGCTCATTACGCAACGTTTCACCAGCGTCCTCCCAATTCATGGGTTGAACGACGGCCACCACTCTTTCACCGAAGTCAGAGTCGGGAGCACCTATCACCGCAACGTCAGCTACTTTAGGGTGGGTGACGAGCAGATTCTCGACCTCTTGGGGATACACGTTAACGCCCCCTGT
>Ga0207674_10004438_pt1 | contig 16868 bp, 20 predicted proteins | sample KBSCornC72_FD_184303 | JGI IMG/M metagenome (GOLD analysis project Ga0207674, IMG submission 184303) | Corn rhizosphere microbial communities from Kellogg Biological Station, Michigan, USA - KBS Corn C7-2 (SPAdes) (version 2) | ecosystem: Host-associated > Plants > Roots > Rhizosphere > Soil ... | reverse complement strand
GAAGTCCACGGCCAAGAAGACCACGGCCAAGAAGACGACGACCAAACGTACGACGAAGAAGGAGACGTAGCGTGGTGCAGACCGCGACGGGACGACGCAAAGAGGCCATCGCCCGGGTCCGCCTGATGCCCGGCACCGGCTCGTTCCAGCTGAACGGGCGCACGCTCGACGAGTACTTCACGACGCGCGCCCATCGCATGGTCGTCGCCGCGCCCCTCCGCCTCGTCGAACGCGACAAGGACCTCGACGTGATCGCGCGGATCGAGGGCGGCGGCGTCTCGGGTCAGGCGGGAGCGCTCCGGCTCGGCATCGCGCGCGCCCTGATCGAACTCGACCCTGAGCTCCGCGCGGTCTTGAAGGCGGAGGGCTACCTCTCGCGGGACGCTCGCGAGAAGGAGCGTCGCAAGTACGGCCTCAAGAAGGCCCGCAAGGCTCCGCAGTACTCGAAGCGCTGATCCGGGCCGCTCGCCGCGCGATTCGTCAGCGGACTCAGGTGGTCTCGTCGCTCACGTCTTCGACCAGCAGCCTCGCCTGCGCCTCGAACTCCGTGGGGACGAACACGTAGGCCACGCCGCTCCCGTACGGGTCCGAGCCGCCGCCCTTGAGCAGCACGGGGATCCCCTCGCCCTCGAGACGCGCCTTCACGATCTCGCCCTCCATGATCGAGGGGACCGACAGGACCTTGACGAGGTCGGGCATTCCCGCATTGTCCCAGGCAAGATCGTTTCGGAAGGCATTGACGTTCGTCGATGTCTTCGCTAGGCTCTGGCATCGATGAACGTCGATCTCTCCCTGGAGGCACCGGGATGCGCGAGCTGAAGCTGTTCGACGGCGCGCCGGCGGCGTGTTGTTCCTCGCTGGGGGCGACCGCCATGTCCGAGCAGGACGCCGAGACGACCGCCTCCGTCTTCAAGGCATTGTCGGACCCCGCCCGTGTCCGGATCGTGAACCTGCTCGCGAACGCCGACGACCCGGTGTGCGTGTGCGACCTCACCCCCGAGCTCGGCTTGTCGCAGCCGACCGTGAGCTTCCACCTGAAGAAGCTCGTCCAGGCAGGTCTGCTCGAGCGCGAGCAACGCGGCGTGTGGGCGTTCTACAACGTGAACCGCGAGGTGCTCCCGCGCCTCGGCAGGATCTTCGAACTGGAAGGAGCGACGGCATGAGCCAGGTCAGGGAGCAGGTGCGCGAGCACTACCGAGAGGTGGCGATCGACGTCCGGGACGGCGGCGACGGGTGTTGCGACTCGGGGTGCTGTGGTGGTCCGACGAACAGCGAGGTGTGGGGCGCCGAGCTCTACGAGGCGGCCGAACGCGCCGAGCTCCCCGACGCGGCCGTCCTGGCGAGCCTCGGCTGCGGGAACCCCACTGCGGTCGCCGAGCTGCGCGACGGTGAGACCGTGCTCGACCTGGGTTCGGGCGGCGGCATCGACGTCCTGCTGTCGTCGCGGCGCGTGGGCCCGACCGGGCACGCGTACGGCCTCGACATGATCGACGAGATGCTCGACCTCGCTCGGCGGAACGCCGCCGAGGCGGGTGCCGAGAACGTCGAGTTCCTCAAGGGCTACATCGAGGACGTCCCTCTGCCCGACGCGAGCGTCGACGTGGTCATCTCGAACTGCGTGATCAACCTGTCCGCCGACAAGGCGAAGGTGTTCGACGAGATGCGGCGCGTCCTCCGACCGGGCGGTCGAATCGGGATCAGCGACGTCGTCGCGTCGGACGACCTCACGCCCGCCGAGCGGGCCGAGCGCGGGAGCCTCGTCGGGTGCATCGCCGGCGCGCTCTCGTTCGACGAGTTCCGCTCGGGGCTAGAGGGTGTCGGGTTCGACCGGGTCGAGATCGAACCGACCCACGAAGTCGCCGACGGGCTGACCTCGGCGATCATCCGAGCACGGCGGCCCTAGAGGACGGATGAGCGACACCCCCGAGGTCCTGTTCGTCTGCGTGCACAACGCCGGGCGGAGCCAGATGGCGGCCGCGCTGCTCGAGCATCACGCCGGCGGCCGGGTCCGGGTTCGGTCCGCGGGGACCGCGCCGTCCGACGAGATCGATCCGAACGTGGTCGCGGCGATGGCCGAGCGAGGGCTCGACGTCGCATCGGCACGACCCAGGGGCCTCCGGGACGACGACGTCCGCGAAGCCGACGTCGTGATCACGATGGGGTGCGGGGATGCGTGCCCGGTGGTCCCGGGAACCCGCTATCTGGACTGGGACCTGCCGGACCCGGCGGGCAAGCCCCTCGCCGATATCCGGCCGATCCGCGACGACATCGAACACCGCGTGGTGGACCTGCTCCGCGAGCTCGCGCCCGAGGACTAGCTCCGCAGGGTTTCGGGTAGCCTTCGCGGCGCGATGGGGCGGCTCTTCGGCACGGATGGCGTTCGAGGCGTGTTCGGACGCGACCTCACGACGGATCTCGCGCGTTCGCTCGGGCGTGCGGCCGTCAACGTGCTGGCGCGCGACGGATACGTGCCGCCGACGTTCGTGATCGGTCGCGACACGCGTGCGTCAGGTCCTCTCCTGGAGGACGCGCTCGTGGAGGGCATCGTCGGCGGCGGGGGCAACGCGATCCGCGCCGGCGTCGTCCCCACCCCGGGCGTCGCGTTCCTCACGACCGAGCTCGGGGTCGAATCCGGCGTGGTGATCTCGGCGTCCCACAACCCGCCCGAGGACAACGGGATCAAGTTCTTCGGGTTCAGAGGGTTCAAGCTGTCGGACCTCCTCGAGGACGAGATCGAGGCGGAGGTCGCTGCCGGCGGCGACGAGCGTTTCCCAGTCGGGCGCGAGCTCCCCATGCCGTCCGAGGGCTCGAGCTACCTCGATCACGTCGTCGCGTCGGCAGAGGCCCGGCTCGACGGCATGCGCGTGGTCGTGGACTGCGCGAACGGTGCGGCCTCCGCCTTCGCGCCGGCCGCGCTCGAACGCCTGGGCGCCGAGGTGATCGCGATCAACGCCGAGCCGGACGGCTCGAACATCAACGTCGACGGCGGCGCGCTGTACCCGGAGGTGGTCGCGGAAGCGGCTCTAGCACACGCCGCGCACGCGGGGGTCGCGCACGACGGCGACGCGGACCGCGCGCTCTTCGCCGACGCCGCAGGCAACGTGATCGACGGTGACCAGGTGCTCGCGGCGTGCGCGATCTCGATGAAGCAGGATGGAGTGCTGACGGGTGACACCGTCGTTGCGACCGTGATGTCCAACCTCGGCTTCCACCGCGCGATGAAGGAACAGGGCATCCGCGTGATCTCGGCGCCGGTCGGCGACCGATACGTGCTCGAACAGATGCTGGATCACGACGTGGCGCTCGGAGGCGAACAATCGGGGCACGTGATCTTCCGGGACCAGGCCACGACGGGGGACGGGCTGATCACGGCGGTGCGCTTCCTGTCGCTCGCAGCGCGCCGAGGCATCCCGGTCGGCGAGCTCGCGGCTGCGATGCGGCGTTTCCCCCAGGTGCTCGTGAACGTCGAGGTCTCACACAAGGAACGGCTCGAGGATGCTCGGGAGGTCTGGGACGCAGTGAAGGCGAGCGAGTCCACCCTCGACGGCACGGGCCGCGTGTTGGTCCGCGCCTCCGGCACGGAGCCGCTCGTCAGGGTCATGGTCGAAGCCGAAAGCGAGGAACTCGCTCACACCCACGCGGACGCGGTCGCGGAGATCATCGCGTCGGTGCTGGCCTGACGATCGGGTACCGGAAGGCCGTAGCGCGTCCACGATGGTGGGCTGTTACCCTCGGAAGCCATGTGCGGCATCGTCGGATACGTGGGTCCCGACCAGGCGCTTCCCGTCGTTCTCGAGGGGCTCCGACGCCTCGAGTACCGGGGGTATGACTCGGCGGGCGTTGCGTTGATCGACGGCGGTCTTTCGGTCGTGAAGCGAGCGGGCAAGCTGTCCGAGCTCGACGCCGCGCTTGAGACCGTAGGCGCCCTCCCGGGCTCCGTGGGGATGGGGCATACGCGTTGGGCGACCCACGGCGCACCCACCGACCAGAACGCGCACCCGCACACGGACTGTCGAGGTGAGATCGCGGTGATCCATAACGGGATCATCGAGAACTTCACCGGACTCCGTGCCGCCCTGGAGAAACGTGGCCACGTTCTCGATTCCGACACGGACACCGAAGTCGTGGCACATCTGATCGAGGAGAAGGAAGGACGCCTCGCGGACCGCGTGCGCGCAACCACCAGGGAGCTCGTCGGGGCGTATTCGCTCGTCGTCCTCGCGATCGATGAACCCGACCTCATCGTCGGGGTCCGTGTCTCCTCGCCGCTGATCGTCGGGCTCGGCGACGGCGAGAACATGCTGGCGTCGGACATCCCAGCGGTGCTCCAGAAGACACGGAAGGTCCTACCGATCGACGAGAACCAGGTGGTCGAGGTGCGGGCCGACGGCGTTCGCGTCACCGATCTCGAGGGCCGCGACGTCGACGTCGAGCCGTTCGAGGTCGAGTGGGACGTAGCCCGCGCCCAGAAGGGCGGGTTCGCCGACTTCATGCTGAAGGAGATCAACGAGCAACCCTCCGCCCTGAGAGACACCCTGGTCGGTCGCGTCTCCGACCACGGCCTGCTGGTGCTCGACGAGTTGCACCTCGATACCGATGTCCTCCGCGATGTGAACAAGGTGTTCGTCGTCGCCTGCGGGACGGCGTTCCATTCGGGCCTGGTCGCGAAGTACGCGATCGAGCACTGGACGCGGGTGCCGGTCGAGATCGACATCGCGTCGGAGTTCCGGTACCGGGACCCGGTCCTGGGTCCTGACACGCTCACGTTGGCCGTGAGCCAGTCGGGGGAGACGATCGACACGCTCGAGGCGGCGCGGCACGCGTCGAGGCAGGGCTCGAAGGTGATCGCGGTGACGAACACGATCGGCTCCTCGCTCGCCCGCGAGGCGGACGCTGTGATGTACACGCACGCGGGTCCCGAGATCTGCGTGGCCGCGACCAAGACGTTCGCGACCCAGATGGCGGCGCTGCACCTGGTAGCGCTCTACCTCGCGCAGATCCGCGGCGCGATGTTCCCGGTCGAGATCGGCGACATCGTCGGCCGGATGCGCGAGCTCCCGGGGCAGGTCCGCCGCACGCTCGCGCTGTCCGACCAGATCCTCGGGATCGCCGACGAGATCCACGAGGCGCGCGACGTCCTGTTCATCGGACGCCACACGGGCTATCCGGCCGCGCTGGAAGGCGCACTGAAGCTGAAGGAACTGTCGTACGTCCACGCGGAGGGCTATCCGGCCGGCGAGCTGAAGCACGGCCCCATCGCGCTCGTCGAGGAGGGCGTGCCGGTCGTCGCGGTCGCGACCGAGTGCCACGTCTACCCGAAGGTCCTGTCGAACATCCAGGAGGTCCGCGCGCGCGGCGCCCGCGTGATCGCGATCGCGAGCGAGGGCGACGAGGAGATCTCCGGGCACGCCGATCACGTACTGTTCGTCCCGCGGGTGCCGGAGCTGTTCGCGCCCGTCGTGGTGACACCGCCGCTGCAGCTGCTCGCGTACCACGTCGCCAAGCTGCGGGGCTGCGACGTCGACCAGCCCCGGAACCTTGCCAAGAGCGTCACGGTCGAGTAGCCGAGGCCCCAGGATCGCGATAGGCATCGAGCTTGCCCCCGGCGGCTACCCTAGCGGCGTGGAGATCCTCGGCCTCGGGGTCGACATCTGCGAGATCGAACGGATGGAGCGCGCCCTCGGGCGGCACCCGGTGATGCGCGAGCGGGTGTTCACCCCCGAGGAGCGGGCGTACTGCGACGCGAAGGCTCGCCCCGCCGAGTCGTATGCGGGACGGTTCGCGGCACGGGAGGCCGTGATCAAGGCACTCGGTGGCTATCGCGGCAAGCGCTGGCAGGACATCTCGGTGACGCGGGCGCCCTCGGGCGCGCCTTCGGTCCGCCTCGAGGGCAACGCCAAGGCCAGAGCCGATCAGCTCGGGATCTCGGACGTGCTGATCTCGTTCACCCACGAGAAGACGAGCGCGGTGGCGTTCGCGGTGGCGGTCTCCGGATGAGGTTCGTCCTGACGCCGGCGGAGGCGGGGGAGCTCGATCGCGCGACGCAGGAGCGCGGGATCTCCGCCGACACGTTGATGGAGGCCGCCGGTCGCGAGGTGGCCGACGCCGCCCTCCGGCTCGTCGGCGGCGCGTACGGGCGGCGCGCGGTGGTCGTGTGCGGGAAGGGGAACAACGGGGGCGACGGACTGGTCGCCGCTCGGTACCTCGACCGCGAGGGTGTGCGGACGACCGCGCTGCTCCTGGAGGACGACGCGTTCTCGGGCCCGGCCGCGAGCAACCTCGCCCGGCTCGAGACGACGAGCGTTCGCCGTCGCGCGTGGTCCAGCCGCGAGCTCGAACGCGAGCTTGAACGCGCCGATGTGGCGATCGACGCGATCTTCGGGACGGGCTTCCGCGGGCCCCCCGCGGGGCCATTCGCCGAGACGATCGAGGAGCTCGCGGCCTCCTCGGTCCCGCTCGTCTCCGTGGACATCCCCTCGGGGGTGCACGGGGAGACCGGAGCGGTGGAGGGTCCCGCCGTCCGGGCCGACCTGACGGTCACGTTCGGCGCCCCGAAGCCGGGGCTCGTCCTGCTGCCCGGGGCGACGTACGCCGGCGTGGTCGAGGTCGAGCCGATCGGGTTCCCCGAGGACCTGATCCACAGCGAACTCGTGCTCGTCGACGCCGAGGACGTCGCGGCGATGCTGCCGCCCCGAGAGGCCGACACGCATAAGCGTTCGGCCGGGTACGCGGTGGTGGTCGGAGGCTCGAGGCTCATGACCGGCGCCGTCGCGCTCGCCGGTGCGGCCGCGTACCGGGCGGGCGCCGGCCTCGTCGCGGTGGCGGTCCCCGAGAGCATCCTGCCGGTGACCCAGGGTGCCGTCCGCGAGGCCGTGTTCGTCGCGCTCCCGGAGACGGACGCGGGGACCGCCGTGGGCGGCTCCCCTCGCCTGGACGAGGTGCTCGGTCAGGCGGCCTCCCTCGCCGTCGGCCCCGGCATGACGACCGACGAGCGCACGGCGGGGTGGATCCGCGAGCTGGTCCGTTCGAGCGAGGTGCCGGTCGTCCTGGACGCGGATGGCCTGAACGCGTTCGCGGGGCGCGCGGAGGACCTGGCCGATCGCAAGGCCGACCTGATCCTCACGCCGCACGCCGGCGAGTTCGCGCGCGTCGCGGGGGTCTCGACCGGCGAGGTGGCCACCGACCGCGTCCGTCACGTCCGCGAGCTTGCGGCGCGAACCTCGGCGACCGTGCTCCTCAAAGGGAGCCGGACGCTGATCGCCTCGGCCGACGGAAGAGTTCGGATCAACCCGACCGGCGGTCCGTTCCTCGCGACCGGCGGCACGGGCGACGTGCTGACCGGGATGATCGCCGCACTCCTCGCACGGGGCTGCTCGCCGCTCGACGCCGGTTCGGCGGCAGCGTTCATCCACGGGGTCGCGGGCGAGCTCGCCGGGCGGGAGCGAGGCGTCGGGACCACGGCCTCCGACGTGCTCGAACGCGTCCCGCGGGCGATGCGGGAGGTCGTCGGCGGGTGACGCGGTACCGTCCCACGTTCGTCGAGATCGACCTCGACGCGGTCGCACACAACGTCCGGCTGCTCCGGCCCGCCGGGGCCGAGCTGATGGCGGTGGTCAAGGCCGACGGATACGGGCATGGCGACGCCGAGATCGCGGGGGCGGCGCTCGACGCCGGCGCGTCCGGGCTCGGGGTCGCGCTCGTCGAGGAGGGGCTCCGGCTGCGCGAGCGTGGGATCGACGCGCCGATCCTGGTCCTGGCCGAGTTCCCGCCCGGCTCGGAGAAGGAGGCGCTCGAACGCGGTCTGACCCCCACCGTCTACACGGACGAGGGGCTCGCCGGCGTGGCCGAGGCGGCCCAGGCGCTCGGACGGCCGGTGGGCGTGCACCTGAAGGTCGACACGGGGATGCATCGCGTCGGTCTGTGGCCGCCGGAAGGCGCCCCCGCGTTCGCGCGCCGGATCCTCGAGGCGGGGCTCGAGCTCGAGGGCCTGTGGACGCACTTCGCCGATTCGGAGCGGGACGAGGCGGGGACGCTCGAGCAGCTGGCGCGGTTCCGGGCGACCGCGGAGGCGCTCGCGGAGGCGCGGATCGCGCCCGCGGTCCTGCACGCCGCGAACAGCGGCGCAACGATCCGGTTCCCCCAGACCCACCTCGAGATGGTGCGTCCGGGCGCGGCCGTCTACGGGGTCGACCCGGGCGGCGGGCTCGCCGAACCGTTCGGCGTGCGACCTGCGCTGTCGTGGCGTACGGCCGTGACGATGGTGAAGCGGCTCCCGGCCGGCGAACGAGTCTCCTACGGCGGCCGGTACGCGCTCGAGCGGGACGCGACGATCGCGACCGTGCCGGTCGGCTACGACGACGGGTACCCCAGACAGCTCGAGGGGAAGGCCGACGTCTTGATCGGTGGCCGGCGACATCCGGTCGCCGGGACGATCACGATGGACCAGATCCTCGTGGACTGCGGGGACGCGCCCGTGGCTCCTGGCGACGAGGTCGTGCTGATCGGCGCCCAGGGTGACGAACGCATCTCGGTCGAGGAGCTCGCCGAGCGCGCCGGCACGATCGCGCGCCAGGTCACGACCGGGATCGGCCAGCGCGTCCCGCGCGAGTACGTGGGCGAGGAAGGGCGACCTCGATGAGCCGAAAGCGCACCGCCCTGGTCACCGCCGGCATCGCCGCCGGCGCGGTCGCGGGAGGCGTGATCGGACGCACGGTGTTGAACTCGCGACGCCGACCGGACCCCGAGGCCGACGAACACCTGTCCGAGCTCCCGCCCGAGGATCTGGGACCGGTGCCGTCGTTCGATGGGACCGAGCTCGCCGTTCGCGCCGCCGGCGACCCCTCCAAGCCGACGATCGTGTTCGTCCACGGGTTCAGCCTCGACATGACGACCTGGCACTACCAATGGACCGGCCTGTCCGACCGGTACCGGTGCGTGTTGTTCGACTTCCGCTCCCACGGTGGGAGCGCCCGGGCGGCCGGCGGCGACCTGACGCCGCTCGCGTTCGGCCACGACCTCGCGGCCGTCCTCCGAGCGGTCGGGGACCGGCCGGTGCTCCTGGTCGGGCACAGCATGGGCGCGATGGCGATCCTCGCGATGGCCGAGACCCAGCCCGAGCTGTTCGGCGACCCCGTGGCCGGCGTGGTCTTCGTGGGGTCGGCCGCCAGCGATCTGATCCGGGGGGCGTTCGGCTCGGTGACCGAGCTGCTCCGTCCGCGGCTCGGGTCGCTCCGGCAGGCCGCCGGACGCGTGAACCGGCTCCGGCGGTACGTGCTGTCGAGCCCCGGCGACGTGGCGCAGCTGATCGCGCGCGCGACGCAGTTCGGGCCGGATGCCTCGCCCCACCTCGTTCGGTACGTGGTCGGGCTCGCCGCGAAGGCGCCGTCCGAGGTGTGGACCGACGGGCTCGCGGGACTGTTGGAGCTCGATCTCCGCCACGCGGTGCAGCACATCGCCGTGCCGGCGATGGTGCTGGTGGGCGAGCAGGATCGGATGACGCCGCCTTCGTCCTCCGTCGCGCTCGCCGGCGAGCTCCCCGAGGGCCGGCTCGAGGTGATCCCGGGCGCCGGGCACTTCCCGATGATGGAGGAGCACGAGGAGTTCAACCGGCGCCTGGCCTCGTTCGCCGCCGAGGTGCTCCGACCCCGCCGGAGCCGGCGCAAGAGCGCATGAACGGCCACGGGGTCCCGGCGTGATCACGCGGGTGGCGGGGATCCGCGTGGGTCACGTGACGGACCTCACCGGGATCACCGGATGCACCGTGGTGCTGTGTCCGCCGGGCACCACCGGGTCGGTCGACGTCAAGGGCGGCGCGCCCGGGACGCGAGAGACCGACGCGATCCGCCCGGGGACCTCCGTCAACGAGATCCACGCCGTGCTCCTCACAGGCGGGAGCGCGTTCGGACTGGCCGCGGCGGGCGGGGTCGCGCGCTGGCTCGAGGAACGGGGGGTGGGGTTCGATGCCGGGGTGGCGCGCGTCCCGATCGTGCCGGCGGCCGTCCTGTTCGATCTGGCTATCGGCGAGTCCACGGCTCGTCCCGACGAAGCGGCGGGGTACGCCGCCTGCGAGGCGGCGGCCGAAGGCGACGTCGAGGAGGGCAGCGTCGGAGCCGGCACGGGCGCGACGGTCGCGAAGCATCCCGACCCGGGCGCGTGCTGGAAGGGCGGGGTCGGCGGCGCCTCGGTCGAGGCGGGCGAGGTCGTGATCTCGGCGCTCGCCGCGGTCAACGCGCTCGGAGCCGTGATCGGGGAGGACGGCGAGCCGATCGCCGAGAACCGTAACCCGGACGCCGAGCCGCAGCCGTGGCCGGGCGCCAATACGACCCTGGTGGTCGTCGCCACGAACGCGACGCTGTCCAAGGAGCGCGCGCAGCTGCTCGCGCAGGCCGGGAACGAGGGGCTGTCGCTCGCCGTGACGCCCGCGCATACGATGTGGGACGGCGACACCGTGTTCGCGGTCGCCACTGGGCAGGTCGACGCGCCCCAGCGCGATCTCGAGGCGATGGCGACGCGGGCGGTGGCAGAGGCGATCCGGCGAGGCGTCCGCGCGGCGGGTTCGCTCGGCGGTGTACCGGCGGTGGGGCCAAGGGTCGAGGAGGCGGGATGAGGACGCTCGAGGAAGCCGCGCTCGACGCGTCGACCTGCACGAAGTGCCGGCTCTCGGAGGGCCGAACGCAGGTGGTCTACGGGGTCGGCGATCCGAGCGCCGACCTGATGTTCATCGGGGAAGCGCCCGGCTTCCACGAGGACAAGCAGGGCGAGCCGTTCGTCGGCGCTGCGGGTCAGCTGCTGAACCAGCTCCTGAGCGAGATCGGGATCCCGCGGCAGGACGTGTACATCAACAACGTGATCCTTTGCCGGCCGCCGGGCAACCGGGACCCGCTCCCGGACGAGCTCGACGCGTGCAAGCCGTGGCTCGACGAGCGGATCGCGATCATCGACCCCGCGGTGGTCGTGACGCTCGGGAACTGGGCGACTCGGTACATCCTCGGGCGCCAGGTCTCGATCAGCCGCGTTCGAGGGCAGCGCTTCCCCTGGAACGACCGAACCGTGATCCCCACGTTCCACCCGGCCGCGGTCCTCCACGGTGGCGGCCAGGCCTCGAGCCAGATGACCTCGCTCCGGGCCGACTTCCAGGAGATCCGGACCGCCCTCGCCGAACGCCCCCAGCCCGCCGAGGAACAGCTCGGCCTGTTCTGATGCATCTCGAGCTCCGCGCGGCGACCGCCGAGGACACCCGTTCGATCGGCGAAGCCATGGCCCCGCTGCTCGCGGCGGGCGATGCGATCGCGCTGACGGGTGAGCTGGGGGCGGGCAAAACCACGTTCGCCCAGGGGCTCGTTCGCGGTCTGGGGTTCGAGGGCCATGTCGTGTCGCCCACCTTCACCCTGGTGCGTGAGTATCGCTCGGGGCGCCTGCCGGTCGTCCACGCCGACGTCTACCGCCTCGAACGCGTCCAGGACGTGATCGACCTCGAGCTCGACCAGTCGGCCGAGGATGGCGTGCTCCTGGTCGAGTGGGGGGACGCCGTCGAGACGGTCCTGCCGAGCGGCCACCTGGTGGCCGAGCTCACGAGCGACGATCTCGCTGACGAGCGGTTCATCGTCCTTCGGACCGAGGGCCCGACGTGGCTCCCGCGGTGGGAAAGGCTCGAACGCCAACTGGAGCCCTGGAGGATCGAGCGGGCGACGGGGCAAGCCTCGTGATCGTCCTGGGCATCGACACCTCGACCGAACAGACCTCCGTGGCGCTCGGCACCGAGCGGGAGATCCTCGGGACGGCTCGGTTCGCGGGCGTCCGCCGCCACGATGACGTGGTGCCCGCGATCGACCGTCTCCTCGAGTGGACCGGCATCGAGCTCTCACACGTCGGGGGCGTCGCGGTCGGCCTGGGGCCCGGCCTGTACACGGGCCTGCGGGTCGGGGTCGAGGCCGCCAAGGCGCTCGCGCAGGTGCTGGGGGTGCCGATCGTCGGGATCGGCTCGCTCGACGTGCTCGCGTTCGGCGTCCAGCACACGAGCCGCAGGATCGTCGCCGTGATCGATGCCCGCCGGCGGGAGGTCTTCTACGGCCTGTACCGCCCGGTCCCTGGCGGCGTGATCCGCGACGGCGACTACGGGGTGGCCTCGCCCGGCGCGCTGGCCGGAGAGCTGGAGATCGAGCGGGACGAGATGCTGCTCGTCGGCAACGGTGCCATCCTGTACCGGAAGGAGTTCGAGCAGGTGGACGCCCGCGTGGAGCTGGCCCCGGCCTCGTTCGCGCACCCGTGGGCCTCGGCGCTGGTCAGCCTGGCGGCCCCGAGATTCATCCGCGAACAGACCGACAGGCCGGCCGACCTGGTACCGATGTACCTGAGGAAGACGGATGCGGAGATCACTTGGGATCAGCGAGCCAGAGGCGCCTCGGCTTGAGGTGACCCGGATGCGCCGGCGCCATCTCCGTGGCGTCATGGCGATCGAACGCCAGGTCTACCCTCGGCCGTGGAGCCCCAACCTGTTCCTCTCGGAGATGTCCGAGTCGCGGAACCGGTGTTACCTCGTTGCGCGCCTCGACCGGGAAGTCGTCGGCTACGGAGGGCTGATCTGCTACGGCGAAGAAGCCCATGTGACCAACGTCGCCGTCGATCCCGAACGCCAGCGCGAGAAGATCGGCACCCGCCTGCTCCACGACCTGGTGCTGGCCGCGTACGACATGGGTGCCGAGGCCGTGTCGCTCGAGGTCCGCGTGACCAACTGGGGGGCGCAGCGCCTGTACGCCCGGTTCGGCTTCCGCCCGGTCGGGATCCGGAAGAACTACTACCAGGAGATCGGTGAAGATGCGCTGATCATGTGGCTCGACGGGATCCGCGACGCCGAGTACCGAACGCATCTGCGCCGGCTGCTCGACGAGCTCCCCGACGGCCTGCGACCCGAGGTCGCATGACCTCTACCGCCGCCGAGGAACACGCATCCCGCTCGGTCAGGGTCTCGCCGTGAAGGTGCTGGGCATCGAGACGTCCTGCGACGAGACGGCGGTCGCCGTGGTCGACGGGGAGACCGTGCTCGCGAACCTCATCGCCAGCCAGGTCGACGTGCACGAGCGGTTCGGCGGCGTGGTGCCCGAGCTCGCGAGTCGCGCGCACGTCGAGGCGCTCACCCCGCTGATGGACGCTGCGCTCGAGACTGCCGGGTGCGGGTTCCGCGACCTCGACGGCGTCGCCGTCACGGTGGGCCCGGGCCTGGTCGGCGCGCTGCTGGTCGGCATGGCCGCGGCCAAGTCGATCTCGCTCGCTACGAAGGCGCCGCTGATCGGCGTGAACCACCTCGAAGGCCACATCCTCGCGAACGCCGTCGAGCACGGGCCCCAGATCACTCCTGCGGTCTGCCTGGTGGTGTCCGGCGGACACACGATGCTGGTGCACATGCCCGAGCCCCATCGCTACGAGCTCCTCGGGCAGACGGTCGACGACGCCGCCGGGGAGGCGTTCGACAAGATCGCTCGGTTCCTCGGGCTCGGCTTCCCGGGGGGACCGGCGCTCGACCGTCTGGCGCGCGACGGGGATCCGAACGCGATCCGCTTCCCGCGTGCGATGGCCGACTCGGGCGACTTCGACTTCTCGCTGTCCGGCCTGAAGACGGCCGTACTTCGATACGTCAAAGCGGAGCGCGAGGCCGGCCGCGAGGTCGACCATGCCGACCTCGCGGCCTCATTCCAGGAAGCCATCGTCGACGTGCAGGTGGCGAAGACCGTCGATGCTGCTCGGGACCGCCGGGTCGAGACGGTCCTGCTCGGTGGCGGCGTCGTGGCGAACTCCCGGTTACGCGAACGGATGGAGAAGGCGGGCGCCGAGGCAGGTCTCCGCGTGCTGTTCCCGTCGATGGATCTGTGCACGGACAACGGCGCGATGATCGCGATCGCCGGGACCTGGCGGCTGCTCCGGGGCGAACGGACGTCCCTCGGCGTGGGTGCCGACCCCGCGCTGGAGCTCGCGTGACGACGTTCCTCGTCACGGGGGGGGCAGGGTTCATCGGATCGCACCTGTGCGACCGGCTCCTCGCCGAGGGCCACCGGGTCGTCGCGGTCGACGATCTTTCGACCGGCCGGATCGCCTCCCTCGGGGAGGCGCGTGGCTACGGCAGCGAGTTCACCTTCTTCAACATGGACATCCGCGCGGACGGCTTGGTCTCCCTGTTCGAGCGTCACCGACCTGAGGTCGTGATGCACGTGGCGGCGCAAGCATCCGTGTCCGCGTCGGTGGATGATCCGATGAAGGACGCGTCGGTGAACGTGATCGGTCTCTTGAACGTCATGGAATGTTCCGCAAGGACCGGGGTTCGGAAGGTCGTTTACGCGGCATCGGGTGGGACCCTCTACGGTGAACCTCGCAGACTTCCGGTCAAGGAGACGGCAAACGGCCGGCCCGTGTCGCCCTACGGGATCAGCAAGAAGATGGGGATCGACTACCTCGTCTACTACGAACGTTACCGAGGCGTCGCGTTCACCGCGCTCGCACTGGCGAACGTCTACGGTCCACGGCAGGATCCTGACGGCGAGGCCGGCGTCGTGTCGATCTTCGCCTCGAGGATGTTGCAGGGCGATGCGCCAACGATCTTCGGGGATGGCCACCAAACACGTGACTACGTCTTCGTGGATGACGTCGTCCACGCCTTCTCTCTGGCGGCGCAGGCCGCAGACGGCCGCGTCGTCAACGTCGGGACCGGCCTGGAGACGTCCGTGAACGGCGTCTACCAGCTCCTCGCAGGGATCATCGGGTTCCGAGGAAGCCCCGTGTCGGCACCCGAGCGAGCGGGAGACCTGCGAAGGAACGTTCTCGACCCCCATCTGGCCGAAGAGGTCCTTGCCTGGCGGCCATGGACGCATCTCGAGGATGGATTGGCGGAGACGGTCTCGTTCCTACGCGGAACCTGAAGCCGAGGTCATTGGTCGTGCAGGGCCGGCTCGATCGCGTCTTCGAACTCATGAACCCGGCGGCCCGACGCGGTGGCCAGGACCTCGAGATCGCCGTTGCGGAGCGAGACCGTGTCGGCCGGGGGCTGACGCCGGAGCAGGAACACGTTGCGGATGAAGCCGTCCACGATCCCGGCTTCGGCTCCGGCGAGGTTCTTGATCCGCTCGACGTCGATCCGAACCGATGGTCGCCCCTCGACGCGGCGGGCCACGTCAGCGAACAGCCGAGCAGGTGAGATGTCGTAGATCGCCGTGAGCCTGAAGAATCTGTCGAAAGAGATCGCTCGTTCGCCTCGCTCGTAGCTAGCGAGCGATGAGGTCTTGAACATGCCGTCGCTCATGTCGGCGACTTGGCGAAGCGTGTAGCCACGTGCCTTGCGCGCACGTCGGAGGGCCGTTCCTATCTCTACAGCCAAAGACTCGAACATCACCCTCCGATGGCTTCGCCGACTGAAACGGTGTCATCTTGCACCATCCGATGGGCCGTGTGAATCACCGAGGTGGCGTACGTCAACTACTGAGACGTGAGGTTGCTCCTCGGGACGACGAAACGAGCGATCTGAAGGCCTTTCGTGCGTCCGCGTACTAACCCGGAAGGAAACGCTGTTGACGAGTGGGCCACTCTCCGTGTACAAAGTACGTTCCGGAGTTAGACGTAGCCCATCTGGGTAAAGCGACGTAGGGCAGTCGGGGCTGAGCAGCACGGGAGAGGGCGACTTGAGGCAGATCGACAGGGGAGCTCGATCCATGGAGGCGCAACATGCGCAGGCACGGGTCGGCCGATGGGGTCGTGCCGACGTCCCGGTCGATCAGGCCCGATCAGAGGAAGCAGCCGGCGCGATCCGGATCCTGATCGCCGACGACCACACTCTTTTCGCCGAGGCCATCACGGTGGCGTTGGAGGGTCTGGGCATGAGCGTCGTCGGCATCGTCTCCTCGGGTGTGGGAGCGATGGCCGCTATCGAGCGATCCATGCCTGATCTGATCCTCATGGACACCGGTCTCGCCGACGGCAGCGGATTATCGGCCGGCTCCGCGATCTTGGAACGCTGGCCTGACGCCCGGATCATCGTGCTCACAGCCCTCGAGGATCGGTTCGCCGTCGACGAGGCGCTCCGCCGGGGGTTCCGTGGGTACGTCTCGAAAGACATCTCCGTCTCCAAGTTCGCGAACTGGATCCGGATGGTCCTTGACGGTCACCTCGTCTTCCCCCAGCCGGTGCCATCGGTTCGCTCGAGCGTGAGTCGGGGCGACGAGATGGGGTTGCTCTCGGGCCAACTTTCCCGGAGGGAAGCGGAGGTGCTCACGCTCCTGGTCCGGGGGGCTGATGGTGCCACGATGGCTTCGCGGCTCGGGATCAGCCGGAACACGGTGCGTACGCACGTGCAGAACATCCTGACGAAGCTGCAGGTGCACTCTCGATTGGAGGCGGCCACCTTCGCGGTCCGGCACCGCCTCGTCGAGGTACCGGCCGTCGCTCAGGATTGGGACGGGTTCACCTCCAGCGCCAGCTGATGCATGGCAACCACACCGAACTCGACGTTTCATCGGGTGGGACCCATCCGATCGTCGTAGGAGGGATACGCTGTGGGGCGCGTGTAGGGCCTCACGATCACCTCTAGCCTCGAACAGATAGCGTATGCGAGCCCCAGAGAGCCAGATAGCCCGGGACCGGGAAGCGATCCGGATCCTCCTTGCTGACCGTCAATCGCTGTTCCGGGAAGCGATCCGAACGGGACTGGAGGCGGAGGCGGATCTGCGGGTCGTCGGGGAGGCCCGTGACGGACCCGAGGCGGTCGCGGAGGCGGAACGGACGTCGCCTGACGTCGCGATCGTCGACGTCAGCCTGCCAAGGGGTGCCCGGATCAGCTCCCGCATCAGGGAGCGGGTCCCGGGATGCCGGATCCTGGTGCTCGCCACGGA
>Ga0207674_10004437_pt1 | contig 16873 bp, 15 predicted proteins | sample KBSCornC72_FD_184303 | JGI IMG/M metagenome (GOLD analysis project Ga0207674, IMG submission 184303) | Corn rhizosphere microbial communities from Kellogg Biological Station, Michigan, USA - KBS Corn C7-2 (SPAdes) (version 2) | ecosystem: Host-associated > Plants > Roots > Rhizosphere > Soil ... | reverse complement strand
GCAACCAGATGCGCACCCCGAGCAGGAAGATCAACGCGCGCTGTTGATCGCCTCGCAGCTGATCGGCTTTTCCGATCCGGGTGGCGCCTTCACGGTGAATGTAGCCAACAACTTCGCGTTAGGGTCGGGAACGAACACCAACTTTTTTGGGACGAATTACCAGATTCGCGACAATCTGACATGGGTACTGGGAAATCACACAATGAAATTCGGGGCGGATTTTAACTGGATCGATATCAAGGCGAGATTTGAGTTGAACTTCCCGGGATTATTCAATTTTAGTCAACAGGCAGCAGGTTTGATAATAAAAGATCCGAGCACAGGAGTTCCATGTGACTCTCCTGCGATACCGGCCGCTAGCCGGTGCCCCGCACTTACAGCTATACAAACCTACGGTCTCGGCTTTCCGAGCGTATTTATTCAAGGATTTGGCGATCCTAACAGCTCGATCAAAAATAAGCCGATAGCATTTTTTGCACAGGATACGTGGAAACTCTTTCACAACTTCACGATCAACTACGGCATCCGCTACGATGTCGAGTTAACGCAGCAGTTTGCTCCGACGCCGTTTACCGATCCGCTCACCGGCATATCGCTTTCCGCACAAGACATACAGACGGCGCAGGACGCGTTGAACGTCACGCAAGGTTTCCCGCGTGATACAAACAACTGGGCGCCCCGCGCCGGCTTTGCATGGGATGTTCGCGGCAATGCGCGAACGATCATTCGCGGTGCGGCTGGGTTGTTTTATGATCATCCGCTGCTCGCGGTTGCCTTCAACTCGGACATCGGTGACGGTTCTCAGCAGCAGCAGTCAACTCTGCTGCCGTCGGGCGGGCCTTCTCCGACCCAACTCTTTAATGCATGGCAGGTGTTTCATGGCACGGTCTGCACAGCTGCTTCAAATAATCCGATCTGCCCTCCAGGGTTTACTACCCCGGGAGTTGCTCCGAGCGCGCAATATCTTTTCGGCCTTCAAAGATTTGACCCAAGCAAATTTACCGGCTTTGGCCCGATCTTGCCATTTACTTTGCACGTAGCTAAGGATTTTCAGTATCCGTACGCTGTTCAAGGCAATCTCGCTATTGAGCAGATGATCGGAAAGGATATGTCGATTTCGGCAAGTTTTATTACAGTAAATGCCGTTCATCTGGCACATCCGCAGGACGTTAATATCGTTCAATCAAATCTGCTTGTTGATAATTTTAAGCGTTTTACAGCGAACAACCCGGTTGCGTGCGGAGGGCCATGCGGTCCGTCCGGACGGGCTCCGGTTAATCTAAGTGAGGCTGGATTCTTTAGCCTTCCGACGACAAATAGTGCTCTGTACACGGTTGTGATACCAGGATTTCTTGTGGTTAACAATACAACAGGCCAAAGCATTGTCAGCCCCATCGCCGCCGACTTCTTCCGCAAACTGGGACCGAATTATTTCTTTGTTAAAGCCTTAACGGGCCTTAGCAAAGCCCAATTCGACGCGGCCCTTACAGCCACGAACAGTCTGCGACAGCCTGGCCCCATCAACCCATATGCGGATGTTAACTCGCAGCTTTCAGACGGCCGTTCGTCGTACAACGCCATGAACATCGAGTTGAAAAAGCGTTTCTCGAACAACATCCAGATGTTCGCGACATACACGTGGTCGCACTCGATCGACGATTCGTCCGACCTGCAAACGCTGCTCAAACCGCAGGACAATACCAATTTCCGTGCTGAGCGTTCCGATTCACTTTTTGACCAGCGGCACCGGTTCGTTTTCAGCGGAATCTTTTCGTCTCCGGAAAACTGGAAATCCGGAAATGCGTTCCACAAGATCCTTTATGGATTTTCGTTTGCACCGATCATCGAGGTGTCATCGGGCAGGCCGTTCAACATTCTGGCGGTCGGCGACGCAAACGGCGATTTTCAGAGTACGAATGAGCGGCCGACGGTTTTGGCCGATGGAACACTGTGTGCGACGGGCGTCGATCCGGGCTGTCTGACCGGAGTTTTCCCTGCAAATGGCAACCTCGGCCGCAACATGGGTTTGACGCATCCGTATTTTTCGGTGGACGGCCGCGTAACCAGAAGAATTCGGTTTGGCGAACGCGTGAGCCTCGATCTGATCGGCGAATTTTTCAACCTTTTCAATCGCTTTAACGAAGCGGCTGCGAATCCGTTCTACACCGTTGTAAATGCAACGGGGAAACGCGCCGGCCATAAGTATTACAGCCAGCCGACATCGGCGTTCGACCCGCGTCAATTCCAGTTCGGATTTAAGCTGAATTTCTAGGATTTATCCTGAATTTTGATCAGACAGGCGGTCGCAAGGGCCGCCTTTTTTTGTTGTCGGAGGGTTCATTGACGAGGGCGGAAACACGACCGGTAGTGAGTGTGCTGGCTGGTTTTGCAATCCATGTTAGAAACACCCTTACTACCGTGCGGGGTTTCTGCCTTAGCTTCCGTTTAATGAGCAGTTCGCTGATAATTAAACCGTGCAGACCCTCACCGAAAAAATCAGAGAAAAAGCCGTCGAACTTGGCTTTCAAAAGATCGGCATCGTTCGTGCAGGGCCTTTGGAACACGAGGGCGAACGCTTACGTGAATGGCTTGCCAGGGATTTTCACGGCGAGATGGCCTGGATGGAGCGTGAGCCGGAAAAGCGGATCGATCCGCGCCTGATCTTTGCCGAAGCAAGATCGATGATCGTCGTCGCGATGAACTATTTCACGCCGCATGAGCATGGCGAGTCGGTCGGTAAGATATCGCGATATGCTTGGGGTGACGATTATCATGACATTCTGAAGGAAAAACTGCGTGATCTGCTGGCGTGGGTTGAGGCTGAACTTCCCGAAGCGAAAGGAAAAGTTTGTGTAGATACCGCACCTGTTATGGAAAAGTCATGGGCCGTACGCGCAGGTTTGGGCTGGATAGGGAAACATTCAAATCTGATAACAACCGATCACGGTTCCTGGGTTTTCATTGGCGAGATATTGCTGAACCTGGAACTCGATTTCGATACTGAGATCGTAAGAGATCATTGCGGCAGCTGCACGGCGTGTCTCGATGCCTGTCCGACAAACGCAATTGTTGAACCATACGTTGTCGATTCACGAGCCTGTATTTCTTATGCGACGATCGAACTTCGTGATGAAATGCTACCCGCGAATATTACGGAGAATTTGAACGGCTGGCTGTACGGGTGTGACATTTGTCAGGATGTTTGCCCGTGGAACAGATTTGAAAAACCATCGAACGAACCGCGATTTGAACCGCGGGAAGGTGAGACCTTGATCGACACCGAAAGGATCGTGAACTTCACACCTGAGGAATATTCCGCGCGTTTTCGCAAGAGCGCGATGAAACGAACGAAACTAAGCGGATTAAAACGAAACGCAAAAGCCCTGAAAGAAAAAGCCGCGAGGTGATCGCGGCTAAACCATGAGGCCATTTTATCCACGAATAACACGAAACAAATCAAGACGTTTTGCTTAGTTGTTTTCTATTTCGTGTGTTTCGTGGATAAACTTTTTCAATATGATTGATCAAGCTTTATAGGTCAGCTCCTTTTCAAATTGCTCGGCGCTGATCGTTCTGAATGCAAGCTTGTCTCCATCCGCATAAACTTCAACAGAACTTTCATCGCTTAGGTTTCCCTGAATTAGGGCTTCGGACAATTCATCTTCAACATATCTCTGTAACGCACGTTTCAGTGGCCGAGCTCCGTAGCTGCGGTCGCCGCACGTCTTTTCGATCAGCCATTTGCGAGCGTCGTCGGTCAATGTGATCTGCAAATTCCGTTTTTCGACGATCTTGTTTAGCCGCGCCACCTGAAGGTCGACGATCTGCAAAAGGTCGGCGTCGGACAATTCGTCAAAGATGATGATCTCGTCGAGGCGGTTTATGAATTCGGGAGCGAACGTTTGTTTGACCGCTGTGTTTACCTGCTCTTCCAACTTGTCACGCGAAGAGTCCACGCCGGACTGAAATCCGAGATTGCCCCGTTTTTGTATCGCACGCGCTCCTATGTTCGAGGTCATAATAAATATAGCGTGTTTACAATCGACCGTTTGCCCCTGTGCGTCGGTCAGAATGCCGTCCTCGAACACCTGCAAGAGGATATTAAATAGATCCGGATGGGCTTTTTCGATCTCGTCAAACAGCACAATTGAATAAGGCGCGCGGCGGAGCTTTTCCGTAAGCTGGCCGCCTTCTTCGTGGCCGACATATCCCGGAGGCGAACCGATAAATTTTGCAGCCGCGTGTTTTTCCATATACTCGCTCATATCGAAACGAATAAGCGAACGTTCCGAACCGAATAAAAATTCCGCGAGGCTGCGGGCGACCTCCGTTTTGCCGACGCCGGTCGGGCCGAGAAACAGGAATGAGCCGACGGGCCGGTTAGGATTTTTCAGTCCCGCACGCGAGCGGCGGATCGCACGCGCGAGCGACGATATAGCAGCACGCTGAGAAACGATCCGTTTATGGAGATCATTTTCGATGTTCAGAAGCTTTGCCGCTTCATCCATTTTGATCGACGAAACCGGCACGCCCGTCCAACGCGAGATCACCTCTTCCACATCGTCAGCTGTTACTTCGACAGCGAAAAACGAATCGTCCAGCGATTCGATCTCGTAGGATATGATCTGGTCCTCGTTTGCGGCGGCACGTTTCCAATTCTCGACGGTTTCCTTCCAAGACGGTTCACCGACGTTTTCGTTCTGGTAACGCAGTTTGGCCCGGGCGCCGGCCTCATCTAAAACGTCTATCGCCTTGTCAGGTAAAAACCGGTCGGGGATGTAACGATTAGATTGGAAAACAGCAGCTTCGAGAGCCTCGCGGGTGTATCTGATCTGGTGGAACGCCTCGTAACGCTCGGCGATGCCCTGGATAATTTTTAACGCCTCATCTTCGGCGGGCGGCGGAACCTTGACTGACTGGAAACGTCGTTCGAGCGCGCGGTCCTTTTCGATCGTTTTGCGAAATTCCGAAGGCGTAGTCGCTCCGATGCACTGGACATCGCCACGCGAAAGCGCCGGTTTTAATATGTTTGCCGCATCAAGCGTGCCCTCGGCCGAGCCGGCTCCGACAAGCGTGTGCAGCTCGTCAATGAAAACAATGAACTCGGCGTTTTCTTTAAGCTCGGCCATTATTTTTTTAAGCCGTTCCTCAAACTGCCCGCGGTATTTTGTACCGGCGACAACCGATGAAAGGTCGAGTGAAAGGATGCGTTTGTTCTCAAGAAAAGTCGGCACACTCTTGTCGGCGATGCGCTGCGCAAGGCCCTCGACGATCGCGGTCTTGCCAACGCCGGATTCGCCGATCAGCACCGGATTATTTTTCGTACGCCTGCACAAGATCTCGATGAGGCGTTCGATCTCGGGTTCGCGTCCGATTAGCGGGTCGAGTTTGCCCTTGGCGGCTTCGAGCGTCAGGTCGCGGGTATATTCGTGCAGGCTCGGCGCCTTTTGATCTGACATCTCGCTTGCTCCGATGGGAAACAACGATGTCCGCGCCGCTTGTTCGCGAATGTCCTGCGGCCGTAGTCCGAATTTGTTCAATATCTCGGCCGCTATCGATCTCTCTTCACGGATGATGCCGAGCAGAAGGTGATCGGGGCCGATATTGCCGTTTTTTAGCTGGCGGCTTTCCTCATTGGCATAAAAAAGTATGCGTTTGGTTTCGGGCGCAAGGTGCAGATCGGCTGACTGCGGTATGCGGTCGCGCGGCACTATTCTCTCCTCGATCTCGCGGCGCACCGCCTCTGAGGAAAAGTTCCTTGAATGCGAAAAATATCTTGAGCCGATCGATTTGTCTTCACGGATCAAACCAAGCAGTAAGTGCTCCGGAGAAATTACCTGAGAACCATATTGAAGTGCTTCGTAGCGGGCAAAAAAAATAACGCGACGAGATCTTTCGGAGTAGCGTTCGAACATAAAAATTATTGCCTTGCGGCTTCGCTATCTACGGAACATTATAACGAAAGCACAAAGCTGTATTCCACTTAAAAGGACGACGAAATCTTGCGAGCTATGCTAATAAAGCGCTAACAGCGGGTTAAATCCAGTTTTTGCAGTCGGTTAAATATTTGGAATTTTTTACCTAATTTGTCATCGTCGAACGCGAATCGACCTTGATCGGGTCTTCGTGTTCGATAACGACCCTTTCGCGTTTCTTGCCGACACTGCTCAAAATCTTTCCGGTCGGAGCAAGCTCAACTCTTGCGGTCAGAACGCGCGAAACGCGCTTAGGCAAAAATTTTGGCGCGAGCGAAGCGATCGTGCTCGCGAGTGAAACGATATCGCCGCCGCCGGACCAGTGTTCGCGGACGACGTTCTCGTCAGTATGATTTAGCAGCCGCAGCAGGCACAGTGCCACAACGTAGACATCGTCCACCTGTCCGATAAACGGCAGCATATCCGGAATAAGATCGAGCGGGCTGATGACGTAAACGATCGCACCGATGAATAGAGCTTTGTCAGCCGTCGAGACGCGCGAATCGGTTATCAAACCACCAAGCAGCTTGACCATATTTGGCAGGAACATCAAAAAGCTTTTCATTCTGCTTTTTAGCTCTACCTTTTCGCGCCGTTTTAGACTGGTTTTCGGTTTACTCATGAGCTGATTTTTCCCGGTATTCACAAGTGTAAGTAATCGTAGGAATTAGAGCAAGTTTGGCCTGGATTAGTTGTATGGTAAATTCAGTTGTCGGTGGTAGTGGCCCGTGATCGGGAAGTTCTCTTCGTTCTTCTTACTGCCAGCTGCCTACTGTTACTGATTTTTTATGATTCTTCAAAAGATCCGCGAGCGAGCCGCGGCCGACATTCAGCACATAATCTTGCCCGAGGGCGAAGACATCCGGACGATCCATGCCGCCGCCATCTGTGCGCGAGATCGCGTTGCGAAAATCACGCTCCTCGGCGGCGAAGAAAAAATTCGAGCATTTGCCGAAGAGTCGGGTGCAAACCTGAACGGCGTCGATATCGTCGATCACCGAAAATCAAAAGATTTCGGCAAAATGGCAATGCTGTACCATGAGCTTCGGCGAGCAAAAGGCGTCACACTCGAAGAGGCCGAGCAAACTGTTAAAGACCCGCTTTATTTCGGCAATCTGCTCGTTCGCGAAGGAAGAGCGGATGGCTCGGTCGCCGGCGCGACAAACACAACTGCGCACACGGTTGCCGCTGCTTTGCGCTGCATCGGTGTGCGACAAGGATTTAAGATCGTCTCGTCGTTTTTTCTGATGGTCGTACCGGACAGGAAATTTGGAGCAAATGGTGCAATGATCTATTCGGATTGCGGTGTAGTTATCGATCCGGACGTAAACGAACTTGCCGAGATCGCAATTGCGTCGGCGGACTCATGCCTCGCTTTGTTGCAGGTTAAACCAAAGGTCGCAATGCTTTCATTCTCAACAAAGGGCAGCGCAAAGCACAAGTTGGTCGACAAAGTCATCGAAGCCGTAAGAACCGTCCGAGCGCGAGTGACTGACCTTGCGATCGACGGCGAGCTTCAGGCCGACGCCGCGCTGGTGCAGTCAGTCGGCGATTCAAAGGCTCCCGGTTCCGAGGTTGCCGGCAGGGCAAACGTGCTCATCTTTCCCGACCTCAACTCCGGCAACATCGCCTACAAATTGACCGAACGCTTAACCGGCGGCACGGCGATCGGTCCTATTCTGCAGGGCCTCGACCGCCCCTGCAACGACCTTTCACGGGGCTGCAAGGCGGAAGACATCGTCGATGCGGTTGCCATCACAGCCGTTCAGTCGCAGGCTCGGAAACAACGCTGATCGTTTAACCAGATTCTCGCAACTATCTGCCCGCTCGTTCTGCTTTGCGGCGCCTTTTTTCTTCATACATGGCTTTGTCCGCTTCCGCTATTACTTCTTCAATTGGCTTGCTTCCGTCTAAGGTCGTCGGGGCGATGCCTATGCTGCAAGAAAGTTTGTAGGGTTTAAGGACACAACGAGAAAAGAACGGCTCGAGGCCGGCCCTTTCTAAAGAAAAGGAATCAAACCTATGGCGTTGAAGCGGCCGAAGCGTAAGAGAGAGCCTTTCGGCCAGCCTCCTTAAAGGCTTCCATCGTCGTTCGATACGATCCGCCGCCGTAGCTGATCCGAGCAACGCCGAGATCGGAAAGCTCCTTGGACAAGGGAACGCCCGGCATCACCAAAATATTGACCGGCAGCGCGGACGCTTCGCACAGCCGTCCGATAAAATCGGGATTTGCGAGACCCGGAGCAAAAAAACCGCTCGCTCCGGCTTCGGCGTATGCCCTGGCGCGTTCGATCAATTCCTGCAAGTGAGCTTCTGTGTGAGTCGCCCTATCAAGCGGAAGAACGACGTCGCTGCGTGCGTTGATAAAAAGCGGAACGTCAGCCTCGTTCGCTGCTTCACGCAAAGCGCGGATCCGCGAGGCTTGTTTTTCGATCGAATAAAGGCCTTCGCCAGTGACGATGCGATCCTCGAAATTGATGCCGATCGCGCCCGCAGCGATCACACGTTCAATATTTTTGCGAAGTTCATCGGGTTCAACCGCATACCCGCCCTCAAAATCGAGGGAAACGGGAACATCAACGCCCGCAGTGATGCGTTCGAGATTTGCGATGACCAGGTCAAGGGGAATTATTTCGCCGTCAGCAAAACCGTTTGCCGCCGCGACCGCCCAACTGCCTGTCGCGAGCGCTTTTGCTCCGATATCCTGTGCTGCCTTAGCCGTGCCCGCATCCCAGATATTAAAAATGATCACCGGATCGCCCTTGATATGAAGATCGGTGAATGCCTGAGCCAATTGTTTCTGATTTGTCATTTTCCCTCTTTCTGATCTATTACCTAACAATCAAGGCGCTGCGTCATGGTAAACGCCACGCCGAACGCAGCTAAAATACATCCTGCGACGATAGTTAGCAGGACGCCAGCCGGCGCAAGGCGCGTAATGCGGCTGTATATTCCTTTTTCACGCCACTGTTGCAGTCTGGTTGCAAACAAAATGGCGCTGACAACGAGCAATACGCCGGCTACGATCAAGCCGGTACTTGTACGAAACAGCGACGATCCGTCCGGGACGCCTGCACAAAGCAATATGACTTTTTCAGCAGCGAACATTTTGTTTTGTTTACTTTTCGAGTCTATTTTATTTTCAGCCCTGCCGCAATTTTGATATTGGTTGCAAGCACTTATGGCATTATTGTTAACGTATGGGCACCGATCCTGATCCGCCAAAAAGTTTTCTAAGCCGTCTCGGCCCGGGCCTCATCACCGGGGCCTCGGATGACGATCCATCCGGTATCGGCACCTACACCCAAGCCGGCGCGTCCTTCGGGTTCGGTACGTTGTGGACCGCACTATTTATGCTGCCGCTTATGATCGTCGTGCAGCATATATGCGCAAAGATCGGGATGGTCAGCGGACAAGGACTCGCGGGAGTTCTTAAAAAGTTTTATTCGCGGTGGCTTCTCTATCCCGCGGTGTTCGGTTTGATCGTGGCCAATACGATAAATGCCGGAACTGATATGGCTGCGATCGCCGCCGCAATAAATATGTTTGTTCCGGTGCCTATACCGATATTGGTTATCCCGATCGCGGTCTTGATCGTAGTGCTTCAGGTCTGGGGTTCATATCGCTTTATCGTCAAGGTCTTCAAATGGTTAACTCTTTCTCTTTTCGCTTACATCATTGCCGCGTTTCTTGCGCGTCCCAACTGGAGCGAGGTGTTATACGGAACCGTCGTTCCGCAATTCCAGTTCAGTGGCGAGTATATTACGACCGTCGTCGCCTTGCTTGGCACCACCATTTCGCCATACCTCTTTTTCTGGCAAGCTAGCGAAGAGGTCGAGGAAGAAGTTGCAGAGGGACGTGAAAGTCTTTCCTCGCGTTTGGGTGCTACCGATGATGAGTTAAAGCACGAAAAATGGGACACGATCACAGGCATGGCGCTGTCCAACATTGTTGCTTATTTTGTGATACTTGCAGCGGCATCAACGCTTTTTGCTGCGGGTAAAAATGATATACGATCTGCGGTCGATGCCGCGCAGGCTCTGCGTCCGTTGGCGGGGAACGCCGCGAGTTTTCTTTTTGCTGCGGGGATCATCGGAACCGGCCTGCTTGGGGTTCCCGTTCTCACGAGCTCATCGGCGTACGCTGTTTCCGAAACCTTTGGCTGGACATGCAGCCTCGACGAAAAACCGCGCCACGCCAAGCGGTTCTACTCGGTCATCGCGGTTTCGACATTGATCGGCCTGCTCGTCAATTATTCGGGGATCAATCCTATTACGGCCCTCTTTTGGACAGCGGTCATAAATGGTGTCATTGCGCCGCCGCTGCTCATTGTGGTCCTGTTCGTATCGAACAACAAGCGTGTCGTTGGCGATCGCACCAACGGCGTTTGGACAAACGTCGTCGGCTGGCTCGCAGCGGTGATAATGGTCGCCGCAGCTATCGGAATGTTATTGACCTGGAACAGTTAAAGACTTTGTAACCTGCTATTTAATTAGATAATTACCAATTATTATTAACTAATTAAACAGCAGCCTTAGATGTAGTTCGGATCTGAGCCGTGAGCTTTTTCTCGGCTATATAAATAGCCGTCAAGGCGTTCATCCACCGAAAATCGTGTACCCGGCAGATCGTAGGACATGATGATGTTGATTCGTTCGTCGCCGCCCGTTACGGGCCGCACGCTGTGCAGGCACCGGTCGCCGCGCATTACCAGAAGCCGTCCGGCTTTCGGAGCGATAACTCTATGCCTTCCAAAAATTTTGCGGATCGGCTCCGGCTGCAGAACCATATCGAGCACTCGTTGAAATTTTGAAAATCTCGCGTTGCCGAGCGACATCCGATAGTTTGCATAGCATTCCGTTTCACCGCCCGCAACGTCGTTGAGATACAAGATCGCGGTAACCGCATTGCGGTCATAATGCCACCGGTACGTATTTCCGGGACCCATAATGTTGACATTACATCCAACTCGTTCGTTTTCAAGAGGAACGAGTTTTAGTGCCGAGATCCGGTTAACCAGCTCATTTATCTGTCGGTAAAGCCTGGTCATAGCGGGCAACTGTTTCCTGACCTGCACGCCGTCAATTACAGAATATTTTAACGGTCGTGCACCGTCGCTGCGCTCTACCCGAACGTCGGCGTGCTCTTTTCGATACGAAGCGATCGAATCAAGCAAGGCCGTACACTCGTCCAACGTTAAATGGCCGTCTTCAAGGTAGATGCCCGTAAAATTGAATGTATCGTTAACGCTCTTCACCGCTACCTCGTTGGCAAAAAGGCAACTATCCTCAGCGGGCCGCCGCTGCCGCCTTTTATCTTCATCGGCAATGCAAAGATGTGAAAGCCTTTCGCCGGCAATTTGTCGAGGTTCGCCACGTTCTCGAAAGCCGGAATGTTGTTTGTCATCAATGCTACGTGGCTGCCGAACTCGGCCGACTGTCCGTAATCGATGCTGGCGGTGTCGATGCCTACAGCTTTGATCTTGCGATTTTCGACAAGCCATTTTGCCGCCTCAGGGTCGAGTCCCGGAAAATGCAGCTCCTTTATCGCATCCGGCCCGCGTTGATCAGTGCCGAGATAATTTTTCTTGTCCGGCCAATATTTTCCGAAACCGGTTTGCAGCAGGACGATGCTCCATTCGGGGATCTTTCCGTTCTGCGCTTCCCAGTTTTTTATGTCTTCAGCCGATATCAAATAATCGCGGTTTGCCGCAGCTTTATCCGAAACATCGATCTTGATCGCCGGACCGACAAGCTGCGTCAGCGGCAGCTCGTCGAGCTTTTTGCCGTTTTCGGCAAAATGCACCGGAGCGTCAATGTGCGTTCCGCCGTGCTCCGCAGCAGAAAAGTTATATGCCGAGTAAAAATAGCCTTTGTCCGTTTTTCCCTCGGCGACGGTGGTCCGTGTAAACGGCTCGGCCGTTACCCAGTAGATCGTGTCCGAAGAAAAATCGTATGAGAGATCGACCCAATCACCGTTTGGGAATTCGGACGTTTGCCGCGTCGCGCAGTTTAGAAAAAAGAGAGAGGTCAGAAGAAACAAAAAATACGACCGAGCTTTCATACTATCCCTCCTAGCGTCGTTCTCAGTTGTTGGTTACCGGATCTTCAGTTGCTTCGAAAAGAATCCTACTGATCAGTTAGTATAAACTCTTTTCACCCGGCGGCCGTGTCTTCCAGCGCTTGTGGATCCACAACCACTGGTCCGGATACGCGCGGACGAATTTTTCGATCTCGGCGGTAAATCGCGCCGTTGTTTCCGCCACGTCGCTTTTTCGGTCGCCGGTCATTGCGGGCTCGATGATTTCACCGTGTATTGCGACGTACTTGTTTTTCTCACGGTCCCAGACAGCGCACATGGGCACTATCACCGAATTGGTTCGAATTGCCAACAGAGCGGCTCCTGTCGAAGTGCACGCCGGCACGCCGAAAAGCGGCACAAAAACGCCCTCTTTCGGATGTGCGTTCACGTCCGCCAAAATACCCAAAATACCGCCCTCGCGCAAGATCTTGCTTGCGACCATCACGGAATTCGTCTTGTTTATCGGCCGGTTGCCAAACCGCGACCTTATCCGCACCGTCATTTCCTCGATCAGCGGATTGTCTATCGGCCGCGCAAGATAGCTCATCGGTTCGTAGATCGCGGCGAACGCGAAGACGAACAATTCCCAGTTGCCAATGTGACCCGTGACGACGATCGCACCGCGTCCCTGGTGTCGCACTTTTGCATAAAGTTCTAATAAATGGTCTATGTGAAATTCGATCAGGTGTTCGAGTTTTGCCGGGGTCGCTTTGTGAAACTGGCTGACCTCGCCAAGGACGCGTCCGAGGCTCTCGAATGAACCTTTTACGAGCTTTTCGCGTTCATGCTGCGGCAGTTCGGGCATCGCGATCTCGAGATTTCGATAACCCACTTTTCTTAGATTTCCGAGCAGATAATAACCCAGTCTCGCGATACGCGTAGAAACGAAGAGCGCGACCCGGTGCGGCAGAATGCCCAGGAAACCAACGATGGTTCGGGCAACGGCGTATTCGAGCCAGATCTGGGCGCTGTTTTTCTTTTTTGCCATCGTTTGTCGCTGTTCAGGTGCGAGGTTATTTTAGCAGGTTTGGTAGTGAAGACAGGTACGAGTAACGCCGCAAAACCTAAATATACTTTGCGGGAAAATTAAACTCCGGCAAAGCCGCAAAGATAAGGTCACAGGAAATTTGAAATTATTCCGCCGGGTTGCTGCGGAGCCAGGCGAGAGCGTGTTCGCGGTCAGAGAAAAATTTTACGTGTGCGCCTCGCGTGCGGGCTATCGTTTTGAACAACTCACTGCGCTCCCCGATCTCATAATCTTCGAGGCAAATGGCACACCAAAGTTCGGAAGCGACGGTTGCCGCCCGCATCGCCGATTCGACTATCTCGCGCGACTCGCGCGGGCGATCTGGAAAGTGCCCTTCGATCATTACTCGATTGCAATCGTACTGCTTGCACGCATCCTCGACAGCCGCCCATAACGGGCTTGTCTGTGGAGCGGCCGTGGTCTCAAAATCAGGCCCGAGCGTCACATCTATAAAGTCGCCGCGAAATACGATGTCAAAATCTCTGCCGGCGTTTTTCTCGTTATTTCCTGTTGGTCCGCGCATCCCTATTGTGTTTATCGCTTATTATTAGACTAGGCACCATAAATTTGCAACGAAAAAAATTCGCGAAATGTCGGGGGCCGGTTGCATGTTAATCCAACTTAGAATGCTTTTCCGACACCGAGGCATATAATACAAAAGTCTTACAATTGTTCGCCGAAATTCCTGTTAAGGTTTAAATAGGGCGCGGGTTCGCGCAATTTAATCTTTCATATCAGGGGAATTTAGTGGAGAACGTAATAGAATTTGAGCACTCGAAATCCGACACGATAAACTGGAACACGATCTTTTTTGTCGGTCTATTTCATACACTGGCAGTCGCAGCACTGTTCACCTTCAGCTGGCAAAACCTGCTCGCGGCCGCCGTTTTGTGGTGGGTTGCGGGAAGCTGGGGGATCGGTCTCGGTTACCACCGTTTATTGACCCATCGCGGTTTTAAGGCACCGAAATGGTTGGAGTATGTCATGTCGACATGCGGCACATTGGCTCTGCAGTCCGGGCCGCTCGCGTGGGTCACGACGCACAGAATACATCATGGCTTTACCGAAACCGATAAGGATCCGCACAGCCCGCGCAAAGGCACTTATTGGTCGCATATCGGCTGGATCTTCAGGGGAACGGCGCAAAATCATTCCGATGCGACGGTACAGCGTTACTCGCCCGATCTGAAAAAAGACCCGGTCCACGTTACCCTTGATAAATATTACTATTTAACGAACGTAATCGTTGGCGTCGCACTTTTTGCGATAGGCGGGTGGACAATGGTCCTTTGGGGAGTTTTCTTGCGGGTCGTCATCGGCTGGCACTCGACCTGGCTCGTCAATTCCGCAACACATTTATGGGGCAAGCGCCGGTTTGAGATCCGGGATGATTCGCGCAACAACGGCGTGATCGCGGCGCTCACGTTTGGCGAAGGCTGGCATAACAACCACCACGCGTATCCACGCTCCGCACGCCACGGCCTGACGTGGAAAGAATTCGATGTCAACTGGGTACAGATACGAGCTCTCGAAATGCTGGGCATCATAAAAGATGTGTATGCCTACGACCTGTCGAGCGAAAAAGAACAGGTGAAAGTCTTGAAAAAAGCCGCATAATTTAATAGACAGGCTCACGCGGAAAATTGGAAAACCTGTAAACGGATTTTCAATTTTCCGTTTTCCGTTTTAAATTTCAGTATGTATGCGACGGCGTAAAACTGCAATTTTCTTTCTCGTTCTCGGCATTTGCCTGATCGTTCTCGCGGCGGTGCTGAACGTCGGCTGGATATTGCTCAACCTGCGCGAGGTCGTTTTGCTGATTCTCGGCGTAGTCTTTTTTTTGCTTATCATCACGGGGCTAACGCTGAATACGATATTTCTCTTTCGCGAAATACGCCGCAACGAACAGCATGACGCATTCTTAAATTCCGTCACTCACGAGCTAAAAACGCCCATCGCATCGATAAAGCTTTATCTTGAAACGCTAAAGTCGCGCAACGTCGATGACGCAAAACGCCGCGAATTTTATAACGTCATGCTGGCCGACACCGACAGGCTGCTAGGTACGGTCGAGCAGGTCTTGCAGGCCAGCAGCACGCGAGAAAAAAGCCGCCCGCCGCATATCTCCGAGATCGATCTGCGGGAACTTGTCGGAGACTCTATTCGCATTGTCGAACAACGGCGCCATCTTGACGGCGATTCGATCAAGTTTTCAAAGCCGGCTGAACCGGTCGTCGTAAGCGGCGACAACCGCGAGCTGCAGACCGCGTTTACCAATTTGCTTGAGAACGCGGTTAAATACAGCATCGGTCCGCCTAAAATTTCCGTAAGAATAAAAACGTCCGCGCTGAAAAGAGCCGAGGTTTTCATTAAGGACAACGGTGTCGGCATTCCGCCCGGAGAGCTCAAACGCGTCTTCAAGAGGTTTTATCGCGTTCCCGTGCCCGAGCTCCCCGATACGAAAGGTACCGGGCTGGGACTTTTTATCGTTAAGACGATCGTCGAGAAACACGGAGGGCGAGTTCGTGCCGAAAGCCGGGGCGATGGCAAAGGCAGCACGTTTCTTGTCCAGCTTCCGCTTGCGTAAACAATGCAGATATTAATTGTCGAAGACGAAGAACATATAGCTGACGGGCTGAGGTTCAACCTTGAGGCCGAGGGATATGAAACGCAGATCGTACACGACGGCGAGACCGCGTTGGAGGTGCTTAACAATGAGCATTTCGACGCCATCGTCCTCGACATCATGCTGCCTAAAATGGACGGGTTCGAGGTGGCCAAAACGCTTCGTATACGAGAAGACTATACGCCGATCCTGATGTTGACCGCGCGCGGCCGTCCCGAGGACGTATTGAAAGGATTTGAAGCGGGGACAGATGATTACCTGCCTAAACCCTTTGAACTTGACATATTTCTGGCGCGAATTCGCGGACTTTTGCGCCGCCGCCAGTGGTTTGAGAAACAGGCCGCGCAACAACAAACCCCTTCGGAAACGACCATAATAAACGGCCGAACGATCGATTTCGAAAACCTCGAACTGCATTACGACGATCAGCTTGTCCATCTCACGCTGATGGAGGCGAAGCTTTTGCGGTATCTGATCGCAAATGCCGGACGCGCCGTTTCGCGAAAGACGATACTTGAAGAGGTCTGGGACCTTCAGGAAGATACGGACACCCGCGCGATAGATAATTTCATCGTGCGGCTTAGGAAATATCTCGAAGATACGCCGAATGATCCGCGAATTCTTCAAACCGTTCGCGGGATCGGTTATCGGTTCGTGCAGCCTGACGGCTAGCCTGAATTGTCGCTGTAAACTTTGAACTATCGCCTGCTGACCAGAATTCCGACGATAGTTCAAAGTTAAATAGTTCGACCCTCAATGGCTGCCTCCTTTTTTGCCTCCTTTCCTCGACGATTCGTGTGATTCGCTCTTGCCGCGGCCCGAACCGCTTTTCTTTCCGCCGTGGCTTTCTTTGTTTACCGTAGCCCACGCCCGCCGTTCGGCTTCCTTATCGGACACTCCGCGTTTTTCATAGCCTTCTTCGATGTGTTCCGCCTTCCGTTTTTGCTTATCCGTGTATGATGACTTATCTCCTCGTGACATATTATTTGCCTCCTTGTATTTATGAATTCGTTAGTTTTGGTCTCCGCGATCGCCCTGGCCTTTTTTGACCTTGGTTTTCGCATGCTGGCGGACGTCCTTGCCAAGCGATCGGCTGACGTCGTCGCTTTTGTGGAATTGCCCCTTTTCGTCGCGTCGCACGAACCGTTTGTCACGGCCGGTGTC
>Ga0207674_10004432_pt1 | contig 16877 bp, 10 predicted proteins | sample KBSCornC72_FD_184303 | JGI IMG/M metagenome (GOLD analysis project Ga0207674, IMG submission 184303) | Corn rhizosphere microbial communities from Kellogg Biological Station, Michigan, USA - KBS Corn C7-2 (SPAdes) (version 2) | ecosystem: Host-associated > Plants > Roots > Rhizosphere > Soil ... | reverse complement strand
CCGCATGGCCCTCCTCGGCCTGAGGACCCTGGGAATCAACGACCCCCTTGGCGCTGACCGCAAGCGGCTCGTCACCTTTGTCGAGATCGACCGCTGCGCCACCGACGCCATCGGCATGGTTACAGGATGCCGTCTCGGCAAACGCACCCTGAAGTTCCGCGACTGGGGGAAGATGGCCGCTACCTTCGTCGACCTCTCGCAAGATGCAGCCGTCCGCGTCATCGCGCTGGAAACTTCGCGCGATCTGGCCCGCGAGCTTCATCCTGAAATCGAAAGTAAGAGCCGGCAGCAGATGCTCGCTTACCGCGAACTCGACGATGCTCAGTTATTCCGCGTTCACCGCGTCCACGTCCATGTCGATGCCGCTGAGCTGCCCGGCTACCGTGCCGACCGCGTCGTCTGCGCCCGCTGCGGAGAAGGCGTCAACTTCAGCCGATTCGAAGAGACCGCCGGCCAGAAGCTCTGCCTGACCTGTGTCCACCCGGAGCTCCGCTACTGGACCCAGAGTTCTTGACTGCGGGTCCCGCTAGCGACTACTTAGTTCGCCTTCGCAGCCCCAGCCTCGGTCGGTGCTTCATCGGAGTCTTCCACCAGCACCGCCGACCCGGGCACGATCTCGAAGCTCACCGCGCCCATGCCCGACGGACTGAACGTAACTCGAAACGGATCCCGCTGCCACGCAACACCCGCACACACCGGCTCCGTCCTGCTCTCCGGATCGAACGCCGACAGCTTCTTGGCCAGCACAGGCTTGCGCACCGCAAGCTGCGTCACCACTGCATACAAGCTCTTCCCGCTCGATGTCAGCCCGCAGTACGCCGCATAGTCTCGGAACCAGCTCACCTGGCTCACGCCCGGATCGTAGTCAGGCAGCTTTAAAGCCGACACGTGACCACTCACGCGATCGACCAGCAACCAGGGCCCTCGCTGCCATACCCACCGGTTCGCCGCCGCCTTCTCTCCCGGAAGTTCGTCATTGATCCGCAACACCCGCCGTACTACGAAGCTGCGATCCGTCACATCGTGCGACTCGCCAGTGGTCCATTCCTTGACCACGCCATCAACAACAAGCGGCCGAATCTTCAGATTGCTCTCGCCCGCCGCAGCCCCCGCCGGATCTCCTGTCCGTGAATACGGAACCCTCTTGAACGCTCCGAGCCCGACTACGTGAACCTTGCGTGGGGTTGCGCTGAGTGTGACCGCGAATGCCAGAACCGCAAACCATGCTGCGAACGTATTACCAACTTGCATGACGAACCCTGCTTCCTTAACCCTGTGCGGCCTCCACCGCCCGGGCCACGCGAAATGCTGTGCCCTCGTTCATGTGCGATGCCAGCACCTGCATCCCAACCGGCAATCCTGCCTTCGTCGCGCCGCAGGGAACGGTGACGCCACAAATTCCGGCCAGACTAGCTGTAACCGTGTAAATGTCCGCGAGATACATTGCGAGCGGATCGCCCGTCTTCTCACCCAATTTGAACGCCGGTGTTGGCGCAGTCGGCGTCACAATAGCGTCCACGTCCGCAAAAGCCCGGAGAAATTCCTCACCCAACAGCCGACGCACTTTCTGAGCTTTCAGGTAGTACGCATCGTAGTAGCCCGCCGAAAGCGCATACGTTCCCAGCATGATCCGGCGCTTCACCTCGGCCCCGAACCCTTCATCTCGCGAATGGCTGTACATGTCAGCCAGCGTCGCCGATGATGGCGAACGGTACCCATATCTCACTCCATCGAAGCGCGCGAGGTTGGCGCTCGCCTCGGCCGTCGCCACCAGGTAATAGGTTGGGATCGCAGAGCGCGTATGTGGTAGAGAAATCGGCCTCACGCTGCATCCCGAATTCCTCAGCGACTCGATTCCCTTCTCGATCTGCTCGCGCACCTCAGGATCAAGCCCCTCTCCGAAATACTCTTCCGGCACACCGATGCGCAGTCCCTCAGCCCCTTTGTCACTCTCCGCCGCATAGTCGCCCACCGGAGTTGAAGAGCTGGTCGCGTCGCTCGCATCATAGCCTGCGATTACGCTCAGCAGCGTGGCCGCGTCGCGAACGTTGCCCGCGAACGGCCCGATTCGATCGAGAGAGGAAGCAAATGCGATCAGGCCGTAGCGCGAGACGCGCCCGTATGTCGGCAACACGCCCACGACACCACAGAAGCTTGCCGGCTGTCGTATCGATCCGCCGGTGTCAGTTCCCAGGGTTGCGACCGCGAGGTTCGCGGCAACCGCAGCAGCAGACCCTCCACTCGATCCTCCTGGTACTCTTTCCGTATCGACGGGATTCCGCACCGGCCCATAAGCCGAGTTTTCGTTCGATGATCCCATCGCGAACTCGTCGCAATTCAATTTCCCCAGCAGCACCGCCCCCGCAGTCTCAAGCCTGGACACTGCAGTTGCGTCGTAAGGAGGTTGATAACCCTTCAGGATCTTCGAACCCGCCGTCGATGGCGCACCGCGCACCACGAGCACATCTTTGATTCCGACCGGAATTCCCGCAAGCGGCCCCAGCGGATCGCCTTTCGAAGCCGCTTCATCAACCTTGGCAGCCTGTGCAAGAGCACGCTCTTTCGTCAGGCTCAGATAAATGTTGAGTTCGCTGTTTATCTGCTCGATCCGGTCGTAATAGCTGTGCGCAATATCTCCGGCTTTCACGCGGCCAACTAGAATGCCCTCGCGCAGTTCAGCGAAGGTTTTCGGCTTTTGCACGAGGTTCGAGGGCTTGGCTGTTTCGCTGGGCAAAGGCGCCTTCCTTTATCCGGTGTCTACTATCGCTCGATAACTTTGGGAACTTTGAAGAATGCCTGATCGGTTTCCGGCGCCTGCGCCATCACCGCAGACCGCTCAAGTGAAGGCTTCCTCTGATCTTCGCGCAGTGGCTTAGTGCCACTTCCGCCGACAAGTTCGCTAACCTGCGCCAAAGGGACTACCGAGCTCGTATCAAGTTCGTCGAGTTGGGCAACGTAATCGAGAATCGCATTCAAATCGTGCAGCATGCTCCCGGCTTCATCAGGAGAGAGCTTCAAGTGGGCCAATTCTGCGACGCGTTCCACGTCCTCTGCTTTTACATTTCCAGCCATTGATCATGCATCCTGATGATTTCGCTGCCATTCAGTAAGCCCGTCATTGACTGCAATGTCGACTGAATGACTACTTCAAGTATATCGGTTCATCCTTTCCCCGCCGCTCTTGTCGCACCTCCTGGGCACACGGACTAATCCACGATGAGCGAGACGGTCGTGTTGTGCGATACCCCATTTGCATTTGCTGTCACAACAACGGAATAGGTGCCCGCCGCCGTATTTTGGTTCGTTGAGGAGGGTATTCCACCTCCACCGCCTCCGGCTCCCGCGCAGCTTGCAATGCCGATCAGACCGGCCATCAGCATGATCATCCAAACTCCCCTTCTTCGGAATCCAAAGGCGATCGGAAGAACAATCAGGCAAGTGACCGGGAGCAGATATGATCTCGATCTCATCTCTTTGCCGAGACTCGCAGACGAGTGGCTAAGCCCTGTCGAGATGTTTAGCGTTACGCTCCATGTCGCATTTGCTGGTACAGAGGCGCTTGCTGGATTGAAGCTGCATACAGCATTCGCAGGAAGCGAGCTGCATGAATAAGTGAAGTTTCCCGCAGACCCATTCATGGGAGTCAGAGTCAATGTGTACGTAGCTGTTTGCCCGCCGGAAACAGTCTTGCTGGATGGCCCCGTAGTACCGATTACAAAATCAAATCCCATTCCGGAGACCGCAACCTGAGCAGGTGATGCAAGCATGGTGCTCGTGACAGTTAAGTTCCCGGTTTGCTGGCCCGCACTCAAGGGACGGAAGTCAATCTGCGCGGTGCAGGAACTGGAGACATCGAGAGTCGATCCACAAGTTGAGGATGAAATCTTGAATCCAGCCGACGCGGAAAGCGCGAGATCTGAAATCGCAACGGGGCCGCTATTTCTTAATGTCACCAACTGAGGTGAGCTCGTCGTGCCCACTCCTGTAGTGGGAAATGTAAGTGAGCCAGGTTGGATTTGTATCGATCCGGCTGCACCCCCTATACCTTCCAGAGCGGCAGTTGCCGCATCTGCAAAAGTTTTCGTGGTGACGGATAGTATTCCCCTCACCAGGCCATTCGTCGCAGGGGTGAAGATAACACCGATTGAGCAACTGCCTCCAGGCGCCAGACTCGAACTGCAGGAATTCTGCGTCACACTGAAAGACTCTGAAGCCGCAACGGCCAACTCTGTGGCTGTCACATCACTACTGTTTGTGATCGTTGCGGCCTGTGCCGCAGTCGATTGCCCAAGTTTCGGCTGAAGGAATTTCAGTTGAATAGGACTGATCAGAATTTTGGATGCACCTTGCCCTAGTCCGGAAAGAGCCACCTGGACTGGCGAGACTCCAGCCGTCGAGCTCGAAATGACAAGTGTGGCTGTAAGCTGGCCCACGTGCGCAGGCGCAAACATGAGCTGAACAGTGCAACTGCTCCCGCTTTGCAGAATGGCGCCGCAGGTGCTCAGGCTCCAGGAAAAGCTCGACGCGGCTGGTCCGCTTATCTGGAAACCGACATTCGCTATCGAGGCGTCGCCTGAATTGGTGATGGTCAGAGCAGCAGGAGAGCTGATCTTTCCGAGCGAAACTGAGTCAAACGTGATTTGCGTTGAGTTGACTCTGATTGCGGGAGCTGCAATGGCCGTGCCCGACAAAGTGACGGTTTGGGAACGATTCGCATCCGTTACGGTCAGTATGCCGTCAACAGGTCCTATGGAAGTCGGCGCAAACACCACGCTTATGCTGCAGGTCGCATGTGCGCCCAGCAAGCCCTCGCAGGTGTCGGAACTTCGAAAACCCGCGCTTGCTGCCGCGCTGATTGACTCGAGTGGCAGATCGCCCGTGTTTGAGAGCGTAACGACTTGAGCGCTCGATTCCTGCCCGACCGCAGTAGATGAGAACACCATTGAAGATGCGGAGAGATTGTCGGTCGCTGCTGCCGCACCTGTGCCTTTAAGGAGGATCGTCTGGGTTCCTACACCATCAACGACGCTAAGCGTTCCTGATGCCAGGCCTGCCTGGGTCGGAGCGAATATCACCGAAACGGCACAAGCGCTGTTGGCCGGCACTGCAGCACCACACGGATTGGCTGAAACACTAAACGGTGCCGCTGCACTAATGCTCGTGAGAGGAACAGCCGTGCCGGTCGTGTTTTCCAACGTTACAGTCAGCGACGTAGACGTCTTGCCAATAGCCACTTTGCCGAAATCGAGCAAACCAGGAGAAAGGCTGATTGGTCCCGCCGGTGAACCTGTGCCAGCCAGCGCAATGCCGATCCGTCCTCCAGAAACGTTTGCAAAGATAGCCAGTTCCCCAGCCACATCCCCGACGTCATCCGGAGCGAAAGAAACCTGAAGTGTGCAGCTTGCGCCCGCATTCAACGCACTGCCAGCGCAATTGTCCGTCTCGCTGAATGGCGCATCAACCGTGATGGAGCTTATCGCAAGCGCGATTCCACCTTCGTTTTTCAACGTGATCGTCTGGACCGGACTGGCCGTGCCAATCGCCTGCGATGAGAAGCTGAGCGAGCTGCGATCGACATACACCGTGGTGAGTTCCGTGCCAGAGCTCCACATCGGGATCTGCCAGACTCCTCTCCCATAGGTCGCTGCCACCAGAACAGCGGCAGAGGCAGATTCAGAACCTGCACTCAGTTTTGTTACCGGTGCGTAGGGAAGGCCTGCTCCGTAGACGGACCAGCAGTTGCTTCGTGCATCAATACATTCGCTCACCTTTCGGGTGGAGAAGACACCGGCATCAGTAGCCACGTAAACCGTGTTCGCATCCTGCGGATCCACCATGATGCTGTTCGCCGGGGAGGTACGGATATTCGAATTGATCTCGTTCCAGTGCAGCCCTCCATCGGTTGTCCGGTACACGGTACAGATCGCATGGTAGAGGTCAGGAATGCCCGCGACCGTGACATAGACGGTATTCCCGGATGGATCGTGTGGATCGATGAACATATCCGAAATATCGAGCGCATAGCGGTTAAAAGATACCTGATTGTTTGCTACGGGATTGAATGTCAGATCGCTCCATTCGGGTTGGGCAGAATCACCCGGCACAAAGGTCGCCTTAAGTATGTGTCCACCGAGTATGGCACCACCGTTGAGCGAGCCGAACATCCCGGCGTAGATGACCTCGCCTCCGCCCGCAATCGGCAGCGCTGCGATCGAGCGAATCAGCGCATCGCCGCTGCAGTAGTTCTGACCCGATATGCCGTCGAGAAAAGGGCTGATGGCATTCGCGGCAGTCCACCGGGTTCCATCTGCAGGTCCCCTCCACACCCGACAGGTCCCGATCAGAATCTGCGATGAATCGAGTGGATCAAGAATGAACGGAGCAGGCGAGGTCATGGTGTAACCGTCGGCGGCAACATCAGCATTATTTACAACTGGTTCTGACCCGAAGTCCTCCGGTTTACAGTCCGCCGATTGCGAACATCGATAGATCGATACGCCGGCACCGCTGTTTACGTACCAGTTCGCCGCAGCGTTGGGATCGATGGCGACCGCACTGCCTTCGCCTCCAAGTATCTGCGGCCAGGTGTTTGTAAGCTCTGAAGTGCTCTTCACGCCCGCTGTGCCATTCACCCCAAGGCCCACCATCATGGTGTAGGGCGAGTCGCCACTCCAGGAGATGCTCTCGACCTCAGCGAGCGAGCCAAGCCCCGCATTGAGATTCTGAAAGTGCGTTGAATCATCCGATGTACAAACTGAACCCGCTTCTGCGACCGCATCCATGGAGCGCCACAAGCCGCTGTCGTTTCCAATCAGGATCTCCTGCGGATTCGCCGTATTCCATGCCAGAGCATGCTGGTAAGGCGCAACCCTCGCACTCATGCAGGTGTAGGCGTTCGTTGTATTACGCCACGAGCAGCCCATTGCAAGAGAGCACCGCCAGAGATCGTTCGCGCCCGCAAGCAGAATTGTGTCCTGCGCTGATGGAACGGCGGCGAGTGCCAGATTGTAGTCGCCGTTGGGTATCGTAGCCGACCCCAGGTAGGTGTTGGTCTCTAGAGAAGACGTGCTCAATCGTTGTCCGAAGTTGACCGCCAGGCTCGTGCATGCTCCTCCGGAGATCGAGCAGACATCCTGCCAGAGCCCCTGGTCCTGGTTGTACAGATCTACGGTCCATGCGAAAGTATCGCCAGATTCAGGATTGACGGCGAGCGCACCGCGAAAGATCGGGCACGCAATGGACCCGATGGCTCCCTGATTGTTCGGGCACATTTGGGATGTGAGCGAAGTGCCTGGCTGGGCTGCCAATCGGGTCCATGTTATGCCATCCGTTGACTGGTAGTACCCATGGAAGCGTACTGCTGCGATGAAGAGCCGCCGGATGGGATTCCAGATAACCGAGGTTGCGGAATTCCCGGCAGGGCTGGCGAATGCGCTCGAGGGCCCCTGCACATCTTTACCAACGGCATCCGTTATGCGGGCCAGCGACCACGTTGCTCCTGCGTCTGTCGAGTAGTAAAGGCCGGCGTAGCTTTTGTTTCGATAGGGAGCACTCACCAGCGTGCCTTCATACGACTGCGCAACGGCGGCAACCACCAGTTGTGGATTCACTGTGCTCCATGCGAACCCGGCAAACCCCTCCCCCATGAACGTATAAAGCTGATCAGCCGTGAATGCTATTGCCGTCCAGGTAGAACCTCCGTCAGCGGAACGCAGAACGCCCGCACCGTAGTAAGAGTCCAGCGCGTCATTCGGGTCACCAGTCCCCGCAAGAATCACTCCAGTACTGCCGGGCTGAACGGTGAGAGCACCAACACTGATGGAGCCGTATCTCAGGCCGTCAAAGGGAGAGGATGCATCGGTGAGTGGAGAGAAGATGACGTTGCCGGACGAAGCTGCGTTCTGCGATACCCAGACACCGCCGCCTGTTGTACCGATGAAAACATGATTGCCGGTGGTGTCCGCCGGATCGATTGCAATCGATGAGACGCGTCCCGTTACCAGACCATAGCTCGGCGTCATCACTGCCGTCGGACCGAGCGGTTGCCAAGTCGCAGTGGACGAGCTGGTGGACTGGAGCTGAAGGGATGTGTTGGGGCGGACAGACAGAGAGGGGCGGGCCTGACTTTCCGGCAATCCCCGATCGCGCAGGAAGCGGTGTGCTGCTCTGACGCGAGGAGGTGTTTGCGGCCTATCCAATCCTGATTGCGCCGAGACGCTCGCAATTGTCAGGATCGATAGCATGGCGATCGGCACAAGCCAGCGGGCAATCGTGGAGAAGCCAATCAGAGGTCTGGAGTATTGCTCAACTGCTGAGGTCGTCACGCGCTCGCCGGCTCCCACACTGATCGTCCGAGGGAAGCCAAGCGGATCCAGAAGGATTACCTAGCGCGGAGCATGCAGCTTACGGGGGTTTATGTTGCGCTTAATTCTAGGACGATGCGTGTAGTCGAGTGATGTGACGACGGCCACATATCGCTGTGAAACGAGATCGGCTTAGAACAGCGGCGCCGAATGCTGGCCGTGCTGCGCGATGTAGGCTTTCGAGTCGAACTTCTTCGCCGTCGAAGCTCCGGACATGGGACGAACCAAACCGAAGATTGGGCGGTTGAACCATGGGCGATCGTGCTTGCCGACGATGGCCCAGGCGATACCCTGATAGCCGTTAGGATCGCGGCCGTCGAGTTCGTAGCGATCATTGAGGATCACGGCCCACTCGTAAGCGCGGGCGGGGTCCGGAGCCCACTCGAGAATCATCTTGGCCCAGTACATTCGCATGTAGTTGTGCATCCAGCCGTGAGTGACCATCTGGCGTTGAGCGGCGTTCCAGAGGTCGTCGTTCGTCTCAGCGCGCTCGAGCTGGTCAAAGGTGTAACGGTGAGGACGCGGATCGGCAGTGTGCTCGACCAATGTCTGGCGCGCCCAGGGCTCGGCGCATTCCCAGGTGTCGTAGTTCGCGTTGTATTTGACGAAGAGGACGGAGAGCTCGCGCCACGCGATCACCTGGTCGAGGAAGCGATCGCAGGCAGCCCTTGGAGCTTTACCTTTTGCGCAGGCTTGTTCGATGGCGAGGGCGATGGTGAGCGGGCCGATGTTGCCGAAGTGGAGGTAGGGCGAGAGCCTGCTGGTTCCGTTGATCTCTGGGTGATTGCGCTTCTCGTCGTAGTCACTGAGGCCGTGGGTGATGAAGTCGCGGAGGTGCTTGAGGGCTGCGTGGGTTCCGCCTGTGAAGGTATCGACTGGGCCGATGGTACGGTCGAGGGTCTTGAAGCCGGCGGTGATGTCCTGGTCGAGCGAGTAGCCGGCGAGATTCTTCGGTTTACGCCAGGGGTGCTTCGGCTGTGGTTTTTGGGGAGCACTGAGGAACTTCGGGAGTGCAGCCTTCAGATGCGGGCGCATGTGCTGGAGGAGGAAGTAGTCGCGGCCAAGGACCGCTGAGGGGACAACCACGTCGCCATCGACTGTCCAGTAGGGGAGCTTGAGCTTGCGGGCGAGAGCGTTGCGCCAGCGTTCGGGTTCGCGGCAGGGGTTCTCGTCTCCTATAAGGATGGCGGCCTGAACTTCTTCGAGGAATTCCTCGAGGGAGTTGTCGGGGTGACGGCGGAGGATGAAGCCTACTCCTCTCTCCGCCGCATCAGCCTCGACATCGCGCAGTGCCTGCTGCATGAAGTAATAGTGGCGCAGGTTGGCATTGGGGTAGTTGGGAATGACGGAGAAGAAGACTACGACGGGGAGGCCGAGGTGGTTGGCTGCATCGATTGCGACGTCGAGGGCGGGATTCTCGTGGATGCGCATGGCGCGCTGCATCCAGTAGACGACGCACTTGCTTCCGGGGCGCGGCGGTCCATCACGGCGGACGAGGATTCGCGGGTTGTCCGCGAGCTGGGCGAGAGGTAGGGGAAGCGAGGAGCCGGGCATGCCAGCTCTTATTGTCTATGCGGACGACGGGGAAATGGGCACGAGTCGATTGTTCGGTGTTGTGGGGTGAACAAAGAGAGCTGGGAGCCGGTAGCTTCTAGCTTCTAGCTTCCAGCTTTGAACGGGCTGGCTGCTTGCAGGTGTACCACTCCTCAGTTCTCGGATGTAATCAGCGGCAGTTATCCTTTTTTCCCCTCACCTCGCCGACGGCGCGGAGGGCAGGGGTCGGGTCTGGTATGTAGGTGACGGGGGTTGGTAGCCGTCGGGTCGGCGTGTTTCCATGTGTGTTTCAGGCGTTTCGCCGATTCAATTTGTCAGGCTCGTGGCCGAATGTGTGGTTCGTTTCCTGGTCTCCCCCTCCCCCGTCATTTTTTGCACGTAATACATGACATTAGATTTTTGCAGAGGCGGCTCTAAGGCTGCTTGCGGCCCTTCGCCTTTCCCAAGCGTCTCGCTTTGCGGCGATGATTTTTGCGAGTTTCTCCGCATTGGCACACTCGAAGTTAGCCATGAATCCCTTCATCTCTTCCTGGGAGGGCACGTACCAGTGGTTTCCGGCGGCGGCGAGTGTCGCGCGCCTCTCTTCAAGCTTTTCAAGGTTTTCGGGCGAGTTCATCAATTCTGAGGCTGGAAGGTTCGCAGATGCGTCGGCGTACTCCTCTTCGGACAACGGCATCTGATCGAGCTCAGTCATGAGCCTGGAGGCGAGCTGCAGGCCAAAGAGCATCGTTCCGCCCTCGCTGCGCTTGATGCGTCGCTCGCTGATGGCGTGGATCACCTCGGCGATGGCGGCGAGAACGCCGTTCTTGTTAACGAGAGGCGGTAGGTGGAGCGGCTGGTATTCTCTTGCGCGCGGCTGAGCTTCGGTATGCGGGCGATTCGGATCGTGATGGCGGCAGGTAGAGCAGTTGTTCAGTGCGGGTGCGTTGCAGGGCTGGCCATTGGCGAGTGTATGAGAGCAGGTTGTCATGTGAGTCTCCGGTTATCAGTTACTAGTTATCGGTGATCAGTTATCGGTTGCCGGTTGTCGTGCGCTGTCGCGCACGTCAGGCCTGCAATAGAAAGGAGCGAGTTGGCATGGTTTGTCTTCAGCTCACTGCTTGTTCGAGTGAGTTGGCGAATTTCAGTGGTTTATTTCGTCGTGAATTATTTAGAGATTCGGCTGCAATTTCATTGTGCGCTTTTGAGGGAATTAGCATGCAAACGGGCGCAGGGAATTTTCGGAATGGAATCAGGAACTTAGGCGAGAGTGGATGCGAAGGAAGGGTTGACTTTTGACGCCAGCTGTATCACTTCAGGGTGCAGTTCAAGTTGAAGGGGCGAAGGCGACCTACTCTTCACCCTCGGCGGATTCCGCGAGAGAGAGGCGGAGCGCAGTCCTGGCGCGATTGGCGCAGGTCTCCCACTCTCCATCGGTGCATTGTCCTTTTCGGCAACCGAATTCGCAGTGGGCGATCTCATCGGGAACGCAGGCAATGAGGTGGCTCGCGAGCCAGTCCCTGAGCCGAATGAGAGTGCTTTTCGATTCAGACATCCGGCCTGCTCCGTTCGAGGCGTCTGCTCTTGCAACGGTGGCGCAGCCGGGCTCGAACCGAATGTGATGGTCGACACGCCTGGGCTGGTTTGCAGCATCTTCAGTCACTACGGGAATCCAGGCTCAGCCTATAATGGCTGGTCATCAGGGAACAGCTGCAAGAATTCCTCTCTCCGACAGCTGCGAGTGAGGAGAACGCGATGCGTATCCGGATCTGGGTAATTGGGATTCTCGTTCAGGCGGTTTGTTGTCTGTCACCGGAGCGCGCTGCTGCACAACAGAGTGATGCAGGATTGGCAAGCGCGAATGTCGTTGATCCAGTGAGGTCCGCGGAGATCTACCGGCGGGACTGTCTGGTTTGCCATGGAGCGAATGGAGACGGCAAGACGGACATTCTGAGGGATCGCGAGTTGAACCTGCCGGACTGGACGGACCGGAGCACGCTGATCGGGCTTGCGGACCAGCAGTTGTTCAATGTGATCCGGTTTGGGCGGGGCAAGATGCCGGCGGAGAGTGTGGGGCGGGCAGATGATGCGGACGTGCGGGGGTTGATTCGCTACATCCGGAGCATGGGGAAGAAGAAGGTGGCGGCGACTCCGGCGGATACGACCAGCGCAGGGAAATGAGCATTGAGAATTTGGAGTCATCGATACGTCCACTCATCACGACTGAATCAGGCACAGACCTTTGTGGGGTGGTGCTGCAGAACGATGAGCAACTGCGAGGTCTCTCACTTCCTCTTCGCTGAGCTCAGGGTCCGGTTGAGAATGCGGAGTTCATCGATTCGCCCACTCATCGCGATGAAGCTGCGATGGGGCACAGACCTTTGTGGGGTAGTGCTGCAGAACGATGAGCAACTGCGGGTCTCTCCGCTACGGCCGTTTGCTCCTAGCGAACGGCCTTCGGTCGAGATGACACTTGTTTTTTAGTGCGAGACATCTCAAAGGGTCAATGCTCGTTTTGCACAACGCGGTGGTGCCGGTTCGATGTGGGTTCCGTTTAGGATGGGACTGAACCCATGGCTGAAAACAGAATTCTCTCCCCTGCACTTCTTCTTCATATTTCCAATCTTCTGAACATTCCACTGCGCGGCATCACGGCTGTGATCGAGCTGCTGGATGACGGCGGCACGGTTCCGTTTATTGCGCGTTATCGCAAGGAGGCGACGGGCAATCTCGACGAGGTGCAGATCGGCGCGATCGAGGAGAAGCTTGCGTACTTTCGCGAACTCGAAGACCGGCGCGAGAGCATTCTGGCGTCGATCGCCGAACAGGGCAAGCTGACAGACGAGCTGAAGGCTCGCATTGAAGCAACGCTCGACAAGAACGAACTTGAAGACCTCTACCTGCCGTACAGGCCGAAACGCCGGACGAAGGCGACGATCGCGCGCGAGAAGGGGCTGGAGCCGCTGGCTGCGTACTTGTGGGCTCAGCAACCGGCTCAAGAATCGCTCGCGGGAATGGCGCCGAGGTTTGTGAACGCGGAGCTTGGAGTTGCGAATGTGGATGAGGCTCTGGAGGGAGCGCGGCACATTGTGGCGGAGTGGATCAGCGAGAGCGCGGACCTGCGGAAGGCGCTGCGCAACCTCGTGATTGAAGAGGGCATGGTGATCAGCCGCAAGGCGATGGACGCGGTGGATGAGCGCGAGAAGTTCAAGATGTACTACGAGTACAAGGAGCCGGTGAAGACGATTCCCTCGCACCGGATGCTGGCGATCCGGCGCGGCGAGACCGAGAAGGTGCTGTACTTCCTGATCGAGATTGAACAGGACCGCGCGCTGGCGCAGATACGGAAGCATGTGCTGCGGGCGCAGGGAGACTGGACCGCGCATCTGGAGCTGGCGATTGATGACGCGTGGAAGCGGCTGCTGAATTCGTCGGTACAGACGGAGATCCGGCTGGAGCTGAAGCGGCGATCGGATACGGAGGCGATCCAGGTGTTCCGCGACAACCTGCATAACCTGCTGCTGGCGGCCCCTGCTGGATCGATCTCCGTGCTGGGAATTGATCCGGGACTGCGCACGGGGTGCAAGGTTGCGGTTGTGGACCAGACGGGCAAGCTGCTGGCGCACGATGTGCTGTATCTGCACACGTCGAAGCACGGCAATGCGGAGGCAATGCCGAAGCTCGAGTCCCTGGTGCGGAAATACAATGTGCGGGCGATTGCGATTGGAAACGGGACGGCGAGTCGTGAGACTGACGCGTTTGTGCGGGAGTTTCTGAGGGAGAAGGGCATTCAGGAGATCTTTTCGGTGACGGTGAGCGAGGCGGGAGCGAGTGTGTACTCTGCCTCGGAGGTAGCGCGGCAGGAGTTCCCGGATCTCGATTTGACGGTGCGGGGGGCGATCTCGATTGCTCGTCGCTTGCAGGATCCGTTGTCGGAGCTGGTGAAGGTCGATCCGAAGTCGATTGGCGTGGGGCAGTATCAGCACGATGTTGACCAGCGGCAGCTGGCTGATTCTCTGGAGAAGACGGTGGAGAGCTGCGTGAACCGGGTGGGTGTGGACTTGAACACTTCATCGTGGACGCTGCTGAGGTATGTTTCGGGCATTACGGAACGCACGGCGATGAATATTGTGAGTTTTCGCAATGAGCATGGAAGTTTTCGCAGTCGGACGCAGGTGCTGGATGTTCCGGGGATCGGGGCGAAGACGTTTGAACAGGCGGCGGGGTTTCTGCGCATTCGAGGCGGGGAGAATCCGCTGGACATGACGGCGGTGCATCCGGAGTCGTATGCGGTGGTGGAGCAGATTGCGGCAGTTGCGGGAGTGAATGTTGCGGAGTTGATCAAGAAGCCGGAGCTGGTGGAGAAGGTGGATCGCAAGCGGCTGTCGGCGGGGCAATACACGCTGGAGGACATCCTGGCGGAACTGAAGAGGCCGGGGCGCGATCCGCGAGAGACGTTTGTTGCGCCGCAGTTTCGCGAGGAAGTTCGCGATATTGCGGATGTGGAGGTGGGGATGGTGCTGGAAGGCGTGGTGACGAATGTGACGAAGTTCGGGGCGTTCGTGGATATCGGAGTTCACCAGGACGGGCTGGTGCACGTCAGCGAGTTGTCGAATAAGTTCATCAAGGATCCGGCCGAGGCGGTGAAGACGGGACAGATTGTGAAGGTGAAGGTGCTGAGCGTGGATGCGAAAGCGATGCGGATCGGGCTGTCGATGAAAGCGCTGATGGGGCCGGGGCCGGCTGCGCGGCCGCAGGGGAAGAAGGCGGGGCCGCCGGCGGCTCCGGTGAGTTTCCAGGAAAAGATGGCGGCGTTATCGGCGAAGTGGGGCGGGAAGTAGTTTGTTGTTCATCCCCGGTCCCCAAGGGCGAGGGACCGGGGGCACCCGGCGGGAAGTAGTTTCGGTTCTGGTGTGGAGGTTGTGGATTCCCACGTCTCCAAGAGCGGAAGTCTGTCGTTCCCACCCTAAATCGTCCTGACGGTCGATTTAAGATGGGGCACCCGCCATGATGATTGAAATCGAAATTGAAAGGAGGAGAATTGAGAAGGCCGCCTAAGGCGGCCTTTGTGCTAAGCGATGGAAGCTGAATCTACCAGCGGCCCCAGGCGCGGGTCCAGTAGTCGGAGAGGGTCATGCCGACGAGGATGAGGAAGGTGAAGAGGCCGGCGGCGACGGTGAGCTTGGTGAGCTTCGTCGAGTACTTGACGTGCATGAAGAAGAGCACGACGAGGATCATCTTGGTGGCGGCGATGGCGAGGGCGATGACGGGATTCAGCGGGCCGAGGTCAATGTAAGAAGCTCCCACCGTAGCGGCCGTGAACACGAGCAGAGTGAGAAGGACCGTTATGTAAATGCGGGGCGGCACCACGTGATGATGGTGCTCGTGCTCTTCAATGGATTCGAAGTCTTTGTCGTGTTGCATATTGTGCTCCGTGATTATCCCGCCCTAACAGAGTTAGGACGGGGCACCCAGTTCAATGACGGCTGATGAGGTACAGCAGCGGGAAGAGGTAGATCCAGATGATATCGACGAAGTGCCAGTACAGGCCGAAGTTTTCGACGTATGTGACGTGGCCGGTGGTGTAGGCTCCCGCGCGGGCCCGGATGATCATGAAGCCAAGCAGTACGATACCGATGATCATGTGGAGGGCGTGCATTCCCGTCATGGCGAAGTAGAGAAAGAAGTAGATCTCGGTGTGCCGGGCCATGTCGTATGGCAGGGGCTTGTCTTCGGGGTTCTTCTTGTGGACTTCGGGGTCGGACGCGGGGTTGAGGAAGGACTGGACGCTGTAGTGGAAACCGGGGACGTGATGCTTCTCGATCTTCTCGCTGTACTCGATGGTCTTGATGCCGAGGAAGGCGAGGCCAAGGATGAAGGTGAGTACGAGGCAGAGGACGAGCGCTCCCTGCTTCTTCATCTCCGCGCACCAGACGCCCATGGCCATGGTGAAGGAGGAGGTGATGAGGACGGCGGTATTGGCGGTTCCCCAGAAGATGTCGAGCTGGTGGGAGGCTTCGACGAACGCGGGGTAGTACCAGTTGCGGTAGATGAGGTAGGCGGTGAAGAGGCCGCCGAAGAACATGACTTCAGTGAGCAGGAAGAGCCACATGGCGAAGTTGGTGGCGTCGCTCTGCTGCGCGTAGGTTTCGAAATGGTGGCGCTGATAGGGGAGGTGCTCGTGATGAGCGCCTTCGGCCGCGCCGTGAACAACTACCTGGCTATCCGACACTGGCTACGTTCTCCTTCTGGCCTTCGAGCCATTCGTAGTCGTACGCTTCGTGATCCATGATGGGGATCGCGGGGAAGTTTTCAGTGATGGGCGGAGACTGAATCTGCCACTCGAGGCCGGTCGCCTGCCATGGATTGTCGCCCGCGATTTCGCCGTACTTGAGCGACCAGGTGAGATAGAGGATCGGCAGCAGATAGCCGACGCCGAGGATGGTTGCGCCCGCGGTGGAGAAGACGTTGAGCACCTGGAACTCCGGCGGGTAGGTGGCGTAACGGCGCGGCATGCCGAGGGTTCCGAGTATGAACTGCGGGAAGAAGGTGAAGTTGAAACCGATAAAGGTGACCAGCGCGGCGAGCTGCGAGATCTTCTCCGGATACATGCGGCCGGTCATCTTGGGCCACCAGAAGTGGACACCGGCGAGGAAAGCCATCAACATGCCGCCGACCATGACGAAATGGAAGTGGGCGACGATGAAGTAGGTTTCGGTGAGGTGGATGTCAGTGCCGGAGGAGGCGAGGAAGACTCCGGTGAGGCCGCCGATGGTGAAGAGTCCCATGAAGCCGAAGGAGTAGAGCATCGGCGTTTCAAAGGTGATGGAGCCTTTGTAGAGGGTGAAGGCCCAGTTGAAGATCTTAATGGCGGAGGGCACTGCGACGAGCATCGTGAGGAGCGAGAACACCAGCATGGAGTAGTTGGAGATACCCATGATGAACATGTGGTGCGCCCAGACGAAGAATCCGAAGACGGCG
>Ga0207674_10004430_pt1 | contig 16885 bp, 14 predicted proteins | sample KBSCornC72_FD_184303 | JGI IMG/M metagenome (GOLD analysis project Ga0207674, IMG submission 184303) | Corn rhizosphere microbial communities from Kellogg Biological Station, Michigan, USA - KBS Corn C7-2 (SPAdes) (version 2) | ecosystem: Host-associated > Plants > Roots > Rhizosphere > Soil ... | reverse complement strand
CGTCCAGGGCGCTGGTCGGCTCATCGGCCAGCAGCACCTCGGCGCGAAGCGCGAGGGCGAGCGCGATCGCGACCCGCTGCAGCTGCCCGCCGGACAGCTGCGCCGGGTAGCGGTCCAGCAGCTCGGGCGGGAGCAGCACGCTGCGCATGGCCGCGTCGGCCCGCGCCGTGGCCTCGGCACCGGACAGGCCGTGCTGTCGCAGCGTCCGGGATACGATCGCCCCCACCCGGAACACCGGGTTGAAGGCCAGCGCCGGACTCTGGAAGATGGCCGCGATCCGCCGCCCGCGGATCGCCCGCAGCCGGGCGGCGGACAGCCCGATCAGCTCCTGGCCGTCCAGCCGGACCGAGCCGGTGACGGCGGCCCCGGCCGTCCCGGCCAGCCCGAGCACCGCCAGGATCGTCATCGACTTGCCCGAGCCGCTCTCCCCGGCCAGGCCGACGATCTCGCCGCCGTCCACGTTCAGCTCGGGCACGGACGCGACCGGGTGCCCGGCGAAGCTGACCCGCAGGTCACGCACCTCGAGCTTGGCCTGGCTCATCGGACGAGCACCCTTCGGGGATCGAGCACGTCGCGCAGCCCGTCGCCGAGCAGGTTGAACGCGAGCGCGGTGATCAGGATGGCCAGGCCGGGGAACGTCACCAGCCACCACTGGGTGGTGAAGTAGTTCTGGCCCTCGGCCACCATCAGCCCCCAGTCCGGCGTGGGGTCCTGCGCGCCGAGCCCGAGGAAGGACAGCGCGGAGGCGGTCAGGATCACCCCGCCGACGTCCAGCGACACCTGGACGATCACCGGTGTGACCGAGTTGGGCAGGACGTGCCGGAGCAGGATCCGCCAGCTCGGGATGCCGAGCGCGCGGCAGGCTTCCACGTAGGGCCGCCCGGCCACCGACGCCGCCTGGCCGCGGACCAGCCGGGTATACCACGGCCACCAGGAGATCGCGATGGCGATGGTGAGGCTGGTCAGGTTGGCGGGCAGCACGGTGGCGAAGGCGAGCGCGAGCAGCAGCGGCGGGAACGCGAGGAAGATGTCGGTGATCCGCATGATGATCTCATCCGTGACGCCGCCGAAGTACCCGGCCAGCACGCCCAGCGAGATGCCCACCACGCACGAGATCAGCAGCACGAACAGGGCCACCACGGGCGACACCCGGGCCCCCGTGAGCACGCGGGAGAACACGTCCCGGCCAACCTGGTCGGTGCCGAACAGATGCTGCGCCGACGGCGCCTGCAGCGCTATCTCCGGATGGGTGGCCGCGCCCGCGTCGGCCGGATACGGGACGACCAGCGGCGCGAAGACAGCGATCAGCACGATCAGCAACGCGATCACGCCGCCGGTCGCGATCAGCGGATTGGCGCGCAGGAACCGGCCGAACCTGCTCATCCTGGTCCCGGTCAACGGAGCCTGATCCTCGGGTCGAGCGCCGCCTGGACCAGGTCCACGACGAGGTTGGCGACCACGTAGATGACGGCGACGAACAGGGTGACGCCGACGATCGCCGGGGTGTCCAGCGTGGACACCGACGCCGCCGCGTAGCTGCCGAGCCCGGGCCAGTCGAAGATGGACTCCACCAGGAACGTGTTGACCAGCGAGTAGGCGAAGACGAGCGCGAGCACCGAGGTCACCGGGTTCCAGGCCAGCCGCATGGCGAACGTGCCGAACACGGTCCGTTCGGGGAAGCCGAGCGAGCGCACCATCTGTACGTGCGCCTCGCCCACCGTGTCGAGTACCTGCGCGCGTACTATCCGCGCGATCACCCCGACCGGATAGGCGGCTACCACCAGCGCGGGCAGCACCAAGTGGACGAGCGTGCTGCCCAGCATGGGCCAGTTGCCGCTGATCAGGCTGTCGACCACGGGAATCTGGGTGCGGACGGTGAGCGGGTGGCTGAAGACGAGGTTCGGGTCGTACTGGCCGGCCACCGGCAGCAGCCGCAGCCGCTGGGCGAAGACGAGCTGCAGGATCAGCGCCAGCCAGAACACCGGCATGGAGACGCCGAGCACCGAGCCGACCCGGATGGCGTGATCCAGGGCGCCGCCCGGCCACCGGGCCGCGGCCAGACCGAGCGGGATGCCGACCAGCACCGCGATGATCAGCGCGGCGATGACCAGTTCCAGCGTGGCCGGCGCCGCCGTCCCGATGTCGGAGAGCACCGGCCGGTGGGTGTGGATGGACGTCCCCCAGTTCCCGCTGAGGATCCCGGCGAAGTACTTGCCGATCCGCACGGCCAGCGGCTGATCCAGGCCGAGGTAATGGCGGGCGCGCGCGATCTGCGCGGCCGAGGCGTGCGGACCCGCCCACGAGGCCGCCGGGTCACCCGGGACCACGTCGGAGATCACGAACGTCAGGATCACCACGCCCGCGACGACCACGATGGCCAGGGCGACCCGGCGGGTAACGTACCGGGTCACCCGGCGGCTCGGCTGGGGCCGGTCATAAGGTCAGGGCTTCAGGTCGTGCACGAAGACCACGTTCGGGTAGGCCGGGTCCACCCGGAAGCCGGAGATCCCGCTGAGCATCGCGTACTGGTAGTTGTTGTTGTACAGGGACGTGATCGGCGCCTGCTGAATGGCCGTCACCTGCATGTTCTTGTACAGCTGCGAGGCGGCGTTCTTGTCGGTCGCGGTCAGCGGCTCGACCTGGTTGATCATATTGTCCATGGATTTGTTCGAGTAGTACGACAGGTTGTAGTACGGCGGGCTCTCGGTTTCCAGCAGGTTGGAGAACCAGGAGTACGGGTCGGGGTAGTCCGGCCACCAGTACTCGAGGAAGATGTCCTGGCGCTGCGCGGGATTGGACGACTTGCCCTTCGCCCACTGGGTCGGCCAGGCGAGCGCCTGGGTGCTCAGGTTCACGTTCAGCGCGGCCAGGTCGGACTTGATGATGGTCGCGACGACCTGCTCGTTGCTGTCGCCCTGGGTGTAAGTCAGGCTTAGGTTCAGGGCCTTCTTTCCGGGCCCGTAGCCGGCCTGGTTGAGCAGCGTCGCCGCCTTGGCCTTGTCGAAGGAGTAATCCGGCAGGTCGCTGAAGTGCCCGAACATACCGGGCGGAACGATGCCGCTGGACTGTACGCCGGCGCCGCGCAGGGCCGCGATGATGCCGCGGTAGTCGATCGCGTACAGGATCGCCTGGCGGACCGGCAGGCTGAGCGCCTTCACGTTGAGCTGTGCCAGGAGGTTCTGCCAGGAGGGCGAGCTGACCGTGGTGATGCTCGAGTCGCCCTTGAACGAGGACCACAGCGACGGGCTGATCTGCTCGATGAAGGTGACCTGACCGGAGCGCAGCAGCTGAGCCGCCGTAGTGTCCTGCGGCACCACGCGGAACACCACCTTGGTGAAGTGCGAGCCGGACCAGCCGCCCCAGTACTTGCCGAACTGCTTCAGGTAGACCTCGAACTCCTGGCCCTTGTTCCAGGTCTGGACGGTGTACGGGCCGGTGCCCGCGTCGTGTCCGGCGTTCAGCCAGCTGGTGAAGGCGTTGCCCGTCTGGCCGGCCGGGCCCTGCGTGTCGTAGATATAGGCGGAGTAGTCGGCCGAGGCCTGAAGGGCGAGCGGGGCCGGGTAGCTCAGGTGGAAGACCAGCGTGTACTGATCGGGCGTGTCGATCGTCTTGACCGAGGCCCAGATATAGGAGGCGCCGCCGTTCAGCTTGATCGTGCGCTGGATCGCGGCCTTGGCCGCCTGCGCCGTCAGCGGGTGGCCGGTGTGGAAGACCACACCGTGCCGGAGGTGGAAGGTCCAGGTCTTGCCGCCGTCAGCGGACGTCCAGCTGGTCGCCAGCAGCGGCCCGACCGTGTTGGTGGCGGAGTTGTACCGGGTGAGCGTCTCGTACATCTCGCTCATCGCGATGATGCCGTCGGAGTACTCGGTCGCCGGGTCCCATCCGTCCACCATCACCGGGGCGGTGGTGTCGTAGGTGAACACCGTGTTGACCGGTTTCTGCGTGCTGGCCGAAGGGGTCGAGCCGGCGCAGGCCGTCAGCGCGAGGACCGGCACGGCAGCGGCCGCGACTGCGATCAGCCGTCCGCGATGACGCTTCATGATGCCTCCGATGTGCTGTGCGACTCAGCCGGCACGCCGCCCAGGGTGCCTGCCGCCTTGACCCGGATCCGGACCGCGGGAGAGGTGAGGTAGGCGAGCGGGATCTCGTCCACCTCGATGATCTGCACCGTCCCCGGGTCGGCACCGGCGGCGACGGCCCGCTCGCGGGCCTCGTCCCGTGCCTCGTCGAGGACGGCCTGCCTGCCGTCGGGGCCGAGGTGGAAGATCCGGTCCACCTGCCCGCTGACCGACGCGATGGCGGCGCCGACCGCGTTCGCCGCGTCGAAGTGCTCCGGCCGGACGATCTCGCTGACGCCGGGTATCCGGTCCGGGATCAGGATGCTGCCGCCGCCCACGGCGATGAGCGGACGGTCCTCCTTGGAGGTCTTCACCCGGTCGATCGCCTCGGCCAGCATCACATCGGCCCGGGCCAGCGCCTCGGAGAGCATCCGCCGGTGACGGCTGGCCCAGTCGGCGCCGCCCGGCGCCCCGCCGATGTCCGCCCGGCCGGCCAGGACCGCGCCGTCGGTCAGCGTGGGGGTCGTCCCGCCGAAGATCAGCGCGTCCCGCTGGATCAGGTAGCCGACGCTGCGCGGCCCGATACGGACGTCGCCGGGGTCGCCGGAGACCACCGTGCCGCCGCCAAGCGCGATCGTCACCAGGTCCGGCATGCGGAAATTGGTCCGGACGCCACCGATCTCCACCCCCTGCGCCGACTCGCGCGGGAACCCGTTGGTCAGCACGCCGACGTCGGTAGAGGTCCCGCCCACGTCGGCGACCAGCGAGTCCGAGATCCCGGTGAGAAACGCGGCGCCGCGGACGCTGTTGGCCGGCCCGCTGCCGATGGTGAGCACCGGATACCGCAGGGCCTGGTCCAGGCTCATCAGCGTGCCGTCGTTCTGCGCGAAGAACGTGACCGGCCGCAGCCCGTGCGCGGTGAGCGCATCCAGCATCGCGCCGGCCACGTCGCGGGCTACCCCGGCCAGGGCACCGTTGAGGATCGCGGCGTTCTCCCGCTCGAGCAGGCCGATCGAACCGATCTCGTGGCTGAGCGAGGTGTGCACCTCGCCGAGCTCCCGCTTGACCACCTCGGCGGCGAGCAGCTCGTGCCGCGCCGAGACCGGGGCGAACACGCTGGTGATCACGACCCCGTCGGCCTTGCCCCCCACCCGGCCGAGGAACCGCGCGATGGCGTCGGTGTCCAGCGGGGACAGGTCCTGGCCGTCGAACTCGATCCCGCCGTCCACGATCTCGGCCCCGACCGAGACCGCGTCGACGAGGTCCCGCGGCCAGCCGAACATGGGCCTGATGCTGTAGGTGGCGGGCCCGCCGATCCTGAGCACCGCCACCCGCCGCAGGTTCCTGCGCTCCAGGACGGCGTTGGTCGCGTGGGTGGTGCCGAGCATGACGTGGCTGATCCGCTGCGGTTCGACCCCTGGCGTGCCGAGCACGGCATCGATCGCGGCCACGATCCCGGACGTGATGTCGGCCGTGCCCGGCACCTTGGCCTTGGCGAGCACCCGGTCGGCGGCGTCCATGATCACGGCGTCGGTGTTGGTGCCGCCGACGTCGACACCGAGACGGCAGTCAGGCGGTGGCACCGGCGAGCTCCTCCACGGGCAGGTAGTCGAACTCGTAGCCGAACGCGCGCGGCCCGGCGACCGCGATTCCCTCCCCGGTCCGCCAGACCGGGTCGCAGCCGAAGGCGATCACGGTGACCCGCTGGCCGTAGGCGATCCGCTCGGTCGCGATCGCGCCGGCCGTCTCGCTGTCCAGCACCGTGATCAGGTCAGGTACCGAGGCGAGCACATGGCCGCGCTCCAGCGCCACCAGGTTCTCGTTCTGCAGCTCCAGCCTGATCAGCCGGCCCGTGTCCACGCCCAGGCCTTCGATCACGACCGAGCCGCGGGCGAACCCGCTCGTCGTCCTGCGCTCGACGTCCAGGACCTTCCCGATGATCAGGCGGAAGGCGCCGAGCTCGGCGATCAGGGCGTCCACCGGGCTTTCCTGCGCGCGGCTGACGGCCTCCCCGATCCTGATCGCCAGCGAGACCGAGTCGCGCACCGTCGCGCCTCGCGCCTGCGCCGCGGTCATCGAGAACTCCGTCGAAGACGCGGACCCGCCGAACTCCACCGCCGCCGCACGCTCCAGGCGTTCCATCCAGTGGCCGGAGACCGTCTGGAAGATGACCAGGTTGCCGCGTTCGTCGGTCATCACGGCCGGGCTCGCGGAGATGCCGGCCAGGTGCATGGTGACCTGGGGTACCTCGGGAAAGGCCCGGCCCATGCCGTCGGCGTCCGCGACCGGCAGCCCGATCTGGGCGGCCCAGGTGATCGGGAGCAGGCCGTTCGCGCCGCCGATCTCGGCGGCCATGAGCGCGGCGACCCGGCGCCCGGTGAGGTCCTCCAGGTGCTCGCGGAGCCGGCCGCCTTCGTCCCCGTTCTCGATCTTCTCCACGCTGACCGTCGGCGCGCCGATCGCGCCGCACGGCATGACCAGGGAATCATCGGGCAGTTCGTCCAGGTCCACCAGGGGGACGGGGCCAAAGTCCTCGGTGGCCTGCAGGGCCTGCAGCAGCCCGAGGTACGGGTCGCCACCACCGCCGGCGCCGAGCACGGCGCAGCCGCGCGCCAGGGCACGCAAGGAGTCGGGGTCGAGCAGGCGCTTCATGTCAGGGGCAGTGGTGTAGTGAGGCGGATGAGGCGGAATCAGGTTTCGCGGTTAAGCGCAATGATTCCTGAACCGTGACCCGGATAGTAGCAGCCGGCGGGAGTTTTCGGCGCGCGCGATCTCCTCCCGCAGGTCTTCGGGGTTCAGCGCGCGGACGACCCGCGGCGGGCTGGAGCGGGGGACGCGCGCGTAATAGTGCCCGGCAACGCCGCGCCAGACGTACCACTGCGGGAATTCGGGCGCGTAGACCCGCCACTCGGGCATGGCCGTCTGGTCCTCCGTGTCCGGTCCGGATACGGTCTCGCGCTCCATCGCTGCCCCTTGAAACGCACCTAGGTGAGGACGTGAATGAAGATCACGTCGTGTGCCGAAGCGGGAATGCATAGCAATGCTCGCAGCCGGCGGCGGCGAAGGTAATGGGCAGAGTGCACCTCGATCGCCAGCGATGTGTGCGTTCAGCATAGGGTGGGCCTGCCATGCCTACCGTTGATGAGATCCTGGCCGGCTCGCCGCTGGCCGGCCTGCGGCGTATCAGTCCCGGCGGCGGTGACCGCGGGGTCACCGTGGTCCGGCTGGCCGAGCGCTTCGCCGAGCTGGATGACGCCCCGCCCGGCAGCTTCGTCGTGCTGTCCCGGCTGGCCTCGGCCGAGGTCACCGACTACCGCCTGGACATGGCGCTGCGCTGGGCGGCCATCCGCCGCGTGGCCGCTGTCGCGGCGTTCTCGGCCGAGGCGTGGCAGCCGGCGGTGACCGCGCTGGACATCGCCGAGCACGCCGACATCGCGTTGGTGTCCGTTCCCGCGGACGCCGACCTCGCCACGCTGGTCCGGGCGGTCTACGGGGAGATCGGCGGCAGCGCCGAGCGCGCCCTGGGCCGAGCGGAGCAAGGGCTCGAGGCGGTGCGGCGGGCCGAGCGGGCGGGCGCGGGCCCGGAGGAGCTCGGCCAGGCGGCGGGGCGCGCGCTGGGCACCAAGGTCGAGTACGTCGTGACCCCTCCGGAGGAGGGCGTGAGCGTCCCGGTGCAGGTCGACGAGGCGCCGTCCGGGCATTTCGCGGCGCCGGAGGCGGGCGGCGAGATCGGCGTCGCCGCCGGGCTGGTCCTGCACGCCGCGGCGGCCGCCGCCGCACGGCACCTCGACCTGACCCGGCGGGCCATCCAGACCCCGGTCCGGTCCCGCAGCGAGCTGCTCGCCGAGCTGCTGATGTCGGACTCGGCGATCAGCGAGGACCTGCTCGCCCGGGCGCGGCAGCTGGGGATCCCGGTGAGCGGCTGGCACCTGGCGGTCCGAATGGAAGCTGACGACCTGGACGAGGCCGAGCACGACGAGGTGCGGCGGTTCGAGCTGCTGGAAGCGGCGGGCCAGGCCGCGCTCCAGGCGGTGTCCGCGGCCGGCGAGACCTGGTACCTGTCCCGGATCGCCCGGGCCATCATCTTGATCCGGATGACGACGTCCAACCCGGGCCCGCAGGCCGGGGCCAGGGCGGCCCGGTCGGCCGAGCGCGCGCTGCAGGCGATCGCGGCCCGGCTGCCCGCTCTGCGGTTCCGGGGCGGCGTGGGGGCGGCGCACGAGGGCCCGATGGGCCTGCGAGCCTCGGCCGCCGAGGCCCGGGGAGCGCTGGCCGCCGCGCGCGCCGCGCGCCGCCCGGCCGGAGTCGCGGCCCACGACGCGGTCGGCATCCGGCGGATGCTGATGGAGTGGTACGCCTCGGAGACCGTGCGCGCCTCGGTCCGGGATCAGCTCGCGCCGCTGGAGAAGCTGGGGTCGGCCCGCGCCGACACCGCGATCCGGACGCTCGCCGCCTACCTGGACGAGCAGGGGTCGGTGGTCAGGACGGCGGAGCGGTTGCACCTGCACCGCAACGCGGTGACCAACCGGCTCCGCACCATCACCGAACTGCTCGACGTCGACCTCGAGGACCCCGACCAGCGGCTCGCCCTGCAGCTCGCCTGCCGGGCCCGCCTGCTCGGGTAGATGCCCTAGTCGAAGAGGTTCTGTTCGGGAAGGGTGAGGAGCGGCGCCTGGTACGCATGGGCACCGTGCGGCGGCCAGGCCACGTAAGATCCGGGTGGATTCGGGCTTCCGGGTGAGTTTTGTGCACCATGGTCCCCCCAATCCACCCGCGAGCCCCGATCCACCCAGCAAACCCGACCGCTACCGTGCGAGTATGCAGATCAGGCTGGTCTGTGAGCCAGCAGGGGCGGACGAGACGGAAGAGTGCAGCTCGCCTGCCGGGCCCGCCTGCTCGGGTAAGCCGGGCCCGCCTGCTCGGGTAACTCGCGGGTCAGCGCTTGCGGCCGACGCCGCAGATCGCGTCGACTTCCCTGGGCTCTTCGTCGGCGTCCCTGACGTCGGGCCGCCACCGGGAGGTGGTGACCACGCCGGGCGGCACCAGGTCGAGCCCGGTGAAGAAGCCGGCGATCCGGTCCGGGCTGCGCAGGTGGTAGGAGCTGGCGGAGTTCTGGTTGTAGATGGCGATGGCCTGGTTCAGCTCGGGGTTCGTGTCGGTGCCGTCGGACAGCGCCAGGTAGCTGCCCGGCGGCAGGGCGTCGAGCAGCCAGGTCACGATCGACCCGGGCTGGTCGGAGTCATCGATCTGGCCCATGATGCCCAGCAGCATCAGCGCCACGGGCTGGCTGAAGTCCAGCGTCCTGGCCGCGCCCCGCAGGATCGTGTCCGGGTCCCGCACGTCGGCCTCGATGTAGCTGGTGACCCCGCCGGGCGCGCTGGTCAGCAGGGCCTCGGCGTGGACCAGCACGAGGGGGTCGTTGTCCACGTAGACGATCCTGGCGTGCGGCACGATCTGCTGGGCGACCTGGTGGGTGTTGTTCGCGGTCGGCAGGCCGGTGCCGATGTCGAGGAACTGCGTGATCCCGGCGTCGGCGGCCAGGTAGCGGACCGCGCGGGCGAGGAACCGGCGCTGCACGCGGGCGACGTGCGCGATGCCGGGGAACGTCGTCAGGACCAGGTCACCGGCCGCGCGGTCGGCCGCGAAGTTGTCCTTGCCGCCGAGCAGGTAGTTCCAGACCCGGGCCGAGTGCGCCTCGCTGGTGTCGAGCTGGGGCGGCACCCCCGCTCCGCCTGGTGACGACGTGCTGCTCACCGCCCACCCTTCCTCGTACGATCCCGAACCCGCCTCGGGCCGCGTCAGGTCAGCTTAGCCGGGAGTTCAGATGAAACTGATCATGGTGTGGCACAGCATGCCCTGCTGGCCGGTCCCGTGCTCGCGGTCGGTGGCGTGCACGTCGACGGCGACGATCCCGGTCCGGCCGCCCCGGGCGGGCACGAACCTGACCGTCCGGCGGCCGAAGGCGAGCACCGCGCCGTCCGCCGTCGCCACCGGGGGCTCGATGCCGATGATCGCGGCCCAGGTCCGCGCCATCGCGGCCGGGTCCCGGGGGCCGGCGACCGCCACGTCGACCGCGACGATGTCGTCGGCCTTAGCGGTCCGGGCGGCCCGCGCGGCCTGGGCTGCGGGCAGGTCGTCCCAGAACCAGCCGTCCCGCGGCAGGAACGCGTCGAGCTCGAGCAGGACGCCGGCGTCGAGCGGGTGCAGCTGGATGATGTCGTGGCCCATCGCCTGGGTCTCCACGGCCACCCGGACGCCGTGCTCCGCGGCGCGCTCCTTCACCCCGTCCAGCGACGGGACCTGGGTAGACAGCACCCAGCCCGAGGAGCCGCCGACCTTGCCCAGCCAGCGGGCGACCGGATGGCCCGGCGTAACCGGGGCGAGCACCTCGACGTAGGTGCCGGGGCCGACCGGGGCGGTGAAGTCGGCCAGGCCCAGCTCGGCCAGCAGCGGGTCGCCGAAACCGGGCCCGAGCGCGAGCAGTTCGGTGGCAGTCCGCACGGCCGCCGCGTGGTCCAGCGTGGCGAAGCCGACCTGGCGCAGCTCGGCCCACCGGTTCGCTGTCACCGCTACCGTCCCGTATCCATGACCGTGGCCTTGAGCAGCTTGGTCATGCCGCGCTCGTAGCGGGCCGGGTCCCTGGCGTACCTGGCCCGCGCGTCGATGGCCATGAAGTCGGTGTCGGCCACGTGCTCGCCGCGGTCGAGTGCGTCCAGGCCCGCCCGGACGATGTCCCGCGGGTCCTCCTTGCGTCCCTGGACGTGCCCGGCCATCCGGGTGTCGACCGACCCGACGATCAGCGCGATCACCTCGGTGCCCTGATCGGCGAGCTCGGACCGGGTGATGCTGGACAGGAACAGCGCGGCCGCCTTGGCCGGGGAGTAGCCGCCCATGAACGGCGCCGGGAAGGCACCGGCCACCGACAGCACGTTGACGATGTAGCCGCCGTCGTTGGCCCCGAGCAGCGGCGCGAAGGCCCGGGTCATGTTCAGCACGCCGAAGTAGTTGACCTCCATCTCACGCCGGGCGGCGTCCGGGTCGCCGGGCCGCACGAGCCGGGTGTTGGTGAACAGTCCGGCGTTGTTGACCAGCAGGTTCACGTCCGGGCAGGCGTTCGCGGCGGCGACGACGGCGGCCTGATCGGTGACGTCGAGCCGCACGACCTCGGCCGGCAGCCCGGCGAACTCCCCGGCCAGCGCGTCCGGGCTCCGCACTCCGGCGTAGACCTTCTTCGCCCCGCGGTCGGCCAGTTCCCGGACGAACGCCAGGCCGATGCCGCGGTTCGCGCCGGTGACGAGCGCGACCGAGCCGGCCGCCTTGCTCGGGCGCGGCATAGTCACCTCCGCTATGTCGGCGTACCAGGCACGACACTACAATTGCAGGAGCGACAAAGCCAGATGGCGAGGCGGGAACCAGGCCCGTTCGGTGTCATGGAGCTTGGGAGCGTCGCGGACGTACCGCGGCGCTGGCTGGCCCGCCGGCACCTGGGTAGCGTGGTCGGCATGCGGCTCACGATGGTCGGATGCTCGGGCTCGATGCCCGGGCCGCACAGCGCGGCGTCGTGTTACCTGCTGGAAGCGGACGGCTTCCGGCTGGTGGTGGACCTGGGCAACGGCGCGGTCGGCGCGCTGCAGCGGTACACGGCGCTGAACCGGGTGAACGCGGTGGCCCTGAGCCACCTGCACGCCGACCATTGCCTCGACATGTGCCCGCTCTGGGTCGCGCGGACCTACGCCCCCGAGGGCGCGCTGCCGCGGATCCCGGTCTACGGCCCGGCAGGCACCGCGGAGCGGATCGCCCGGGCGAACGACGACCCCGACGTGACCGGCGCCTTCGATTTCGTCACGCTGACCCCGGGCCAGCACCGGATCGGACCGTTCGCCGTGACCACCGGTCACGTCGCGCACCCGGTCGAGACGTTCGCGTTCCGGTTCGAGCATGGCGGGCACGCGCTCACCTACTCCGGCGACACCGGTGAGTCTCCCGCGCTGGTCGAACTGGCCCGCTCTGCCGACGTCCTGCTGTGCGAGGCGGGGTTTCCCGACCTGCCGGATCTACCGCCGAACTTGCACCTGTGCGGACGGCAGGCCGGCGAGCACGCCGCCAGGGCCGGGGCCGGACGGCTGATCCTCACCCACCTGGCCCCGGACTGCGACCCAGAGGAGAGCCTGGCCGGGGCGGCGGGCGCGTTCGGCGGCCCGGTGTCCCTCGCGGCGCCCGGTCAGGTTCTCGACCTGGGCTAGCGGGGCCGCGAGGGACACGACGGGCTCAGCTGATCCTGACTACCTGGCCGCCGTTCTTGCACAGCTGCGGGCTTAGCCCGCCGGCCGGGGCGATGCTGCAGTTCGACACGTAGATCGAACCGTCGGATCCGGCGGCGAAGCCGGACGGGAAGAACAGCTTGCCGACACCGAGGTGGGTGCGGTGGCCGTGCCGGTCGATGCGCACCACGTCACCGGCCGGGTTGGCCGTCGGACCCTCGTTGAGCCCGCCGGTCTGGTACTCGGTGGCGTAGAACGCGCCGTCACGGCCGAAGCCGCAGCCCTGCACGGTGGTCAGGCCGGTGGCCCAGACCTTCGGCGCGTGCCCGGGGACGACCCGCCAGATGCGGGCGTGCCCCGGCGAGTAGAAGCCGCCGAGCAGTTCGCCGACGTACAGCGCGCCGTCCGGACCGCGCGCCACGCACGTCGGCACCGAGTCGCTCTGCGAGCCCTTGGGCACAGGGAAGAAGGCGATGACCTTGGCCACACCGTTGCGATGGACGTTCACCAGAGTGTTGGCGCCGGCGTCTATCACGTAGCGGTGCCCGTGCGAGTAGAGCACGGCGTTGGGGTTGGCGTCAGGGAAATCCTTGGGTGCCAGGTCGCGGTGGGTATTCGTCCAGGCCCAGTCCTGGTCACCGACGTCGGAGATGGTCTTGATCGAGTGGTGGGGCGATACCCGGACCAGGCGGCCGAGTTCGGCCAGGGCCGCGGCCCGCAGGTATCCCGGAATCACGCCCTTGGGCGGTACTTCGTGAGAGCTCAGCCCGAACAGACCGTAGAACGAGCCGTTCGGCCCCCGGGACACCGAGACCGGGCCCTCAGCCGCGACGCCGCCCTCGCCCGCGCCGGAGATCAGGCCGGTAACGAGCCGCTTGACGCCGTGCTTGGTCACCAGGTCGAAGGACCCGGTGAGCCCGATGCAGGTCGTGCCCTGCTCGCCGCCTTTCACGCATGCCTTGCCGCCGCGGCCTGCTTCGGCGAGATAGAGGCGCCCGCCGGGGGCGGCCGCGAGCCCGCGCGGGTTGTTGAGGTGGCTGGCGATGACCGTGACCTTGTTGTGATGACCCTGTGTCTGCTGTGCCTGCTGTGTCTGCGCCCCTGCGGCAGACGGCGTGGCCAGGCCCAGCGCGGTAGCCAGGCCGAGGGCTGTGGCAGCACCCGTCACGATGAATCGCCGATGATGGATTGCGGGCTTGCTCAATAGAACCCCTCCCTGCAAGCCGGTTTCCCGCCGAACCATGGACTCCCCCCGGCCCGGCGGCTGTCCTGGCAGCCGAACAAGCCCCTGTGGCGGACGGATGCAGGCCATGTGGAGATCGCGTGGAGGGTGTTCGAAAGTGATTAGTTAGCGTGCGGTCAGGAGCGGGATTTGGGCGGGTCGCCGCCGACCTGGATCTGGGAGCCGTGCAGCTCACGGGCGCAGGCGGAGCAGTGCAGGACCGGGTGGAACTCGCCGCCGCAGGTGGTGTGGGTGAGCAGGGTGGCGGGTCCCTCGGGGGCGCGGAACCACCGGTCGCCCCAGTCGAGCATCACCATGACGTGCGGGAAGAAGGCCCGGCCCTTATCGGTGAGCCGGTACTCGGCCCGGCCGGAACCTGCCTTGGCCGCGACCGCCTCCAGCACGCCCATCTGGCAGAAGGTGCGCAGCCGGTCCGAGACGATGGTGGGCGGTGCGCCCGTCATCACCAGCATGTCGGTGAACCGCCGGGCGCCGAGGAACGCGGCGGCCAGAGCAGCCGCCGACCAGCGGTTACCGATCAGCTCGATGGTCTGCGGCACCAGGCCGGGGCCTGGCGAGCCGCCCGCGGAGCGGCGCCGGGTGGTGGCGCGCGGCACCGACCGCTCGAAGCCGCCGCTCGGGCCGAACGTGCCGCGCACGTCCCTGATCCCGGCCGGCTGGCCGCAGGCCCGGCAGCCCATGACCGGGGTGAACTCCTCGCCGCACTCGAGGTGGTACATCGGCGGCAGCGGCTCGGTGTGCTCGGTCACCCAGACCGCTTCCCAGGACCAGATCGTCAGCAGCACCTTCCACAGGTCGCGGCCGCGGTCGGTGAGCACGTACTCGAAGCGGCGCGGCGCATCGGAGTACTGCGCCATGGTGAACACGCCGGCCTCGGTGAGGCGGCGCAGCCGCGCGGTCAGCACCGAGTTGGCGATGCCGAGCTGGTCCCTGAAGTCCTTGTACCGGCGCACGCCGGACATGATGGCCAGCCTGGTGATGGCCAGGTTCCACTCGTCGCCGATCAGCCCGAGGGCGATGGCGTTGGAATTCTCTGCGGTCAAGCCCATCCTCGGAGGGAGTCACCCGGCGCCCAGCAACTGTGCGAGCCACTCGCGATCCGCTCGGGGAGCTGAGCGCGCGCGATCGGGCCGCGGCCCACGTCGCCGGCGCGGAACACGACGCACTCGGACAGGTCACGGTTCATGTCGACCGTCAGCGTCACGAGGTACGCGTCGTCTTCGCCGGTCCCGCCCACGCGCGGGGCCACGCCGACCTCGCTGCAGAACACGCCCGGTTCGAACTGATAGCTCTCCTCGCGGCCGGTCAGCGTGTCGTGCTTGACCAGCCCGTTGAACAGGAACCAGCCCGGCTCGTTGGTGGCAGCGTAAGTGTACCGGTAGGGCCGCCCGCCGAACCCGCTGTTGATGGTGCCGAACTCGGTGCAGGCCTCCGACAGGTCCTGCTCGCTGGTTGCCCCGGTGACCAGGTTCATCCGCCACCGGTGCAGCCGGGTCTGCATGGCGTCCTGGGCCAGGAACCGCCACATCCGGCCGTCGGGACCGCCCGGCCCGGCCGCGGAGGGTTCGGGGCAGCCCTGGAAGAACCCGTCCACGACGACCTCGTCGCCTTCCTCCCAGGCGTTGGTCCAGTGCAGCACGTAGGTCGGGTCGAACTCGAACCAGCGGATGTCGCCGGTGCCGCCGCGCCGCGGGATGACGCCGAGCCGGGACGGGAGCTCGGGGTGGTAGCGGGCGGCGTACAGGCCGCGCGCGATCAGATCCGGCTCCCAGAACAGCGGCATGTCGTTGAGGATCGCGTAGTGCTCGGTGAAGGCCATGTCGTGCGGCAGCCGTGGCCCGGGCAGGTCGACCGGCACGTAGTGCACCAGGTGGTCGCCGGCGTCGACCACGCCGTAGTGCAGGTAGGGCGCTGTCGTGGAGTAGTTGAAGAACAGCAGTTCGCCGGTGTGGTCGTCGACCTTGGTGTGCGCCGACACGCCCCGATCGCCGGGGAACGACCCGCCCCAGCTGCACTTGCCCAGGTCGTCCAGGGTCAGCGGGTCGAGCCGGTACAGGTCGCCGCACTGGTAGAAGCTGGCCACCGCGACCCCGGCGTGCACGATGACGTCGGTCGAGGCGGCGTCCTTCATCCGGCCGCGCGCGCCCCAGCCGTCGGCACGGGCCGACGCATTGGGGTTCTCCGCCAGCCCGGCCCATAGCGAGCGGCCCGCCTCCTGCTCGGCCAGCAGCCCGTCGGTGCGGACGAACCGGTTCCGGTAGGACACCTTCCCGTCGCGGAACGACACCTTGTGGATCATCCCGTCGCCGTCGAAGGGGTGGTACCTGACGATGGCCGGGTGCAGCGGGTTCTCGGTGTTGCGCAGGTACACGCCGTACAGGTCGGCGGGCAGCTCGCCCTCCACCCGCAGGTCGTCCGCGTCGTACTCGACGTTCTGCGGCCGCCAGGCGCCGGACCGGTAGGGATGGTCGTCGTCGTCCGGCAGCGTGCTGAGCATCTTGCCGTAGACCTCGACGTCGGCCATGGTCAGTCCTCCCTGGTCACGACGAAGCTGACCGTGGTGGTGAGGCTGCCGCCGATGTTCAGCGTGGCGAAGGTCCTGGCCCCCTCCACCTGACACTGCCCGGCCTGGCCGGTCACCTGCCGCGCCGCGTCGTGCAGCATGCGCACGCCGGTGGCGCCCACCGGGTGACCGACGCCGATCAGGCCGCCGCTGGGGTTGACCGGGATCGCGCCGTCCCGCTCCAGCTCGCCGTTCTCGACCGCCTTCCAGCTCTCGCCGGGTTCGGTGATGCCGAAGTGGTCGATGGCCATGTACTCCGACATGGAGAAGCAGTCGTGGGTCTCGATGCCGTCCAGCGCGCCCACGCCGGGGATCTCGGCCCGCCGGAAGGCGTCGGTCACGACCTGGCGGACGTGCGGGAAGACGTAGGGCTGCCCCTGGCTGCGGTCGAGCTTGGGCTGCAGCGGCAGCGCGGCGGTGCCATGCCCCCAGCCGGCGATGCGGGCGAGTGGTTTTCCACCGGACCGTTCGGCCCGATAGCGGTCGGAGACCAGCAGCACGCCGGCCACCCCGTCGGTGACCTGAGCGCAGTCGGTGCGGCGGAGCCGGCCCTCGACGACCGGGTTGTCACGGTTGTCGCCGGCGAAGCCGCCCGGCCCGAACGTCCACCCCCGTGTCTGCGCCAGCGGGTTGGCCTTGGCGTTGCGCATGTTGAGCTCGGCGATGGCGTGCAGGTGCGCGTCGTCCAGGCCGTACCGCCGGTCATACTCGTCGGCCAGCTGGCTGAACATGTACGGCCACATGAACTTCGCGTCCTGGC
>Ga0207674_10004429_pt1 | contig 16885 bp, 20 predicted proteins | sample KBSCornC72_FD_184303 | JGI IMG/M metagenome (GOLD analysis project Ga0207674, IMG submission 184303) | Corn rhizosphere microbial communities from Kellogg Biological Station, Michigan, USA - KBS Corn C7-2 (SPAdes) (version 2) | ecosystem: Host-associated > Plants > Roots > Rhizosphere > Soil ... | reverse complement strand
CAGGTATCCATTCATGACGTCCAGGAACATTCATCATTACCATGTAAACGTCCAGAAAGTTGGCTGCAATCGCTATTTTGATGAAAGGTGTTGAATCTGTTGGATAGTCGTTGTTCAGTGGAGGTGGGTCAGGGACCTCGCTGTTGACTTCATCGAGTAAGGCAAATCGATAGTTTACTTTTCCGATCGATGCATACTGATCCGAAGAATCAACCCAATCCAGGTCGGTAGACTCCGCTGCATCCGCTGCCTGTCGTAAAAGACTCTCGGTAAGGAGAAGGTATTCATTCGCTGGAACACTGTTCTTGAGCAAACGGTGCGCAATGATCACCTCGGTACCGGAGACCGTCGCAAAACGCCCCACTGTCATTTCATCGAGTTGACCATGATGTGCGACAAATTTCAACTTAAGATTACTTATTTCCCGGCATGCCTTGCATGGACAGATAGCGTGTTGTTGCAGCCACTTGCGTTGGAAATGAAATGCATTAAAGATCTTAAAACAAGTGTCGAGTATTTCTTTTTTGAAAGGGGCCGGACCTTTCTTTACCATCAAAACAGCATCGCCTTGAATGTTAGATATTTCATACTCCTCACCAACGGCATTGACGATGGTATCCATAAGAATATTGATAGCCTGTGAGCCATGGCTAAGCTCAGTGGCCGACATGAACTCAGTAAATCCGCTGATATCCGGAATGAGTATTGTCGCATTTGTCCGCACCATAATCCTTCAGTAATGATGAATGGCTAAGTTATGAAAGATGAATAGACAATTGCTCAGCCTCTCCTCTTAAAATGCATGGTGTATTTTTAAAATATTAACTGAAATTCAGGAAACCGATTTTTGATGAGCGCTATTCTTCATTGAACTTTTCTTGCACGATGACATTGTTGTCATAGTCGACGAGACTCGTTAATGGATCTACAACGCATGATTATCTATTTTAGCGTTGATAGTACGCTACAATGGATGCTTTTGCTAACGTATTGCCGTATATATAATATCCAACCAATGCAGGACTTGCTTTTGCATCCAAACCAAGTTTGTCTGTTTTTAATGCATAAAGTGTAACAACATATTGATGGGGTTTATCGCCTGCTGGCGGGCAAGGTCCACCATAGCCTGGCTGGCCAAAATCTGTTATGCTTTGAATTGAACCCGGGGGAAGTAATTTCTTTGAAACATCACCAGCTCCCTGGGTTAGTCCTGTAGCGTTTGCGGGTATATCAAACACAACCCAATGCCACCAGCCACTGCCCGTAGGCGCATCTTTGTCGTAAACAGTAATGGCAAAACTTTTCGTTGCTGAAGGTGGATTCTCCCAACTCAGTTGCGGCGATAAGTTTTTACCCGTGCATCCAAATCCATTAAGAACTTGCTGCAAGGTCATCTGGCCGCCGATATCTTTACTCTTAAGCACGAAGTTTTGTGCAAAACTTAAACTCGATACCAGTATCATTGTGATCGCTAAAACAATTATTCTTTTCATAATTTTTTTGACTTTGTTTATTAAGAATGCAAAAATAGAAGACAGGACAGGGCGGGGTTGTGGCTATATGTCCAAAAATTGTTGAATTTGGTTCAATCTTGCAGTTGGTATTCTTTGGGCGAAACTCCAAAAACGCTTTTAAAAGATTGAGAAAAACTTGAATGGTTCTCATAGCCTAAGCGGAGATAAATATCGCTTACCCTCTCCTTATTGTATTTTAAAAGAAAGGCAGCATGTTCCATGCGCTTTTGACGGATCCAATTTGTAGGACTTTCATTGAATATGGCCGCAAACTTTCTTTTAAAAGTTGACAGGCTTACGTTACACAAATAAGCGAGTTCATTGATGGAAAGATTGCTGTCAATGTGTGATGCAATTATATTCTTGAACTTTATTTCATCTGATGTTTCGGGATGTTTAGCAAATAAGCAACACAATTCCAATGGGTCGGTCTCCATCAGGTAAAGCATGATCTCGTGAAGTTTCAATTTGATCAGTTCTTCTGATCTGTTGGTGATATAATTCAGAGATTTCACATAGGATCTTGTGAATTCATCATACTTAAAAACAAGAACCTCTTTTTTAACTAATTTATTTCGCCCGAGGGCATGCAGGATCGGGCCCTTATGAATTTCGAAGAAACTTTGTAAAAGATCATTGCCAAAAAAGAAAAGCGTGGTTGAGTAATTTCCTTGATCGGATATTTTTTCGGACATGAAACATTTGCCTGCTGTAATCAAAACAAATTCCTTGTTGTTCAATTTAATGGTAGCATCACCCATTACTATTTCTTTGCTTCCTTCCCTCACGAAACTGAACAGATGAGTGGTGAGTACAACCCTGTTTTTGATCGTGGTTTTGTCAGCCTCGTAAGGAAAAATGTAAGCAGGTGGATGTTTCTTTTGGTCACCTATAAAATATCCCGGAATGTTATATCCTTTCATCTTCATAATTCAAGGAGTCTCGTCCACCTTAAATTTATTGATAAAGTTTAACTTGTCCGCCAGCTACCAAGGGTTGCGTCCGGGAAAAAAATGCCTGAAGCCAAAAAAGTACACTATTAATGATTTATTGTGCGTGTTGCATTGACAACGATTTTAAAGTTTCGGTGTCTTCAGCAAATACCATCGTGAAAAAATCATCGATCATTTTTAGCTCATCGGGCTCAGTCATGCCGGGAAACGCCGGGAAGTTACCTTCCAGGTCAACGATTGTTTTGCCGTCCGCGTCTGTGTAAGAGTGGGTGAAGTTAGCTCCGCTGAAAGCGCCACCGCTCATTGTCGTTTCGATTCCTTTGGGTGGGTTGAGCCTGTGCGTAATGGTTGTCATGAAGGTAGAGCCATCCGGGTTGAATATTTCTGCCTCCACAGTCACCTCGTTTCCTACAATGCCAACCAGGGTATGACTCTTGAACGCTGCATGATGGTGATCACCGCTGCTCATGTAGTTGAACACATCCTGAACAGGTATAGGAAATGTGGTAATGCGGTCCCTTTTGTAGTGAACAGATTTGATTTGGGGGCCTTGTCCAATTGTGGCGGATTGTGATGACATAGTTCTGTTTTTTAAAGTGGGAAGATGTTGTTCGCACCTTAAACATACATCTGCCACGAGGCAATTTCCAGTAACAAATGTTACAATTCCTGAACAAAACAAACCTTAGTGTTAAGAAAGAAAATGAACCGGGTATGTCGGCTAGCCTTCTTGAGAAATTTCTTCGTAACGCTTTGAATCCATGGCCAGGCTATAGGAAGGTGTACAATTATGGGGATGAAGAAAATAAGTCCAAGGATCTCATGCAAGGCCAGCCCGGTCATTCTTGGTGACAGCAGCAAGATAAAAATAATCAGAAGGGCTGTATCTAAGGCAATAACAAATTTCTTTTTTGAAGATGCAATCATTTCCTTGTATTCGGTTCACTTTGCAAAGTTTATCCAAAAAATTGAGGCGTATTGAATAACCTGGTAAAATTCTAACCATTTTAAAATTTTTTTTTGAAACGATTTGTCCAGGCATCAGATCTCAATTTTCGGCTCAATAGATGAATTGCTCCGACACTATCTGGCCATTTTTTACTTCATAAAGCATCACCTCTTTAATTTGGATCCGTCCAAATCCCTGGACAGTAATGTCCACTTCCCTTCCGACCGCAAAATGATCGCCCCCTACAACTGGTTCAGTTGTGGAAGCGCCGTGAAAAGCCTCGATCGTTTTTACAAACTCCTCTCCTTTTTTGCGAACATCAGCTTTACCTTCCGCATTCCCGAAATAAGGAGAATTTGGAGGGTCAATGCTTTTTACATCATCTGAAAAAAGTTCATCCTGGATCTCGAACCATTTTTCCTGCTTTGCAAGTTCATTAAAACGAGTTGCGACTTCTCTTGTTGTCATTACGTCTTCCATTGCTGATTTTGTCATTCTATATTTTTTATGGGATGGTATATATTGCAAACCTATTGTGTAAATATCATTTGGGCAAGGTGTGAAATGGACTTTGTTGTGGGGTGATTTGGACAGTTTCTTTTTTCGGTGTTGTCCTCATTGGAATTTGTTGTTGTCAGCAAGCATCCGCAATGATTCCTCGAAACGTTTGGATTGCATATTGCTCTGCAGCTCCTTCATATGAACCAGCGCGTAATGCAGTATTTGATCATTATCAGCCAGACTGATCTCGCAATTCCAAAGACGGTCATGAAATGCATGAAAACTAAGGGTGCTCGTATTTATGTCTATTGATCTTCCGGCCGAACCGGGGATTGCACATAAGGTAAAACAAAACATGTGCACGATCTGGCTCATCAAGAAGAAGCGGGCTTGCTTATATTCATCAAAGTTTGCTCCAAAGTATCTTTTAAGAAATCCGGTTTCATCCTCATCGTTTTTTACCACAAAATTTGCAATAGCTGCAAGGTCCAGATACCTGTCATTTAAACGCGCGGCTTCCCAATCGACAAGCCAGGGACGTGAGCCATCAAAAATAATATTATCCCGTTTTACATCGTTGTGACATGAAACTAAATTATCGGCGTCATTGCGTGGATAGACATTGCCAATCCGCGAGTACAATTCAAAAAGATTTTTCGTTAAACTTTCCGGAATTATTTTAGAAGCCTGGAATTTTTTCAGGAAAGCATCAGAGGCATCAAGATACTGTAGCTGATAAGCAAATTTCGGCAATGCATGCAGGTTCCGCAGCATATCCGCCATCTTTATCCTTGCCTCGGCAACGGGAAAATAGCGGTCTTCTATAAAATCCGTTATCAAAATTTTTTCTTCAATATTCAAATAGTGTATTCGCGGTGCAAGACCTGCACATGCGGCAGTTTGGATGCAGTCAAAATAATAGGCAGGATCATCCCTTGTTCCGGTTTGGGTTATTGCACGTAACACGTAAGGCATTCCATGCACGGTGATTTTAGAAACGGCCGCTCCGGAAAGACCTTTTGTAAATGGCTGAATATCTTCAAATTCATCTACGTCAAATGCTGTTTGCAATGCCTTTCTAATCGCAGCTTGTTTGTCTTGTGAGATCATTAAGTGAGGCTTCAACAGAAATAGTTACCAAAAATATCTTAGCTGTCCGCTCAAAAAATCTTTTTTGAACTATATTTTATTATCGCAACATTGTCGGCGGAAATTGTGTTATCCAATGAGTGGCCGGCGTTGTGAGCCCGGCTACCCCAGCGCAATTCGACTTTTTGTGTCGCACCGTTCAAGCCTCTTGGGTTAAATAACGGCCTTTATAGCTTCGGCAAATTCACCAGGTGCTTCCTGAGGAACGTTATGTCCAACTTCGTTAATAATTCTTCGCTCATAATTGCCTACAAAATGCATAGCATCCTTTCCTGTTCCCTCAAAAGGTTCAACGCCATCGGCTTCGGCATCTAAAACGATAGTGGGCGTTTTTATTGTTGGCTGTTTTAATAATTCCGTTTCTATATGTTCAAATTTGGGGTCGCCATTTACCAGTCCATAGCGATGCCTATATGAATGCACTACCACATTCACAAAATCAGGATTGGTGAATGAGATCGCAGTGGCTTCATAGGTTTCATCATCAAATTTCCATGTTGGCGACCAGTGGTTCCATAACAATCTGCACAATTCTTTCCTGTATCTTGTCAATCCCAAACGTCCTCTTTCACTATGGAAATAATATTGATACCAATTTAGCATTTCAATTTCCGGTGCAAGGGGTTCTGAGAATTTTGCAATGTTTTGAATATTATATCCTGCCACGGATACGAGACCACTGACACGACCCGGGAAAAGCGCCGCAACAATACACGCAGCTCGTCCACCCCAATCATATCCGGCCAGTACTGCCTGTTCAATAGATAAAGCGTCCAGTAATGCAAGCAGGTCGCTGGCCAATGCTGCCTGTTGGCCAGAACGGATAATGTCAGGAGATAAAAAACTTGTTGGTCCGAAACCACGTAAGTAGGGAATAATGATCTTCCAATTACCAGTCACCAGGTTTTTTGCAACTTCATCGTATGTCCTCACGTCATAAGGAAATCCATGCAGAAGAATAACTGGTGTTCCATTTGGATTTCCACTTTCTTCATAAGCAATACAAAGGTCACCTGCAGTAATATATTTTAATATTCCCATTTGAATCTGAATTTCATTTGCCTATTCGGTAATTAGCAGTTCTTTATTCCTTCATTAAATGTTTGTCGAAGCCCAATGCAACAAGTTGCTCAAATGCTTGCCATATCTCTGCAGGTATTTCCTGGTAGACCTGGAAACCTTTCCCCGGGTAAAATTTAATTCGTTGAAGATCGCCGGCCATGATATTAATCACTCTGTCAAGGGGTATCTCTTCTGTTGGGTAATCTTCAAATGAAATTTGCGGAGATGTTACGACTAGTTTTTTATGCGGCCAATGCTGCTTAAAAGTTGCATAGCTTCTTCTTTCCATGTAAGGCTTTTGCACAACAATAAAAGATCGTGGGTCAAGATTTTTCCGCGCAAGCAATTGTTGTGTGAACAAAATATTTTCGCCCGTATTTGTTGATTTGTTCTCAACAAGAATTGAAGCTTCCGGAACACCCATGCTTATTGCAATTGCAGCGAACTGGTCCGCTTCCGTTTCTGTCCACAGTTCTTTTGTAAAATTGCCCAGCCCTCCTGAAAAGATCATTATGGGTGCCCATCCCTCAAGGTATAATTGGGCGGCGCGTTTGGCAACACGGAGGTCATGACTGCCCAAAGTCAATATGCAATCAGCTTTTTCGAGGGCATGATGCATGTGATGATAATCCCAGAGTTTCTTTGCCAGTTGAAATGTTTTGTTAGAGATCATACGAAGTGCGAAAATACAGCGCCACAGTTTATCGGCCTCCATACAGGCGATTTAATAAGTTTTTCCGCTCTGTTTCTAAGCAACCAGGCCTTAATTTTTTTTGAATTGTTTATTTGTTAATCGCTAACATAATTTTGAAAGGTGAAATGAGAGCCCAAATATATTTTCAGCCGGCATAGCAGAAAAATCCATTGTTCCTACTTCTCATGCGCGATTGTCGATTTCTACGGTTAGTTTTTGCTTTTCTTTCTTTCCTGATGGACGTTCTCTCTTGAAATAATAGTAGAAGGGTACACCGAGTAATACAAGACAGGCTCCTAACAGGGATTGCTTTGGCTGTGTAATAAAAGTGTTGATAATAAGAGCTGCTGAGAACAATATGATGACTGCCTGCACAGCAGGATAACCTATCGTCTTTGTTTTGATCATTCCCTTTCGTTTCATTTTGATCAGGGCCACTGCGAGCAACCCAAAAAACAGAAAGTTGGTAAAGACGACCATGTTAGAAAGCATATCAAAAGTGCCTGAGATGATAAGTATCGAGGTCCATGTCGTAGCACCGATTAATGAGAAGTACGGAGTTCTGTATCTGGGGTGAACCAGAGAAAAACTTTTAAAGAAAAAACCTTCCTGCGCCATGCGAAAATAAATGCGGGAAAAGGCAAGGATCCCGGCGTTGACTGTGGCCAACACACTAATCATAATTAAAATGATGATGATCGTTTTTCCCGTCCGGCCAATCAATGTTTCGGCCACTGCTGCTGCGCCAATTTCGTTCGCTCCCACTCCGGCCAACTTCGTCAATGGCAATACATGCATGTATGAATAATTTATCAGCACATATATTATCGTCACTATACCGACACCTGTTATTACCGCCAGTGGCACATTACGCTTTGGGTTTTTTATTTCACCGGTGACTGCCGTTACGTCCAGCCATCCGTTGTAAGCCCATAATGCACTGAGCATGGCTGCAAAAAAAGTACTAAAAAAGATTATTCCCTGCCCTCCAGTATTTGCTATTTGTTGCGGAGAAGCGGGAGAAACATACAGCAACCCGAGAATGATTAAAATGAGGATGCCAAGTATTTTGGCGGAAGTAAAAATGTTATTCATGTAGCCGCCTTTTTTTACTCCCCGGTAGTTTACCCAGGTAAAAAGGACCATGATTAAAATGGCCAGCATCTTGATGCCCGAATCAGCAAACGGATAAATAAAATTTCCGATCGAAACATCTTCCCACCGCTGCAAGGGGTTGGGCAGTGGTATCATTGAGTGGAATGTTTGTGAAAAGATAAAGGCTACAGCAGCATTGGTAGCTGTACCTGAAACTGTGAAAGCACTCCATCCGAATAAAAATGAAAAAAAGTTTCCGAATGAAAGCCTGAGATACTCATAGGCACCACCGGATTCCTCAGTCAATGAGGCGAGGCCTGAAAGATTTAAAGCGCAAAGCACTGTGATGATGCCCGGAACTATCCATGCTATCAATATCCAGGTTTCACTCAAACCTGTTTGTGCCATGGGCACAATTTTTTTAAAAATGCCGGTACCGATCATCAAGCTTGCCACTAACAAAGTGGCGGTAAAAAGACCAAGTGACCTGTTTAATGTTAGTTGAGATGAGGATTTCATTTCTAAATTTTGAATTTGGGTTATGCCAACGAGAACGGCCGTATGATGCTCAACAACCAGGCCTTGATGCTATGCCGAACTTTAAGTTAGTGAAACTTCGCGGGAGAGGTGCGGTATGAATTTGTAATGCAGACGGCCCACTATTGGCAATACAAATACCAATGTTGTTTATTTCTTAGTCAGGTGCTCGAGTCCTTCACCCATTAAAATATTCTTGTACGCGTGTCAATTATTCCAGGCCATCGCTTTAGTTGATAAAGATAGGTCAGTTGAAAATTATATACGGGTTTCGCAAGCAAGTGGTGCTCTGTGTGGTTGATTTCACTCGTTTTGTTTTTGTGGAAGCTTGTGTATTCTGAATATTAGTGCCCACGCCCAGCCTACAAGTGTTGCAGCATAAAGTGGATAAGCGAAGAACGGCAACGGTCTTGTCAACGCATTCAGCGGGTGCCCTGTAAAGATGCGAAATGCAACAACACCAAATAAAACGGCAGCAATAATACCGGTGACGCGTACAAATAGAGGAAATAAAGTTTGAGAACTAATCACGGCAATGGATAACGCCCATAAGCATGTACCTGTTCCAAAAGCTGGAATACTTTCATCCAGATTGACCGCGCAACTGGAAAATACTATGCTCTGTGCGATAGCAAATATGAGAAAGCCGGCACCTATTACATCGTATCCTCTTTTAAAGCAGTATGACGTAAGCAGAGCCGCGGCCAATATTAAGCCACAGCTATCAACCGCCCATAAAACATTACGAATTTTATCAGAAGGCACCGCGGTTCCAATCATGCCTAACACGCAGCCAACCAAAAGTCCGCCGGCTGCAGTTCGGATGATCAATTTTTGGTTCATAAACAATTTTTATTTCGAAGTGAATTTTTCAATGACGTCTTTCAAATGCGGAAACTGTTGAACTAAATCTTCTCTTCTTGCCAAATTGAAGTCCGCAAAATCAAATCCTGGGGAAACGGTACAACTTACAAGTGAAAATCCTTTCGCATTTTTAACTCGTGCAGCAAACCAGGTATTGGCGGGGATTTTTACCTGGGGACCTTCGTCTTTCTTAACATCATTGCCCAAAATGAAGGTAACCAAATGTTTATCCTGGATTACTATTATTTCCAGGGGTTGTCCTAAATGAAAAAACCACAATTCATCTGATTGGATTCGGTGGAAAAGAGATTTGTCGTCATTTTCCAGGAGATAATATATGGCAGTACTAACAGGTCTACTTTGTTTTTTCTCATTAACTATTGTATAATCAGATCTGTATGTTTCCTTATAAAACCCGCCTTCGGGATGAGGTATTAGTTTCAGTTTATCAATGATGGCCTGTGCGTTCATAGCAATGGAATGGTTTAAAAAGAAATTGCCAAAGTGCCTGGGCTTGATGCCGTGGCGCACATCGAATTTAATGAATGTTCATACTTGTGCCGCCTTACTTTTCTATATCAGGGAATGTTTTAATTGTCTTAGCTAAGAAACCGTCGCTCACGTATAAGAATGAAGTGTGTGTTCCGCTTGGTGCCTCACAATAATTGCATTTCCTAATTCGCTTTCAATTCGACCTTGTTCTCTAATGCAAGGGAATCACAATATTGTTTCTTGATTCTAACTCCGGGAAAGCTGGAAACCTTCAAATATCATAATTTTAAGTCTGTTTTAGCTACGGTATATCTTATTTGACAATAAGACAACCTAATGAAAAAAGCAACAATCATTTCCAGAATCTTGCTCGGATTTATTTATTTAGTTTTCGGCCTGGATTATTTCCTGCATTTTATTCCCTATGAACCACATCATACAGGCAGAGTAGCAGCATTTAAAGCAGGCCTTATAGGGGTTGGGTATTTTTATCCGATGATTAAATCGATTCAAATTGTGGGCGGTATCGCTCTGTTAATTAATCTATATGCGCCTTTTTTCGCTGTGGTAGTATTTCCAATAAGTGTAAATGTATTTCTTTATCACACGATCCTGGTTCCGTCTGGCTGGTTAATGGGTGTATTATTACTAGTTCCAAACCTGTTTTTAGGATATGCGTATCGAAAGTATTACCATGGAATGTTTGTGAGAAAACCGAAGTTGTAGGCTTTCAACGGAATTTCAATTGACAAATCATTTTTGCATTCATCAAATCTTAGCCCACTTACTGCCTTAAGATCTTCTCCATTTTTTTTCCCTTCGCTAATTCATCGATCAATTTATCTAAATACCGAACTTTTTGCATGAGTTTGTCTTCGATTTCTTCTACGCGATATCCGCATATTACACCTGTGATTTTTGAAATATTTGGATTCATGGCCGGTGCCTCGGCGAAAAACGTTTCAAAATCACTTTTTCTATCGATTTGTCTTTGCATTGTTTGTTTGTTGTAGCCCGTCAGCCAAAAAATAATGGCGTCTACTTTCGCCTTTGCGTGTCCCTTTTTTTCCGCTTTTTGTATATAAATCGGGTAAACCGTGGCAAAAGACATTTTGTACACTCTCGTATTATCCATGCTGGTTATTATTGAGCATCAAAATTAAGTTATCGTGGCTAGTAGAGGCAAGTACTCTTGCCCTGGTTTTACTTTTATACAGTTATATCATCGGCCACGGAAACTTGCTCTGCAGTTTTATCCTCATGCCTGTCTCTTGAGATTTTCTTGCAGCCTCAATTATTTCCAATACATGCAATGCGTGCTCGGCATTAATTCTGGGTTCTATCCCTTTCAACATACTTTCACCTACTACTTTTGCGCCTTCCCTCCATTCATATCCTCCTTTGTCAGTGCATAGCAATTGTTCCTCACCATTTGTTTTTAGGGAATCAATTACCACACCGTTCGTTTCCCAATCGTAGCCGATCAAACGCATATTGCCTTCGCTGCCATAAATCTGAATAGAATGTAATTTTTGGTCTTTCGCCTGGTGGCCAAACCTGTCGTAAAAATTGAACCCACACATTACATGACTGATAATATTTTTGTCATGTTCTAATAGAAGGTGGGCATTATCCTCCGCCTCTACTTTTATTTTTCCCTTATCATCAACCGTGCGCTCAGGTGTAACAATACTTAACATGGCCATTACACTTTTTGCCGGGCCAAGCAATCCCGTCAGTGTCGCCATGTTATAAACACCCAGATCGGGCATGCTGCCGCCCCCTTTTTCATAAAAGAAAGCACTCCACGTTGGACCTGTGTGTCCATATTGTCCATGCGCTGAGGCGACTCTGCCCAATTCACCCGACTGCAATTTCTTGCTCATAAATTCAAACTGTGGACTATTGACCACCGCGGGCGCGCCCCATAAACGCAATTTCTTGGACCTGGATAGATCTAAAAGTTCTTTTCCGGCGGCATAACTGTTGGCCATTGGTTTTTCGCTCCACACATGTTTACCCGCCATTATTGCTTTTCTGTTCAGTCCTTCATGTACCTGCATATCCGTAAGTGTGATCATCATATCAAACGGCTCACCTTTTAGCATCTCGTCAATATTAGGATACGTTTTTGCATTTACATTAAATGTTTTATTACGCTCCAGGGCTCTGTCATATTTTATATCGCAGAGAGAAACAATTTGTATTACGTCGGAGGTAAGTAGTTTAGGAATATAGCTTCCGCTTACACTCCCACAACCAATGACGGCTACTTTTAATTTCTTATCCTCTTTGCCCATTGCAAAACTTTCCAGTGATGAAAGCAGTACTGCCGCACCTGCAGATGCAGTGTATTGGAGGAACTTTTTTCGTGATAAATCATTCATATTTTTTGGTTTTAGGTGTTATAAATTTTTTGGTAAGGTAAAAGAGAGGCCCTTGCCATGATTAGAAGCTGTCAAGTTGATCACCCCAACCGGAAGGAATTTTCAGATAGAGTTGCGCACAACGTTCGAGCATTGGCGAAGCTGAAATATTTGTAGCTGTGTCAGCCCGGTGTTGCTTTAAAATAAAGTTAACGCTTTTCAAGAAGCCAAAACCTGGCGCCAGGGGTATCAGGAGTTTAGCAGAAAATATGACCGCGCGTAAACGAAGGAATGGTCAGCCGGGAAGATGATTGTGTGCCTCCCGCTCAAGCGCGAGCCACTAAACTGCCGGCGGTTGGATTGTCCAAATGATCATTTGATGGTCTTGGCATTTATTTGCTGTCCAAGTTTTTCAAATTCGATATCATTTGGCTCCCACAATTCTATTTTGTTTCCTTCTATATCCATTATGTGGGCAAACTTCCCGTATTCAACCGTTTCAATTTTATCAGTGATTGTCACGCCGTCTTTCTTCAGCTGCCCGACAAGATCTTCCAGGTTTTCTACCCTGTAATTGATCATAAAGTCCTTGGTTGATGGTTCAAAGTATTTTGTCGTTTCATTAAATGGACTCCATTGAGTAAAACCTTTTTTAGAACTATCAGCCCCTTGCCTCCATTCAAATACGGCTCCGTATTGGTTAGCCAGGAAGCCGAGATGCGTAGCATACCATTCTCTCACTTTTTTTGGGTCTTTGCATCTAAAAAAGATTCCACCAATACCAGTTACTTTTTTCGTAGGTGCCACACTCCCATTTTTGGCTGTCATCGATCTAAAAGCAAAGCCGACAAAGAAAGTCGTAATAAATGCCAGCGTCAGTAAAATTCTATTTTTCATTGTTTGCAGTGTTTTGGATGAATATGAAGAAGACTGATAGCAGGTCATAGCCCCAAACGATTGTCTCCCGGATTTTCCAGATTCTTAGTCGGTAGGTTCCCATAATTGAATTTTGTTTCCTTCTTCGTCAAGTATATGGACAAATTTCCCATAGTCGTATGTTTCCATTTTGTCTACAATGGTTACGCCCTCCTTTTTTAGTTCCTCAACAAGTGTTTCTAAATTCTCAACTCTGTAATTGATCATAAAATCCTTTGCTGAAGGTTCATAGAGCTTTGCAGTTTCGGAATTGAGATTCCATTGCGTAAGGCCTTTCTTTTTGCCTTCTGCATCCTCGTACCACTCAAAAGATGCCCCATATTGGCCCGCGTCTATTCCTAAATGTGTTTTATACCATTCTTTCATTTTGTTGGGGTCTTTGCATTTAAAAAAGATGCCCCCTATTCCTGTTACCTTTTTCATTTTTTTAATTATTAGATTATTTTGTATTTATGGTGCTTTTCTTTTTTAAAAATAATGCACTGGGAAGTGTTACAACCAACCCGAGCACCGTAAAATTTCCATGTAGGTCATCACGGCATTATACAACAGGTTTTGATAGATCCCCTTATTTGTTCACTTTTATCCATTTTATCGCAGCCAGGACCTTTTTGTCATTTTTGATGTCATTGAAACTGTCCGGTTCGTTAGTGCGGATATCTGGCGAAAGGGCCTTGTCATAAATTTTGCCAGTCCTGTCTCTGCCGTATCCTGTTGAAAGCAGAAGCGATACCGCATCATTTATCTGGAATCCTCTCGTTGCTGTTATGTACCCAGCCGTCTCTGTTCCAATAAAGATTGTATTTCTTCTCTCTTTGAAGGCAATGGCCAAAAACTCACCCGAACTGCCCGTAGCGGGACCGATCAGGATTGCAACTGGAATATTTTTATTGGGCGCCTGGCATTTTGGCATAATTGAAGTCAGAATAGCCGTGTCAAGAAGAAAGCTGTTGTCTCTTAGTATCCAATCTCCTGCGCTTCCTGTAAATGATCCTATTTTTCCATCAAGCAGAAGTTGTTCAAGTCCGAGCATCATAGGGTACATTGCTCCACCGCCGTTCAGCCGTAAGTCCAGAATTATTCCAGTTACGTTCATACGAAGAAGTGCGCAGAGGCTGTCATTTAATGATTGAGCTTTGCTATCCAATTCACGTCGTTCCGCAAATGACATATAAGGCACTCTTAGATAACCAATATTGTCTTGCAGCATTTCCTTTTGAAGAAAAACTCCCTTCTTCCATTCATTTTTTATTGAGTCCGAATATTCCGGTTCTGGTCGCTGCCATTTATAAGTACTATCCCAGCAGTAAAATCCTCCATGGAAATCATTAAGCGATTTGAACAACATCCTGTATATCGGTCCAAGTTGATAGGCGTTTTCTTTGGTAGCAATTTGTGCCTTGACATTTCTTTCAATCTGTTCCCAATTCACCTTATCACGGTTAACTGCATTGCTTTTCATTAATGCTATTGTTGTGTCAAGAAGAAACGTTACCTCATTAGATTGCGCAAATGTGTTGCCTGCAATCAGAAGTATAATCGCTAAGGGTGTAACTATTGGCTTCATTCAGAAGATTGTCTATGCTTGTCTATAATGTTTCGCGATTTTCATATTTGTGCTCAAAACCATGGGTTAATATTGTCTCTCTGCTATAATTTGAAAAAATATCAATTGCTTCGTATAACTCAAATCCGATGCCTTGTGCAAGTTGTTTTGGCTCCGTCATACTGTGAGTTAAAAATATGGAAACAGCTTTTTTTATCGGATCTGCTGACCACCAACCGCCATAGGCGCCTGGCCAACCAACCGAGCCAATCGAGCCAGCACAGGGCATTGATCCAATTTTGTTTTCTTTCAAAGCCACGGCCAGCCCCAGGCCAAACCCATAATGTTCTCTGAAGATGCACATGCCCATTAATTTTGAGTGATCTCGTTGGGAAGCGGTCAATTGATTCGTGCACATTAAATCAATAGTTTCCTGTTGTAAGATCTGGATACCATTTGACCTTCCGTTTTCCACAAAAAGTTTTGCAAATTTTAAATAGTCGCTCGTGGTTGACCAGAGACCCTGGCCACCTGATTGAAATTCTAAATTGCTGGGCCTCTCTTTGAAAGCCATATTTAATGGTACAGTCTCAAGATGCACTACGTTGCCTGTTTTGTCGTAACCAAAATTTAAGGCGCATCTATTTTTTTTGTTCTCTGGTACATCAAAAAATGTATCTGTCATCGCCAGCGGAACGAATATTTTTTCTTCCATGACTTTGCCCAGCGATTTTCCTTCTATGGTTGAAATCAGAATACCCAACAAATCCGTAGATCTGCCGTAATTAAATAGTTCACCAGGCTGATTCGCCAAAGGCAAACTTGCCAATCCATTTATCCATTGTTCATTTGTAGCGTGTGAATCAATGTCGCCTCCTAAAACACTGATGTAGTCATCCTTAATTTTTCCATTCTGAAATCCACTATAGGTAAAACCTGCTCTGTGCGTTAGTAAATCAAGTATGGTAATGAGGCGGTTTGCATCTTCGTATTCCTTCCGCTGATTTTTGAAGACTTTCATGTTCCTGAATTGAGGGAACCATTTGGTTATCGGATCATTTAAATCTAATTTCTTCTCTTCATACAGCATCATCGTGAGCACTGACGTAATTGGTTTAGTCATGGACGCAATTCTGAAGATTGTATCAATGGTCATTAATTCAGATGTTTCCAAATTCTTGTAACCATGACTTTCCTGGTAGATAACTTGTCCATCTTTCCAGATAATGCAATTCATTCCACCAAGCTTTTTGTTATCTATTAATTTTTCAAACATTTTTCGTCTTTTCTAAAATTCATTTTGCTAAAGAGAATTCAGTCAGACCGCTAAAAACTGGTAATGGTATAATACCCAATTGGTAGTTCGTCCACCAGTCTTGCTGCAAATGCTTCATCTAAATTTCCAATCGCATTTCTAATAAATTTGGCTTAAACCCGGCTTTCAAATATGAGTTTTTAGCTGTTGTATTTTTATCATAAACGTCCAGTCGAACTTCTGTTAAGTTTTGACTTTTAGCCCAATCAATGAGTCCATTTAAAATTTTTTGATTAATCCCCTGACCACGAAATTCAGGTTTTACATACATAAAGCCTAAGTAAGCATATTCTGTATACTTTTGGAATGGTTCAGCCGGCAAAGTTTTCGCGTAACCTGAGCCTACAATTTCATTATTAACGACAGCTACTAATACTTCTGCTCTCTTCGCTCTGATAAGCCCGATCAAATCATAATAGTGAATTTCACCCTCCTTTAAAGTATTGTCAAAAGGCCGTTCAACAGCTATTATTTCTTGCTCAAAAACTAACAGTGTTTCAATTTCAGCTTCAATTGCTCTACGTATTTCTACAACCACTCTGTCAAATTTTTTTATTAATAATTGCCCATAACGTTCGAGCCTTGCCGAAGGTTGTCTATCTTATTAAACTTTGGCGAGTATGCGTCTGCTCCAGCAAAAGGGTCGCACTACAAATATATTTTTATTAATTGACGGGTCTTCAAACATGCAAAAGCATCGTCGGGGCCATTTGGGCAGACAACTTGAAGCTTGGCAGCCAGAACTCGTAAGTATTCATTAACTTCAAATATGGCATACCCCATCGAACTTATTCTTTCCCGTCAACTGGCAGAATGTTTGGACATGCCGGTGTTTCTGACTGATACAGTGGGGAATCTTCTTTTTTACAACGAGGCGGCTGAGGATATTTTAGACAAACGTTTTGAGGACAC
>Ga0207674_10004428_pt1 | contig 16886 bp, 15 predicted proteins | sample KBSCornC72_FD_184303 | JGI IMG/M metagenome (GOLD analysis project Ga0207674, IMG submission 184303) | Corn rhizosphere microbial communities from Kellogg Biological Station, Michigan, USA - KBS Corn C7-2 (SPAdes) (version 2) | ecosystem: Host-associated > Plants > Roots > Rhizosphere > Soil ... | reverse complement strand
CGCCAGCGGAATTCGAAGGCGACGCCGCGGAACACGAGCCCGAGCAGCATCACGATCATCGGTGTGTAGAGCGCGGGCATCAGCACCGCATAGGCCAGCGGAAACGCCGCCATCATGCCGCCGCCGCCGAGCACCAGCCAGGTCTCGTTGCCGTCCCACACCGGGGCGACGCTGTTCATGATCACGTCGCGATCGGCTTTGGCGGGAAACAGCGGAAACAAGATGCCGAGGCCGAGATCGAATCCATCCATCACCACATAGACAAAGACCGCGAACGCGATGATGAACGCCCAGATGGTGGCGATGTCGATGCTGACACTCATCGGGACGATCCTTCCGCTGTCACGCCGATTGCCGACGTAATGCCCACGGCATGGGCCGGCGCCTTGGCGCTTGGTCCCTGTTCGCCGTGATGCGGCGGCGACGCCATCAGCCGGAACAGGTAGGTCAGGCCCGCCGCATAGACGATGAAATATACGATGACGAAGGCGAGCAGCGACGAGCCCACTGCGGGTGCGGCCAGGGGCGAAACGGAGTCGGCGGTGCGGAGCAGTCCATACACCGTAAAGGGTTGGCGGCCGACCTCGGTGGTAAACCAGCCCGCCAGCACGGCGATGAAGCCTGCCGGGCCCATCGCCAGCGCATAAAGATGCAGCCAGCGCGATTGATAAAGCTTGTCTTTCCAGCGCGCATACAGGCTCAGGATGCCGAGGCCCAGGATCAGAAATCCGATGCCGACCATGATGCGGAACGACCAGAATATGGTCGGCACCGGCGGCCAGTTTTCGCGGGGCACGGTGTCAAGGCCCGCGAGCGGCGCGTCGAGCGAGTGCTTAAGTACGAGGGACGATGCCTTCGGGATTTGGATGGAATATTTCATTTCGCCCGCGGCCTGATCGGGCAGTCCGAACAGAATGAGCGGCGCGCCGTCCGGATGGCTGGTGAAATGGCCTTCCATCGCCATCACCTTGGCGGGTTGATGCTCCAGCGTGTTGAGGCCGTGCTGATCGCCGGCCAGAATCTGGATCGGCGCCACCAGTGTCGCCATCCACATCGCCATCGAAAACATCACCCGTGGGCCGGGGAGATGCGCATCGCGCAGCAGGTGAAACGCGCCGACGGCGCCGACCACCAGCGCCGTCGTGAGATAGGCCGCCAGCACCATATGCACCAGACGATACGGAAACGACGGATTGAAAATCACCTTGAGCCAGTCGGCGGCGACGAACTGCCCGTCGGCATTGATGGCGTAGCCGGCCGGGGTCTGCATCCAGGAATTGGCGGAGAGGATCCAGAAGGCTGATATCAACGTGCCGATCGCCACCATCAAGGTGGCGATGAAATGCAGTCTGGGTCCGACCCGCTGCAGGCCGAACAGCATCACGCCGAGGAAGCCCGCTTCGAGAAAAAACGCGGTCAGTACCTCATAGGCCATCAGCGGGCCGACGACGGGACCGGTCTTGTCGGCGTAAGCCGCCCAGTTGGTGCCGAACTGGTAGGACATCACGATGCCCGACACCACGCCCATGCCGAACGCGACGGCGAAGATCTTCAGCCAATAGTTGAACAGGTTGATGAAGACCTCGCGGCCGGTCCATAACCAGAGCGCTTCGAGCACCGCGAGATAGCTGGCAAGCCCAATCGAGAACGCCGGAAACACGATGTGAAACGACATCGTGAACGCGAACTGCGCCCGGGCCAACACCTCGGCGTCCCAGCCCTCGAACATGCCAGCCATCCGTCGTTACGGTTAGGAGTATATCACGCTCGTTTATAGGTGCGATGAATCTCCCGTGGCAGGCGAAGCGTTATCTCGGTCGCGTCACGTGTTCGTGAGACTTCTCAGCCCCGCAAGGGCCCAGGCAGAGCACCCCGGGGGAAGCGAGCAGAGAGCGGCTGCAACAAGCATGACACTTGTCAGCGCGAGCTGGCCTCGAATGGTGGATCGCTCAGATGAAGGGTCTCGCCCCACCGCGCCGGGTCGAGACGAGTGAAGCTCGCTCTGGGGGATCGGGTCAACGACAGACGCTGCCGGCGCGCTCAGCTGGAGGCGTTCAGCAGCCGCGCGATGGTGCGGTCCATTTGCTCGTACTGGCCCTCGCCGTCGTGCTGGAATACGATTTTTCCGCTTCGATCGACGATGTACTGCGCCGGCCAGTACTGGTTGCGATAGGCATTCCAGGTCTGCGAGTCGTTGTCCTGCGCGACCGGATAGGTGATGCCATGCCGCTTTAGCGCGGCCTGCACATTGGACGCCGATCGCTCGAACGGGAATTCCGGCGTGTGGACGCCCACGACCACAAGGCCGCGATCCTTGTATTTGGCATAAAGTTCGGTGACGTGAGGCAGCGTGTTGACGCAGTTGACGCAGCCGTAGGTCCAGAAATCCACCAGCACCACCTTGCCGCGCAGGTCCGCGATGTTGAGCGGCGCGGAATTGAACCAGTTGCTGATACCGGCGAAGTTGGGAGCCGTGCCCTGCGCCGCGGCGACCGCGAACGGAGCGGTCTGGCCGCGTGCGGCTTCGCCGCCGATGCCCGACAGGGCTGCGCCGACCAGACAGAGGGCAATTACGGAAGCGGATGTGGCGAGCGAGCGTATGGTCATGGAAGTCTCCCTTGGTCGCGGATTGATCACAGGCCGATCTGGCCGTTCGGGTAGAATGCTGTCAGCCACGCCACGATCAGCGTGTCGTATTGGAAATAGGACGCGATCGCGAACGCGATCACGACGACGCCGAACCCCTGCTGCAGTTTCGGCGAGATGCGAGCGATACTTCTGATACGGGTGGTGACGGCTTGGCCGCCATAGGCAATCGCCAGCATCGGGATCGCCGCACCGACGGCGTAGACCACAAGCAGCGTGCTCGCCCATGCGGTGTCTTTGGATGTCGCGACGATGGTGAGGATCGAACCGAGCACGGGACCGGCGCAGGGCGTCCAGACCAGACCGAGTGTGGTGCCGAGCACGAAAGCGCCGATGTTGCCTTGGCGCGATGGGGTGTTGGCAGCCGGACTGCCGTGGATCAGCTCGTTGATCCGGATCGACAGCCATTCGAACGGTGCCGGCCAGATCATCAGCACGCCAAACCCGAGCAGCAGGACGGCCGCGCCGGTGCGAAGCACGTTGGGATCGAAGTCGAAAATGCGGGTGATCGCGCTCAGCAACAGGGCGGCGGCGGAAAACGACAGCACGAAGCCGAGCGCGATCAATGCGGGGCGTGCTTTTCCGGTGTGGCCCACAGATGCGCCAAGCAGGATCGGCAGCATCGGCAGCGTACAGGGCGCCGCCACAGTGACGACGCCGGCGAGCAGGGCAAGAACGAGGTTGAACATCGGACGGGATCCATCAAACGACCTCAAGCTGGCCTTGCGGCCAAGCGAGAGCGCTCATGGTCCTTCGGGAAACCGGGGCGAAGCGTTACGCCGGCCGCGTCACGTGTTCGTGAGGGCAGTTCATCTCAACGCCGCAAAGCGCCCGCAAACACAGAGCGACCCGGAGGGGGGCATCCCATCCGGGTCGTTGGAGGTAACTTGGGAGGTTAGAAACCGGTGTGATCGGCCTTGGTGATTACTGGTGTAACAGCCGAGTCTTTCAGGGTGATGTCGCCAATTGTTTCAATTGTTTCGTCGGGCGTGGGTAGTTCGTAAAGGCTGCTCCCGGCTTTCGCGATCAAGATAGGCGTAACATATTGAACTTGCTTATATTTATATCACGCCGCCAGACTGTCGACACCGGCGCCCTTGAGCAGGTCGGCGAGTTGTTTGCGGGCGTAGAACATTCGGGTCTTCACCGTGCTCTGAGGGATCCCGATGATCTCGCCGACCTCTTCCACCGACTTCTCATGGTAGTAGACGAGGTTGATGATCTCGCGGTGCGCAGGCGACAGTCTGGCAACGCAGGCGCGCAGGATGGCGGTGGTGTTGCTGCGGTCCAGTGAAGCTTCGGGCGTGTCGGCCTCGTCGGCGATTTCCAGCACGTCTTCCTGGTCGATGTCCTCGTAGCGGCGCTGACGCAGCGCGGTCAGCGCCTTGAAGCGTGCGATCGACAGCAACCATGTCGAAACCTGGGAACGGCCTTCGAACTGGCGGGCGGTGCGCCACACGTCGAGGAAAACCTGGCTGGCGAGGTCTTCCGCCATCGTGGCATCGCGCACGATGCGAAGGATGAAACGGTAAACCCGCACATTGTGACGGGAGTAAAGGATGTGCATCGCGGTCCGGTTGCCATCGGCAATGCCTTCCAGCAGCATTTGATCCGAGGTCGCCTGGGCAGCGATGATGCCTTCGCGGGCTGCGGCGTTGATGGCGATGACGTTTTGCATGACTGGCTCCCCGTGAGCCGCTTTTGCGGCGCTTCCTTGAGCAGATTGATAGCCAGCCAACGTTTCGGGACGTCTGCACGCCAAGTGGAAAATGGTTTCGTGCGCAGGAGAATTGTTTCGTCGCAGCATTCGCGACGAAACATTCGGCGTCGAAATGTGAGCAGTTTCAATGATCGTAAAATTAGATGGTTGTTGAGAGGCCGTTGTATCTATCCGTCATGGCCGGGCTCGTCCCGGCCATCCACGTCTTCCTTACTTAATTGCCGCAAAGACGTGGATGCCCGGGACAAGCCGGGGCATGACGAGGTAGTTGTGGCAGCGAATCAGGTCTTGTCGCCGGTTGGCGAAAACAGATATCCGCCGCCTCTGATGGTGCGGATGACCGCGGGCTTGGTCGGGTCCGGCTCGATTTTGCGCCGGATTCGCATGATTCGCAGATCGACGGCGCGATCGAAGGCTTCGGCGTCGCGCGCATTGGCCAACTCCAGCAGGCGCTCGCGCGACAGCACCCGCTTCGGATTGGCCGCGAATACCTTGAGCAGGCCGAATTCGGAAGCGGTCAGCGGATGCTCGTTGCCCTCATCGTCGCGCAGCGCCTGCGCTTCGAGATCGAGCCATTTGGTTCCGAACCGCACTAATTGGTCTTTCGCCGCCTTCGCAGCGGCGGCCGCCGGCGCCCTCGCCGGAGAGCTGCGCCGCAACACCGAGCGGATCCGCGCCATCAATTCGCGCAATTCGCAGGGCTTTGCGATGTAATCGTCGGCGCCGAGTTCAAGTCCGACCACACGGTCGATCGGGCTCGCGGTCGCCGTCAGCATGATGACCGGCACATTGGTGCGGCTCTTCAGATCGCGGATGATGGAAAGCCCGTCTTCCTCCGGCATGTTCAGATCGAGTACCACCAGATCGGGCACATTGGCTTCGATCGCGCCGCGCAGGCTCTTGCCGCCATCGCACAGCGTCACGGTAAAGCCGTGCATCTTGAGATACTCGCCGACCATCTCGCGGGCCGGGGCCTCGTCATCGACAATGATGATGTGCTGACTTTGGGTCATGACAACTCTGCCGCGGGCAAGATGACGGCGAAGGTCGATCCCTGTCCGGGCCCGCCGCTTTCCGCGGTTACCTGGCCGCCGTGCATGTCGATAATGCGCTTGACGATCGAAAGCCCGAGGCCGGTCGAGCTTTCACCGGCGGTGGGTTTTGCGGAGAGCCGCTGGAAGCGGCCGAACAATCGGCCGAGATCCTCCGGCGACAGGCCGGCGCCTTCGTCGGCGACGCGGATGATGGTTTTGTTCTGCTCGTGATTCACCACCACCGATATCTTGCCGCCGATCGGACTGTATTTGATGGCGTTGCTGATGAGATTGTCGATCGCTTCCCGCATCCGGTCGGCATCGCACATGGTGACGAAATTCGGCGGCGCCGACACTGTCATGGTTTGTTGCTTGTTCGTGGCCAAAGGCTGATTGGCGTCCGCCACTTCGCCGACCAGGCCTGCGATATCGACCGGCTCGCGGCGAATGCTGATGTCGAAGGCATCGGCCATCGCGTCCGAAATCAGATGATCGACCATTGAGGTCAGCCGCCTGGTGGCATCGCGGATGTGCTCGACCTGGGCGGTAACGCTTTCCTTGGAAGAGCCGGCGCCGATCAGTTCGGTCAGCATTTCGGTGCGGCCGAGGATCACGCCGAGCGGATTCTTCAAATCGTGGGCCACGGTACCGAGAATTTCGTTCTTGAAGCCGTTGGCGCGCTGCAGCCGCAGCCATTGCGCCGACAGCCTGCGGTTGGCCTGCATCAGCGCGCGGGTGCGCTGGGCGACGCGGTCCTCGAGCTGCGTGTTGGCCTCGTGCAGCTGCTGATAGAGAATGACATTGTCGAATGCGATCGAAAGCCGGCTGCCGAAAATCTCGACCAGCGAGCGATCGGTTTCGGACAGCTGGCGCTCCGCCTGCAGCAGCACCACGACCTCCCGGCCACTGCCGGTGCGCACGTAGAGAACGGAGCGATGGTCGACAAATTCATGCTTGCGGCGCTTGAAGGCGGCTTCCACCATCGATCGCAGGTCGGGGTCGAGCGATTTGGATCCGGCGGCGCCGGTGAAGCGGCTATAGCAGCCCGAACCGGCCAGCACGGAAAAGTCGTCGCCGACCACGCCGCCGTCGCGCAGCACCAGAATGCCGGCACAATCGACATTGAGAAGCGACGCGATTTGCGTCAGCACGCCCTCAGCGAGGCGTTGCATTGATTTGAAATCGTATAGCGTCGAGGCGGCATCGATGATGATTTCCAGCCCGCGACGGGTCTGAACCATGCGCTCAAGCTGCTGATAGCTGCGCAACGCCGCGGTCAGCGAGGTAAACAGCTTGTCGGCGGTCAGCTCGGTCTTCGCCTTGTAGTCGTTGATGTCGTATTGGACGATCACACGGCGCTCCGGCGCCTGTCCGGGCTGCCCGGTGCGCAGGATGATGCGGACGGTCTCGTTCTTCAGTTCATTGCGGATGTACTCGACGAGATCGAGGCCGGCGGCGTCGGTTTCCATGATGACGTCGAGCAGCACGGCCGCGATGTCGGGGTGCGCGCGCATCAAGGTCCGGCCCTCGGCCGCCGAATAGGCCGACAGGATTTCGAGCGTCTGGCCATGGAGATTGTAGTCGCTCAGGGCAAACCGCGTGCCTTCGTGCACGGCCTGATCGTCGTCGATCACCGCGATCTTCCATTTGCGCGCGGTCGATGGCTCCGGAGCGGTTCCGGAATCGTCGATCAGGTGGAGGACATCGTCCAGTTCGGCCATTGAGAGGTCCCGTCGCTTCCTTGTTCTGCGGTCGTGGAGCCGCCTTTGGCGGCCCTCGGCATGATAATGCGAAATGTGGTGCCTTGTCCCAGCCTTGAATCCAGCATCATACGGCCGCCGAGCTGCTGGGTGACAAGGTTATAGACGATGTGCAGGCCGAGCCCAGTGCCGCCCTCGTTGCGGCGCGTGGTAAAGAACGGGTCGAACGCCTGCCGCTGCACATCCGGCGTCATTCCGGCCCCATTGTCGGCAAAAATGATCTCGACATCGTCATTGCCGCGGGGCTTTGCCGAAATCGAAATCGCCCCGGAGCGCCCGTCGGCAAATGCATGATTTGCGGCGTTGAGGAACAGATTGGTCAGAATCTGCCCATACGAGCCCGGGTAACCGTCGATCATGAGGCCTTCCGGTACGTCGATCGCGAGCGCGATCGGCGCCCGCTTCAGAACCGGCCGCAGGCTGGCGACGATCTGGTCGGTCGCCTCGCTCAGGCTGAATTGTCGGCGTTCGGCATTCGAGCGGTCCACCGCGACCTGCTTGAAGGACTGGATCAGTTCGCCGGCGCGATGCAGGTTCGCCACCAGTTGCTGGGCCGCGTCGCGCGAGGTCCGTACGAATTCCTCGAGTTGAGACCGCCGCAACTGCCCGTCGGATTTCAACTCCGCCTCGAACATTTCCGCGCGGCGCGCGAAACTGGACGCCACCGTCAGGCTGATACCGATCGGGTTGTTCACCTCGTGGGCAACACCGGCCACCAGACCGCCAAGCGCGGCCAAGCGTTCGGCGTCGATCAGGTTTTGCTGGGCGGCGTTCAACTCGAGCAGGGCGCCCTCGGCTTTCTCCTTGGAAGCACGCAACTCGTCTTCGGTCTTGCGCTTGGCGATGGCGTTTTCGCGGAACACCTCCACCGCGCGGGCCATCGCGCCGACCTCGTCCTTGGCGCCGGTTCCCTGCACCTGCCGATCGTAATGGCCCGATGTGATCGCGTGCATCGCCGCCATGATCTGCTGCAGCGGCAGCCGGATGCTCAGTGCGATCACGACCCCTGCGGTGATGATGATGCCGAGAAAAATCACGGCGATCGACAGCACCTTGCGGGATATATCGGCCAGCGTCCGGTCGAATGTCTCCTGCGCTTTCTGCTCGCGCTGCCGCATCTTGACCGACAATCTGTCGATAGCGCCGATGGCCTCGGCCTGGCTGGCGTCGATGGTGTTGCGCAACAGCTCGGTTCGGCTCGCGAGCTGCTCGGACAATTTCGCAAAGCCTTCGCGCAGCGCCACCGTCCGCGTGTCCAGTCGCTGCAGAGCCAGGCGCTGCAGGTCGTTATCGGCGAGGTCGGACATCACCGGGATGGTTTTCTCGATCGTATCGGTGTTGCGGCGGGCTTCTTCGGCAGAGGCGCTCGCCAGCGAAAGATAATAGGCGTTGGCGGCGACCAGCATCGCGGTAAACGCCTCGCGGGATTTTCCAAGCGACGGCCAGATCAGGGCGTCGGTGCCCTGTTGCGCCCTCGATGATCGAGTAAAGCCCGGCCATGTCGCGGGCGGGGGTCAGCACCTGTTCCTCATAGGTTTTCGAAATCGTCGCCTGGACGCCGCGCAGTTCGCCGAAGCCGTTGAGGAAACGCTCGGTGACGCGCTCAAGCTCCGCCACCGATCCGGACAGCATCGGATCGGTCGAGGCGCGCGTGGTCAGGGTGCCGAGCACCGCTTCGCGTAGCAGCAATATCTCGGCGAACAGATCGGGACTCGGCTGATTGATGTAGCGGTGGATCAGGTTCTGCAGGCGGCCGGTCTCGCTCTCCAGCAGCGCCAAAATCTTGTCCGATTCCCGCACCCGCCGCACGTCATCCCAGGCCGAACCGAGCACCTGGGCGCCGTTCCATATCATGGCGGCAAGCACCACGACGACCGCGGAGTTCAGCGCGGCAATCGACAGGATGCGCCAGCGGATCGGCACCGCCCGGACCAGCCCGACGATGCGGGAACGGCCTCGCGCGGCGAGACTCGCCGGCCGTTCCGCAGCTTCGCCGTGGCGGGGTGTGCCCAAGACCGGTTCACTCCACCTTGCGAACTCGTTGGATCAGTTCCGCGGCGGCCGGATCGCTCTGCGCGCTGGCGTGGATTCCCGCCATCGCGGCTTCGAACGGCTTGCGGTCGAAATCGGTCACGATCGTTACGCCCGTAGCTTCCGCCTGCCGGCGCGACCGTTCCTCGATATCTTTCCATCTCGCGCGCATGAACTGGCTGGATCGGACCGCCGCCTCGCGAAAAATCCTTCGATCCTCGCTCGAAAGGCTTTCCCAGGCCTTGCGCGACATCACCAGCACTTCCGGGCTCATGGTGTGTTCGGTGATGGTGTAATAACCGGCATATTTGTGGTGATCCGTGGTGACGAAGGACGGCCAGTTGTTCTCGGCGCCGTCGATCAGCCTTGTGGCAAGTCCGGTGAGAACCCGTCCATAGGGCAGTTCGATCGGCTCGGCGCCGAGCGCCTTGATCATGTTCTCGGTGTCGGCGGCGCGAAATTCCCGCGCGACCGCGCTCGTCGGAACCGCCGTCAAAAACAGCGCAACAACGAGTGCTACCGTCCGTGAAAGGTCGGCGCGGCTGTACACAGGCAACTTCATCCCCTTATGATGATGTCGATGGCGGGGAAAAAAGGTTCAAAGCATTTTGGCAGAAGCCGTCGCGATATGGCTATCTTGCCGGCGCCGCCGGCATCGTCAATGCTGCGCTGCGTCCGGCCGCGGATTGAAACCGCCGGCGTAAGACCTCATGAGGGCGCGCGATTTGCGCAGACTGGAATGGTTTTATGGCGAAGCCGACATTGAGATTCTTGCAGCTCGCAGCAGTCGCGGCAGTGGTCGGCTTCGCGTCTCCGGCCTGGGCCGCCACCGACATCATGTGGTGGCACGCCATGTCGGGCGAGCTTGGCCGGCAGCTGGAGAAGCTCGCGGCGGATTTCAACGCATCGCAATCCGAATACCGGGTGGTGCCGAGCTACAAGGGCAATTACACCGAAACCGTGACGGCGGCGATCTTCGCGTTTCGCTCGCGCAGCCAGCCCGCCATCGTTCAGGTCAACGAAATCGCGACCGCGACCATGATGGCCGCGAGGGGCGCGATCTATCCCGTGTTCGAATTGATGCGGGACGAAAAGGAAGCATTTTCCCCGGCCGCATATCTTCCGGCCGTGACCGGCTATTATGCCGATGTCGCCGGCAACATGCTGTCATTTCCGTTCAACGCCTCGACGCCGATCCTGTATTACAACAAGACCCTGTTCCGCGCCGCCGGCCTCGATCCGGAAATCGTGCCGAAGACCTGGGCCGAGGTCGGCGCGGCGGCGAAGCGGCTGCGTGCTTCGGGTGTGGCTTGCGGATTTACCACGTCGTGGCCGTCATGGATCAACGTCGAGAATTTCTCCGCATTCCACAATCTGCCGATCTCGACCAGGGCCAACGGCTTCGACGGTCTCGACGCGGTGCTGACTTTCAACAATCCGGTGATGGTGCGCCACATTGCGCAACTCGCGGATTGGCAAACCACCAAGGTGTTCGATTACAGCGGCCGCGCCACGACGGCGGAGCCGCGGTTTCAAAATGGCGAATGCGGAATCTTCGTGGGCTCCTCGGCGACGCGCGCCGATATCAGGGCCAATTCCAGGTTCGAGGTGGGTTACGGCATGCTGCCGTACTGGCCCGATGTGGAAGGCGCGCCGCAAAACACTATCATCGGCGGCGCGACCTTGTGGGTGCTGCGGGACCGGCCGCGCGCCGAATACAAGGGGGTGGCAAAATTCTTCGGCTACCTTTCGAAGCCCGAGATTCAGGCCGCCTGGCATCAGAACACCGGCTATCTGCCGGTTACCCGCGCGGCGTTCGATCTGACCCGCGCGCAAGGTTTTTACGATCGCAATCCCGGCACCGCGATCTCGATCGAACAAATCACGCTGAAGCCGCCGACGGAAAATTCGCGAGGCGTCCGGCTCGGCTCGTTCGTTCTGATCCGCGACGTGATCGACGACGAGTTGGAGCAGGCCTTCGCCGGCAAGAAATCCGCGCAGGCCGCGCTGGATTCCGCCGTCGAGCGCGGCAACCGGCTGCTGCGTCAGTTCGAGCGGGCCAATCCGGACCGGTAGTTTCCCAATGCCACTTAGCAGCCGTCGCCCAAGAAAAGGGCGCCGGGATCATTTGCACTCACAATAGGCAAAGATGAATCTTTGTATGCAATGCACCTGCCATCCAGGCGACAACAGCCGGGCTCCTGAAAGTTGAATATTCCAAGCAAAAACAGTCGCTTAAAGCCAGGTTAGGCTTCCGTTAGGTTTTGGCACGAACCTTGCGAAGTCTCTCGCCAAAGGCCGATTCCCTCATGCGTTTGGAGCATCACATGAAGCGAGACGCTATTGATCGTCTCCGAAGGCGGCCCCAACAATCTCGACATCCACGGCATCGGCACCAACGTTCCCGGCTATGAGGTGTCGTGTAATTGCTAGGATCGCCTGAACGGCGATTCCGCATCCGCCGTTGCCGGCATAGTTGTCATGCCCCGCCTTCGCGGGGCGATGACGAGACAAGGAGAGAACGTTGACCGCCAAGAGACCTGATCCGCTTGATGATTATATCGATGCCGTCGCGAAAGCGCTGGCGCTGCCTGTCGAGGATGCGTGGAAGCCGGCGGTCAAGGCCAATCTCGAGGTGTCGCTGAGGTTGGCGCGCCTGGTGGATGAGTTTGTGCTGCCAGATGAAACCGAGCCGGCCAGTGTCTTTGCAGCATGATATCGCCATGACTGATAACCGCGACGGGCTGACGGCCTCGGAAATAGCGCAGGCCGTGACGGGCCGCAAGATGTCAGCGCTTGATGTCACCGAAGCGGCGCTGGCGCGGATCGCCAGGCACGATCCCGTGCTGAATTCCTTCACCGACGTCACAGGCAATCGCGCGCGCGCCAAAGCGCGTGCCGTCGATGCCGCTGTTACGGCCGGAAAAAATGCCGGCCCGCTCGCCGGCGTGCCGTTCGCGGTGAAGAACCTGTACGATGTGCAGGGTCTGCCGACCCGCGCCGGATCGAAAATCAACCGCGACCTCAGGCCGTCGCCGCGCGACGCCACGCTGATCGAGCGGATGGAGGCGGCCGGCGCTGTTCTTGTCGGCGCGCTCAATATGGGCGAATACGCCTACGACTTCACCGGCGAGAACGTCCACGACGGACCGTCGCGCAATCCGCATGATGCCTCCCGGATGACCGGCGGCTCCTCGGGTGGCTCCGGCGCCGCCGTCGGCGGCGGCCTGGTGCCGCTGGCGCTGGGATCCGACACCAATGGTTCGATCCGGGTGCCGGCATCGTTCTGCGGAATCTTTGGACTGAAGCCGACCTACGGCCGGTTGTCGCGCGCGCGCACGTTTCCCTTTGTCTTCAGCCTCGACCATCTCGGCCCGTTCGCACGCAACGTCGGCGATCTCGCGCTGGCCTATGACGCGATGCAGGGACCTGACGTAGATGACGCGGCATGCACCATGCGGTCTGCGGAGCAGGTCGCGCCGTTGCTGGCCCAGGACATCGGGGGTTTAAGGATTGCGATCGCCGGCGGATATTTTCAGAAGAACGTTTTTCCCGAGGCCTACGAGGCCGTCGCCCGCGTCGCCAGGGCGCTCGGCACCGACACAACGATCGAAATCCCGGAAGCCGTGCGCGCCCGCGCCGCGGCTTACGTCATCACCACTGCGGAAGGCGCGTCGCTGCATCTCGATCGCTTGCGCAAGCGGCCTGATGATTTCGATCCGGCGGTGCGCGACCGCTTGCTGGCGGGCGCGCTGATCCCCGCGCCACTGGTCGACCGCGCGCAGAAATTCCGCCGCTGGTATCGCGCCCAGGTGCTGGAACTGTTCAAGTCGGTCGATGTGATCATCGCGCCGGCGACGCCCTGCGTCGCGCCAAAGCTGGGGCAGGCAACCTTTGTGCTCGACGGCGTCGAGTTGCCAGTGCGCGCCCATATCGGCATCCACACCCAGCCGATTTCCTTCATTGGACTTCCGGTGGTCGCAGTGCCCGTTCCGCTGCAGCCAATGCCGATCGGCGTGCAGATCATCGCGGCACCGTGGCGCGAAGATATCGCGCTGCGCGTGGCCTTCGCGCTGGAGCGCGCCGGCGTGGTCGCCGCGCCGCCGCCGAGAGGATTATAGAAATGCAGGTCGATCTCCCCGACGTGCTCGCCGAAGTGACCGAGCAGTTCGCGCGCTACGAAAAGGCGCTGGTGAACAACGACGTCGCCGTGCTCGACGATCTGTTCCGCGCCGACACCCGCACGCTCCGCTACGGCATCGGCGAAAATCTCTACGGCCATGACGCGATCGCGGCGTTTCGCGCCGCGCGCTCGCCGGTCGGCCTGATGCGCAAGACCGCGAAAACGGTGATCACAACCTATGGCCGCGACACCGCGGTCGCCTCGACGCTGTTTTATCGCGACTCGCTGCCCGGCAGGGTGGGACGGCAGATGCAGACCTGGGTGAGATTCCCCGAGGGTTGGAAAATCGTCGCCGCCCATGTCAGCATCATCGACGAACCCCAGGGTCAAAAGACATGAGTCTTGACGATCTTCCGACCGGTGCTGCTGCGCGTCCAGCCGGCGAGGCAGCGGCGGTGGTTCGCCGCGTCGACCGCGCTTCACCCTATCCGGACAAGATCACGCGGGCTGAGGAACTGCGGCTGCAGTTGGCGGATGAAATCGTGCGCGGTGTGCTGCCGCCGGGCGCGGGGCTCGACGAGACCGATATCGCGCGGCGTTTCAACGTGTCGCGCACGCCGGTGCGTGAGGCGCTGCGCCAGCTCGTCGCCAGCGGTCTGGTCGATGCCCGCGCGCATCGCGGCGCGGTGGTGGCGCGGCCCTCGATCGAACGGCTGACCGGGATGTTCGAGGCGATGGCGGAGCTGGAAGCGCTGTGCGCCGGTCTTGCCGCCGAGCGGATGCTGCCCGCGGAGCGGCACCGGCTGGAGGCGATACACGAGGAACTGCGGGTGTTGAGCTACGCCGGCAATCCGGACCGGTTTCACGACGTCAACGAACGCTTTCACAATGCGATCTATGCCGGCTCGCAGAACGGCTATATCGCCGAAATAACGCTAGCGACGCGGGTGAGGGTGCAGCCGTTCCGTCGCGCGCAATTCCGCAATCTCGGGCGCCTGGCGAAATCGCATGCCGAGCACGACCGCGTGGTGGTGGCGATCTTGCGCGGCGATCGCGTCGGCGCGGCAGCTGCGATGCGCGCGCATATCGAACTGGTGCGTGGCGAATACGAGCTCTACGCCGTGTCGGTGTAATTTTCTTACCTCTGCCCGCAAGAGAGGGCGAGGGAGCGCGCCATCCGGGCCCAAAGGCGAGTTGAATTCCGGGAACCCCTCCGGAGCAAAGGCGTTTCTTCCGATCCATCGAAATCAGGAGAAACGGCGATGACCTCAGCCTCCGACAAGAGCCCGCAGCATCACACCCAGCGCATGAAAAAGCGTCTCCAGGAAACCGTGACGCATTTGCGTCAGGATATCGGCAAGGTCGACGAGCCGCAGCTGGCGGCGATGTTTGAAACCTCCGCCGAGGTGTTGAACGGCCTGATCAAGGCCTTCGACGATTACGAGAAGAAAAGCGAAGCGGCCTGGCGCAAGTCGGCGTAAGCGGAACCGTCATCCCCGTCCGCTTCATGCCCAGGGAGGCCGCCATGGTGGCTCCGGTCGAAATTGAAAAACGCATTTTTCTCAAGGGTGCTTCTGTTGCGGCCATCGCGGGAGGATTGATCGTACCTTCCCCATTCGCGGCCGCTCGCGAAAAAGAAAAACAGCCGGAAGTCACTCCGCCGGAAGACCTGATGCGGGAGCACGGCGTGCTCGATCGGCTGCTTCTGGTCTATGAGGCGGGTCTGCGAAAGTTCGATGCGAACGAGGACTTCGATCCCGCTGTCATCACCGGTGCGGCGCAGATCGTGCGGGATTTCATCGAGAATTACCATGAGCAGTCGGAAGAGGAGGCGGTTTTTCCGCGCTTCAGGAAAGCAGGGAAGATGGTGCCGCTGGTCGACACCTTGCTTGCGCAGCACCGGGCGGGCCGGCGGGTTACCGAGAGGGTTCTGCAATACGCGCCCGGCAGCCGCAGCGATGGCGAGGATCGGCGCCAGCTTGTGCCCGCGATCCGGTCCTTCATCGCGATGTATCGGCCGCACGCGGCGCGCGAGGACACCGATTTGTTTCCGCTATTGAAAGAGATCGTCTCGCCGCACGAGTATGATGCGATGGCTGAAGACTTCGAGAGAAAGGAACACAAGCTGTTCGGCGGCGATGGCTTTGAAATGATGGTCCATCGCGTCGCCGGTCTCGAGCAGTCGATCGGCATCAACGACCTCACGCAATTCACGCCGCGGTGAGCGCCGCCGTCACCGTCGCAATGACGAGGTAGTAATCACCCCGCCGCCGCGTCCGCCATAAACGCGCGCCAGCCGCTGAAGGCGGAGATATCGCGGGCGCCGTTGACCGCGGCGGGTTCGACAAGAAAGCCTTTGACGCCGCGGCCGTCGGCCAGACGGATGGTGCCGATCGACAGCGGCGGCGGGATCGCGGCGACGAATTTTCCGAAACTCCCTGCCGACAGCGCCCAGAGCTCCAGTTCGATCGACGATCCCGTTCCCGCCTCCACCCGCAGCATGCCGGGTTTCGGCGGCGTGGTAGCAAGCGCATAGAGCTTGTAGTCCGGCGCAGTTCTGGCTTGCTCCAGCAATCTTCCGCCGAGTGCCTTCAATTCGCCGTTGAGCGCCATGCCCGATAGATGCGCGCCGACCACGGCGATGGCGATTTCGTCGGCGCTCAGGCCCGCCGGCAAGGCCGCAAGCGGCGGCTGCGGCAGGCTCCTCGCGCCCATCGTCAGTTTGGTGTCGGCGTGAAAGACGCGGCCCATGCTTGCGAGCTGCGCGTCCTGCCCGGCAGGCGCCAGCAGCGTGATCCCGAACGGGATTTTGTCGGTGCGAATCGCCGCCGGCAATGCGAGCCCGCAGAGGTCGAGCAGGTTGACGAAGTTGGTGTAGGTGCCGAGCCTGGAGTTGAGCTCGATCGGATTGGCCAGCACTTGCGCGGTAGAGTACACGGTCGGCGCGGTCGGCAGCACCAGCGCGTTGATGCCGGCGAAGGCGCGCTCGGCGATCTGGCGCAACGCCTGCAGCCGGTACAGCGCCGCAAAAGTATCGGCGGCGCTGGGCCGCGCGCCGGATATCGTGATCTCGCGGGTCACCGGATGGATCGCCTCCGGCGATGATGCCAGCAAATCGCGGATCACCAGATAACGCTCCGCGACCCAGGGTCCTTCGTAGAGCAGCCGCGCGGTCTCATAGAACGGTTCGAGATCGAACTCGACCAGCGTGGCGCCGAGCGCGGTCCAGCGCTTGAGCGCGTCGCCGTAGGCTGTCTCCGACGCCTTGTCGCCGAAGAAGATCAACTGGCCGCTGCGCGGCACCCCCAGCCTGAGATTGGCGGGAAACGTGGTCATCTGCTGCAGCGGCCTGTTGCGCGAAAAGGGGTCGGCGTCATCGGGGCAGGCCATCGCGGCCAATGCCGTCATCGCGTCGTCGACGGTAAGCGAGAACACCGAGACGCAATCCAGCGTCCGGCAGGCCGGCACGACGCCGGCGGTGGAGATCATTCCAAAACTCGGCTTCAGCCCGACGATGTTGTTGAGCATGGCGGGCACGCGGCCGGAGCCCGCGGTGTCGGTGCCCAATGCCA
>Ga0207674_10004427_pt1 | contig 16894 bp, 17 predicted proteins | sample KBSCornC72_FD_184303 | JGI IMG/M metagenome (GOLD analysis project Ga0207674, IMG submission 184303) | Corn rhizosphere microbial communities from Kellogg Biological Station, Michigan, USA - KBS Corn C7-2 (SPAdes) (version 2) | ecosystem: Host-associated > Plants > Roots > Rhizosphere > Soil ... | reverse complement strand
GCTGGCCGCCGTGTTGGCGGCCGGAGCGGTCGCCGCCTGGCGCGGCGCTGACAGCAGCCCGCCCGGCCTGGTCGCCTTCTCGCTGTGCGGGTTCGTCGCCGCCGCGATCGGCGCCGAGTTCGCCGCCGGAGCCACCGCCCGGCGGGACGCCACCGGGTGCTCGTGGCCGGCGGCGGTGGCCGGCCTGGTGGCCCGCAACCGGCGCCGGTACGGCGGATACATCGTGCACCTGGCCGTGGTGCTGCTGGTGGTGGCGGTCGTCGCCTCGACGGCCTACACGTCGGTGCGAACCGCGACGCTGCGGCCGGGCCAGTCGACCTCCGTGGGCGGCTACCGGCTTCGCTACTACGACCTCTACACCCGCAGCCAGCAGGGCGGCGCCTCGCTGGCGGCACGGCTGGACGTGTGGCGGGGAAGCACCTACCTGGGTCAGGTGATGCCGGGCCGCCGCTACTTCCAGGTCGAGGACGAGAATCTGAACGCCCCCTCGATCACCACCGACTGGCGCTCGGGCAGTGACCTGTTCGTGATCCTCACCGCGACCGACAAGCGGCGGATCACGCTCAAGGTGCTGGTCAACCCGCTGGTGTCGCTGCTGTGGATGGCCGGCGCCGTGTTCGCCTTCGGCGTGGCCGTCGCCGCCTGGCCGATGCGCCGGTCGGCCGACGAGCGGGTGCCGGCGGTCGCCGCCTCCCGGGCGGCCGGGGGAGGCTGAGATGGCCGCGACCCTGTCGATGGTCGGTGTCGATCGACGCACCGCGGCAGTCGATCTGCGCGAGCGGATCGCCCCGCTGTGGCCGTCAGTGTCCCCCCAGGGGGCCATCCCGCTGACAACCTGCCTGCGCTGCGAGACCTACATGCTGGCCGACGATCCGGAGCGCGTCCGCGCCGATCTGGTCGGGCGGCTGGCAACCCACAGCCGGCTGCCGGCGCCGATCGTCCGAAGCGCGGTGACCCTGCGAACCGGCCGCCCGAGCGTGGAGCATCTGTTCTCGGTCGCCGCCGGCCTCGAGTCGCCGATCGTCGGCGAGCGCCAGATCCTCGACCAGGTGCGCCGGTCGTGGGACGCTGCCCGGCCAGCTCCCCTCGACGCCCGGCTCGACCGGCTGTTCCAGCACGCGGTGGCCGCGGGCCGGCGGGTCAGGCGGGACACCGCGATCGGCCAGACCGCCGTGTCACTGGCCCGCACGGCCGCCGGCCTGGCGGCCGCGGAGGGCGACCTCGGCGGCGCGGCGGTGACGGTGATCGGCGCCGGCGCGGTGGCCCGAAGCGCGGCCCTTGCGCTCGCCGATCGAGGTGCCCGAACGTTCGCCGTCGCCGGCCGCTCGGCCGAGAGCCGCGCGGCGCTGGGGGCCGCCCTGCGGGCGCGTGGAGCGCACTGCGTGGGCGTGCCGTGGACGGCACGGTCGGCGGCGATCGCCGCCGCCGATCTCGTGGTCTGCGCCACCGGAGCTCCCGGGCTCGTCCTGACGCCCGGCGACCTGTCGCATGGGCGGATCCGGATCGTGATCGATCTGGCATCGCCTCGGGACGTCGATCCCGGCGTCGGCAGCTGCCGGGGCGTGCGGCTGATCGACCTCGAAGCGGTCTGGCGCGAGGCCGGGCAGCACCAGCGCATCGCGCCCGCCGAGGTGGCCCGGGCACACGCCATCGTGGCCGGGTGCGCCGACACCTACATGCGCTGGCTGGCCGAACGCCGGGTCGCGCCCGCCATCGCCGCCCTGCGGGCCCGCGGTCCGGCGCCAGCCGGCCGAGACGGCGAGCGGGGACGGCTGCTGCATCAGCAGACGCTCGCGCTCAAGCGACTGGCACTCCACGCCGGGGAATAGCCGGAGCGGCGACATCCGCTGTGAAAGAGTCTCGCTCGGGAGACGATGCCCCGCGATGCCCCTGACCCCCGTCCGTTGCTGAGCGGTCGTCCGCGCCCCGGCCGGTGGCTCAGCCTTCTCCAGCGCTCCCTGGTGGTGGCTGCGGCCGTCTCCCTGGCCGCTCCGGCCACGGCCACCGCCCATCTCGGCGGCGGGACGCTGTCGTCGGACTTCGAGGCCCGGATCTCCGGCCTTCGACCGCCGGCCAAGGGGGTGAGCGCCCGGGTGCTGGGAGGCGACCAGCGGCTGCAGCTGAGCGTCCGCCGGCCCAGGGTGGTGATCGTCCTCGGCCTGGTGGGCGAGCCGTTTCTGCGCTTCTCGCCGGCCGGGGTGCAGGCGAACGCGGCCTCGCCGACGGCGCTCAGCACCCACGTCCTGGCCGAGTCGGACGCCCTGCCGCCAGGCCCAGTCCGGTGGAAGCGGGTCGAAGCCGGCGGCGAGTTTGCCTGGCACGAGAACCGGTTGCGGCCGGTTCCCGTCAGCGCGTCGGGCGACCCCCGAAGGGTCGCCGGGTGGTCGGTTCCGCTGGTCATCGACGGCCGCCCGGCGGTGCTGACGGGATCGGAGTGGCACGCAACGGCGCCCTCGCTGTGGCCCTGGCTGCTCGCCGGGGGTATCGTGCTGGCCGCCGCCGCGGCGGGCGCCCGCCAACTCTCCGCCGCGCATCGCAGGATCGCGATCTGCGTGCTGCTTCCGCTGTCCGTGGCGTCGCTGCTCGCCGGATGGGCCGGGGTGTTTCTCGCGGATCGGACCACGACTCTCAACCTGGTGGTCACAGCCATCCTGATCGCGCCCTGCGTGCTGGCGGCCCTGCTCGCCGCGGCCGGAGCCCCCGAGGAGGCCGGAACCGCCGCGCTGGCGTTGGTGGCCGGGCTGGTGGCGGCGTTCGCCCTGCCCGAGCTGGCCATGTTCGGCCATGGCTTCGTGCTGTCGGCGCTTCCCGATCGGATGGCCCGGATCGCCGCCGTCACCCCGGTGGCGGCAGGTGTCGCGACGGCCATCCTGTGCACTCCGGCGGTGATCGAGACCTTCACCGCTCCGGCGGTCGCCGCCCCGCAGGACGTGCGGCGCTGAGCGGCGGTGCCTGCGCCCCGGTGCCGGTATCGTCAGCCACGTGTCGACTCCGATCTCCCGGCGACTGATCGCCGTGCTCGGCGCGGTCATCGCGCTCGCCGCATTGCCTGCCGACGCGCGGGCGGACGGCGATCCGGCCAGCGACATCCTCCTGTTCCAGGACGTCTTCCTGCCCTACGCCACACCGTCGCCCGACGTCTCGTCCGAGCTCGGCGGGGCCGTTGCCGCGGCCAAGAAGGCCGGCCTGCCGCTGAAGGTGGCGGTGGTGCAGTCGCGAAGCGATCTGGGCTCGGTGGGCACCCTGTTCAACCGGCCGCAGGACTACGCGACCTTCCTCGATCAGGAGCTCGCCCAGCAGAACCGCTGGCTGTTGATCGTCATGCCCGACGGGTACGGTATCGCCGCCAGCGGCGGCACCAAGATCGTCGAGCGAAACGGCACCACCGAGATCATCCGCACCCACCCGAAGCTGAAACGCGAGCGGGCGGCGCTCAAGGTGCTGCCGGCGCCGGCGAGCCCGGATCCCGACGACCTGACCCGTGCGGCCACCGCGGCGGTGCGGGCGCTGGGAGACGCCACCGGCCACCCGCTGCCGGCATCGTTCCCCCCGGTGCCGGTCGGCGTCCCCGGGGGGGCCGTCCACAACGGGCCGACCACGGCCCCTGCGCCGGCGGCTGCGGACGGCGGTTCGGGCAAGCGAACGCTGCTGATCACCGTCGCCGTCGTCGCGGTGCTGGTGTCGGCCTCGCTGTTCGTCGTCGACGCCGTCCGCTCACGTCGCCTGGAGGACGAGCAGGACGACGATGACGACGGCGACCACCCCGGCCAGCAGGGCCGCCAGGGCGACTGACACGGCCGGCGCCGGGCGCTGCATTCAGCCCTCCGCCCTGTCGAGCAGCACGACGTCGAACGGGCGGCCTCCGGGCGGCGTGATCTCGTAGCGGAGGCCCCAGCGGCCGACCATCACCAGCGCCGGCGCCGTCCGCGCATAGACCCCCGGCGAGCGCTCGGGCAACCGGTACGCCAGGGTGCCCATCTCCATGTCGAGCATCAGGAACCGTGCCACCACCGAGGCGCCGGTGACGCCGCGGCCGTCGCGGGACAGGCGCACCTCGAACACGTTGGGAGTGGCGGCGCGATTCGGCTCGATGCCGACCGTCACCTCGTAGCCTCCGCGGTGAACGGTGCGGCGCACCGCACCTGGCCCGACGTGGGCGTCGATCGATCCCACCTCGGCGATCGCCTTGGGCGGCGGCGGCAGGCTCGTCAGCACAGCGGCGGCCAGCACGATGCCGGCCACCAGCATCACCTCGCCGCGGACGGTGCGTCGCAGGAGCGCCACCGCCGAACTGCCCAGCCGCTCGTCACGGCGCACGGCCGCCGCCCCCAGCCTGGGGGTCGTCCGCGCCAGGTTCAGACCACCGAGGATGCCCGCGACCAGCAGCAGGCCCAGCTTGACCAGGATCGCCTTGCCGTAGGACGTCTGCCACAGCGACGACACCGTCGGCAGCTGGAGGATCGCCGCGCCGGTGCCGGTGGCGACGAGCAGGATCACGCACCCCAGCGCCACCTTCGAGAATCGGGGCACCACCCGGCTCATCAGCACCCAGCGAGCGGGCCCGCGTCCCACCAGCAGCAGCAGCCCGACCAGCCCCCCGAACCAGACCGAGCCGGCCAGCAGGTGCAGCCAGTCGAGGGCAAGCGACAGCGCGGCGGGAGACGTCTGGGCGGGGTGCCCGCCGATCCCCGGCACGAGCAGCAGCGCGCCGCTGGCCAGGCCGGCACCGATCAGCGCCAGAATCGCGGCCACCGACCGCCGCGCGCGGCCGGGCCGGTCGAGGGCCAGCGCCGCGCCGGCCGCCAGCGCGAACAGCGCGAACACCGCTTCCAGGTCGACCAGCGCCCGGCCGAGCGACGACGAGCGGGCCAGCGGTACCAGCGAGCCGATGTTCCAGGCCGACTCCAGCGCGAACTCTGACGTGACCAGCAGCAGGTACACCGGGATCGCGACCAGGGCGGCCACAGCCGCGGCGGCAAGCCCGGCCTCCACCCGGCGCAGCGCGAAGGCGTCCAGCTCCCCTCCTGGCCGAGCGATCAGGGCGCGGAGCACGAACAGGCCGACCGCCAGCATCACCGTCAGGATCGCCGACCAGCGGGCGACGACCAGCGGCGTCGTCGCGGCCGTTTCGCTGAGCGAGGGGATCGCGAACTGGGGTGCTGGGCCGGCGTTGGGGCCGACGGCGAACGTGAACGCGCCCCGCACCGGGTGCCCGTCGGCGGAGATCGCCCGCCAGTAGACCAGGTACCACCCGGGCTCCAACGTCTGAACCGGCACCGAGACGGCATGGCTGTCGCCATCCGCCTGCTCCGGCCGGGCGGTCGCGCGCTGGCGTCCCCGGGCATCGGTCACCGAGACGATCGCGAACCGCGGGGACACCGGTTCGCTGAAGGTGAGGACGACACGTTTCGGCGAGCGGTCGACGGTGGCACTGGCCGACGGGTCGGTGTGCACCAGCGACGCATGGGCGAGGGCCGAAGGGGCCGCCGCGGCACACACCGCGGCGACCCCGATCAGGGCGGTGATCAGCCGCCGCGCGGTCATGTCAGCGAGCGCCCCCTTCCGGTGAGCAGGGCGACCAGGCCGAGCACCAGTGCGACGCCGGCGACGGCCAGGGCGACGATGCCCAGCGTCGACGACCCGCCCCCGAACGACGACACGCCCTCGGTGCGGGGCGCAGGCTCGTCGCTTCCCTCGGCACCGGTCCACTCGGCCACCGAGCCATCGGAGTACGTCTCCTTGACGTCGATCGCGTGCGTGCCGTCGGATGGCACGCCGACGAACCGGAACACCGCCAGCTGTCCGGCGGCGGTGCTGCCGCCGCTCCAGGTCACCCGCCGGATCGTTGCCTCCTCGCCGCTGCCGTTGGTGTCGACCTGCGCCGACCAGCCGGGCGCCTCCTCCAAAGAGAACACCGCGACCCCGTCGGGCACGTCCATCTCGACCTGGGTGATCGTCGTGCTGCCGCTCTTCTCGTTGGGCACGAGCAGCGTGTACTCCTGGGACGCGCCGGACTTCGCAACCGCCGGACTGACCTGGGCATGTGCCAGCGCCGACGGCGCGACGGCCAGGCCGACCGCGGTCACCGCCAGCCCGATGACGCCGCGGACGCCCCGTGGCAGGGTGCTGTTCCTCACGAATGGGTTCCTTTCCCTCGATCGGCGCACGCCGGATGGCCGTGCGCAGCTCAGTGCAGGGAGAGGAGCGGCGGTGGCCGCTGGCAGAGCGACCGGCAGAGAACAGGTCGCGCGGCGAGCAGCGTGGCGCCGGGCCGCGGCAGCGCTCGGGCGGCTCGGGCAACCCGCCGCCTGCGCAGCAGGCGGAGCACCCGGCGCCGGAGCCCATCCAGCGCGAATCGGACCAGCCCCAGCACCACAGCGGCCAGCGCGGCCAGCGCGACAACGATCACGATCGCGTTTCGATGCTCCGGCGAGGTCAGGCAGGAGACTGGAGACATGTGGAGCCCGGCCCGGTTGTGCAGCCACGACTCCCCGGTCGCGAAGACCGCCACGCCGGCCGCAGACAGCCAGGCTGCCTCGGCGAGCATCGCCCGCGGCGCGATCCGGGGGGTGGCGGTCGCCCATGCGCCCTGCTCGACGGCCCGCCGCTCGCGAACGCCCATCCGCACCAGCCAGATGCCCAGCGCCGACGCCACGCCCACCGTGAGCAGGGCGGCCACCGCGACCCAGACGGCCGCCGGGCCGCCCGCCTCGCCGGCGAAGCGCTCGCTGAGCGGGCGGCTGGGCGCCAGCCCGTAGGCGACCTGGCGCGCCAGCCCCACGACCGACGCGAGCACGAGCAGTCGCAGTGCGAACCGGCCCGTCATCATCACACGACCTTCAGCGTGTACGGCACGGTGACCACGGTACCGTCGATCTTGCACTGGAGGAAGAGCCGCCAGGTGCCCTTCTGGGGTAGCAGCACGCCCACGCTGAGCAGGCCCGGTCTCTGTGACACGCCGCTGATCGGGCTACCCGAGGCGCACGCGGCTGTCGCCTGCCCGCAGATATGGGTGTGGAAGTAGGTCAGGCTGCCGCGACGAAAGAAGATCGCGTGGCCGAGCGCGCCGAACCACGGCTCGAACGTCACCGGGCGGCCGCCCTTCGTCACCCGCATGTTCAGGAGCGCGGCCTGGAGGGCGTGCACCCGGGGCGGCTGCAGCAGCTGGAAGGTGACGCCGTCGACGGTCTGCCGCAGCCCGGTCGGCGGCGTCGGGGCGGGTGGCGGCGGGCCGGCCACCGCGATCGAGCGCTTGAGCTGGAAGTTGGTCGGCATGCCGCCGACCGGCTGCGGGTAGGCGTCGACCACGAGCTCGTAGCGGCCCCCGCCCGGGAAGCGCACGTCCTCACTGACCCTGCCGTCGCTGCCGATCGGCGGGTGCAGGTGGATGATGCGTGAGAGATCGTCGCGCACGATGATCACGTGCACCCCGGTGTGCGGGCCGGAGCCTGTGCGGTATGCGGTCAGCGGCTTGCCGTCGGGCTTCTGGATCGTGAACGAGAGGTGCACCGGAGCTGCGGCCGACGCGGTACCCGAGGGGCTGAACCCGGCCAGCTGGTACGTCCGGGCCGGGGCGATGGTGGGGGCCGTGACACCCGTGCCGCCGCCGCAGGCGGCGAGGAGCATTGCCGCTGCGGCGGCCAGCAGGGCGATCCTGGGGTTCACGAGTGTCCTTCGCGAGCGGGTGCCGGAGATGCAGCGGAATGTAGCGGCCGGCGGCGGTGAGACCCGCAGCCCGGGCGTGCCTAGCGTGACGGGGTGTCCGAGCTGTCGTCGGCCGGCTCGGCGGGCGCATCGAGCTCCTTCAGGTCCGACAGAGAGCGCTTCTCGTGCCTCTGCTTGCGGGACTCGCGGACCATGTCGCGGGTGGTCGACCAGCCGAAGGTGGTCGCCATCAGCACCAGGCCGAAGGTGATGTTCCAGGCCATCATGATCAGCTGCTGGGCCAGGGAGTAGGCGGTCACGGTGGACGCGGGAGCGACGTTGGCCAGGGCGACCGAGGCCATAGCCTGCTGGGTGCCGACGCCCCCCGGGGTGACCGCGAAGGTCGAGGAGATCGAGTTGGCCGCGACGATCAGGAAGATGTTGCGCAGGGTGACCGGGATTCCGAACGCGTACATGAAGGTGCCGTTGACGCCCAGCCGGGCGGCATAGCTCATGACCTGCAGGAGGAGCACCCGCCGGACGTATCGGCCCGGATGCCGCAGGATCACCGCGCCGGCCTTTGCCTCCTCCCACAGCTTGTGAAAACGCCTCCATAGCAGCCGGATCACGAAGGCCAGCAGCAGCCCGGCGAGGGCGACGATCACGAGCTTCACGCCCTTGTCGGCCGTCACCTCGTGCTGCGCCCTGTCACCCGAGCTCGGCCGCGACGCGAACAGGTAGAGATAGTTGAGCGTCCCGACGACGCCGAAGAACAGATTCTGCACCAACCCGCCGGCGAGGATGCCGGCGAAGGTCGATCCGGCGATGATGGTGCGGAACATCCCGAAGTAGGCGATCGTGCCCGCCTGCGCCGGCAGGAACGAGTTGAGGCCGATACCGCCGGCATAGGCGGCCAGCATCGGCCGCGTCGGAACGTTCTCCTGCCCGTAGGACTCGCCCAGGATATTCCTCCAGGCCAGCCCGTTCAGCAGCGTCTGGACCGTCTGAAGGGCGCAGCCGATGATCAGGTACTGGACGTCGACCGACCTGATCTGATCCCAGACATCGCCGAGCCAGCCGAGCAGGTCGCTGAAGATGTTGAGCTCGATCACGGGCCCCGCCTCGTCACGGCGACTCGGCCGCGTCGTCGAAGAAGCCACTCTCCACGAGCTCCTGGTAGGCGCACCAGGCGATGGCGACCGTCGGCACGGCGAGCACGCCGCCCAGCACCCCGGCGATGGCGATGCCGGCGATCGCAGACAGCAGCACCACCAGCGGGTGCAGATTCACGTTGTGGCCGACCACGAACGGCGACAAGAGTCCCTCTCCCTGGTTCACGGCCAGCGTCAGCAGCAGCACCAGCGCGCCGTCGGCGAACCCGCCCGAGGCGATCCCGATCAACACCGCGATACCACCGGACACCACCGCTCCCACCTGCGGGATGAACGCCAGGAAGAAGGTCAGCACGGCGATCGGCAGCACCAGCGGCAGGCCGATCAGCCATACGCCGAGGCCGATGGCGACGGCGTCGAAGGTGGCGACCACCGCCTGCCCGCGCACATATCCGCGCACGATGTCCCACGACCGGTCACCGATCCGTTCCAGCAACGGCACGTTCACCGACGGCACCTGTCGCACGATCCAGACCCACAGGCGGCGGCCGTCTCTCAGGTAGAAGAAGGTCACGATCAGCGTCAGTATCAGCTGGGATGCGACCGACGCGACGACCGGCACCACGGTCACAAGGCCGGATATCAGAGGCCCGGCGAGCTGGTGAACGGTGTCGGTCGCGGTGTCCTTGGCGTCCGCTGCCTGGCCGGCGCTGGCGCCGATGCTCCCGTCCTGCAGCCAGTGTTGGATGTGGGTGGCCCCGGCATCGATCTGCGCACGCAGCTCCTGGGCGTTGGCCCACACCTGGGACGCCATCAGCCACGCCCCGACCGCGAGCCCGGCCAGCATGGCCAGCAGCGCCGCGAGCGCGGACATGCCCGCGCTCAGGCCGCGCGCCCGAAGCGCCTGCGCCGGCCAGCTGAGCACGGAGGAAAGCAGCAGCGCGAACACCAGGGGAAGCAGCACCACCTGGAGGGCGACCAGCATCGCGACCAGCACGCCGACCAGCACGAGCACGACCAGCAGCCGCCACGAGAAGCCGGCTGCCCGGTCGAGCCAGGGCGGAGGACGCCAGCCGCCGCGGGCCTCGCCCACAGCAGGGTCTTTTCCGAGCACCCGTTACCCGGTCAGCACGCGCGCTTTCAGCTTCGCGAACTCGTCCGCCGAGATCGCGCCGGCGTCCAGCAGCTCCTTGCCGCGTGCGATCTCCGACGCCGCACCGCCGCCGGCAACGCTGCGGATGTAGTCGTCCGTCTGCGACTGCGCCGCGACGACGTCTCCCATCCGCCGCCTGGCCATGCCCTCGCCGTTCGCGATCATGTAGGCGATCAACGCGATCACCGGCGCCACCAGCAGGAACAGCAACCACAACGCTTTGTTTACTCCGGAGGCGTCCCGACGGAACACGTCGACGATCACCTGGAACAGGATCAGGAAGTAGCTGACCATGAAGAAGATCACCAACAGCGACCACAGCAGGTCGCCCAATGACACGTCACCGAGAACCATGATTGCTCCCTTCAGCTCGGCTTCCGAGCGAACACCTCCGCGGCCACCCTATAGCATCGAATGACACGAGGGGAATAACGTCAGCAAGCGGCGGTGCCGGCCGCTTTCACCCCGGGTTGCCGGCTTCCCGCCGGCGCCACGAATCCTTCACCGCCCCCCGGCACCGCAACCGTGGTGGCCGCCCAGACTGTCTGCAAGACTGGCGCCGTGGAGACCGCGACCCAGACGCTTCACCGGCTCACGTCCTACGAGCCCGGCCGCGAATGGACGGATCCCATCGACGACCCCCGCGTTCTCCAGGATCTCGAGGTCAACGACATCGACCGGCTGCCCTGGTTCTACAAGCGGTACGCGACGTCGCTGCCCCGGGTGGTGCTGCCACGCGACCTGCCGGCGACTGCGGCACCCGCCGTCGCCGTGCTGGCGGGTACGGCGGACGTCCACCGCACCGACCTCGACCTGGCGGGCCTCTCGCGGCTGCTTCACCTGGCGGCGGGCGTGGTGCGCACGACGGCCCGGCCCTATGGCACCTACCTGTTCCGAGCCGCCGGGTCGGCGGGCGGCCGCTTCCCGCTCGAGCTGTACGTGGCCGTACCGGACGGATCGCCGCTTCCGGCCGGCGTCCACTTCTACGACCCGCTCGACCACGCCCTCCTCCAGGTCGGGCCGCCGCCGCACGGACAGGCGCCTGCCGTCGTCGTCACCGGCGTCCCCTGGCGCACCGGCTGGCGCTACCGCGAGCGCGGCTACCGGCACGTTTACTGGGATGCCGGCACCATGCTGTCGCAGCTGATGGCCGCGGCCGATTCCGCAGGGCTGGCGGCGCTGCTGTTCACGCGCTTCCCCGACGCCCGTGTCGGCGCGCTGGTCGGCGCAGACGGCGTGCACGAGTGGCCGGTGGCCGTCGTCTCGTTGGGCGACGGCACGCCCGCACTGCAGGCCGGCGGCCACCCCGCCGCCGGCGCGGTGGACGCTGCACCGGTCGAGTTCCCGCTGGTGACGGCGGCGCAGCACGCCGGTGACAGCGACGCGCTGGGGGCGCCGTGGCAGCCCGGCGCCCCGGTCGCCGCGGCCGTCGAGCGAACCGACCCGGTGGAGGCGGTGGTGCTCGCCCGCAGCTCGCAACGGCGCATGGACATCAATCGCGGCCTGCCGGAGGAGATACTGCGCACCTCGATCAGCGTGGCGATGCGCGGCATCGACGTTCCCCACCGCGTCGTGGTTCACCACGTCGACGGGCTCGAGCCGGGCGTCTACCGCTGGCCCGACCTCTCCGCGCCGTCCCGCGCGGGCGCGCTGCGGGACGAGCTGTACCGGGTCTGCCTCGAGCAGGGGCTGGCCTCCGAGGCCGCGTTCGTCGTCATCGGCGCGGCCGATGTGGCCACGCTCGACGATCGCGCGTACCGCGACGCCCAGCTGGCCGCCGGCCTGGTCGAGGGCCGGCTGCACCTCCTGGCCTACGGCCTGGGTGCGAGCGCGACCGGCATGACGTTCCTCGACAGCGAGATACCCCAGCTGCTCGGCGAGCACCTGGACGCCCTGCTCTTCACCTGCGTCGGAGTTCCGGAGTACACGCCGGCGGCAGGCGGCTCACCGGGTGCGCCGACCGATATCCGGATGGTCACCCCCCGGATGAGCTGAGATCCGGGAGCACCCCGTCGGGGTAGGGGCCGGGTGATGTCTCGGGCTGCCCGGCGTAGGCCACCCTTCCGGCGGTTGCCTCCTCCGTCGTCCCGGCCTGGTGGCGCAGCGCGAGCTCGGACACCGGATAGCGGATGCCGTCCCCGGCGTTGCGCGCACCGACTCCCACGAACACGCAGGGCCCGTCGCCTGCGCCGACGAAGATGTGCTCCGTCCACGGCGGGCAGTGGACGAAGTCCCAGGCACGCAGGCGGCGCTCCTGCCCCTCGACCAGGAGCAGGCACTCGCCGCTCACGATCAGAAAGTCCTCCTGGCCCTGCTCGCCGTGGTAGTAGCCGTTGGGCTGTCCCGGCCACATGACCTGGATGTTGATCCCGCACTGCGAGAACTCCGGCTCGCCCTCGAAGGTCACACCCGCGCCGAACTTCTCGTTGTGGATCCACGCGGCATCGCGGGCGTTGATCACGAACCACCCCTCGCCGGCCGGCTTCTTGCCACCTGGGCGGTCCTCCATTGGGGCCTCGGGCACCATCGCGGATCCTCGATTGAGCGGAAAGAGCCCGGGTCAGGAGCCAGGCGGCCGGTACTCGACCGAGAGCTTTGCCGCCGCGTCGATCTCGTCCGGCGTGAGCAGCACCACCACCTCCGAGGCCGCCGCCCCGGTTGCGCTGACTGCCATCGACGCAGCCGCCGCGCTCCGATTGTCGGGGAGATCCAGCACCACGTAGGCATCGGTCGCCCCGAACGCAAAGTAGAAGCTCTCGAGGCTCCCCCCGAGGCCCTCCGCCATCTTCGCCACAGCCTCCCGCCGGCTCGTTCCGCCGGCGCTCTGAATGCCCTTCGCGCCCTCCGTCGTGTACGACGCCTTGACCAGGAACTTCGCCACCGTTTCCCTCCTCGCTGAGACGAGTCCCGAACGTCTCACACGGCGGGCGCGAAATCAATCACGCCGACTGAGCCGCGCGAGCAGTCGGTCGCTGAGCACCACGATATGGGGGAGCCGGCTCAGCTCGCCGCCGTCTACGGGGACACCGTGCACGCGGAGGGTCTCGGCGAGCGTGTTCCAGTGATCGGTCTCCATGTCGCTCTGCGTGCGTCCGCCGAACGGCTCGTCGGGGCCCACGACGGTGCGGGCCGTGTGCGCGATCTCCTGCTCCGTGGCGACAGCCCAGATGTCGGGGATCTCCTTCGCGCCGGCCCCGCCCATCGACTCGACCCAACCACGGTCGCCGAGCAGCAGCAGCCGGCGGCCGTCGTCGAGTATGGCGTCAAGTCGTGCCGAGACCGACATGCGCTGAGGGTCGGCGTCCTCGCGGACGTCGGCGAGCGTCTCGAGGCGAACCACACGGGACATCGGCCGATCTTCGCACGGACGAGGCGACGGCGACGAACGCCCAGCATCCGCCCGACAAGGTGCGTTGCTTCTGAGTGAGCGGTGAGGGCGTCGCCCGACCTCAGTGACTGGAGCCCACACCGCCGCGGCATACGTCCGCCGGTCGCTTGCGGATTGCATGCTGCCCCACAATCCCGCCGCCGCCGCGGCGCCGTACTCGGGATATGAGCACGACTACGACCGATACGGAGGGAAGAGTCATGAAGATGCGAATGGGCTTGCTGGCAGCGCTGGTGGCGGCGGTGACGCTGGCCGCGGGCTGCGGCTCGTCATCAAGCACCGGCACCAACGGCGGTGGCGGCGGCTCGGCCAACACGACCGTGCGAAGCACGCACAGTTCCCAGCTGGGTGCCAGCGTGTTGGTTAACGACAAGGGCATGACCCTGTACACGCTGTCCGCCGAGCGTGGCGGCCACTTCATCTGCACCAAGAGCTCGACGATCCCTGGCGGCAGCGCCTCGTGCCTGTCGCTGTGGATCCCGCTGACCGTGGCCAAGGGCAGCATGCCAACCGGCGCGGCCCAGCTGGGCACCATCACCCGGCCGGACAACGGCACCACCCAGGTCACCTGGCACGGCAGCCCGCTCTACACATTCTCGGGCGACAAGGCGGCCGGTGACGCTTCCGGCAACGGCTTCAAGGACGTCGGCACCTGGAAGGCCGCGACGCTGGGGTCGTCCTCGGCGAGCTCGTCGAGCGGCAGCAGCGGCGGCGGATACGGCTACTGACCGCGCACGGTGCTGACCGCTGATCCGGGCCCGGTGGTGCGGGCGGCCCCCGCTCGAGCAGCTGCTCGAGCGGTCGGCCCGTCCCGCACCGGCCGGGCTGGTTTCTTGTGCAGGAAAGCCCTCCAACGGCTCGACCGTTGCCCCCGAAGGCGAACGATGTGACGGTTGCGGGAGTGCCTGCGACAGGCGGCCGTCCCCTTCCTGCTGCGCGTCCGCTTAGCTTCGCCGCTTGCTCGGCTTAGGCCACGGCCACCTTCCGCACTCGGCTCGACGCTTGCGATCGACGGCCCCGCACTCCTTGCAGATCGAGTACAGGCCATCCTTGCTGGCTTTGTTCATGGCGAAAGGCGTCGTGCTTCTTGACCGTGCCGCACCGCGGGCACCACTTGTTGCCCTTGCGGACGGTCTCGGGGCGGGTCGGGTCGGGGGGTGGATTCGGGCATCTCGCCTCCTGGGTCGGTGGCCGTCGGCGACGGCCTGCTCTGGCCATCCCATCCGCTTTTGGCGCTTGTTGTCCTGCCGTTTATCCTGGCCCTGCAATCCTCGATCATGCACGAAGTGCTGCACGGCCACCCGACCCGCAACGCCAGGCTCAATGAAGCCCTCGTCTTCCTGCCCATCGGCGTGGTCTGGCCGTTCCGCCGCTTCAAGACCATCCACCTTCGCCATCATGCAGACGAGCGCCTGACCGATCCGCTCGACGATCCGGAGAGCTATTACCAGGCGCTCTGGATGCATGAGGACCTGCCGCCGACAATGAAGTTTCTGCTCAAGATCAACAACACCATGGTCGGCCGCTTCATCCTCGGTCCATGGTTGTCCTCGGTCGGTTTCTTCATCGACGATGCCAAGCAGATCCTTGCCGGCGACAAGGCGATCCGCAAGGCCTGGCTGCTGCATGCCATCGGCCTCGCGGTTGTGGCGCCGATCGTCACGTTCGGTTTCGGCATTCCACTGTGGCTCTATATCCTGGTGCCGGTGTGGCTTGGCCAGTCGCTGATCTCGATCCGTACCTATGCCGAGCACCAGTGGTCGGAGCATCCGGAAGGACGCACGGTGATCGTCGAGCGCTCGCCGCTCTCCTTCCTGTTCCTGAACAACAATCTGCATTTCGTTCATCACAAGAGCCCGACCATTGCCTGGTACCGGCTGCCGAAGCTCTTTCGCGAGCGCCGCGAGGAGTGGCTGCGGATGAACAACGGTTATGCCTATCCGAACTATTTTGCGATGCTGAAAGCCCATGCCTTCAGGGCGAAGGAGCCGATCGTCCATCCGGTGCTGCGGCGTACGCCGGAACCCGGCCGCGCTTTCAAGCCGCGCGTCAGGGCACGCAATGTCAGCGGACTTGGCACGGCGCCTGTTCCGGCCGAGCCGCCGAAGGAGTAATTTCGACTTTCCGCGACGCTTTTTCCGCGGCGGAACGCAGGCGCCAAAGGTCGCTTGCCTTTGAAAGCTATTCGACATGAGCAAGTTCGTTGCGGCCCTGCCGATGTATGACTGGCCCGAAGCGCGTGGCGAAGTCGACACGCAATGGGCGCGGCTCCGCGACGCTTTCCGGCAAAGGGGCATCGATGCGCCGGAGGCGGTCGTGCGCAGCAATCGCGAACTGCCGGGGGTGCCCGGCGGCATACTCGACGGCGCCGGCGAGCTGATCGCGCCCGACCCGGCGACGCTGCTTCCGGACGAGCTCGATTTTCACCAGCTCTGGCTGAGCCCGGCGCTGCTCTTCGGACAAACCTGCTGGGGGCCGATGGAACTCGGCCTTGCCCGGCATGTGCAGGTGATTGCCCAGCCGAACTACGATGCGTTCGAGGGCGGGCAAGGCGAGCTCTATTCCAGCGCGCTGGTGATGTCGGCGGATGGCGGGCCGCCGGTTGCCTCGCCGACGGATGGCAAGGCCCTGATCCCGATCGATCTTCTCCGCGGCAAGCGCTTCACCTTCAACAATCCGGATTCGATGTCCGGGTTGATCGGCCTGACGCGCGACCTGGAGGCCATGGGCGAAAGCCTGGACATCTTCGCCTCGCGCAGCGAAAGCGGCGGCCACCGGTCATCGATCGTGGCGGTCGCGGAAGGCAGGGCCGACGTCGCGGCCATCGACTGCGAAAGCTGGGCGCTGGCGCAGCGTTTCGAGCCGGCGGCGAGAGGCGTGAAGGTGGTCGGCTGGACGGCACGGCGCAAGGGCTTGCCCTATATCAGCGCCAGAACGACACCGGAGAAAATCATTGGAGCGATGCGCGACGCCGTCGCGGCTGTCGAAAGCGGATCACAGCAGCCGCCCGTCCAGCGGGTAGGCTGAAAGCTTCTCGTTGCCGGTCTCGGTGATCAGGATCTGCTCCTCGATCTTGACGCCTTCGCGTCCGCCAAGCCTGCCGATATAGCTTTCGACGCAAAGCACCATGCCGGGTTCGAGCACGCCGTCCGGCGTGTCGGCGGTCCAGTCGCCTGGATGCGGCAGCGTCGGATATTCATCCGCCAGGCCGACCCCGTGATAGAGGACGCCGTAGCGCGTCGGGTAGCAGTCATCCGGCGGCACCGCCGAGCGCTCTATGAGATCGCGGAAGGAGATGCCCGGCCGCATCAGATCGGTGTTGTGGGCGATCTGGCCGGCGGCGATGCGGAAGAGATCGCGCTGCTCGTTCGATGGCTGCCTGTCGCCGCAGAGCCATGTGCGCGAAAGATCGGCGCAGAAGCCGTATGGGCCGATCAGGTCGGTGTCGAAAGCGACGAGATCGCCGTTCTCGACGACGCGCGAGGAGCATTCCTGGAACCAGGGGTTGGTGCGCGGTCCCGAGGACAAAAGACGCGTCTCGATCCATTCGCCGCCGCGCGCGATGTTGCCGCGATGCAGTTCCGCCCAAAGCTCATT
>Ga0207674_10004423_pt1 | contig 16915 bp, 14 predicted proteins | sample KBSCornC72_FD_184303 | JGI IMG/M metagenome (GOLD analysis project Ga0207674, IMG submission 184303) | Corn rhizosphere microbial communities from Kellogg Biological Station, Michigan, USA - KBS Corn C7-2 (SPAdes) (version 2) | ecosystem: Host-associated > Plants > Roots > Rhizosphere > Soil ... | reverse complement strand
CGTCGGGCCGCCCAGAGAATCATCGCCCGGCTGGGGTTCGTCCATACCGGCATGGCGGCCAACGGGGAACTCATCATGCAATGCGATCTCACGGCGTGACGCCATCGCCGTGGACGGATGACATGCGCCGTCGAGCGCGGCTGCCCGGTTCGAGCATGGGTGTCCTGGCCGACAGACGTTTGGATTTGCAAGTGGCAAGCCGACAACCTGTCGACGGGAGTCGATGCCCGACTGTCCATCACGAACAGCGAGCTGACGCTGTCCCGAGAGATGTTTGAGGCCTGCGCTCAGTATGTCACCGTGCATCCCGCGACAGCGCAAGCGGCAACGGGCGTCGGCGTTCATTCCATCCATGGCATCGATGGGTTGCGCATGGTCGAGCGGGAACAACGTGCATGATGAACCATCCGCGTCACTAGTTGCCGTTTTTTGGCAACCACAAAATTCCCCTTGTCGCAACCGGTGGCCTGGGAATAGAGTGTGAATCAGTTCACGCTTTCGCGCATACGTGGCACGGTCATTGCTGCGTCGCCAGGGAACGGAATCCATCGGGGGAATAATTTTGCGTCCTGTTCATTTCATCTCGGGCCTGCCCAGGTCCGGTTCGACCCTGCTCGCCGGTTTGCTTCGCCAGAATCCTCGCTTCCACGCCGGCATGAGCGGCCCGGTCGGCGGTCTGTTCAACACGTTGCAGGGCGACATGAGTGGCCGCAACGAATACGCCGTATTCATCAGTGATGCGCAGCGCCGCCGCATTCTGCAAGGTCTGTTCGACGACTACTACGGCACCGAGTTCAGCGCCGAGGTCGTGTTCGACACCAACCGCATCTGGTGCAGCAAGCTGCGTATCCTGAAAGAGCTGTTTCCCGTTGCGAAGGTGATCGCCTGCGTGCGGCATGTGCCGTGGATCATCGACAGCATCGAGCAGCTGATCCGCCGCAACACGTTCCAGCCGTCGGCGATCTTCAACTACCAGCCCGGCGGCACCGTGTATTCGCGCAGCGAAGGCCTCGCCAATGGCGAAGGCATGGTCGGCTATGCCTACAACGCCCTGAAAGAGGCGTACTACGGTGAGGACACCGCAAACCTGATGCTGCTGCAGTACGAGACGCTGGTCAGCGATCCGGCCGCAGCCATGAAGGCGATCTACGAGTTCATCGGCGAACCCGCCTTTACCCACGATTTCGACAACGTCAGCTACGACGCCGACGAGTTCGATACGCGTGCCGGCACGCCTGGACTGCATACCGTGCGCCGGAAAATCGCTGCGCGCGAACGCATCAGCGTACTGCCGCCGGACGTCTTTCGGCGTTTCGAGAACGACGCCTTCTGGCGCGATCCGCGGCTCAACCTGCGCGGAGTGCGGGTGGTCTGAGCGGCCACTCGACGGTCCCCACGTTACCCGTTTTCTTCTCAAAGCCGGTACTGCGCGCGGCATGACCGTGCGCCGAATACACCCCCAGTCTCATCAAATCACGCCAATGCGGGCTTGTCTCGCACGGCCTTTCAGGAGGCGTCATCTCAATGAACCGTATCTATCGTCTGGTCTGGAATCGCGCCCTGGGCGCGCTGCAAGTCGCCTCCGAATTCGCCGGCTCGCCGCAGGGCGGCAATGTCGCCAGCGCCGCGGATCGCGTCCCCGGCGTGGCCTTGCGCCCGCTGCCGCGCGCGCTGTTCGGTCTGCTCGCGCCGATCGCGCTGGGCAGCATGGCGCTGCTGGCCACGACCCCTGCGTTCGCGCAACCGGCGGGTGCTGTCTATACGGTCACGCAGTCCACCGATGACGGCACCGGCGCTACCGTCGGCAGCCTGAGCTGGGCGATCCAGCAGGCCAACGCTGCTCCCGGCAGCACCATCAGCATCACGCTCGCCTCCGGAAACACCATCGACGTCAGCGGTCCGCTGCCCATCATCAATACGGAGACCACCATTGATGATGCTGCCGACGTAACCATCAACGGCACCTTGCTCAGCAGCGCACCCGTGACCTTGACCGGCGCCGGCACGTTGACCCTTGCCGGCGACGGTACCAGCCTGACCGGCGGCATGACCCTCGACGGCGCGTCTGCGGCGCTCGGCGGCGCCGGTGCCAGCGTGGATGCCACGGGCGCCACGGGCAGTCCCGGCACGAACGGCAGTAGCGGCGCCCTGGGTGGCTATCACAGCATCGGGGGCAACGGCATGGCCGGCGCCAATGGCGGTGCGGGAACCGCAGCGGTCACGGGGTCGGGCTTTACGCTGACGAACAACAGCGGCGTCACGGGTGGCGCCGGCGGTGCCGGTGGTGCCGGCGGCAATGGTGGTGCTGGTGGTGGTGGCGGTTGGTATTGGGGCGGCAACGGTGGCTACGGCGCTGCCGGTGGTACAGGCGCTGCCGGCGCTATGGGTGTCAGCGGCACCGGCTTTACGCTGACCAACAATGGCAGCCTCGCCGGTGGCGCCGGTGGCGTCGGTGGCGCCGGTGGCCGCGGTGGCGATGGCGGTTACAGCGTTAAACAATTCGGCGGCACCGGCGGCAGCGGTGCCAGCGGTGGGGATGGCGGGGCCGGTGCGGCAGGTGTCGGTGGTGACGGCTTCACGTTGGCCAACAACGGCGATCTTGTCGGCGGTGCGGGCGGCAGCGGTGGCGCTGGCGGCGCTGGCGGCGCTGGCGGCGGGATCGACGCCATTTGGTTTAACGGCAACTACTCAAATGGCAGCACCGGCGGCAGCGGTGCCACTGGTGGCAATGGTGGTAATGGCGGCGCAGGCGTCAGTGGCACCGGCTTCACATTGACCAACAACGGCAATCTTGTCGGCGGTGCCGGCGGTGGCGGCGGCGCCGGGGGTGCCGGCGGTAATGGCGGCAATGGCTATTACTACGGCGGCGTTGGCGGCATCGGCGGTAGTGGTGGCAGCGGCGGCAATGGTGGCGCCGGCGTCAGCGGTGTCGGTTTCGCGCTGACCAACACCGGCAGCATCACCGGTGGCACCGGTGGGAATGGCGGTGCAGCGGGGAACGGTGGCCAGGGCGGCCCCGCACAGTATTGGTGGTACTACAGCAGCGGTGCAAATGGCAGCAATGGCGCCAACGGCAACGCCGGCGCCGGTGGCGCGGGCGTCAGCGGTTCGTCCTTCACCGTGACCAACACCGGCAGCATCGCCGGCGGCAATGGCGGTGTCGCCGGTAACGGTGGGAACCCCGGCAACGGCGGCGTGGGCATTGTCGCCACGGGCGGCGCCACGGTGATCAATGCCGGCACGATCGCGGGCGGCTTCGCCAACGGCGGCAGCGGATCGCAGGCCGACGCGATCGATTTCAGCGGTGGCGGCAACACGCTGGAGATCGACGCCGGCTCGACCATCGTCGGCAGGGTGGTCAGCAGCAGCGGCACCACCAACGGTGGCGACACGTTCGATCTCGGCGGCAGCACCAACGCCAGCTTCGACGTCTCCCAGCTCGGCGGGCAATACCAGGGCTTCAATCAATTCGGGAAGACCGGTACCAGCACCTGGACGCTGACGGGCTTCACGACAGCGGTCACGCCCTGGAGCATCAACTCCGGCACGCTGGCGATTTCCGATGACGCCGCCCTGGGTGACAGTTCCGGATCGCTGACGCTCAATGGAGGCACGCTCGAGAACACGGCCAGCTTCGGCTCCGCACGCGCCATCGCCCTGGGCGGCGCTGGGGGCACATTCAATACGGACGCTGGCACCACGCTGAGCCTGGATGGCACGTTCAGTGACAACGGCGGCCTGACCAAAACGGGCGACGGCACGCTGATTCTTGGCGGCCAGGGCACGAGCAGCGCGCCATGGGCGGTCGACGCTGGCGAGCTGGATCTGAATGGCGGCGGCAGCAACTTCACCGGCGGCATCTCGCTGGCCAGCGGGACCACGCTGCTGGTGGGTGGTGCGGGTGCAAATGTCAGCGTGACAGGTACTGGCGGCACGGCCGGCCAGAACGGCGGCATGCCCGGCGGTCCGTATTTCAAGTACTTCGTGGGCGGTGCAGGCGGTAATGGCAGTGTCGGCGGCGCCGGCATCAGCGGCAGCGGTTTTGCGCTGACCAACAACGGCGTTGTCGCCGGTGGGCGCGGTGGTGTCGGCGGTCAGGGCAAATATGGCAGTGGGGCCAGCGGCATCGGCGGCGCAGGCGTGGCGGGTGGTGCAGGCGTGGTCGGTTCGGGGTTCAGCTTGGCCAACACGGCCGGCATCTTTGGCGGCGCCGGCGGCTACGGCGGTAGCGGTGGCAACGGCATTGCGAACGCGAGCCAGGGAGCGGCTGGCGACGGGTACAGCGGTGGTGCGGGTGGCGCGGGCAATGACGGCGTCACGGGCACGGGCTTCACTTTGAGCAATACGGGTGTCGTCGCCGGCGGTTACGGCGGGAACGGCGGTCAAGGTGGTGATGGCGCCTATGGTGCGACGAACGCGAGTCAGATCGGCGGCACCGGCGGTGTCGGCGGCAATGGCGGCAACGGCGGCGTCGGCGTAAGCGGTAGCCAGTTCAGCCTCGATAACGGCGGTCTCGTACGTGGTGGAGCGGGCGGTTCGGCAGGCGCCGGTGGTGTGGGGGGCGGCGGCAGCTATTCCATGGGCAGCGCGGCGGGCGGCAATGGCGGTGCGGGTGGCGTGGCCGGAGTGGGCGGCGCCGGCGGCGCCGGCGTGGCGGGCAGCTACTTCGACGTGACGAACGAAACGGCCGGCAGCATCCTCGGTGGCCAGGGTGGCGGCGGTGGCTACAGCCGCCGTGGCGGCGACGGTGGTTACTCAGCAGGCGGTACAGTAGGCAGCCTTGGCGCAAGTGGTGCCGTGAGTGTGGCGGGTGTTGGCGGCGCAGGCATCAGCGGCGATCATTTCGGGATCATCAACAGTGGCGCGATCGGCGGCGGCTACGGCGGTTACGGTAGCCAGCCCGGCGACAATGCCACGACTGCCACGGCGATGTCCGGCGGCATGGGTGGCGCGGGCGGCGCGGGCATCAGCGGCAGCCATGCCAATGTTACCAACAATGCCACCGGCACCATCACCGGCGGTCAGGGTGGCGTCGGAGGCTACGGCAGCTACAGCAACGCCAGCGGCGCCACGTCCGGTGCCGGCGGTACCGGCGGTGTCGGCGGCGCCGGCATCAGCGCCGCCCAATTGCTGATCAGCAATGCAGGCGCCATCACCGGTGGCACGGGCGGTGATGGCCACTACGGCGCCAGCGATTCGAATGATTACCACGCGATGTCGGCCGGCGGTGCGGCTGGCGCGGGCGGGGTCGGTGGTGCCGGCATCATGGGCTCAGGCTTCAGCCTGACCAACACCGGCACGACTACTGGCGGCGTCGGTGGCGTTGGCGCCACGGGCAATACCGGCCCCGCGGCCGGCGGGACCGGTGCCAACGCCAATGGCGGCAACGGCGGTACCGGCGGTGTCGGCGGCGCCGGCGTCAGCGGCGCGTCGTTCACCGTGATCAATAGCGGCAACATCGTGGGCGGCGCGGGTGGCTTGGGCGGCGCCGGCGGCCCAGGCGGCAGCGATGGCACGGCGCCCGACGGCACGGCCGGCGTGGACGGTGCGGGTGGCGCCGGCGGCGTGGGCGTGGTGTCGACGGGCAACGCGATCGTCATCAACAGCGGCCTCATTGCCGGTGGTCTGGGCACGGACGGCACGCAAGCCGATGCGGTCAACTTCAGCGGTGGCAACAATGTGCTGGAGATCGATGCGGGCTATACCCTCGCCGGCAACGTGGTCAGCACCAGCGGTGCTACGCAAGGAGGCGACACGCTGGCATTGGGCGGTTCCACCAACGCCAGCTTCGATGTGGGCCGGGTCGGAGCGGTCGGGAGCGCGGCTTCGATCCAGGGCTTTGCGAACTTCGCCAAGACGGGCAGCAGCACATGGACGCTGACCGGGACCGGTAACGCCAGCCAGGCATGGACCATCGCCGACGGCACCTTGGCCGGCAACGCCACCAGCCTGGTAGGCGACGTGGCCTTTGCGCCGGGTGCGGACAGCGTGGTGGTGGAGTTCCATCAGGCGCAGAGCGGCACCTATGCAGGCACGCTGTCGGGTGACGGCACGCTGCTGAAGACGGGCAGCGCGGCGCTGACGCTGACCGGTACGAATACCTACACCGGAGGTACCGCACTCGATGCCGGCACCTTGGTGCTGGGCAATGCATCGGCGATCGGCAGCGGCTCGCTGGTGATGGCGGAAGGCACCACGCTGGACTTCACCAGCAGCTTTACGCTGGCCAACGCGATCACCTTGACCGGCGATCCCACCATCAACGTGGGTTCGGGCCTGAACACCACGCTCAGTGGCGGCATTGTCGATGGCACGCAAGCCGGCGATCTGGTCAAGACGGGTGCGGGTACCCTGGTGCTGACCGGCACTAACACCTACACCGGCGGGACCGTCGTATCGGCCGGCACGCTCGATGTCGAGGGCAGCCTGGTCGGCAGTGTCAGTGTCGGTACCGGCGCCACGCTGGCCGGCACCGGCAGCGTGGGCAGCATGACGATTGTCAGCGGCGGAACGGTGTCGCCCGGCGGTAATGGCGTCGGTACGCTGAAAGTGAACGGCAACCTGAGCATCGCCTCGGGTTCCAGCTACCAGATCGATGCCCTCGACACCGGCGGCAGCGACCTGATCCACGCGACCGGCACGGCCGCCCTTGGCGGTTCGGTGATCTCGACCGAGGCGGGCAGCAACTGGAACGTCTCCACGAAGTACACGATCCTGACGGCCGATAGCGGTGTCAGCGGCAGCTTCGGCAGCGCCACCTCGAACTTCGCGTTCCTGACCCCGACGCTGAGCTACGACGCCAACCATGCGTATCTCACGCTGACCCGCAACAACATCGCGCTCACCTCGGTCGGCGTGACTCCGAACGAGATCCGCACCGGCGCGGCGATCGAGGCGCTGGGTTATGGCAACACCATCTACAACGCCATCGTGCCGCTGGCGGCCGACTCCGCGCGAGCAGCGTTCAACCAGCTGGCTGGCGACAGCCTGGCCAGCACGCGCACGGCGATCATCGACGACAGCCACTACGTGCGTGATGCCATCAACAACCACCTGCAAGGCGTGCAGGGTGCCGGCGGAATCGCGCAGCGGGATGACCAGGGCAGCGTATGGGCCGGTGTATGGGGCCACGGTGGCAGCCACGACAGCGACGGCAATGCGGCCCGCCTGAGCAGCAACGGCAGCGGACTGCTGGTCGGTGCCGATCGCGACCTGGGCACCTGGCGTGTGGGTGCGGTGGTCGGTGCCGGGCAATTGTCCAACGGCAACCGCGCCGGTGCCGATGCGCACAGCAGAGATACGGTGGCGGGTCTGTACACCGGCATCGATCTGGGGGCATGGCAGTTCCAGGGCGGCGCGGCGCACAGTTGGTACCGGACCGACAGCCACCGGCAGATCGATATCGGCGGCCTCGCCGGGCGGGCCACGTCGCGCTACAGCACCGGGGTGACGCAAACCTATGTCGACGGCGGTTACCAGTTCAGGTACGGCCAGGGCAGCCTGACGCCGTATGCGAATCTGGCCCGCGTGTGGATGCGTCAAGGCGCCATCAACGAAGCGGGAAGCCCGGCGGCGCTGCAAGTGCAGGCGGCCAGCAACAGCGTCAACTACGGCACGGTGGGTTTGCGTGGGGTGTACGCACCTGCCGCGGGGCTGCAGCTGCATGCGAGCGTGGGCTACCAGCATGCATGGGGCGATCTGCCCTCGATCGACCGGCAGCATTTCGCCGATGGCGGCAGCTTCGGCGTGGCCGGCCTGCCGGTGGCGGCGAATGCCGGTATCGTCGATCTGGGCGTGCGCTTTGCGCTGAGCAAGAACGTCACGTTCGATGCGGGCTACCACGGCCAGTTCGCCAGTGAGGCGAAGGACCAGGGCGCCCGTATGACGCTGGACGTGAGCTTCTGAGAAGGTCGATCAACGCCGCTCCGGCGGAGCCGGAGCGGCGTTGATCGACGTAGGAAGTCCTTTCGTTGTTGTCGCCGATCATGGATTGGCCCAAGCATGGGCTCGGCGCCACGCCGACCCATGACCCGCCTTGCCGTCCAGGGAGCGCTGGATGGCAAGTTTGTGGGCTGGCTGGAGCCGGTGACCGACGAGCAGTACCTGGCCGGTCCCAAGGAGTGACCGGACGGCGCCTCCGCGCGAGGCCCGCGGCTGTCTTTGGACGGCTGACCGATGAGGTGGATGCCTTGCCGACTGCCCGAGGGGTAGCGTCGAGCGGTTGAGTCCGCCGCCGATATCTGTCGGTCGCGCCGGCTCTCGATGACACCTTTCGCCGATTCGGCGGTACACGCTCCGAATGAGGCACTTGCCGGGCCGGGCGCTTGCGTGCTCCAAAAAGGGAGCAGATTCGGGCATAAGCGGGAGCAAGACCGAACAAAGTGTTTGGTATCCCGCACGCCGACAACCGCCTTTGCCATGCTGGATTTGCACCAGGACGAGACATTGCCCATGATGGTGCAATGGGCGACCTGGCGTGGCGGACGTGGGCGGAGCAGATGGCAACCGGGCTGGCCCTGGTCGATGCGGACCTGCGCCTGCGCTGGCTCAATCCCGCCCTGGTCGAGTGCCTGGAGCTGGGCTTCCACAATGCGGCGGGACAGCCATTGGGGCTGTTGCTGGACGATGCCAACGCGGGCATGGCGCAGGCGGCGAAGGTGCTGGCAGAGCAGCGGCCGGCGCAATGGCGCGCCGTGGCGCTGGCCGCGGCCAATGGCCGCGAGATCAGTGCGGACATTGCGCTGCAGCCGTTCGGCGACGGCCTGTTGCTGGAAGTGCACGTGCTGGCCGAACCGTCGTCGGCCGGCTCGCCGCTGTCGGCGACCCTGCGCGGCTTCGCGCACGAGGTGAAGAACCCGCTGGCCGGCCTGCGCGGTGCGGCGCAATTGCTGCAGCGGCGGGTCGACAACGCGGACCTGCAGGCGCTGGCCGGCATGATCATCGACGAGGCCGACCGGCTCGGCGCGCTGGCCAACCGCCTGCTGCATCACGATGGCGCGCCGCAACTTGGCCCGGTGAGCATTCATCGGCTGCTGGAGCGGCTGTGCGATCTGCTGCTGGCCGAACCCGCGCCGCCGCAGCTGCGCCACGACTACGACCCCAGCGTGCCGGACCTGCACGGCGACGCGGACCGCCTGCAGCAGGTCCTGCTCAACCTGGCGCGCAACGCGCTGCAAGCCGGCGCGCGCACGCTCACCTTGCGCACGCGGGTCGAGCACGGCCTGCGCGTGGGCGAACGGATGCTGCGCATGGCGCTGCGAGTGGACGTGATCGACGACGGCGCCGGCGTGCCCGCCGCGTTGCGCGACACGCTGTTCCAGCCGCTGGTTTCCGGCCGCGCCGGCGGCAGCGGCCTCGGCCTGGCGCTGGCGCGCGAGATCGCGCACGAACACGGCGGCGAACTGCGCTACGCCAGCCACCCCGGCCACACCGTCTTCTCGCTGTACCTGCCACTGGAGCGCCCGCATGACTGATTCCAGCGTGTACTCAGTGCTCCCTCCCCTGCGCAGCAGGGGAGGGTTGGGGTGGGGTCAGCTTTTGATCTTTCTCGCCATCCCGCGCAACCCCCTCCCAGCCTCCCCCTGCTTGCAGGGGGAGGAGCAAAGCGGCGGAGCAGAGCCATGACGAATGAAATCTGGATCGTCGACGACGACCGCGGCGTGCGCTTCGTGCTGGCCGAGGCGCTGCGCGACGCCGGGCTCGCGGTGCGCGAGTTCGATGCAGTGGCCGGTGTGCGCGCGGCATTGCGCGATGCGCGCCCCGCGCTGTTGCTCACCGACGTGCGTATGCCGGGCGAGGACGGGCTGGGCCTGCTCGCCGAGCTGCAGGCGCAGGGCATCGGCCCGGTGATCGTGATGAGCGCGTACACCGACGTGGCCACCGCGGCGGCGGCGTATCGTGCCGGCGCGGTCGACTACCTGGCCAAGCCGTTCGACCTCGACCAGGCGGTGGCGGCGGTGCAGCGCGCGCTGGCCAGCGTGGCCGCACCAACGGTGGTGGCCGGCCACGCGATCGCGCCGAACCACGCGTTGCTCGGCGAGAGCGCGCCGATGCGCGAGGTGTTCCGCTTGATCGGCCGCGTCGCCGCCAGCGATCTCAACGTGCTGGTCACCGGCGAGACCGGCACCGGCAAGGAACTGGTGGCGCGCGCGCTGCACGAGGAAAGCGCACGTCGCGGCCAACCCTTCGTGGCGCTGAACACCGCGGCGATTCCCAGCGAGCTGCTGGAGAGCGAGCTGTTCGGCCACGAGGCCGGCGCGTTCACCGGTGCCACTCGCCGCGTCGCCGGCCGCTTCGAGCAGGCCGAAGGCGGCACGCTGTTCCTTGACGAGATCGGCGACATGCCGCTGATCCTGCAGACGCGCCTGCTACGCGTGCTGGCCGGCGGCGAGTTCTACCGCGTGGGCGGGCGCGAGCTGATCCGCGGCAATGTGCGCATCGTCGCCGCCACCCACCAGGACCTGGCCGCGCGCGTCGCCGCCGGAGCGTTCCGCGCCGACCTGATGCACCGGCTCGACGTGGTGCGCATCGAACTGCCGCCGCTGCGCAGCCGCCGCAGCGACATCCCGCTGCTGGCCCGGCACTTCCTCGCCGCCACCGCGCAGGAACTGAAACTGCCGCCGAAGCGCTTCTCCAGGGCCGCGCTGAAACTGGTCGTCCAGCGCGACTATCCCGGCAACGTGCGCGAACTGGAAAACCTCTGCCGGCGACTGGCGGTGATCGCGCCGGGCAGCGAAATCCTGCCGGGCGACCTCGGCGGCGGCGCCGACCCGGCGCGCGGCGGCGAGTGGACCGACGCGCTGCGCGAATGGGCCGCGCAGGCGCTGGCCGACGGCGAGGCGGACATCCATGCGCGCGCGCGCCAGGCGCTCGACCAGACCCTGCTCAACGTGGCGCTGCAGGCGGCCGATGGCCATCGGCAGAACGCGGCGCAGGCGCTGGGTGTGGGCCGCAACACGCTGACCCGCAAGCTTGGCGCCTCGCGCACGCGGCGGCGTTGAACCGTGGTCGGCCGGTGTGGCGTAAAGCGGCGTCAACCTTCGCTTCACCGGGTCGCGGAGTAGGATGGTTTGGCTGTCGATCCGCTGATCGATCGGTGCGGGAGCGGCTGCGGCGGCTCCCGGCACGCCGCCAACCCGCGGAGACCACGACCCGATCCATGCGTTCCCATCCGTCCAGTCATCCGCTCGAATCCGGCCCGCTGCTGCAGCAGCTGCAGAACAAGGCGTTCGCCTACTTCCAGCACGAGACGAACCTGCACAACGGCCTGGTCGCCGACAAGACCGCGTCGAACTGGCCGGCCAGCATCGCCGCGACCGGGCTGGCGCTGAGCTGCTACCCGGTGGCGGTCGAGCGCGGCCTGCTGAGCCGCGCTGCCGCGGTCGAGCGCACGCTGGCCACGTTGCGTTTCTTCCGCGACAGCGCGCAGGGCGAGCAGCCGGATGCCAGCGGTTATCGCGGCTTCTACTACCACTTCCTCGACATGCACACCGGCAGGCGCGCGTGGCGGTGCGAACTGTCCACGGTGGACAGCGCCTTCCTGTTCGCCGGCATGCTGGTCGCGGCGGCGTACTTCGACGACGACACCGCCGAGCAGAGGGAAATCCGCGACACGGCGAACTTCCTCTACCAGCGCGCGCAGTGGCCGTGGGCGCTGGCCGCCGACGGCACCCTCGGCCACGGCTGGCGCCCGGAAAGCGGCTTCATCACGCACAGCTGGCAGGGCTACGACGAGGCGCTGCTGTTGTACGTGCTGGCGCTCGGCTCGCCCACCCATTCGTTGTCGCCCGCGGCGTACGCGGCATGGGCGTCCAGCTACGAGTGGAAGCGCTGCTACGACATCGACTACCTGTACTGCGCCCCCCTGTTTACCCACCAGCTGTCGCAGGCGTGGATCGACTTCCGCGGCATCCGCGACGCGTTCATGCGCGACAAGGGCATCGACTACTTCGAGAACAGCCGCCGCGCCACCCTGGTGCAGCAGCGCTACGCCAGCGCCAACCCGCTCGGCTTCAACGGCTACAGCGAGCATTGCTGGGGCATCACCGCCAGTGACGGTCCCGGCCCGGCCACGCGCAGGATCGACGGCATCGAACGCCACTTCGAGGATTACGTCGGCCGCGGCGCCCCGTACGGCTTCGACGACGGCACGCTGGCGCCGTGGGCGGTGGTGGCGTCGCTGCCGTTCGCGCCGGAGATCGTGCTGCCGACCGTGCACCACTTCATCCATACGCTGCAGCTGCACGACGAGCACCCTTACGGCTTCAAGGCCAGCTTCAACCAGACCTGGTCCGGGTCGTCGCCCGGCGGCTGGGTCTCGCCGTATTGTTTCGGACTCAACCTCGGCCCGATCGTGCTGATGGTGGAGAACCACCGCAGCGGCCTGCCGTGGCAACTGATGCGCGGCTGCCGCGCCATCGTCGACGGCCTGCGCCGCGCCGGCTTCGACGGCGGCTGGCTGGATGCCGGCAAGCGGCACGCATGAACACGACAACCTTTCCCGTTACGGAGTGAACACGATGGAACTTGGCATGGTGGGTCTCGGGCGCATGGGCGCCAACATGGCGGAACGCCTGGTCAGGGGCGGCCACAAGGTCGCGGGTTTCGACCCCGGCGCCGGCGCACGCCAGGCCGCGGCGGCGAACGGCATCGTCGCGGTAGCCTCGCTGGCGGCACTGGTCGAGGCGCTGCCCGCGCCGCGTGTGCTGTGGCTGATGGTGCCGGCCGGCGAGATCACCGACGGCACCGTCGAGGCGTTGCTGCCGCTGCTGGCCAGGGGCGATACCGTGGTCGATGGCGGCAACTCCAACTACAAGGACAGCCTGCGCCGGGCGCGGCGCTACGCCGAGCGCGGCGTGGGCTACGTCGACTGCGGCACCAGCGGCGGCGTATGGGGCCTCAAGGAGGGCTACAGCATGATGATCGGCGGCGACGAAGCAACCGTCGAGGCGCTGCGGCCGATCTTCGAGACGCTGGCGCCGGCGAAGGACCAGGGCTGGGGCCGGGTCGGCCCGGTCGGTTCCGGCCACTTCACCAAGATGGTCCACAACGGCATCGAGTACGGCATGATGCAGGCCTACGCCGAAGGCTTCTCGATCCTCAAGCACAAGGAGGAGTTCGGCCTGGACCTGCACCGGATCGGCGAGATCTGGCGCACCGGCAGCGTGGTGCGTTCCTGGCTGCTCGACCTGGCCACCGATGCGCTCGGCAAGAACCCTAACCTGGACGGCATTGCGCCCTACGTGGTCGATTCCGGCGAAGGCCGCTGGACGGTGAACGCCGCGCTGGAACTCAACGTCTCCGCCCCGGTGATCACGCTGTCGCTGATGGAACGCTTCCGCTCGCGCGACAGCGATTCGTTCGCCGACAAGCTGCTGGCGTCGCTGCGCAACGAGTTCGGTGGGCATGCGATCAAGAAGGAGTAGCCGGCGCTGCGCGGCCTGTCGGCCCCAACTCACCGCCGCGCAGGGGACTCCGGGTGGAGCAGCGGGCCATCGTGGCCCGCACTCGGTGCGCAACCGCTGCGCGGTTGCGTGAGCGGAAGAGCCGGAACATCCAAACGTTCAATCGAAAGTTTGATCCCGCACTGCCACGACGGTTTGTCATCGTCCGCAAGCGGACGTTGCCTTTCAGCTTTTCGAGTGTTCATCGTTTTCGCCTCGAAAAACCTTGATCACTTTTCCGTTCTTGTCGAGAAAGTCCATCTCCGCTTCTCCATTCGCAGGCACTTTCAGCAAGATCCGCTTGTTGCCAAGGGCGTCCATGAGAGCGAGTGTTGAAGAGCCATCGGCTGTTCGACCCATCCAGGCACGACGATGACCGCCCGAATTCTCTTGGCTGTCGGAAACGGCCAGGCCAGCCATGCTGTTGTCCTTGTCGTCCACTCCCAGCAGTTGCACGACTTGATTGGCGTTGTAGCGGTCGAAGGAAAGACTGCCGCCGGAGTCGACCACGTCGCCGTGTGCATCACGCTTGCCGCCAAAGATCAGACCACCGTTCTCTGATCCTTCATCGTTGAAAAAGAGCATGCCCGCCTGTGGTCGGTCAACCTTGGGCTGCTCCTTTCCTTTGATGATGACGCCGGGCAACCGCGCGCTGCTGGATATCACCAACCTCAGGGTGCCGTCGGGCTCGCGCACATTGATTCGCTGCACGTCGATTTCATCCAGTTGGGCAACTGGGCTTTTTGTGAAGCCTGCAAGCACGGTGAACGCGAAAACAGCCGTCAGTACTCCGCTGTAAACGACAAGAAAACGTTGGCTGATCATGAGTTCTCCAGACGGGTGTTATGAATCAAAACATTGCCGGTCGATTCTCGTCACGTCCGCTTTGGGCGATGCGCGGCGTCGAGGCGCGATCCGGGGCGCTACAACAACTCTCCTTGCGGCGCCGCGTAGTTCAACCTTCCATTCTCGATCCGCGCCGGCGATGTATACGGGTGCACCGTCGTGTGCGTCGCATCGATGATGTGGATCACCTCGATCCCGCGCAGCTTCAGCACGTCGGCAATGATCGAGCGATGGCAGCGCCACCACACCGCTTCAGCGCACATCAGCGCGGTGCGCTTGCTGGTGGCCAGCTTCAACAGTTCGGCGAGGCCTTCGGCGAATTCCGCGGTGGCGGTGTAATCCGCGTAGCCCTGGAACGAGGCGTTGCGCCACGCGGTATTCGGCGAACCTGGCTGCACCTTGCGGCGGCCGCCGAGCCTGGGGATCCACTGGTAGGCGAGACCGTGCGCGGGCAGCGTGGCGGCCAGCGCGTCGCTGGCGAAATGCGGATGGCGGCGCGAGCCGGGAAAGCGGCGCACGTCGGCGATCGCCTCGATGCGGTATTCGACGAGCAGGCCGAGGAACTCCTGCAGCGTGCGGGTGGAGTGGCCAACGGTCCAGATCGTGGCAGGGTCGGGGGGCATCGCTCAATCGATCTTGTGCAGCGCCGCGCCCTTGTGCATGGCGACGTGGTCGGTCTTGTCGCTCTGGATCTCGTACTGCGGATCGGCCTCGCTGCAGCGGCGCATGTGGCCTTTGTATTCCGTGTCGCGCGTGTGCACCGCGGTGATCCGCCCGGTCACGTAGCCAGCTTCCGAATTCCAGCGCACGTGATCGCCGACTTTGAAGGGGTGGTTCATGGTGGCTCCTCGAATCGCGTCTGGAAATGGTCGGTTCACTTGGCTTTGTGGATAGGTGAGTCTGCTCCGGTTCTTGTGAACCCAGTCAGTTGCGGCGTTCGCGGCCCGGGTTCCACCCAAGCAGCAGATACAACAAGGGGGATGCAAAAGCCGACCAGGCCATCCCATTTACCGCGAACCAGGCAGCGGGTTTCTCCAGAAGCGCCGGTTGCCCGAGGGAGTGGCTCAGGATCGACGCAGGAATTCCCCACACGTCGATGAAGTGCCCGTAGGACTTCAGCAAGTGACCTACGCCAGTCATGCCGCCGGCTCCGGGGGCGTCGTGGGCGAAACCGTTCATCAGGGCCAGGAGAAAGGCACAGAAGAAACTTCCGGCCACGACACCGACCAGGCCCACGGCGGTGACGAGATAGATGAGCGCGAGCTTCTTCCAGTTCATGGCGTCCGACCGTCAGGCGGCTGCTGGTTACTTTCCGAGCTCGCCGGACACATATTCGGTGATCTCTCCCGTGTTCCTGATGAACTCCGCCTCCAGGTCAATGCCGCACTTGTTGGCCAGGACAATAATCGACCACAAGCAGTCCGACAGTTCATGGCCAAGTTTCGCCTTACAGTCCTCGATATCCCGGACGCCGGCGTGCGCCTGGATCAGTTTTGCCAGATCGCCTACGTCCCCCACGAAGCCAAGCGCAAGTTCCTGTGTGGTCCAGATGCGGCCGTACCGCTTTGCCTCGAGCTGTTCGTAGAGCTCGTTGAGCTGCAGTGCTGAATTCTCAAGATTGCTGAAGTTCATGTCATGCGCACGATTTGGAGGGGACGATTCGGAGGGAAGGAAGCAATCAAATCACGTTGTCTGACGTAGATCGGCGGCACGCATTCACCCCAGTCGCAGCAACTTCCTTACCGCCGGCAAGTTGCGCCGGCTGATTTCGGGGTTGAGGTCGCTGCCGTCGAGACGGGCCAGCACGCGGCCGTCGGCAAGGGTCTTGAGGCCGAGCAGGCGCGGCGCCGGGACCAGGCAGTTGCGGTGCAGGCGGATCAGCTGGTCGGGGTAGGCTTCTTCCAGCTGGCGCAACGAGTCCTCGATCAGCAGTTCGCCGCGGCGGTGTTGCACCACCACGTATTTCTCCTCGGCGAGCAGGCAGATCACTTCGTCCAGTGCGATGCGCACCTGTTCGCCGCGCAGGCGGCCGTGCAGGTACGCGACCGGTTCGCGCGGGGCGTCGGCGAGGCGGCGCTGCGCGCGCTGCAGCGCCTCGCGCAGGCGGTCGAGCCGCACCGGTTTCAACAGGTAGTCGGCCGCGCCGAGTTCGAACGCCTTCAGCGCGTGCGCCTCGTAGGCGGTGCAGAAGATCACCTGCGGCCGCGCGCGACCGGCCAGCCGCTGCGCCAGCGCCACACCGTCGAGGCCGGGCATGTTGATGTCCAGCAGCAGCGCGTCCGGCTGCAGCTCGCCGAGTGCGGCGAGCGCGGCTTCGCCGTCGCCGACGTTGCCGACGACTTCCACGCCGGCGCATTCGCCGAGCAATGCGGCCATGCGCGCGCGCGCCAGCGGTTCGTCGTCGACGATCAGCACGCGCATCACGCGGGGCCTCCCGGCAGCTGCAGCAGCACCACGAAGCGTTCGCCCTGTGCGTCGGCCTGCACCTTCGCCAGCGGGCCGTAGCGGTAGGCGACGCGCCGGCGCACGCTGTCCAGGCCATGACCGTTGCCGGCGGCGGGCGGGGTGGTCGGTAGCGGATTGCCGATCTCGATGCGCACGCCGTTGCCGTCACGCCAGCCGCGCAG
>Ga0207674_10004421_pt1 | contig 16917 bp, 8 predicted proteins | sample KBSCornC72_FD_184303 | JGI IMG/M metagenome (GOLD analysis project Ga0207674, IMG submission 184303) | Corn rhizosphere microbial communities from Kellogg Biological Station, Michigan, USA - KBS Corn C7-2 (SPAdes) (version 2) | ecosystem: Host-associated > Plants > Roots > Rhizosphere > Soil ... | reverse complement strand
CCATCGACTGGAATGTGGTCGGCTATGTGGTCGCGGTCACGACGGCCAGCGGGCTGCTGTTTGGGGTCGCGCCGGCGATCTGGCGGGGGCGCCGCGCTCCCGCGGACGTACTGAAGGAAGGCGGTCGACTCGCGAGCGAAGGCAGCCGGATTCGTCGCTGGGCCAATGCCCTGGTGGTGGCCGAGATCGCTTTGGCATTGTTGCTCACCACGGGAGCGGGTCTTCTGGTGCGCAGTTTCTGGCGGCTCCAGCAGGTTGATCCCGGATTTGATCCGAAGGGGGTCCTGGCCGTCGCGATCAATCTCCCACCAGCCAAGTACGATACCTCGACCAAGATCATCAGCTTCTTTGATGAATTGCAGGGAAGGGCGCGGAGCCTGCCCGGAGTAACAGAGGCAGCGACGGTGGTCACTCCGGCACTCACTGGCACTGGCTGGACCAGCGACTTTCACATCGCCGGCCGCCCCGCCGATGAGTATGGCACGGAGGTCGTACACCGGACGGCTGGACCGGGCTATTTCCGCGTCATGCGCATTCCGCTGCGATCGGGGAGAGTATTCAGCGATGCGGACCGGGAAGACTCGCCCCCGGTTGTGGTGATCAACGAGACCCTGGCCCGGCAGTACTTCAAGGATCAGGGTCCGGTGGGCCAGCGGATCTCTTTTGACCGCATTCCGGATTCCACTTCGGTCTGGTACACCATCGTCGGGGTCGTGGGTAGCGAGCGTCAGGCGAGCCTCGCAATCGAGCCCCGCATCGAAGTGTTCACTCCGTTCGCGCAGACACCTAACGAGTACATGACGCTGATACTGCGGAGCTCGGTGCCACCGACCAGCCTCGGTACGTCAGTGCGCCGGCTGGTGCGCGAGCTGGACCCCGAGCTCGCGATCGTTTCGATCGATCCGATGGAGGCGCTCTGGTCCCGCTCCGTCGCGAGCCAGCGATTCTTCATGATGCTGCTCCTCGCCTTTGCTTCGGTGGGCCTGGCTCTGGCGATAGTCGGAGTGTACGGCGTGATCGCACAAGTCGCCCGGCGGCGCACCAGGGAGATGGGGATCCGAATCGCGCTCGGCGCTCGGGCGACTCAGGTGCAGTGGCTGATCGTGCGCCACGGACTGAGGCTGGTGCTGCTGGGACTCGCGCTGGGTATCGGTGCCGCCTTCGCCGCGACGCGGGCGATGCGAGCACTCCTTTATGAAGTCGCACCCTCCGATCCGCTCACCTTTCTCACCGTTCCTCTCCTGCTGGTGATTACGGCGCTCGCCGCTTCCTGGCTCCCGGCCGCACGCGCGAGCCACGCCGATCCTGCGAACACGCTTCGCACCGACTGAACAAGAGCACGACCTCCTACCGTTTGGGACGCTCGGTCGGTGGCAAGGCGCCCGGGCCGGGCAACTGTGATTTGTCGCCCCCATCTAGGTCGGCGAGCAACGCACTCTCATCGGGAAAGGCGTAGATCGTCGGTGCCTGATTCGCCGGCAGACCGCCGGTGTCCGCGGTCGGGCCATAGGTGCTGTATAGATTCCGGCGGAGCATGCGCAGGAGGGTCGTCTGCTGCCCGCGATGATGGGCGGTGTGTGCGATCCTCCGGACCATGATCCAGGCCCGGCTGCGAGGAACCTCGAAAAAGGCAGCCGCTTCCTCCCACCACTCTTCCGGTTTGCCCCGCAGCGCGTCGAGTCGCTTGCCTGAGTCTTCCGCATAGCGTCGCACGAATCCACTCCGGGTCTCCTGCTCAGGCAGCGGCGGTGCTCCGACGTCGATCCCGAGCATGGAGCGGAACCAGAGATTCTCGCTCATGCACTGATGGACCATGTGTTCGAGTACGCTCCGCCCCCGGAGGTCCTCCCGATGCGGTCGGATCGAAAGATCGCCATCCTCGAACATGCTCCACACGCTGAGCACCTTGAGTCGTTCAGTCGCATAGGTGTCGATCAGAAACTGGTAGCGCATTCAGGCCCTCGTTCTCGGTTTCACACAAAGTGATACCGTGCCTCCGCTCTCGCCAGCGATGGGATCGTTACTCATCGCGGGCTTCCGGCAGCATCGGGACCCCGGGTATCCTGCTGCCATGGTGACCCTCGCCGACCTGGTCGAGAACTCGAGCCGAGTCGCCGCCACAAGCGGACGGCTGGATAAAGTCGCGCTGCTGGCGGCACTCCTCCGCCGGTTCGAGGCTGCCGAAGTGGAGATCGGGACCGCCTATCTCACCGGATCCATCCGTCAACCACGACTTGGCGTGGGCTACGCTACGGTTGCGACGCTTTGGGAAGTACCTGGCGCTGACTCGGCGTCTCTCACTGTGGGCGACGTGGATTCGGCCCTGGAAGAAATCGCGCGGGTCGTCGGCAAGGGCTCCACTCAGGAACGGTCCCGCCTCCTGCGGGGTCTGTGGGCCCGGGCCACCCGAGTCGAGCAGCAGTTTCTGGCGCGTCTGCTCCTTGGCGAGTTGCGTCAGGGCGCGCTCGAAGGAGTGGTGCTGGATGCGGTCGCCCGTGCCGCGGAGCTGCCCCGAGCGGAAATCCAACGCGCCTTCATGACGGCGGGGGACCTGGGAAGCGTGGCCCGAGCGATTCTGGTGGGCGGCAGCGGCCTGGGCGAGTTCGCGATCCGTCTTTTCCGCCCGCTGCTGCCGATGCTCGCCGAGACCGCCGCGAGCCCAGCCGAGGCATTGGAGCGCCTTGGCCGAGCGGCGTTCGAATTCAAGCTCGATGGGGCGCGGATCCAGGTGCACAAAGGAGGCGCCGAGGTGAAGGTCTACTCGCGACGGCTCAACGAGGTGACGGCGGCGGTACCCGAGGTGGTCGAGGCGGTCCGGGCATTGCCTTCGCGGGAGCTGATACTGGACGGCGAGGTCATTGCTCTCCGGAGCGACGGATCACCGCACGCATTTCAGACGACGATGGGCCGTTTCGGGCGCCGGCTCGAGGTGGATCGGCAGCGCATCGAGGTGCCGCTCACCCCATTCTTCTTTGACCTGCTGTACCTCGACGGGAAATCGCTTCTTGATCTGACCCAGGAGCAGCGGCACGAATTCCTGCGCCGGTCACTGCCGTCCCAACTGTTGATCCAGCGCACAGTGACAGGAGAACCGGTCGCAGCCCAGGCTTTTCTTGACCGCGCATTGGCGCAGGGCCACGAAGGGGTGATGGCCAAGGCTCTCGACGCGCGATATGAAGCGGGACAACGAGGACAGCGCTGGTTCAAGATCAAGCCGGTTCACACGCTCGATCTGGTTGTTCTCGCCGCGGAGTGGGGAACCGGTCGGCGTCGCGGCTGGCTCAGCAACCTTCACCTTGGCGCCCGGGATACCGCTAGCGGTGAGTTCGTGATGCTGGGCAAGACCTTCAAGGGAATGACCGACGAGATCCTGGCGTGGCAGACGGTGCGTTTGCAGGAACTCGAGGTGCGGCGGGACGACTACACGGTTTACGTGCGGCCCGAGCTGGTCGTGGAGGTTGCGTTCAACGACGTGCAGTCGAGCTCGCAGTATCCCGGAGGGGTCGCGCTCCGTTTCGCGAGAATAAAGGGATATCGGCCCGATAAGAGTGCGCAGGATGCCGACACTATTGAAACGATTCGCGAGATTCATCGTCGCGCGAGCCGGGAAGCAGCTGGAACGTAGGGGTTTAGACTGATTGTGCGTGTCACCCAACTACAGGGTGACACTGGTCACTTCGATTCGTTCAGAGCCAAGATATACTGTTTTCGGAAGCAAAAAGGCGGCTCTCGGAAGTGAAAAAGTGAGATGCCACCTTGGCGGAGGGAGCTGCCAGGCTCCCCCAGCCGAAGGCGAGATGTAGCGCTCACGCGAGCGCTCATCCCGCCTTCTTTCTTTTTGCGCTGGAGGATGTATGCGCTCGGGCATGATCGTCTGGGTGTCGCTGGTGGGAGTCGCAGCCGTCACGCGACAAACCGGACTGGAATCACAAGGCAGTCCTCAGGGCCCACCGGTTCGGGAGATCGCGCTGGATACGCTGCATGATGTCGCCGTCGCGGTCTACGACCCGAAGGGTTCAATCATCTACTACAATCCCGACTACCTGCAGCGTCTGGGGCCCGAGCTCTCCGCCTTCTTCATGGCACACGAATATGGACACATCACGCTGCGCCACACCCGGGCCCACGCGCTGGCAGGAACGCGCAGGTCTTTCAAGGCCAGGTTGCAGGAGCAGGAGCTCGCGGCAGACTGCTACGCCGCAGCCAAACTGGCCGGGGGTAATCCCTCTGCGGTCGGGGCGGCCATCCACTTCTTCACTCGCATGGGGCCCTTCCGGTACGATGCAGCGCACCCTTCCGGCTCACAGCGCGCCGCAAAGATCATGTCATGCATGCCCCGCGCGGATGACGCCGTCCAGACCGACAGCGTCACGACCGCAGACCCAGGTCCGACCAGTTCACCCACTGCGAATGCCGGGATTACGGTAACGGCACCACTGCATTCGGACCGGGTCCCGTGGCAGGAAATCCACTTCAGAATCGGGAATATTCAGAGCGCGGTGTCTAACCTGCACCAGCCGCGGGCCGTTGCGTTGCAATCGCTCCCGGCTGGAACCTACGACTACGAGCTGCGGGTAAACGTCTTCTACCTCGACGACCAGTTCCAGCTGAATCCTTCGGGCAGCATTGTCGGGAGTGGATCGATAACGGTGCAGGGAGGCGAGACGCTCCGTGTGGAATCGTCTCCAGGCGGAGATGCCAGACTGATTGCCGGTAATTAGCGGCTCAGGCTCGCGCCCTTCCCCTGACCGCGCCGCGGGTTGCGGTCAGGGCTGGGGCTCCGATGATGATTCGGACGTTATGAGTACCGCCATCGTCTACCAGCGGGATGGCGCGCGGGTCCACTTGTTCGCCGTCCAGCTCTGCCTCGGAGATTCCCTGACAGCGATGTTCCGGATTGATCACCAGGATCTCGTAACGGGTTTTCCCGAAGCGCCAGGTGATCGAGTATTCGGGCCAGACGGTGGGGATGCAGGGCGACAGCTCGAATGTCGCTCCGTGCCGCTTGAGGCCGAGGATGCTCTCCAGTCCGGCGCGATACATCCATCCCGCCGAACCGGTATACCAGGTCCAGCCCGCCCGTCCTACGTGCGCGTGATGGGAATAGACGTCGCCGGCGGTGACGTAGGGCTCTCCTTTATAACGATCGGTGCCGGCCGAGTTCCGAGTGTGGTTGATTGGGTTGACCATGTGGAACAGCTCGACTGCCTCGTCGCCGCTGCCGAGCCGGGCAAGGGCCATGACGGTCCAGACGGCCGCATGGGTGTACTGGCCGCCATTCTCGCGCATCCCGGGCGGGTATCCCTTGATGTAACCGGGATCCTGGGCCGACTGATCGAACGGCGGGGTGAGAACGAGGACCAGTCCCGCTCCGCGCTGTACCAGATAGCTTCGGACCGCATCCATTGCCTGTTCGGCCCGGATTGAGGTGCCGGCTCCGGAAAGCACGGCCCACGACTGCGCGATTGAATCGATCCTGCCCTCATCGTTCTGGGCCGAGCCTAGCGGAGAGCCGTCGTCGTAGTAGGCGCGCCGATACCAGTTGCCATCCCACGCCTGCCCCAGCATGAGGCCGAGCCGGTTTCGCTCACCACCGTAGCGCGCCGCGAGGGAAGGATCGCGCGCCTGGCACAACGGCTGAAACTGCTGCAGGACGTTGTGAAGGAACCAGCCGAGCCAAACGCTCTCGCCCCGCCCGTCCTTGCCGACCCGATTCATACCGTCGTTCCAGTCCCCGCTTCCGATCAGCGGCAAGCCGTGACGTCCGGCGGTCAAGCTGCGATCTATCGCCCGCACGCAGTGCTGGAAGAGGGAGGCGGACTCGGCTGACACTTTGGGCTCGCCGTAGGCCTCCGCCTCGGAGGGCGCGAGCGGCGGCGCCTCGAGGAACGGAACGACTTCGTCGAGGATTGCCTGATCCCCCGTGGTATTTACGTAGTGCGCCGTTGCGAAGGGCAGCCATAGGAGATCGTCGGAACACCGGGTGCGGGTTCCCTTGCCGGAGGGCTCGTGCCACCAGTGTTGCACGTCTCCCTCGAGGAACTGGCGCGAGGCCGCGCGGAGCAGATGGCCGCGCAAGAGGTCGGGCCGCGCGAGGCAGAGCGCCATCGCATCCTGAAGCTGATCGCGGAACCCGAACGCTCCGCCCGGCTGGTAGAAGGCGGATCGAGCCCAGAACCGGCAACTGAGGTTCTGGTACATCAGCCAGCGGTTCATCAGCACGTCGAAGGAATCATCGGGAGTGCGAACCTCAATGGTGCCGAGCAGGTCACTCCAGAATCGCTGGGCAGTGGCGAGCGCCCGGTCGGCCGCGGCCACACTGCGGTGCCGCAGGATGAGCTCCAGCGCATGATCCCGGTCGCGGCCCTGGCCCAGCAGGAAGACGAGGCGGCGGCTTTCTCCGGGGCCGAGATCCACCTTGACTTGAAACGCTGCGCAGGGATCGAGCCCGGCGCCGAACTGGCCGGGAAGCCCCGGGCTGCTCAGTGCAGCCGCTCTCGTGAAGGATCCGTTGCGACCGAGGAAGAAGAGCCGATCTCCCGTCGCAGAGCTGAAACGCTCGCTGACGCAGGCAAAGGCGACTCGTCCGGCGAATTCCTGGTTGTAGGTATTTCGCGCCAGGATCGCGCCGGTCTCCGAGTCCAGCTCGGTGACGACGTGAAATTCTTCCCCCGGCTGCGGCGGGCCGAGAATCCACTCGTTGTAGCCGAACACACTGAGCTTGCGGCGCCGCCCGCTCCGGTTCGAGAGACTCAGCACCGCGAACTTGACCGGATCGTTTGCGTCCACGAACACGCTCAGATCGTGCATGATGCCCTGGGCCGCCTGCGTGAAGCGCGACACGCCGGGCGCGTGCCGGATCACGAAGCGTCCACTGTCCCGGTTGCGTGGTAATGGTCCCGGAGCAGGACACCACACCCGGCCATCCTCCTCGTCCCTGATGAACAGCGCTTCCGAGGTTTCGTCGGTGACCGGATCGTTGGCAAATGGTGTGAGACGGTTCTCCCGGCTGTTTTCCGCCCAGGTATAGGCCGAGCCCGAAGCGGAAACGACGGTGCCGAACGACGGGTTGGCCATGACATTGACCCAGGGCAGCGGCGTTTCCGCTTCCCCTTCGAGCACGATCACGTACTCCTGCCCGTTCGCCGTGAAGCCACCAGTGCCGTTGGGAAAGACGAGAGGCGGGACTTCCGTCTCGCTCCAGCGCAACGCCACGACCGGCGCAGGCGGCGGTGGTGGGAGATGGTCCTGCCACTGCAGATCGGGGTAGGGTCGGTCCAGCTGGTTGGCCAACTCCCCCCGATCGCCGCTGAGAATAGCGCGGGCCACGCTGGCGAGGAGGGTGCGTTCGGCCTCGGTCATCCGATCGCCCCGGAGCAGGTAGACGCCGCCCGGTTTGTGTTTCCAGGCGGCCCAGTTGCCGGTGTCGAGGAGGGAGGTGAGCTGAACGTGCATCTCGTCGAGATAGCTCGCCGGATGCTCATTCAGCACCACGACATCGGCACGAAGGCCTTTGAGCCGCCAGTACTCCTGAGCCTGAAGTACCTGGCGGACCAGCGGCAGATCGTCTTCCTCCACCACGCGAACCAGCAGAATCGGCACATCGCCGGAGATTCCGTGGGGCCAGAGGCCAGCCTGTCCGAGCTCATTGCGCGAGAGCAGGTCGGGAGGCGCCCGCAGGGACCCGTCGCTGTAGAGAACTCTGGAAGCGAGTCGTTCGAAGAGCGATGCGTCGTCACTGGAAATCCCCAGGTGGCGCAGGGCGCTCTGTGTCTGGGTGAAGGCGAGGGTGAAGGTCCGCGCGGCGGCGCTGGGATCCTGGTACTTCTGAGCCAAGGCCAGGGCCTGCTCGCGACTCGAAGCCATGCCAGTCGAGAAGGAGAGCCGCAGGAAGCCCCCGGGGGCGAGGCGAATCCGCTGGCGCAGGCTCATGATGGGATCCAGCACGGCACCGGTAGTCCCGGACAAGGCGCGGCCGTCGAGTGCCACCGGACGTGAGGGGTCGCGACCCCGCCCCAGGAACCGGGCGCGATCAGTCTCCCACTCCACCGCCCCCTGGATTCGGCCCTCCACGCTCAAGACATGGATCGCCCAGGCGCCGGCCTCATCGGGCGAGCGCAGCCGTCGGCCGCAAAGGAGGGCGCGGGATTCGGGGATGAATTCGGTTTGAACGAAGAGTTTGTTGAAGGCGGGATGCGCCAGGTCGTCCCTCACGGGGCTCAGCGAGATTTCGGCGTAACTCGTGATCTCCAGCTCACACGGTCGGTCGCTGTGATTGGTCACTGAAAGGCGACGTACCTCCACGTCGTCCTCGGTAGAGACGGCAATGTCCAATTGGGTCGTGATCTCATCGTCGCGACGGCGGTAGATGGCTCGCTCCGCCCGGAAGGTGACGAGGTAGTCATCCGCCTCGCGGCCGGTGGGATGGTACGCGGCGGACCAGACCGCTCCACTCCGCACATCGCGCAGGTAGATGAACTGGCTGCCGTAATCCGAGGTGGCATCCTGCCGGTACCGGGTAACGGCGCGATCGCGCCAGAAACTCGCGCCTCCGCCGGCGTTGGTGACAACCGTCGTATAGGAGCCGTTCGACAGGAATTGGGCGTGCGGATACCTGGTGTGGGGTGAGCGGAAGCGCCGCAGCGACGCGGCGGCTGCCGGGGCCCGCACCCGGGTTTCCTCAACCGGACGGGCTTCCATCAGCGGCGCGTGACGGGGAACCCGCTCCTGCAGCAGCAGAGCCGTCGCCTGCACCCGCGGGTCGGCGTGAAGGCGGCGCACCATCGGATTGTCCAGGAGCACGTTCGCCAGCGCCACGAGGCTCATCCCCTGGTGGTGGGCCAGGTAGGCCTGAACCACCGTCCCGCGCTGGGCGGGAGTCATCAGCTCTGCCCCACTCTGGTCCAGCCGCCGGTTGGTGAAGTCGATCGCTTCATAGTAGCCGTAGATGCCTTCGCTGCCCGCGCGCGTCAGCCGACGGAAGTTCTGCGTCGCGGTCGCCGGCTCCACCTGGGCGGCGAGTGCGGTCGCATATGGAGACACGACCAGCTCGTCTCCCAGCCCGCGTTTGAGGCCGAGGCCCGGAACCCCGAATGCCTTGTACTGATAGTTCCCGTGGCGGTCCACCACGTTGAATCCCGATTCCGAAACGCCCCAGGGCACACCCTGCTGCTTGCCGTAATCCACCTGGCGGCGGACCGCCATACGACAGGACTGGTCGAGCAGGGTTTCGGAGTACGAGCGCATGATGAGGAGCGGCATCAGGTACTCGAACGCGGTGCCGCTCCAGGAGAGGAGGGTCGCTGCGCCGTCAACGCTGGTCAGCAGACGGCCGAGGTGGAACCAGTGGCTCTCGGGAACATCGCCCTTGGCAATGGCGACGAAACTCGCGAGCCGCGCCTCGGACGCCAGCAGATCGTAGTAGGAGGTGTCGAGGCGACCGGGCCCCTCGGCGTCGGGCAACCGGTAACCGATCGAGAAGATCTGGCGCTGGCGGTCGTAGAGAAACGCGAAGTTCATATTCTCGACCATTGCCAAGGCGCGATCAGACAGGTCCTTCAGCTCGCGCGCCAGGCCGTCCTCATGGACGGCCGCTCCCTGCAGCGCGCTCTCCACGGACCGCGACCACCAGAGCGCTTCGCTCAGGCCTGGCGTGGCCGATTGGTTCGCACTCAGCCGTTCGAGCATTCCGCTCAGCTGGGGCGCCAGTTTCGCGACGGCATCCAGACACACAGCGGCGGGTTCGCTTCCATCCATCTCGCGCCCGATCGATGCCAGGACCGTCCCCAGCGCCGATACCTCTTCGTTCGGGTGCTGTGGTGCCTCACTCAGACGGATAACCGACTGTGACGCGAGGCGCGTCGTGTCGGCCAGTCCGTGGCAGATCTGATCGTCCGATTGAGGCGTGGTTACGAGCTGCTTCAGGCCTTCCGCGAGGGCGAGCAGAGCTCCTGCAAGATTGCCACTGTCCACGGTGGACACGTATCGCGGTAACAGGGGAGCCAGCGTGCGAGTGTCATACCAGTTGAGCAGGTGGCCCTCGTGGCGCTCCAGGCCCTCGGTGGTATCGAGCAGCGCCTCGAGCTTCGCCAGCAGGTCGCGAGTACGGATGTAGCCCAGGTCGTGCGCGGCGAGGGTGGAGAGCAGCCCCATCGCGATGTTGGTGGGCGAGGTCCGGTGCGCCACGACCGGCTCGGGGATTTCCTGAAAATTATCCGGCGGGAGGCCGTTGTCCTCCGGACCCATGAAGGTCTCGAAATAGCGCCAGGTCTTTCGGGCGATGTTCCGCAGAAGGAGCCGGTCCTCGGCGCTCAGAGGAATACGCCTCCGTACCGGGACCGGCCGGCTCAGCCAGTAGGCCACGGCCGGAGCGGCCGCCCACAGAATCAGGATCGGGGTCGCGGCCGGAACCGCGCTTGGCCGGGCTCCTCCGACCAGGAGGAGGATGACGACGGCGATCACCGGACTCGCCACCATTTGGCCGAAGAAGAACCGGGTCCCGCTCTGGCCTGAGATGCCGGCGGCGCGTTTCCCTGCGGAGGCGGCCGTTTCCCACTCGAGCAACCGACGCTGGGTAACGATGAGGCGGACCAGAGTCAGCGCGATGGCGTGGACCATCTGGTACGCGTTATACGCAAGGAAAGTGATCTGGAGCAGCACCTGCGCCGCGCCGGTCTTCAGGTCCTCGATCAGAATCCGGAAGAACACCCGGTTGGGCTCCCGGGGACCCGGGCCGGCCAGCAGATGGAAAAGCAGGGGATAGAGTGAAAAGGCCAACGTGGCGACAATGCCAAGCGTCCAGGCCAGCGGATGTCCGGGCAGGATCAGCCACCCGCACACCAGTGCGGCGACAGTTGCGGGCGCCACCAGGGTACGCCGCAGATTGTCCAGGATCTTCCAGCGGGAGATGGTCGGAAGGGTGTTCCGCTCCCATCCCTTGCGGGTGGGAACCACGGGGAAGAGCCAGAAGAGGATCTGCCAATCGCCCCGCGCCCACCGATGCTGGCGCCGGGCAAAGGCCAGAACGCTGGCGGGGTAGTCGTCCACCACTTCCACATCGGTCACCAGCGCGGGACGGGCGTGAAGACCCTCGAACAGGTCGTGAGAGAGCAGGGCGTTCTCGGGGACCCGACCATCCAGCGCCGCCAGGAAGGCATCGACGTCGTAGAGGCCTTTCCCGGTGTAGATCCCCTCGTTGAAGAGGTCCTGGTAGGTGTCTGACACCGCCGTGGTGTAGGGATCCACCCCGGTATGTCCGGCATATACCCGTGCGAATAGCGAACCGGCGGCACTGGCCTGTGTCACGCTCACCCGCGGCTGCAGGATGCCGTAGCCCTCGGTGACTCGGCGGAGCCGTGGATCGAAGTGCGGCCGGTTCAGCGGATGGGCGATGATGCCGATAAGCTTTCGCGCGCCGTTGCGAGGGAGCAGGGTATCGCTGTCGAGGGTGATGCAGTAGCGGACATTGGGGAGCACCGAGGCATCCCCTTCATGAACCGTGAAGCTGGTGTCCACCACTCCACGCAGCAGGTGATTGAATTCCTCAAGTTTCCCGCGTTTGCGCTCCCAGCCGATCCAGGCTCCTTCACCAGGGTTCCACTGGCGCACCCGATGGAAGAGATGGAAGACATCGCCGCGCCCCAGGCGCTGGTTCATTGCGGCGATCCCCGCGCGCGCCACCTCCAGCAGCTCGGCATCTCCGGGCATCTCCTTTTCCGGGGCATCCGCGAAGTCGGTGAGGAGGGCGAAGTGGATGAAAGGATCGGTATTCCCGAGTGCCACTACCTCGAGGTGTTCCAGGAGCTGTGCCACTCCGTCCGGGCTGGTGAGCAGCGTGGGGATCACGACCATGGTCCGGGCTTCCTGAGGAATCCCGTTCAGGAAATCGAGCCGTGGCAGTCGTCGCGGCGGGACCAGGTGAGCAGCCAGGCGCTGTACGACCGCGATCGCCAATTCGCTCGCGGGGAGGAGCAGCAGCGCCGCCGTCCACAACGCTCCGGCCAGGGTTCCACCGGAGCCTCGCACATAGGCCGCTGCCACGCCGACCAGTCCCAGTGTCAAGAGCCCGATCTGGCCGAGATAGACCGCGGTGGCGTGGGCGAAGACGAAGCGTCGTGCCCGGGCGGTGAACTTCGGGTGATAGGCGACGTCGGTTTCGAAGTCGGGACGGCCCCGCCCGATGAGATGCCATCCTACGTGGGCGGATCGATGCTCGGGCGAGCTTGCCGCCGCGGCGGACCGTGCGCTCTCGACGCTGCGGAGCGCCACACGGAGCTGGGCTTCGCCGCTCGGTTCCGCCAATTCCTCGACCGCCTGCCGGTACCGGTCGCGACTCAGAAAATCCATGCGCCCGTACACGCCGGAGGGATCGCGCTGCAGCACCTGCTCCACCAGGCTCACCGTCTCGAAGTACTGCGACCAGTCGAGCGTGGAGCAGAGCCGGAGACTCGTGATGGCGTTCGCGACCGACACCTGTGCGGTCGCCTGGTTCTGGTGCTCGGTCCGAATGACTTCTTCGGCCGTGGTCCCCTCATTGGCCAGCCGTTCTGTTACGGCGGCTTGGAGCCGGGATGCACCGGCACCGTACTCCCGCATTCGCTGCAGCAGGTGCACGACATAGGCGGAACCGAGGACATCAGGGAGAGACGGTTGACCTCGCTGCTGCGGGCGTCCATCGAGTGATGCGAGATGCCTCTCGGCCAGGAGCCGGGCGTCACGGCTTTGCAGGGTCTCGTCGGCCAGGCGGCGGAGATTCTCGAGCAAGGCCAGTTTGAGCATGCTGGGCCACGCCCACAGCTCGCCGATGGTGAGTGGGGCCACGCTCTGGTAGGCGGTCATGAACCGCACCAACTGGACGCGGTCCAACCGTCCGTCAGTATGGCTGATCAGCTCAAGCGCCATGGCGTAGATTCGCGCCATGCCTGTCATATCCCGTGGAGCAAGCTTGGGGAGCTCGCGATAGTACTGCCGGGGCAGGTCGTGCCGGACTCCCCGGATTTCCGCCTCTACCAGGTGGAAGTTGTCGAGCAGCCACTCGGCAGCCGGTGCCACGAACTCCTGGCGGTGCACCGCATCGGCCAGGATCTTGTAGGTCTGGCGCAGAACCCGGGCGTTGTCATCGAGCCGGCGGAAGAAGCGGCGGTCGCCGATCTGCGTCTGGCGGGCGAGCGTGAAGCTTGCCGCCAGGGCGCGAGACCGCTCTTCCAGTCGCTCGATGCTCAGCAGCTCGGCGCGGAGTGGTTTTTCGACGCGACTGTGCCTGCGGTTGCGGAACCGGCGGTGGGGAGAGAGGCGCGCCTCAGGCATGACCAGCAATGCCGGCGCGCGGGCACGTCAGGCGCGACGTCTTCATCGTTACGATCTATACCTCCACGAGCCCTCGCGGCTCCGTTAGTTCCGTCGCCTGGGGCGACGGCCTGCTCAATCATAACGAGATGGGACGGGCGTCGCGGGTGCCGGCGCGGGCTGTCGGACCCTGTTCCCCCCGGGTAGCTTCTCTCTCATGTTGCTCCGCAACCTTCGCTACCTGACCGCGCTGGCGCATGAGAAGCACTTCGCCCGCGCGGCAGCCGTATGTGCGGTGACTCAGCCTACCCTCTCTGCCGGCATCAAGCAGCTCGAGGAAGAGCTGGGGTTGCTGATCGTGAGACGGGGACAGCGATTCGAGGGACTGACTCCTGAGGGCGAGCGGGTGCTGGAATGGGCCCGGCGGATCCTCGCCGACTGCGAGAGTCTGGAACAGGAAGCCAGCGAGTTGCGGGGAGGACTACGAGGGCGGCTCCACATCGGAGCGATCCCCACGGCGCTGCCCATGGTGTCGCTGCTCACTTTGCCGTTCTCGCGCCAGCATCCGCACGTCACGATTACCGTGTGGTCGCTCGCCTCGATCGAGATCCAGCGGGGCCTCGACGATTTCACCCTCGACGTCGGGGTTACCTACCTCGACAATGAGCCGCTCTCCAACGTGCGGACCATGCCGCTCTACCGGGAGAGCTATTTCCTGTTTACCCCCGCGGACGGCCCGCTGGCGCACCGGGACAGCATTTCGTGGGCGGAAGCCGCGACCGTTCCCCTGTGCCTGTTGACACCCGATATGCAGAATCGGCGGATTCTCGATGCGCACTTCCGGGCCGCCGATGCCGAAGTGCGCCCGGCGATTCAAACCAATTCGGTCCTCACGTTGTGGTCGCACCTGCGTTCATTGGCATACTCCAGTGTCTTGTCGCAAACCTTCCTTCATCTCTTTGGGGAGCCGGAGGGCCTGAGGGCCGTTCCCATCGAACGCCCCAAGGCGATCCACACGGTTGGCCTGGTGATCCCGGATCGGGAGCCGCTGACCCCCTCCTCTCGCGAAATGGCCCGAATCTGCACCACGATCGATGTCGCCGCGTCCCTGGAACAGGGCAAACCCCTCGTCCCGGAGCGGAGTTAGCCCGATTCCATCGGTCAGGCCTATCGGCCGATTGCGGGCCTCTATCCGGGTGTCCCCCCGGTTATTCTGGAATACCATTCTGGAATACCATTCTTAGATGTAGCTTGAGGTGACAACCGAACCTCCGGTTGTGGCTTAACCACCTCGAAAGAGTCTCTCATGGCGATGAAGTTCACCCGACTCACCGAGCCCCTGATCCGAGACAATGGCGGCCTTCGTCCTGCTTCATGGGATGAGGCGCTCAACTTCGCGGCCGAGGGGTTCCGCACCGTGCGCGACAAGCATGGCGGTGACGCCATCGGCACGTTCAGCTGCTCGAAGGCCAGCAACGAAATGAATTTCCTGGCCCAGAAGCTGGCGCGGGTGGGATTCGGGACCCATAACATCGACAGCTGTAACCGGACCTGACACGCTCCTAGCGTCGTCGGTCTGGCGACGGTGTTCGGTGCCGGTGGGGGAACCAGCTCCTACCGCGAAGTGGAAGAGACGGACGTCATCTTCCTCTGGGGAGCGAACGCCCGTGAGAATCATCCGATTTTCTTCCACCACGTCCTGAAGGCGATTCACCGCGGGGCCCGGATGTATGTCATGGACCCGCGTCGTACCAGCTCTGCCCAGTGGGCCGATGAGTGGCTCGGACTGAATGTCGGATCCGACATTGCGCTGTCCAATGCAATGGCGCGGGAGATCATCCACGCGGGCCTGGCCAACGAAGCCTTCATCCGCCGGGCGACGACCGGTTTCGACGACTATCGCGACGCGGTGGAGCGCTACACGCTGAAGTATGCCGAGGAGGAAACCGGTGTTCCGGCGGACGTGATCCAGCGCGCGGCGCATGCGTACGCGCGCGCCGACCGGGCCGTCATCTGCTGGACCCTCGGGATCACCGAGCACCATAACGCGGTTGATAACGTCCTTTCGCTGATCAACCTTTCGCTCCTCACCGGCCACGTGGGCCGTTACGGCTCGGGAGTGAATCCGCTGCGCGGCCAGAACAACGTCCAGGGCGGCGGCGACATGGGCGCCATTCCCAACCGGCTCGTCGGTTTCCAGGACTGGACCACGGACCCGGCGATCCGGCAGAAATTCGAAAAGGCATGGGGAGTATCGCTCAAGCCGCAGTACGGGAAGCACATGACCCAGATGTTCGAGGCGATGGAGCACGGCGAGATGCGCTCGCTCTACGTCATCGGGGAAAACCCAGCCCAGTCCGAGGCGGACCAGACCAGGGCCGAGGAACTGCTGAAGGGTCTCGACCACCTGGTGGTACAGGACATCTTCCTTACCCGTACCGCCGAGCTGGCACACGTGGTCTTCCCGGCCTCATCGAGCTGGTGCGAGGCCGAGGGTACCGTCACTAACAGCGAGCGGCGGGTACAGCGACTGCGCAAGGCGTTGGAGCCGCCCGGCGGAGCCCGTGATGACATGGGGATCATCTGCGAGATCGGGAAGCGTCTTGGGGTGGATCTGGGTCCCCCAGTGGCCGAAACCGTGTGGAACGAAGTGCGTCGCCTGGCGCCCATCTTCGCGGGCATGAGCTACGCGAGACTGGAGAAGGAAGGCGGCCTGCACTGGCCCTGCTATGACGAGAACCATCCGGGAGAGCTATTCCTGCACGGCCGCCTGTGGAAGGACCCGATCGAGGGGCCGCCGGCGCCGTTCTCGGTGGTGGAGCACGATCCGCCGCTCGAGCAACCCGATGATGAGTATCCCTTCCTGCTCACCACCGGCCGGCGGCTGGATTCCTACAACACCGGAGTGCAGACCGGCGGATACTCTTCGCCGCTGCGGCGCGGTGAGACTCTGGACATGTCGCCCGAGGACGCCGAGGCGCTCCGGTTAATGGACGGGGATCCGGTGCGGATCGCTTCGCGCCGCGGCAGCGTGGTGGCACCGGTGCGGATCGACCGGTCGCTGCGCAAAGGCCTCTGTTTCATGACCCTCCACTTCCAGGATCTGGTGAAGACCAACGTCCTCACGGTGGACCACACCGATCCGAAGTCCGGCACCGCCGAGTTCAAGGCCTGCGCCATTAGTGTCGTGCCGGTGCGGGCGGGGGCAGATCGTCCGACCGTCAAACGCTCGCCCGAGTCCTGATTCCTCTTACGAAATCTCAGTGGATCTCCATCTCCTGCAGGCCGACCCGACCGATGAAGAGCGCGAAGCGGTTGACGCGTTCCTCGGTCTGCCCACCTCCGGCTGGGAGGGCGGTGAGCGTCAGGAGCGGGATGCTCATACCGCGGCCGGGGGCCATGCGGCCCGAGGCCGGCGGCATCTCCTGCTACCAACGCTCCAGGCAGTTCAGTCCCGTGTGGGCTGGATCAGCGAGGGCGCGCTCAACTACGTCTGTGAGCGGCTGACGATTCCGCCCGCCGACGCCTACGGCGTGGCGACCTTCTACGCCTTGCTCTCCACCGTGCCGCGCCCCCGCCGGGTGTTGCACGTCTGTGATGACATCGCGTGCCGGTGCAAAGGCGCCGCGGAGT
>Ga0207674_10004420_pt1 | contig 16918 bp, 20 predicted proteins | sample KBSCornC72_FD_184303 | JGI IMG/M metagenome (GOLD analysis project Ga0207674, IMG submission 184303) | Corn rhizosphere microbial communities from Kellogg Biological Station, Michigan, USA - KBS Corn C7-2 (SPAdes) (version 2) | ecosystem: Host-associated > Plants > Roots > Rhizosphere > Soil ... | reverse complement strand
GCTTTCCATTATCATTCTCACTAATACAGATGAAGCAAATCCACGTGCTATTGCAAACGCTCTTGCTGATTATTATTTCAGAAAATAAGTTTTGCCATTATATCGTTGTTGTTCGCCCGACCAACACACGACTAGCGCCAACCTAATCCCGGTGCGACATGCTTTAAAATAGAAGACAATACGTGAACATTATAATCAACACCTAATGTATTGGGTATGGTCAAAAGAACGGTATCTGCTTCCCTGATAGCCTCGTCCGCGGACAATTCCTTAATGAGCTGATCCGGTTCCGCAGCATAGCTCCTTCCGAAAATAGCACGTCTGTCACTCTCAATAAAACCGATTTGATCTGCACTTTTTCTGTCCTGTCCAAAGTAATACCTGTCTTGTTCAGTTACCAATGCAAAAATGGATCGGCTCACCGAGATCCTTGGCTCACGTTTGTGGCCTGCCTTCTTCCAGGCTTCTTTGTACAACCTAATCTGCTCTGCCTGCTGTATATGGAAAGGCTTGCCGCTTTCATCAAATTTCAGTGTAGAACTTTGCAGATTCATTCCATTTTCCGCTGCCCACACGGCTGTAGCATTAGAAGCAGCGCCCCACCAGATCCGTTCACGCAACCCTTCAGAATAGGGTTCTAACCGTAACAAGCCCGGTGGGTTCGGAAACATCGGGCGTGGATTAGGTTGAGCAAAGCCAATACCTTTTAACTTATCCAGGAATTCCAATCCTTTGCGGCGTCCCATGTCTGCATCCGTTTCCCCATCAGCGGGTTCATAACCAAAATAACGCCATCCGTCAATTACCTGTTCGGGCGAACCTCTGCTAATACCCAGTTGTAGTCGTCCACCGGAAATGAGGTCAGCCGCTCCTGCATCTTCCACCATGTACAACGGATTTTCATAGCGCATATCGATCACAGCGGTTCCGATCTCTATCGTATTTGTTTTCGCACCTACAGCTGACAATAAAGGGAATGGTGATCCTAGTTGGGCCGCGAAATGATGCACCCGAAAATACGCACCATCCAACCCCATTTCTTCGCAAGCAACCGCCAGGTCTATAGACTGAAGCAATGTGTCACTTGCTGTACGGGTTTTATAGGCCGGATGATTAGCCCAATGTCCGAACGATAAAAATCCTATTTTCTTCATAACTTCTTTTCGATTTAAAATAGCCAGCCGTGCAAAGATAAAATTACAGACCTTAAGAGGATAGCCATGTTGATGCTGTCGTTGGTTGATTATTTAACTAGGCCAATCTAGAGGGAGAAAAGTTCCTGACGCGAGATATGGCGACAATATGCCTCGCTGATGACCGCCTGCAAGCTAACAAGATAAAATTGTTGTAATTTCAGTAAAACCACCTCCATTGAAACATTCAAATCGACTAGCGCTCTTCACCATAGCATTTTCTTTATCACTCCTAAACTCCTGCCATAAAAAAGACGTCTCAGCGATACCGTCTGCCGGAGGGACAATTCTTGATAGAGAGGAGTATTTTGATTCTACATCAGGTTCGGTATCGACGCTCCATTATTCCTATAATTCTGTTGGTGATCTTGTTTCAATTACATCGGCGAGCCCAAATGGGGGCGATACATGTTTCTATAATGCACCGGGAAAATTGTCAAAATACAAAGCAGGAAATGCATGGGAGGCAATGATGATTTACGATACGACCGGGCGGATAGTGGAGAAGAAAACTTTCTCTTACTTTCCCCAACAAGGCTCTGGCCGTGCCGTGTTTACCTATGATGACCGGGAACGGGTTATTGCGGACAGCGGTTATGATGATTCCGGAAAACTGTGGTCCTATAATAGTTTTTCATACGACAATGACGACAATCTCATTTCTTACCAACGATACTGGCTTGGCGAAGACAGAACGGTTTATACTGGTGGACTTGTTAACGTAACATTCGATCATCATCCAAATCCTCATGAAAAATTTGGCAAATGGATCTATTACGGGGACGGGGATTTTAAGTATTTATTCAAAGAAAATTCCGTTTCAGAAAAAAATGGGCCTATTGAAGAGAAAAATCCTCCCGACCTGGCATATAAATATTACAGTGATGGACAATTGTGGCAGGCGTCTAGCTCAAAGTATCATACAACCATAACTTATTACTATAGGTAGCTTTTCATTGAAGACGATAATAATCAACAAGTGGCATGGTGTCTAAGTTGTTGTGCACTGAATATTGAAATATCTTTTTAATAGCCCAACTCACTTAATGGCGTGTATGCAATGTCGCTAAGATATAAGAAAAACGCAAACTTTTTAAATGAGTGTAAAGTCTTATTATCATAAATGACACAAAATCTCTCGTGATTTTACGAAAACTAATTTTACGATTCCAGACTTTGAGTAAAAATGGCGTCATCGAAATAAATGACAAGCAGTGCATCGTCATTGGGGAGAAGGGGAGAAATCTCCCACGAAGCATCTCTATAAAAAGTATTAAAAAAAATGTATCTTAGGAATGACCTGGCCACTTCCCTTCCCTATCAATTCCTCTTTGTTTTTGCCATCACTTTATGAGAATGTATCGTTATCGCAATTAATTCACCAAAACTATTCACAATGAAAAGCTCAGTTTTTGCAATCATCTTAGCTATCCTTTCAGCGTTTTATGGTCTTTGTCTTTTACTGATTCCTGTAAAATTCGCGTCAATGTATGACGCCACATTAACCGCCAGCGGTATTTACTTGGCAAGAGTATACGGCGTCACTCTTGCGAGTTTTGGCATCCTATTTTGGTTAAACAGAAATATTCCTTTTTCTGACAGATCATGGCAAAGCTTATTGTTTGCCACTTTATTTTCCCAGGCAATTAACGCAGTGCTCAATGTCAGAGAACAGATGAATACTCAAGGAAATTCATTGGGCTGGACGACAGTTGCCATTAATGTACTGGTTTGCCTGGGATGTCTCTATTTTCTTTTTCAAAAAAAGGCAGTGAAGGCAACCGGACTTGCCTAACTGTGAAGCCAGGTTGTAACAATTATACATTTTCTTTTCAGCCAGGTCACCGGAGGGACTCGACGCGAATCAATCATAGCGACGAGTCCCTCCTGGTTTAAATGCAGTAAACAAAATTCTGAATATCTTACAATAGAATCAAGAAAACCAATTTTCATTCGCCGGTGAAAATAAAATTCATAGACAAATGGGGCACCTGTAGTGGATCACGAACGAAGGGGATTGTAATGGGGATCTTCTTTGGAGTACTTAGCTCATGTAAAACTAGCAACCCAGTTCATTCATCAGGCAACAAGTCAACTGTATTTAAAGAAAGTTTAGCGATAGACAATGATGGTAACAAGTATCCCGTAAAAGTATTATTAGACGGCAAACTTTGGATGACGCACAACCTGAATTCAAACATTCCAAATTCTTATTGCTACGATGATGTAGACAAGAATTGCCAGGGATATGGCCGTTTGTATACCTGGGAGTCAGCTATCGAAGGATGTAAATTGTTGGGAGAAGGATGGCGACTTCCCACCAATATCGAATGGCAGAAACTGACCATCGTATATGGGGGTGCTGCCGGTGATTCCGCTGCAATTCGAAGGAAATCTTATTTCACTTTATTATTTAGTGATACCGCCGGGTTCAATGCATTGTTAGGCGGCGGTCGTGATCCTGATGGTCATTATTCTCGTCGGAATGCGCATGGATTCTATTGGGCAGCAACTGAAAATGACACTGCTACTGCCTCGTTTTGCAATTTCGCGAATGGCTCACAAGCCATTTATCAGCAACAAGAGGGAGAAAAAAATAGGGCATTTTCTGTTCGGTGCGTGAAGAATATTGACAGTTTGAAAAGATAAATAGTTCAAAAACCATTACTTCTTATGCGATCAATAGCAAAACCACAAGAAGGCGAATTTCCCCCGTATGCCAACATGTATATCCGCCCGATCCCAGGCGATGGTCTTCTTTTAAAACACCTGCGAGACAATTTCATCGCAATGAAACAACTTGTGTTTTCTTTACGTGGAGAGAAATTGAACTACAGGTATGCCCAAAACAAATGGACCATCAAAGAAATACTCGTGCACATTATCGACGATGAAAGAATTTATGCTTACAGGGCATTATGCTTTGCAAGAAATGACAAGACCGAATTGCCGGGTTTTGAACAAGACGACTATGCCTTGCATTCACGAGCCAATGAGAGAAGCCTGGAAAATATTCTAGAAGAATATGAAGCCGTTCGCAATGCTACAATTGCATTGTTTAACGGATTGCCTGAAGATTCTCTTCTGCGGATGGGAACGGCAAACAATAACAAAGCAACGGTCAGGGCGATGGCCTACCATATTGCGGGACACGAACTGCATCATATGAACATCATAAAAGAAAAGTACTTATGAGGCACGACTTTTATTTGATAAATCGTAAAATGACACCGAATCCTGGAGATACGCAAATGAATTCAGTGTCATGAATTCAAATTTTAATGACTGTAAGTTTGGGTCTGCTGGTACAAAACACCGTTCTGCAGGAAAGCCTGGCCCAATGTTAACTTGGTAGGTGTCAACTCCACCAGTATGTATTCATCGAAGCCATTAAAAACAAGCTTTGTTTCATTGTCGGCAAATGCCCAAGGCAGCGTCCTTGCTTGTGGACCGAATTCATCACATTTAGTCGGCCCTTCATTCAACTCCCACGTTCCATCAGTGTGGTAGATCTCAAAATTGTCTAATTCGCAAGGGTACATTATGCTAAGAATATTCGTAGCAAACCTCCCGTCGCCATACCAGTCATAAGCCGGATCGCTCACGAAGTCGGTTCGTTTCCATGATCCTGTCGTAAGAAGTTCCGTTTTTGTTTTTGGCTTGGTTTCCCTGGCTTCCTTTTTACAAGACACAGCGACCGTCGCCCCAGCTACTAACATCAGCAGCGCAGCGAGTTGGATTCTTGATTTCATAATCCTAGGTTTTAAGGTTTAACAATAAAAGACGATGACGAAATTGCCACCTTGGCGTAGTCGAACCCTATTGATGATCCCGTGAACAGGAGGAAACAACTTGCTTTTATTTGCGGCAGCACAACGAAGATATGTCGCGCTCTGTCCAAGAAACTATAACGAAAATTATAGAAACCATTTTTCTTATTCAGGATTTCCAGTTCTTCCAATGGAGACGATAAATGCAGGGAAAGTTATGCCCTTTCATATATTCACATCCTCACCAACAAGAATTAAAATTGTCGCGATAAATTCACCTGCTTGTTACAGGTGTTCCTACTTTTGTAAATAATCATTGCCATTCAGAATTTTACAATTATGATCACCAGCGAAGACATTATAAAAAAAGCGTGGGAAGAATATGATCCTACCAAGATCATTTCCAAAGTCATTGACATCAGCGTAAAAGTTTCTACTAACTACGTGTTTCATGTATGGTTTGAGGATGGAGATATGATCGTAGCCAAACTATCCTACTTTGGCAAGTATGAACATTTCAAGGAAGATCATCGAATCATCCATTCTTTGGCAAATAACCTACTCTACCCTTTTGATAATTTACTGGCGAAATCACTTTTAAAAAATAACCGCGTTTATACTTATCGTTACAAGCACAAAAAAGTAGATGCCTGGGTTGTATTTTATAACCCGGTTAGAGTAATGGAACGTATGCCCCGCCGGCTGGAGGAATATCACATCCGAAAGTTTGGCCAGCAGATCGCTAAGTTTCATTTGGCCTGCTTCAAACTCAGACATGTGTTGCCCAAATCATCAAAAACTCTTCGTACCGATATACATACATTAATGGAACGATTGGAAAAAGATGACAAGGCATTTGGAGGCAAAGCAAAAGTGGAATTCTTGCGTCATCATTGTGAGCAATTTTTAAAATACCGGGCGAAATATAAGGTCAATTCCTTTGCGATCATTCCCGTTTTTATTGACTGGAACATCGGCAACTTTTCTATCACCAAAAAATTTGAACTCTTTTCGAGGTGGGATTATGACTGGTTCCGCATGAGTTACCGCATGATGGATTTCTATTTTTTCAGCCGCGTGGTATCGGATGCCGGCGACCGTACTGTTTTTAGTTACAGGGTCGACACGATGATGGAAGAGCGGTTTATTCTTTTCCTGGAAGAATATCATAAAATTAATCCGCTAACAGCAAATGAATTACGTTTTATGCGTGAAGCCTACCGCTTTTTTATTTTGAATTATGTCATCAAAGACGGGAGCTATTTTTTTAGTGAACAGTACTCAAAGAAGCTGCAAGCAGAGGCATTTGAAATTTACCTGCCAGCAGTGGAGACGAATTTTAATGCTGAGAAATTAATCGATGCGTTGAAGATAAGGGAGACGGAGAAGGTATAACGTACTTCGTGCATACTCCGTAATTATGTAAAATGATCTCCGGACCCAGGCAGAATACATGAATACGATTCCTTTATTGCAAATAGATTATAAACATCATAAACAACTATGGAATCATTAAAAGCAAGAATCTTCGCTATTTCCAATGAAATTCGGTATGTGGCAATTTACATCGATGATAAATTAATTTCCTCGGAACGTGCAGGCATAGAAAATACCAGCAGCTCGGAGTCCGATAAATATGAAGAATTAATCGTAAATCCGACCTTACTCAAGCTAGTCACACAACGTGGAAATATTGATTGTGGCGGAGCCAGGTATGTGATCATCAGGTATGGCTCTTTTTATGAGTTTGTAATGCCGCTAAAGAATGGCCACCTGTCCGTAGGGATTGAATCAAATTCCGAGCTAATGAAAATTATAGAAAGAATTCATGATCTCCTGTAGGCTCGGTCCCGGTAATGCTCCCAGGAACGAGAGAAATAACTGTATGTTCCTCTACAGCATTTGCATAACGACACTCATTACTCGTCTGCCATTCCTTTTTTTATTGTAAAAAAATGAAAAGCGCGAGATACCCTCTGTCCAATCTGTGGTATTTCATTTGTTATAATTATGTAATCAAAATTCTATAACTGTTCTGTCTTGCAGGGACAACTTAAAGAAAAAATATGGGAAAGCTACTTGTATACAACTTCGTATCCGCTAATGGATACTTTAAAGGCTCCAATGAAGATATAAGCTGGGCTCATCAAAGGCCTTCACAGGAAGAAAGTGATTTTGCGGCAGAAAATGCGCAAGGAGGAGCTACACTTCTCTTTGGCCGAAAAACATATGAAATGATGGTTAGTTACTGGCCTGCTGACCAGGCAAAGCAAAATAATCCTGGGGTTGCTGAAGGAATGAATAAAGCGGAGAAAATTGTTTTTTCAAAAACATTAAAAAGGGCGGATTGGAATAACACGAGGATCGTCTCCGGTAATATTGAAGAAGAAGTGAAGAAATTAAAACAGTCGGAAAAAGACCTAACAGTACTTGGCAGCGGAAGCATCGTCAACCAACTCACAGAAGCAGGTTTGGTAGATGAATTCCAGATTATGATTCACCCGGTCGCTATCAACAATGGCACTGCCTTCTTAAAAGACATAGATAAGAAAATTGATCTGGTTTTGACGAAAACAAGGTCATTTAAAAGTGGAATTGTTCTGCTCTGTTATCAACCTAAAAGATAATTGAGATTCTTTACATCAATAGCATGACGCTGAAAGCCTACAACATTAACAGGAACAGGAAACGGGCCTTGCGATCTTTTTTAAACTAAGTATGTTATGAAAAGCCCCGTCCTATCTATTCTTTTTCTGATTGGTCTGTCAGGAGTTCAGGTACCGGCAAATCTCTTGTTATCCTGAAAAAAGATGTTAGACGTAAACCAGTAGGTTCCCTGGAATGAGACTTATTTGCCTGCTGCGATTTCGTTAACTGTCTCCGCCAGTAATTGGTTGAATTCTTCCGGTTTTTCTATCATGGGATAATGACCGGTTCCACGAATGACCTTTTCTTTAAAACCCGCTTTGCAGTATTTCTCCATGATGGGCCTATTCACCGGCGCATAGTCACTGGTTATGACGTGGACAGGTAACCTGACTTTACTCAACCTATCCCCTTCTGTCAAAGAAGACTGCATCATTGCTTCGATCGTTTTTATTGACACAACAGAATCAGTCTGCAACACATCGCCGACCAGCTTCTTCATTATCGCACTGTCCGGATATTTTGGAGGGAACAAGCCGGTGTAACAATAAGCCGTGACAACTGAATCGTACCGACTGTGAAGCATCTTCAAAAATCCATTAATGCCATCCTGCTCCTCCTTGCTTCGCGATGTTGTGATATCTTTAAAATTATCTATTCCTATCAGTCCAACGATCTTTGAAGGGATACTATCAGCCACTGCAGCTATTACATCGCCGCTCATTGAATGACCAACCAGGATCACTTTATTTGCCTTTAATGCATTGATCACTGCAATCACATCATTAGCATAATCGTAGACGGTCCAGCTATCACGGTTTTTTCCACTTTGCCCGTGTCCGCCAAGATCAAGGGCAACTGTTCTAAATCTTTTACTAAAAAGATCTTCTTGTGATTGCCAGTATTCTTTATTGATAGCCCAACCATGGACAAAAACGATCGTAGTGTCACCCGAACCTTTCAGATCATAGGCAATATTTACATCTCCACTTTTGACCGGTACATGTTCGGTTACTTTTTTTTCATTTGATGAACAGGAACAGAGAAAAATAATTGGTCCAATAAAAAAATATTTCATCGAAAATCTTTTGGTATTCAAATATACAGGTAAAACTTTGTGCATTCGGATAACCAAATCGCCGTTATTGTCAAAAGCCCAATATGGATTTTTTTCCAAAACGAATAGTTTGTCTGACCGAAGAAACGGTTGAAACGCTTTACCTTCTTGGTGAACAAGACAGGATTGTTGGCGTCTCCGGCTTTGCCGTCCGGCCGCGACAGGTACGTAAAGAAAAGCCGATCGTGTCGACTTTCACTGATGCCGACATTGACAAAATAATAGACTTGAAGCCAGACCTGGTGATCGGGTTTTCAGATATACAGGCCGGGATAGCGAAAGAATTGATTGCAGCAGGCATAACAGTATGGATAAACAATTATAGATCGGTGGAAGGCATTTTCAACATGATCGGCCAACTTGGAAGTTTGGTCGGTGCTCCCGGCAAAGCAAAAAGCCTGGTGGATCATTTCAGAAGAGATATTGAAAGGATCTATGAGACCGCTCAAAAAAAACGGAAAAAACCCAAAATATATTTTGAAGAATGGTATGATCCTTTAATATCAGGTATTTGCTGGGTAAGTGAATTGATCGAACTGGCAGGAGGTATCGATATTTACAGGGAAAAACAAAATGCCTCCTTAGCGAGAGATAGGATCATTGCAAATAAGTACGAAGTCATAGAACGTAACCCGGATATTATCATCGCATCCTGGTGTGGCAAAAAATTTAAGAAGGAAAAGCTTGTAGCGAGGGAAAATTGGGATAGGATTAAAGCTGTAAAAGATAATTTCGTATTTGAAATCAAATCACCTGTTATTTTACAACCAGGACCTGCTGCAGTTACCGAAGGAATAAAAGAGATTGCCGACATCATTAATGCCTGGCATTCTTTCACACTTAAAAAAGGTTGAACTATCATTTGCCCTTTGAAAGGCAAAAGAAACTTTAGCGATGGTTTCGACTCCATCGCCAAAGCTTAAAAAAACCCTAATAATTTACTGTTCTACAGGTTCCCAACTTGTTTTACTCGTTGCATTCACCTGCATTGTCCCATTTGACGATAACGTTATATTCTTGAGCGTATAAAGCCCAGGACGAAACCGATTAGGAATACTCAGGTCTGCTACTTTAGCTTCTGCCGGCAAATGCCCGCCATCGCCCTCGTTAAGGGTCTCAAGTACTTCAATTGATTTCATAGGGCAAAAATACATTATCATCCGGCCATAACTCATTTCAAGCCGAACAGGGGACAGATTTGCGGTAACCGTTTGGCCATGTGTCATTTTTTCTTCTCGCATCCTCTGTTGCAAAACGTTCGATTGTGAATAAGCTGTAATTCCTACCGGTGTAGATCTCGATCCCATGGGTGTTTCTGCACTCCTCTTCCCTCCAAAAAGGGATTCAAAAACGCTTTTCATAGTGCTAACTTTTTTGAGTTTGAAAAATTTGTTTTGAACGATAGATTTCCCTGTTGGATGTTCCAATTATTTTGCTGCCATTATCATACCATTTCTTTCTCAAAAACTGAAGAGGAAGGAGGTCCCATTGATTTAACGGATTTTTTCTTTAAGGGAGTTGGCCGGCGATACACCCCTGGTTCCCTGCTGAACGTAAACTACAATTCGTAAATTCACGAAACGAATTCAATTTAACCGTTTATGGCAGACACGCAACCAAAGAAAACAAGCGGATTTAAAAGGTTCCTTTGGTGGCTGCTGGTTATCTGCTTGCTGGCTGGCGCCTTTATGTTCTGGTGGAAATATTATTTTGTGTTTGGTGAAGGCGTAAAATCCGGAGAATTGAATTATGTGGTTAGGAAGGGCAACCTTTTTAAAACCTATGAAGGCAAGTTGATCCAGGCTGGTTTCCGATCAAAAACGGCTGGGAGTATACAGTCTTATGAGTTTGAATTTTCAGTGACCGACGACAGCATTGCGAACATCTTGATGAATAACAGCGGCAACCATTTTGACTTACACTATAAAGAATACAAAGGTGCCATTCCATGGAGAGGCTATAGTCCTTACATCGTGGACAAAATTCTTTCAATGAAGCCAGAGGTAAAATAACCCTTGGGAACTAGAGTCTAACCTAATTACATTTTATGGCAGACGAAAGGCCAAGTCGAGAAGATCTTTTGCAAGCTGCTCTAGGTCAGGAAACCGTTACAGGCGTAGATATCAAAAAAGTTGTTATCCCCAAAGAATGGGCGCGGGCAAACATTTACATCCCTGCCCAGTAGTTGGTTACATTGTGTCCGGGAAAGTGTTGTTCCAGGTTGAAGGGGAAGAAAAGAAAACATTGAACCAGGGAGAGGCATTCTACGAGCAACAAAATAAAACCATTTACATTTCGACGATGCCTCTGCGGAGGAGACGTTTGTTTTTATCGCATTCTATTTGAAAGAAGCCGGGGAAGACTTGATAAAAATGTTAAATTAAATTTTTGATTCCATCCCTGTGATTCCATTACCCGCCGTGCAAGGGACCATCATTGACCAGTTGGGTATCCCTTATTGATCCAATCAATCTTAATGTTATGGGGTAGGTCGAGAAGCTTAAAGTTGGTAAATTTCATTTCCTTTAATAACTCGATGGCGGGCCTAACATTTGGACAGTGTTCGTAAGGGCAGCATCCGCAATAAATAACTATACTCGTGTCCTTCGGAAGGCTTTCCAATTCCTGTTTAAACTTTTTCATGTTGTCCTCTTCCTTGATCATGCCCATGTCCCTGGAATGAGGAATAATAGCACCCGGTCCAATACTGAATATCACGGAAATGTCTTTATTGTCCTTTAAAGCCGTTGCTAATTCAGAAGGCTGAAGCAATTGATCATTTGTCCAGTTGATAGGGTTTTGGGCAGCTGCCTTTTGCCAACTCCATAATCCAGACATAAAAAAAATCAAGGCGAACTGTACTGTTTTTCTTCGGGGCATTTGGAAATTTTTGACTGCAAAAATAAAGAAACGGCCCTTTCTGCGCCAGGTTTTAAACTAGCTATGGAAAGTTCAACTTAATATCAAGGTGACCGGCAGTTAATAATTTCTTCCTACGAAGGCTCGTCGTAAAAGGGCCATGATCAGGGTAAATACCGCGGAACCGATGATCGCCCACACAACTGGAAAAGGCTTGTTATCGATGGTAATCTCAAAAAGTTTTGGCAACCCCATTCTGCCAGCAATCCATAAACCAATCCAGGCGCCAATAAAACCAACGACAATAGAAACAAGACATCCACCCAAACTATACCCGGCTAATGATTGACCAATTCCGCCGCAAATTGCAGCAATCAATAAAAGAACCAATAGTCCTATAAGTGTCATGGGTTAAAATTTTAATTAAATATAAATTTTTTTTTGTCTGTAGCAATAAGCGGCAGACGAAGGCATTCCTTCCGCCTCCGAATATACCGTGCCATGTATCGGCGATTCGGCACTGTGAATCCTTCGAATTGTCGTGCGCGATGACATTAACAAACTATTGTAAAGCAATTCTTCGCTGTTCCTCTATTTTTATAGAGCATGAAGAAACTAACTCTTGTCTGCATCCTGTTATTTTCTTTTTTCAATAACTATTCCCAGCAGGCCTTGTTGCTTTTCAAGAAAAAAAATATAACAGTGCAGAGTTTTTGGGTGGGGTCGATCATTGCTTTTCAACTGAGAGATGAACAATGGCAAAAGGGCGAGATTACCAAGATCCGCAACGACTCTTTCTTCATCCGACCGGTCGTGGTTCAATATAGCCTGCTTACTACTGATACATTTTATTATAACGTCCTTGGCTTTTCCGTTTCGGATGTCTATGCAATGCCTAAAAGGGGAGTTCTTATTGATTATAAAAACGGGGAATTCCAGATATCAAGGTCAGGCGGGCATCAGCATTGGTATTGGATAAAAAGCGGCTGGCTCTTCCGAGTGGCGAGCGCGGGTTATGCGGGGCTTATTGTTGCAAACAGTCTTCTTGACAGCGATCTTTCCATTTCAGACAGCAAACCACAGCTCGCTGTTGCTGCAGGCGTGTTCCTGGTTGGAGTCCTGTTGAAGAAAATATACAAGCTGACAATACGAACCGGAAAAAAATACCATTTGGAGATTTTTCAACTGCAGAATTAATAAGTGAGTCGTTTGTAGCGAACAGTCCTAAATAAAAACGCGATTGGCAAAAGTATTGCTAACTGAAGACGTCAAATTCTTCGATGATCAATATGGATAAATCTCCTCACATTCTGAATACATCGTCGAATCTATTGGGCATTTGCTTTCTTCTTCTTACATCGTTGAAAGTATTGGGAAAATCCCAACAAACAGTAATCGATGATATTACTTTTGTCGCGATCATATTATTTATGTTGAGTTGCCTGTTGTCATTTTTATCAATGCGAAAACCAGTCAAACAAAGTAAAAACCTCGAGAAAATAGCCGACTACATTTTTTTGACTGGTTTATCAGTTTTATTTGTGACAGCAATACTTTTTTCGTTCAACGTGATAAGATGACCCTGCTAAAGAGGATGTACTACTGAAAGTCGTGTTCTAAAACTGAAATATCCTGTAAGGTAGCCATATGCATCGCATAAAACCTGTCTGCCTCAAGATGATATTCGGTTACTGAATGATAAACTTCCCAGGCATAATGTGGCTGCCAGTATTTTCCATCAGGTCGTTTTGGTTGAAACAAATCACTGCAATAAAGGATTTTTTGTTTTGGAAAATAGACCATCATCATCCTGTCGCCAGTTTCTGTTTTATAGGGGAATAACCGGACCTCGTTGATGCCTTCTCCGATTGTAGCGACATCCCTTACACCTTTTAGTATTATCCGCCCCTTCCCTTTCAACGAAAGAGAGTCCGGAAATGTCTTATAAGGAGCTGCCAGTATTTTCCGGATCAACGGTTCATTTCGGTAAGGAAAATAAAATGAAATGTCTTTTGTGGCGAATGGACGTATTCCTCCAAGATGAAACCATGCATCGGACGTTGCAATAAAAGCTTTAATGTTAGTACCTGGATACAACTTCATAACTTCTTGAAGAATTGCCTCTCCATATGCTGAGGAATAAGACGATTCGATCACGATGATGCCATCAGGCTGTTTCACTACTGTGGTGTTACAGGGACCCGGAAGCAGCCAAATATCCTTTGCAATCTCCTTTGCATTTTTATTCATATTCTCCACATATCGGTCAAGGGTTGACTTATCTAAATTGTTAAAATCCAATACGACATTTGCAGGAATGACTAATGAATCAACAGATATGTCCGGATTCAACTCCCAATGATTGATCAGGAACGTTTCTTTGTAATAACCATTGATGTACGTGTCTGTCTGAAGCGGGTAATGAACATTCCTGCCCAGAAGATCCCAAAACGAATAGTACACCATTTTTTTAGAATCTCCCCAAACCCTGGCATAATCCCCTTTCAATGGCTTGATGATCTCTGCAGCGGTGATCATAGAAGTTTCTTTATTGATAAAAATCCTAACAGGGAAATTATCATATACAAAATATATGACGTATTGAACGGCTTTCTGTAGAACCGTATCTTTTTGACGACTAAGAGAATTGGAGGCAAGTGCTTTGTGAAATAAAACGTCTGGAGACAATAAGAGCCTGTCCTGCAAACTTTCATATTCGTCGCTTGCGTGGATTCCGTCCTTATTTTTTATAGCAATCACGGCTCCGTTTAGAAGATAAGTTGTGTTGCCGCCGTATACAAAATCATTTTGCTCCTCCTCAACCTGCATTACCTGTTTGGCCGGGAGAACAGTCATAATTCTTGTGATCTGTGCGGGAATATACGGACCCTCGAAACGCTCCGATTGATCGATGATGAAAGAAGTCCCGTAGCCCTTTAGTTTCAATGCCCGGATTGTGTCCCACCCTTTTCCCAATTCAATGATTGCCTGGTTAAGGATCCGCTTGGCAGAGTCATTAATTTGAGGTTGGGTAAAGCTTTGTTTAGTAATGAGCAGCAGAAATGCCCAGAAGAATATTTTTATCGTGTGCAACATAGAATGATTAAATTTTCCGTGGAACCCAGTTGTTCTGTCGATGATAAAAGTAGTTTGTGCCACTATTCGTCACCGATCTTTTTGATATCTGGTAAAAAACGCTTCTCTGCGGAAAACGCGTAAATGTCGTTCACATTCGTTTTTCAAAATTTATGGCGGGTTTGAATGATAATTATCAAGCAAAAAGCAAAACAAGGGAGCTTACTTGTAGATTAACAAGTCCTGAACTAAGAGAAAGAAAAGCGGCGGCCATTGCAAATTTGAAAAAACAGATCTTGATGACTAAAGAATTGAAAAATGGTTTCTCGTACAGATTTACCGCCACTGATTCACTTGTTGATGAACTTGTAGCTTTATAAAAAACAGAAAGAGCTTGCCGTGAATTCTTCCATTTTAATCTTTCCATGAGCGGGAGCAAAGCTGAAACCTAACTAAAGATTACTGGACCTGTCGGAGCAAAGGATTTTATTAAAACCGAGCTGGAATTGTAATTTCCAAATTTTCGCGTGTGCCCTTCCGTCGAGTCAGCCTTATATTTTCACTGCATCAGCCTTGAGGAGCCTATCGTGCTGATGGGCCTTCGTATCTTCTGTCGAGCTATTAAAAACCTTATCTACTATAAATCTTGCATCTTCTTTTATGCCAAACGTAATACTTGAGCCACGCACACGCAACCATGGATAACCTACAAAATAAATTCCCGGGAAGTTGGGTATGCCATCTTTGTGTTCCAGGTTGCCAGCGCTGTCAAAAACCGGCAATTTGATATAACTATGGTCTGTATTAAACCCGGTTGCCCATATAATTGAATGAATATCGTTGTCAGCAAAATTGAGAGAAGTCATATTCCCTACACAACTTGCATCTATATCCGCGACATCATCTTCATCGGGCTGTGGGGAGGGAGCAACTAATTTATTTTTCGTAATGAAAGCATCCACCATCTCCTTTGCCTTTTTTGAAAATTCGTCAGCAAAGTGAACATGCGTCGCCGCATTAGGTTGAAAAAATATGTTTTCCTGATCGGCATGATCTGCTCTTCCCAACAACACTATTCCCTTTTTTGCAAGCGATTGGAGACTCAGCGTCCTTTTGCCCCCATCAACTCCAGTGAGTTGGGGTGCCTTTAGATTAAGCATTTTTGGATCTTCAATTTGTTCCGCTCGCGTTTCGAAAAATTTCATATCTATCAGCCAATCCATAATATCCCTACCCCGATACCATCTAGGTAAACGCGCCACCATACTGGTTGATAGATAAACCGATTTTCCCGCATTGGCCAGGTCCTCGGCGATCTGGCACCCTGATTGTGCGCCTCCTACAACTAAAACAGCACCATTGGGTAATTGTGCTGGATTTTTGTATTGGCTGACATGTATCTGTCGAATTCGATAAGGAATATCCTTTGCGAATGTGGGTATTTTAATTTCGTTTGCACTACCCGAAGCAATGATCACCTGTTTGCAGAAATAATGCTTGATAAGTTCATTTGACAATACAGCTAGTTTAAAAAAATCCTGAGCTTTTTCAATGGCAACGACCTTAGAATTTTCCACAACCGGCATTTGAAATTTTGAAACATAGCCTTCAAAGGAAGCAACGTACTCACTCGCCGTGCAGAATGCATTAGGGTCATTTGCTTCACCGACGTGCGATGGCAATAGGTTTAATTTGTTTGCCGTGTTCATTTTGAATGAGTCCCACCGCTGGGTACGCCACGACTCACCTACCTTTCCCCGCTCAAAAACGACGTGATTCAAACTATAGTTTTTTAAATAATAACTTAGAGACAATCCCGCATACCCTCCACCAACGACAATTACATCCAGAATAGGTTCATTCATAAAAAGTTAGGTTAAATGTTAACTAAGGAATCAGTGACATTGAATGTTCATGCCAAACGGCCGCAAACGTTTTTGCAAAATCTTTGAGTTTTGTCTTCTCCAATTCAGGTGGATGTTTCCAGTAGTCCTCAAAAATTCTTCCTTCGTGCATAGCCTTAAACCCTTGCACAAATTCAATTGCTGCTTCTTTGGGAAAACCTCCGCGCATGAAACCTTCAAGAGCCTGTTCATCCGTAAATTTCGCCCACTTCAAACCGGGTCTTCCAATTGCATCACTAATAACAGAGGCAATTTCATCCGTGCTTATTTCATCACTTGCAACGTAGCGAACGGAGTGACCGGAGAAATCCAATTCGTGTAAGTGTTTGGCAGCGACGCCGGCGACGTCTGAAG
>Ga0207674_10004418_pt1 | contig 16920 bp, 22 predicted proteins | sample KBSCornC72_FD_184303 | JGI IMG/M metagenome (GOLD analysis project Ga0207674, IMG submission 184303) | Corn rhizosphere microbial communities from Kellogg Biological Station, Michigan, USA - KBS Corn C7-2 (SPAdes) (version 2) | ecosystem: Host-associated > Plants > Roots > Rhizosphere > Soil ... | reverse complement strand
CAGCGCTCGTACACGCCTTGAAAGAACTGACCAAGTCCAACCAGCATAAACAGCAAGACAAAACAGCTACTGCCATGCCAAGCGCTGCACTCGCTAAGATCAGGACTGATTTAAGTTTACGCATAGCCGGCGTTGCGGATGTAGGTTTCGCATTCGTGTGGAGTGAAGTTGTCGAGAGCAGGGAGCCGAGGCGGCGCCAGGTGGCTTCGACGGTCCGCTCGTTGGCCTTGCGGAGCAATCGCTTGAGCTTGGAGAAGACTTGCTCGATCGGGTTGAGGTCGGGCGAGTAGGGCGGCAGGAAGAAGAGCTTGATGCCGGCCGCCCTCAGGAGCTTTCGCACGGGGCTTCCTTTGTGGCTGCCGAGGTTGTCGATGACGACGATGCTGCCCGGCTTCAGCTCCGGGATTAGGAACTGCTCGACCCAGGCAGCGAAGCTCTCGCCATTGATCGGTCCGTCGATCACGCAGGGTGCGACAATGCCGTTGTGCCTGAGGGCGGCAATGAAGGTCAGCGTCTTCCAGTGCCCGTGCGGCACCTTGGCGAGGAGCGGCCGGCCTCTTTCGCCCCAGCCATGGGTGCGGGTCATGTTGGTCTTGGCCCAGGTCTCGTCGATGAAGACCATGCGCCTGACGATTGCAGGGTCTATCCGGCGCTGGAGCCAGAACCAGCGGGCGCGGCGGCGGACGACGTCCGGCCGGTCCTGCTCCTTAGCAAAGAGCGTCTTTTTTTGAATGACTTGCCGCAGCGCTTGAGAAACCGCCACAGCGTATCGCGGCAAACCTCGATGCCACGTTCTTCCCGCAGCGCTGCCACCAGATCGGCCAGCGTCGGATCGCACTCGCGTTCCAGCCGCGCCAGCAGCCAGTCCCGTTGACCTGCCAGAACCACCGGCCTGTGACCGCCCATCGCCTTCGCCGACAGGTCTCCCGTCGCTCGCCATTGCTGAGCCCACTTCACCCCGGTACTCGCGCTCACCTCAAACTGGCGGGCCGCACCGCGCGCGGACATCCCGCGATCCAACGCTCGGCAAAACCGCTCTCGCAAATCCTCGGAATAGGCTCGTGCCATCGCTGCTGGCCTCCTGCCCAGCCAGCAGCTTGAATCACAAAATTAGCCCAGCGGGAATCCCTCTCGCGATTCAACCTCAATCAGATCGACTCTAAGATCAGGACTGATTGATTGATCCAGAAGAAGATGGTTGCGGCGATGCAGATGGGTCTTTGTTGCATAACTAAGGTGATGGATTCACAAAGGGAATTGTTTGTCATAGGTGGGCGGGATGCCCAAACCGACGCCCCCCACAATATCGCATGACCAACTGCCGGAGTATAACGCCGCGCTGAAGCAGCGAGGTTCGCTGGAAGTGTGGTTTGATCCGCGGATGAATTGGTTTTCGGTGCCGCGCGGCCGTCCGCTGCGCTTTTCCGACCGGCGATTGAGCTGTGTCTGACGCTGAAAGGGCTGTTCCAAAAGAAGTTACGGACCCGACCGACCCCGAATGGTTTGTCTCGTCAAGAAAGCCTGGGTAAAGACCAATATGCCACGTGAAACAAAGAGAGAGGCGCCATGTCTGACGATTGAGGGTCGGGATGGCGCCTCGCTCTGCTTGTGAATGGACGTTGGCGATGCTTACTTGAGGGCTTCGGCCACCGTGGACGAGATCGGGGTTGTTGGTCGACCGATCAGCTTGGAGAGTTGTTTGCTATCATCGACCAGATCGCCCTTGGAGCCGCAGACTTCCATGTTTGCGATGAACTGGGCGAAATCATTTGGCACTCCGGCCTTGGCGAGGGCTCCAGCGTAGTCGCTTTCGGGAAGGTTCTGGTAAGGGATTTCGCGTCCAGTCTGTTTAGAGACCTCTTGTGCAAGCTCGGGCATTGTGAATCCCTCATCTCCGGCGAGCTCGTAAGTTTGGCCGTCATGGGAATCCGTGGTGGCGACAACGGCAAGAGCTTGTGCATAGTCCGCGCGAGATGCAGCCGATATCCTGCCTTCCCCATAGCTGCCAATGATGACGCCATGCTGCGTGGCCCCGCGCACGGTCTCGAGGTAATTTTCGTTATACCAAGCGTTACGCATGATCGTGTAGCGCAAGCCAGACGCTTTGATGGCCTCTTCCGTAGGAAGATGTTCTGCTGCCAGAGAGATAGACGACTGATCGGCATGGATCATGCTCGTATAGACGATACGGTGAACACCTGCTGCCTTGGCCGCTGCTACAACCGCGAGATGTTGCGGGACGCGCTGACCCACCTCGCTCGACGAGATGAAGATCAAGGTGTCCACGCCAGCCAGCGCCGGTTCCAGGGTTTCGGGGCGATTATAATCGAAAATCCGGGTTTCTATCTCGGAGTCGTTGACTTTCGAGGGATCGCGCACAAGCGCAACAATCTTTTCTGCACCGCCTCGACGCTTGAGGGCTGAAATTGTAAGACTGCCCAGCAGTCCGGTTGCGCCCGTAATGGCAATAGTCATAATTTCTCCTTTTTTGAATTCAGATCGACGTGAGCGAGCTTCAGAAACCTGATCGTTCGCGACACTATTGGATCGCGTGATGTGCTGTGCCGCGACATATCCAAACGTCATTGCCGGGCCGATGGTAGCGCCGCCACCGGGATATCCATATCCAGTAACCGAGGCAGTCACGTTCCCCGCAGCGTACAGTCCCGGAATGGGTCGATCCTGCTCGTCCAATACACGCGCGTAACGATCGATCACCAGTCCGCCGTTTGTGCCGATGTCACCTGGGTAGACTGCCAGTGCATAAAATGGAGCGCTTTCCAGAGGGTGAAGATTGGGGTCAGGCTTCACCGATGCATCGCTGAAGAACCGATCGTACACGCGCTCCCCACGATGAAAGTCCGGATCCTTGCCCAGACGGGCATTCTCATTGAAGCGCTTGACAGTCTCGACAAGAGCCTGTGGCGGAACTCCGATCTTGCCCGCCAGTTGTTCAATCGTCGCCGCCTTGAAGAAAATCTTTCGGTGCGACTTGGGCAGCATCCAGTGTGGAATACCGGGAATAGACGTCCCCATCGGATGTCGCCGCTTGAAACGACTGTCGAATAGTATGAATGTGGGTATGGTTCCCGCGTCGGTACGGTCATTCTCCAGCATTGCCTGGCCAAAGAGATTGTAGTCCGTAGATTCATTGGTGAAGCGTTGGCCGGACTGGTTGACCGCGATAGAACCTGGAAGGGCGCGTTCAAAAAAGACGCCCCGCGCACGATCCTCACCTTCGACGGAAAAGCTCGGCACGCGCCAAGCTGAATCAAGCCGCTCCGTTTTTGCACCCAATTGGGTTGCCGCCACGAGACCGTCACCAGTATTTGCCGGAGACGCGATACTCCACTTCGGATCTGGCGATTTTGGCTGATATTTGGCGCGCAACTCTGCGCTGTGTTCGAAGCCGCCGGAAGCTATCACGACCCCGCCTGTTGCCCTGATCGTGATGTCCCGACCGTCCTTACGGGCGCGAACACCGACCACCTGTCCGTCCTCATCCTGAATGAGCCCCGTCATCGGAGTGCTCCTCCAGACGGGCACGCCCCGCTTTTCCAACGAGTATTTGAGCCGGCCAACCAAGCCAGCGCCTCCGGTCAGATATCGCGATTGCCCTGACCGGAGGCGCTGGCGGAAGTCTCCAAAATAGCGAATGATCGCGCCGGCTACGACCCTACGCCAGCCGGGACCACGGCTTCCAACTACAACAAGCTCAACGAGATTCAACGGAATCTTGCCGAATATAAGGGTCTGGCGGTGTGAGCCGTGCATCGTCTCGATCGGATCTTCAAGCAGCGATCCATCAAAAGGATCGCAGATCAAGGAACGACCGTCAGATCGCCCGCCGGGCAATTCGGCCTGATAATCCGGATATGGAACCGGATTGAACTGCACGTCGGTTCGCTCGACCATATACTGGACCATCCTGGGGCCCCGATCGAGGAAAGCGTTCAGCAAGTCTGCAGGAACTTCGGCTCCCGCTACCTCGCGCATATACTGCGCTGCATCCTCAACATTATCGGCTCGCGCCAGGGCCTTGTTCAGACCATTATTAGGAATCCAGACGACTCCGCCCGAGGTAGCCGAAGTACCACCGAAGCGCTCGTCCTTCTCTATCACGAGCGCCTTTGCACCGCCATCCGTAGCAACCACAGCCGCGGAAAGGCCGCCGGCCCCGGACCCGATCACCACCACATCAAAGACGTAATTCCAGTCTGTCTCAGACATTCCAGACTCCGGGCTACCCACAGGAACTCTAGCCACTAAGCCCAGCGAATGGTCGACATCCGGTCAGCCGTCTCCCGCGGCTGCCAAATACCATCAATCATGTCGTAAATCGCATGCACATAGAATTCAGCGTCGACACGGGTAAAAGGAGATTGATCAGGTAGGCCATCACGCGCAACCTGGTCCGTCCAATGCTTGTCGTACAGTTCCTTGGATGCCCAATGCTCCAAAACGACGAGCCTCCTGGGCTCTTCCAGGCTTCGGAACACCTCATACTCGATCGCTCCGGGCTCAGGCTTTGCCTTCGCCGTCATGTCCAAAAATGCCGGGATGGCGGCATCAATCGCCTCCGCGCTAGCCATCTCGACCTGGACAAGGACGCGAACTCCGGCCATACCCTCTCTCCATTCTCATCAATAATTTTTAGGTCGGGTCGGATAGTAAAACTGCCACACGGAACCAACAACTGATAAAATATGATCAAAATTATCAGCAGAACTGATGCCTGCGGAAAGCTTCGGGTGCTAATGGGCTGCTAGATATGAGAAGCACCGTTAAACCCACGCAGTCCATTATGGCGTGACACCAGTTCCGCACGCGAGATTATGGAAGTCCGGCGTAATATTGGTCTGCCTTGAGAAATTGGTCCAATTCTGAAGAGAGCCCTGCGAGGCATGGGAATTGGAGAATTGTATGGGACGTCAGCGATTTACACTGGAGCAGATCAACGCGAAGCTGCGTGAAGTGGATGTGATTGTCGGGCGGAGCGGGAGCGCCGTCGAGGCCTGTCGGCAGATCGGGATTGCGGAACAGACGCTATATAGGTGGCGTAAGGAATATGGTGGCCTGAAGGTTGATCAGGTGCGTCGGATGAAGGATCTGGAGCGTGAGAATGCGCAGCTGAAGAAGCTGGTGTGTTTAATCCCGGCATTTGATGGTGCATAATCCTCAAGCGAATGGAAGGATGTGCTATGGGGCAGATTTTACACGGGAGCGCCCGAACGACAGAGGCAGTCCGTCGAGCGATACAACATAGTCAAGAGAGCCTGAGGGTTCTGGCCAAGCGCTACGGGATCAACTAGACGACAGTCGCCAAGTGGAAGAGGCGCACGGCGGTCAAGGACTTGCCCGCCGGTCCCGTCGCCGTGCATTTGACAGTGCTGAGCATCGAGGAAGAGGCGATTATCGTCGCCTTCCGCAAGCACACGCTGCTGCCGCTGGATGACTGTCTTTATGCCCTACAGGCGACGATCCCGTCGCTGACCCGATCATCGTTGCATCGATGCCTGCAACGGCACGGGATCAGTCGGCTGCCCGAGGTGATGGGCGACAAGGAACCCAAGCGTAAGTTCAAGACCTATCCGATCGGCTACTTCCACATCGATATCGCCGAAGTGCAGACCGCCGAGGGCAAGTTGCGGCTGCGGGACGAGCCACTATTGGGGACGCGAGCTCACAAAACTCGGCCATGAAATCCGGCTGATGCCGCCCGCCTATGTCAAAGCCTATGTGAAGCGGGGCAAGACCGATGCCGCAGACGCTAAGGCGATCTGCGAAGCGGTGACGCCGCCCACTATGCGGTTTGTTCCGATAAAGTCGCCAGAGAGCCAAGCGGTGCTGAGCCTGCACGGTGCGCGCGATCTCATGGTCAAACAGCGCGCACAGGCGGTCAATATGCTGCGCGGTCTCGTTGCTGAGTTCGGCATTGATCTGGCACGCGGGATCCACCATAGGCTCGCTCTGGCGCGCCGTATTGCTGAAGGCGATGCACCGGCCGTGCCGCCGCTGGCCGTGCGGGTCGTCACCGGACTGGCCGAGCAGGTACACGACCTACAGGCCAGGATCACCGATCTCGATAAGGAACTCATTGCCTGTCACAGGGACAGCGAATTGGCGAAGCGCCTGTCCAGCACCCAGGCATCGGGATCGTCACGGCAAGCGCACTTGCTGCGACCGTCACCGATCCCGGTCAGTTCAGATCGGGTCGACACTTCGCCGCGTGGCTAGGCTTGACCCCGCTGCAGAAGTCGAGCGGTGGTAAGGAGCGCGTAGGAAAGATCTCGAAAATGGGCGATAAATACCTGCGCAAATTGCTGGTTATCGGCATGAGCGCGCTCGTGCGACGCGGCAAATCCAAACCCGAGGCGGCGAGCCCATGGCTGGTGGCACTGTTGGCTCGCAAGCCCACGCGGGTGGTGACCGTCGCTCTCGCCAACAAGGCTGCGCGTGTATCCGGCCTGTTTGAGGTAATTCCAGCATTCTTCGGGTGTGTAGAGATCGCAGATGTCACCGGTCGCTCGCCAAAGGGCGTCGATGGTCCGGGCCTTGACGCGGCGGAGATGGGCCTTGAGTTTGGCGAACGCCATCTCGATCGGGTTGAGGTCGGGGCTGTAGGGCGGGAGGAAGAGGAACCATGCGCCGCGTTCCTTGAGGATCGCCTTGGCTTTTTCGCTTTGGTGGCTCGAGAGATTGTCGAGGATGACCACATCTCCCCGGCTCAAGGTCGGCGCGAGCTGGGTCTCGACGTAGGTCTCGAAGATGTTCCGGTTTATCGGCGCATCGATGATCCAGGGCGCGGTCAGCCCATCATGACGAAGGGCTGCGATAAACGTCTGCGTGCCCCAATGGCCGAACGGTGCGCTGGCCTTGAGCCTTGCTCCTTTGCGCGCACGCCCTCTCAGTCGGGTCATCTTGGTGGTGGTTGCAGTTTCATCGATGAAGACCAGCCGGTGCGGCTCTTCGCGCATCCGTGGCTGGCGTCCGCGCCGCCATGTTCTCCTCCGTTCGACAACGTCAGCGCGAGCGGCTTCGTCCGCCAACAGCGTCTTTTTTTTTGACGGTAAAGCCCGCCGCCAGAAGCAGGCGCGAGAGCGACGCGGGATGCGCGGAAACGCCACATTCGGCTTCCAGTCGCAACGCCAGCTCAGGCATGCTGATGTCGGGCTCGGTTTCGAGCCAGCCGATCAGCCGGTCCCGATACGCCGCCAGCTTGCCACCGCCGCGCGGACGCCCCTGACGCGCCGGGGCAAGCGACCCGGTCGCCGCCATCCGCCGCGCCAATCGCACACCCGTGCTCGCGCTCACGCAAAACCGACGAGCCGCCGCCCGGCGCGATTGCCCAATCGCGATCTCGCCATAAACCCGCTCAAGATCAATCGAATGCGCTTTGCTCATGATCCATCCCCTTCAGGGATGATGAATCACACTCCCGAGCCAAAGAAAATCCCTCGATTCAGCTTTCGCGCACGACGCTCTAGGGAATTTTCAAAGCCCACAATCAGGGAGAATTACACGACCAGTGACAGGTGTCTCCGTTGTCTGACGGTGGCGCGCAAATCCCCTTATTGTACTGGTCCTGCTATTCAATCATAGTCAAGAATACGCCATCCACTCCAAAAAACATGACAGCGTATAGAATTAAGGCCTCAGTCACATAGTCGACTGGAACATTTCAAAGGGCATAAGGCTAATTTATCGACATCCCACTGTCGACCGAAAGGATTTGCCCCGTTACCCGGGCAGCCTCGTCAGACGCCAAGTAAAGAGCCGCATTAGCGATATCTTTGGGATCACACGGACCCAACATGTGGCGCGCCAGCATGGGTTGTATTTCCGGAACATTTTCAATTATCTTAGCCACACGTTCAGTTCGCGTTGCGCCAGGCGCAAGCGCATTTACCCGTATGTTATCCTTGGCGTACTCGACGGCCATTGATCGTGTGAGCGCGGAGATACCACCCTTTGCAGCCGTGTACGCATCGCGAGTTGGCCAGCCGATCAGCGCAACTATAGAAGTTACATTAATTATAGATCCACCACCAGACTTTATCATGGCCGGAATACCATAACGGCAGCAAAGCCACGTCCCATAGAGATCAAGTTTTATTGCCTTCCAGAACTCTTCATCACTAACTTTGGTTATGTAATTGTCTTTCTGACTAGAACCACCTGCATTATTATAAAGGATATCCAGATGCCCATGTTTACTGATCGTATGATCTATCAGACTTTGAACGCTTTCCGTTTCCGAGATGTCGGTCTTACAGAATGACCCCATTCCTCCGGCTGCGAGAATTTCATCGATCACCGAGACTCCTGCGCTTTCGGAAAGTTCACCAGCTACAACGATTGCGCCTTCGCGCGCGAAGAGCAGAGCAGCTGTCCTACCAATCCCTGCGCCTGCACCGGTTATGATGGCGACCTTCCCCGCGAGCCGTCCTGTAAGAGTTGCTGTCATTCCTCGCCTTTCTATTTCCTGATAGAGCCTGTCAAAATAACGCTCTCAGCGGTAGCTTCTACCAAGTCAGATCCGCGCTCTGACTATCCAACTTTCATTCAAAATCGCCCATCCAAATTGGAGAAAATCTTTACACTCAGCAACCCAGAAAGTTTGATGATGTCGATCAAAGCTGCTGATCATTCCTTTCTCGATCAGAGTTCAACAGGATCGATTCGGCCCTGCTGGCTGCCGAATACCCTCAAGATGTCCATCGGGTTTTGAGGCCACCTCGAGAAAGCGAGAGCGGTCGCGCATTGATGAGCATGCGGCGCGCGCTTGCTACGGACTTGGGTGACACCAAACCGAGGATGCTACTGGAGCGTAAAATGCAGAGGAAATTACCGCGACGTGGAGTGGGCCCCTTGGGTCGGACACGCGGAATGAGATTATTTGACCCTGGTGTCGGGCTCTTGGAGAAGAGCCTATGTCGAGACAGCACCGATCCCACAGCCTTGAGTTCAAGCGTCAGGTCGTCGAGGAGTACCTCGGAGGTGAGACGCTCCATGGCCTGTCCAAGCGCCATGACATTTCCCGGCAGCTGGTCCGGGTCTGGATCGAGAAATACGAAGCGGGTGCCTTCGACGACGATGCCGCGCGGCGGACCTGATCCTCCAGTATGAGGCGCGGATCGCCGCACTCGAACGTCTGGTTGGTAAGCAGGCGCTGGAACTCGAGTTTCTAAAAGGGGCTGTTCGAAGCACACAGCGCACGAGAAGCGCGCCTACGTCCGTGGTCACCGGCCCGGCGGCATGTCCGTCGAACGGGGATGCCGGCTGATGAAGATCGCCCGTTCCAGCTTCTATCGCGAGCCGGTCCCACGCCTTGCGGATGCTGACCTGCTCGACGCGATCAGGGCGATTTGCGACGAGTTCGAGGCTTATGGCTGGCGCCGCGTGCGGGCAACCGATACGCTGCGTCACGCGATTCAGCAGGGCCGGCGGGACCGGTGAGGCGCCGGTCAAGATGAACTGGATGCTTGACAGATCACGAGAGTCAGCGTCCGGATGATCAAGCAGCGATGCAAGCATCGTCGGCACGAGCAGCGTGGCATTGCAGCGTTCGGCTTCAATAAGCTTGAGCGCCAGGGCTGCATTCCATTCTCGCATCAGCACAAAAGTACCATGGCGCGAGAGGGTGGAAAGCAACGAGGGTCCACTGCCGGCGAGGTGAAACATGGGCACGCCGTTGAGCCAGACCCCATATCGAACGAAGCCGCAACAATCGCAAACATCCTTTGCTGAAAGAAGCAAGCCATGGTGGAGCAGCGCGCCTTTTGGTTTCCCGGTGGTGCCCGACGTGAACTGAATCAGCAGGGGATCACGCGGATGGGCTGCAGAAAGGTGAACCGGTTCACCGCTGGCAAGAAAACTGTCCTATTCGACGATCGGGATCAGGATCAGGCCCAGACCGACATGGCTGCGGACCTCGATGACAGCTCTTTTGATGTCATTGTCTCGCTGGACGTCGGCGTAGACAAATGCAGACGCTCCGCAGTCTTTGACCACAGTTGCGATTTCAGCGGCGCGAGATCTCGCAGGTATGGGGACCTCCACCATGCCTGCGAGCACAATTCCATAATGCAGCATGATCCATTCGGGACAATTGGGTGAGCATAAGGCTATCCGATCTCCGGGGCGGAACCGCGTCAACAGCGCGTAAGCAACTCGCTCGGATTGCTGCAGCAACTCCGTGTAAGTCCAGCGGTTTCGCAACTTCGGGTCGGAAACTCCATCGACCAAGGCGATGCGATCTCCTGACTCGCGCGCGGCCTCACACAGCAAATCGCCTATGGTCAGATCCTCAATGCGTTCAATGCGCTGTGGCGCCGGACCGCCATCGAATGTGCGAGATCCCAAGCCTTGGTGATGACCTTCAACGGAATTCGACGCGACTGACCTCACGCATAGGGGGAACAGCAATCCCTGGCCGGGCTTGCGACCCTGCCGCTCATGGCCCTGAGACGGCAAAGTAGCACTTCGCCATCTTTAATCGCGACCAAGCATCTTTGCCCGGTACACCGCATCTCTGCTTCGCCCATGCTCGAAATGCAAGCGCAGATGATTTTCCATCACACAGACTGATGGAATAGATCAAAATTTTTGGCCTTCTTGTTAGGCAGAGTCGATGTATATAATAAATGAACTCTTGTGTTCATACAATTCAAATTCCATCGCACTATATATAGAATTATTTTACTCCGAGGGAGTGCACGTCATTCATTCTTATTCATAATATAGTTGAGTAATATTGTATGTTATCTGTTTAATTTCGATTACACGAGAGTAAACTGACCAAGCCCGGCCGTGCCGATTGGAGTGAGCTGATTGTCTGATTCCGCACGATCGGTATCGGCCGATTACGCGCGCCTGGTCTATCCCCATCGTCAGACGCTAGTTAAGGTAAGTTATGAAAATGGCCGGGCGTCCCAAGCCCAGAGATCTCCTTCGCGGGAAGACCGCTGTCATCACCGCAGCCGTTGGCAGCAATGCATCTCAGTCGCAACGCGTGTGCCCGAGGTGCGGGCAACATCAGGCAACATATTGATTGGTCACCTTCGTGATCACGGACTCAGCGAGGCAGCCAACCACATCGCAGACGAAGTTGGATGCGCAGGCCGCGGATCAATGAACTTGAAAAGGAGCACACCGAATGACACGGTACAAATTGATTGGGATGGCGAATGCCAAGCCTGGCCGCGAAGACGAATTTCGTATTTGGTATGCCAACCAGCACATGCCGGATGTGATGGCAGTACCGGGGATGGTCTCTTGTGAACTGCTTGAGAATATCAGCCCGAAGGGGCGCTGGCTGTTTTCAAATCTCTATGAAGTAGAAAGCGACGATATCAGCGCTACGATGGCAGAATTGTACCGGCGCATCGGCACCGACCAAATGCCGATGACCGATGCAGCGGATGATGATAGTACATATGCGGAGGTTTTCCGGCCGCGCTGCGCGAGGCCGCAATCATCAGGAAGTGCCTTGGCAGACGAACCAGCAGGACGGCGGGTGCCAGATGGCGAGGCTGCCCCTGATCGAGGACCGGAGCGACCAGCGTCCTCAAGGCCGCTAGGCCGCGCCAGTGTCGCTAATAGGCAAAGTAGATTAAGGAAGATGTCCGCATCATGAAAATCGCTGCGTGTAAACCCTGGTAAGCTTCAGGCTGCGGTATTTCCACACTCCATTAACGCGAGCATACGTTTCTTCATAATGCCCCAATCCGCGAAACACCGGCTTAAGTTGCCCACCATCATCAACAAAAAACATGTCTTCCATGGACCATCGACCGGAGGCTGCATCTGGTTCGTACCCAGTGATAATCGGATTGAAGCCGCGATGCACAGTAGTGATGTCAATTAATACCGCACTAACAAATTTAACAAAAGCTTCTCCTCCGTGAAATATACCGTTTGAAGGTTGCTTTGGAGCAATATCTTCCTCCAATGCTTCAGATAGGTCGATAACCGCGTCGGGTATAAATAGATCATATAATTCATTCCATTTTTTTTTATCGACCTTATCGAAGTAGCTATATTTTAGCTCGTGTATGTTAAGACGATCTTCAATTGATAGCATATGCTTGCCTTTCAGTCGTTAATTGTGGATACCCGGTAGGCGAGCAACGCTCACCAACAGCGAGCCCGATTTGTTAAAGTAGAACCACCGATCGACGCCCGTTGCTGCGGGAATAACGCGCAATAAACTGATAAACGTCGTTATAATCTGAAATAATTTAGCATATTTAGCATATAAAGAGGGAAAATAGAAAATTCAATGATAAAACTCGTTGTCATGCTGAAGAAGCGCTCAGACATTTCCGTCGAGGAATTTGATCGACACTATGAGGAAGTTCACGCTCCCCTCGGTCTTCGCTTAATGCCAACTGCACTTCGGTATATCCGCAAATATCTTGATTCTCGCGGTAGCAAGGCATCTCCCACAGTGGATGATGCTTTCGATGTCATTACCGAAGTCTGGTTTGCTAGCCTGAATGACTATGAGCAGGCGATGAGTGCGATTCGAACCTCTGCGGGTGCCGCACAGTTGATTGAAGATGAACACAAGCTTTTCGACCGCGCAGCCACCCGCTATTATCTGATCACGGAAGAGCGCGAGAGCACCGTCAACGCGACGGACAAATCTTGATGCAGCCCACCTTGATAAGACATGATAGCCGATGGGACCAGGTTTCTTAAATATGCAAAAATGGCAGGACGCTGACCTTCCTTTCTGAGTTCCATCGCCTCTCCCGGATATTAGACCCTCAGGTCCGCCGGCCACCATGCAGATTTGAGTATGCAACGATATACCATGTAGGTGGTAGATTACCACTCGCAGCCTAGCATTACAGTTGCATATTGATTGAAACGCTGAATCAATAGGTCTCCATGGTAGGGAGGCCGTGGATGACGGGAGCATCGATCGAGACAACGCCGGAGCTATGGGCATCGTCGCTGCGCGAGGTGAAGGGCCGTATGCGGGAGCTGTTCACGCAGGAGCGGGTTGCAGCGTCGGCGAACCTGTTTTTGGACGGGCTGCTGGGCGACGAGCGCCGCAAGACCGGCTGGTGCGCGCGGAAGCCGCCGGAGACCCTGGCCCCTGGCGGCGGCAGGCCATTCTGGGCCGTGGGCGCTGGGACGCGGATGCGTTGCGCGACCTTGCGCGAGAGTATGTTGCCGAGAACCTCGCCACAGATGACGCGGTTTTGGTTATCGATGAGACCGGTTTCCTCAAACAGGGCAAAGCGTCGTGTGGCGTCGCACGTCAATATACCGGTTCGGCCGGCAAGATAACGAACTGCCAGATTGGCGTGTTCGCCGCCTATGTGTCGGCTCGTGGGCATGCTTTTGTCGATCGCGCTTTGTATTTGCCCAAGAGCTGGACCGGCGATCCTGCGCGGCTTGCGGCAACCCATGTTCCTGACACTGTGACCTTCGCCACCAAGCCAGCGCTCGCCGTTCAAATGATACAGCGTGCGCTGGCCGCCGAAGTGTCGTTCGCGTGGGTCGCAGCAGATGCCGTGTATGGTGTCGGGGACATCGAACTGGCGCTTCGCCGAGCCTGCAAAGGCTATGTTCTGCGGGTTAAATCGGATCACTACTTCGGTTCCTGGGCGGGCAAGCCTATCGTTGCCGGCACCGCCGAGGAGATCGCGCGAGAGCTTGAACCAGTTACCTGGCAGCGCTTGTCCGCTGGCGAGGGCACCAAGGGCGCCCGGCTTCATGACTGGGCTTATTGTGAACTCGCCGATCTCGAAGCTGATCAATATGATGAGACGAAATCGGGGCTTTGGACGCGAGGCCTGCTGATCCGCCGCAATATCAGCGACGGCGATCTCGCCTATTTCACGACATGGTGCCCGGCCGGAACAGGCATCCAGGCTCTCGTCTCCGTCGAAGGCCGTCGCTGGGCGATCGAAGACAGCTTCGAAACCGCCAAGAATGAGCTCGGCCTCGACCACAACGAAACCCGCTCGTGGCATGGCTGGCATCGCCACGTCTCCCTCGTCATGCTCGCCTTCGCCATGATGGCGGTGATCCGGTACTGCGCCAATGACGAGCCTCCCCCAAAAAGACCGAGGATACGAGCCATCAGGAGCTGATCCGCTGGTCCCTCCAGGAAGTCCGCCGCATCGCCAACAAACTTGCCCAACGCCGCATCAAACCCGCCTATGTCATCGCATGGTCATGCTGGCGACGCGCGCATCAAGCCGCCGCAAGATGCGCCCATCTCAAGTTAAATATGCAACTGTAATGCTAATTCGTCCTCCGAGGTTTTGGATAACAGCACTCGCCGGAAGGAGCGAGTTTAACCGGAACCGCCATATATGCGGTAGTTCGCCGTTCCGAATTGACAGTCGGCGGCTCGTTACCCGATCATATGGCAATCAGCGCTTTTCAAGCCTCACAATAAGCAAGGATATGCATGTCATTTTTGGGAATTTAAACTAGTCGACTCGGTCGACTGATCTATAACATGTATAGATGGCATCGACTCCAGATAACTGGCGTTCTGAGAGACAGATTAGGAAAATAATGGTGTCGAACCATGTTGGTGGATGGACCGGATCTTCTGTAGCAGTATCTGTTTGTCAGCTCGACGCTGCGAAGTTGTCTACGACGCCTCCCTTGGGGAAGCTCTGTAGAAGCAAACTCCTTGTTTTTTTGAATCGACCGATTTTGATGATGGAACTCAGGTTATGACCGCCCCGCCTTATCCCACGCCTCGCGGCTTGCTGCGTGGAAAAACTCTCGTCGTCACGGCATCCGCCGGTAGCGGTATCGGCTTCTCGGCTGCCAAGCGCGCCGCCGAGGAAGGTGCCACTGTTTTACTGAGCGATGCTAACGAGCGCCGACTGGGCGAAGCGGCTAAGCGCATCGCCGATGAAGTCGGTTGCTCCCGTCCGCCCATATACGTGTGCGACGTGACAGTACAAGATCAGGTTGACGGCCTTCGTGACGCTGCCTTGCGCGAACTTGGCCATGTTGACGTCCTGATCAACAATGCCGGGCTCGGCGGAGAGGTACAGGTCATCGAGATGTCGGATGCGCAGTGGAGCAGCGTTCTCGACGTATCGTTAGGAAGCGTCTTTCGGATGAGCCGAGCCTTCCTGCCTGCCATGTATGCGCGCAAATCCGGCGTAATCGTAAATAATGCCTCTGTGCTGGGTTGGCGTGCGCAGAAGGGCCAGGCTCATTATGCTGCCGCAAAAGCGGGGGTCATGGCCTTCACCCGCTGCTCCGCGATGGAGGCAGCTGAACATCATGTAAGAATCAACGCGGTCTCGCCTTCCTTCGCGATGAACCCTTTCCTGTCAAAGATCATGAGCAATAACGTCCTGGAAGATTTGGAGAAGCGCGAAGCCTTTGGCCGAGGGGCCGAAGTTTGGGAGGTGGCCAACGTCATGATGTTTCTGGCCTCCGACCTGTCCGGCTACATGACGGGCGAGGTTGTCTCGGTATCCAGCCAGCGGGCGTGAGCGCGCAGGATCACTCGATCACAGAAATAATATGATATTTTGAATAGTTAAATGGAGGCACAGAAGATGGAACTGATCGATAAGCTAAACGCAATTGAAGAAATAAAAATTCTTAAGTCACGGTATCTTCGTTTCGTTGACACCAAGAACTGGGCCGGCATGCGCGATATATTCTGCACAGATGCTATCCTAGATCTTAGATATTCTGCTGAAGTTGTAGATCATTATGATGCACTTCCGGAAGGCGCAAATCCTCGTGTGTTTCGGTCGGCCGATGCGATCCTCGATTTTCTGATCGAGAGGATTGGACTAAAGCGCACTGTACACCAAGGCCATTGCCACGAGGTCGAAATATTGGATGAGCGTGAAGCCCGTGGCATCATCGCCCTCGAAGACCGCATCATGGATGAGAACGGGGAAAACGTTATGATGCATGGCTGGGGTCATTATCATGAGGAATACCGCTATGAACGGGGAGCGTGGCGCATCTTCAGTTCCCGGGTAACGAGGCAGCACATCAACAAACCCGCCTGAACCAAACGAAGAAGCTCCTTGCGGGATATGAAATAGTTGTGTCCGCCGTCAGGACATTTGGCTCAGATGGGTGCGCGGAGGAGAGCGGGCCTTGTCTGAGGTTGATATTTAGGCGGCGAGCTTGCGGTGAAGCAGGCGTTGCTGGGCGATGGTCTTTCGTCTCCGAAGCCATGATCCATGTCACTCTCGGAAGCCTCCTGCTGCGGCGGATCGTACATCCATAACTATTCTCAAACAGATGGGGTGATTGGGGCTCAGCCCCGAGTCGGTGGGGTGGCTGCTCCTCGCAAGATGGTAAAACGTGGTCCGTATCGAGCGGCCACAACCATGAGGAGGAGCAACCATGCGCCATTATGCCGGACTGGATGTATCGTTGGAAGAGACTGCGATCTGCGTCGTTGATGAGACGGGCAAGGTGATCCGCGGGCTTCGGGCGGCCAGTGAGCCCGATGCGCTGGTCGAGACGCTGGCCGCTACCGGCCTGAGCTTCGAGCGCGTCGGACTGGAGGCATGCTCGCTGTCGTCGTGGCTCCATCGGGAGCTGACGCGCGCCGGCTTGCCAGCGTTTTGCATCGAGACGCGGGCATGCCAATGCGTCGGAGAAAACAAGGTTCTAAAGACCATCATCCGCGATCATCTTGAGGGGACCAACGGGCGCGACAAAGCGGCGCCTTGGATACCCCGCTGGATGGCATTTCCATCCACCGGCTACACCACGCGCGGCGGCGTCGGCAGTGTCGCTGCATCGGTCTTGGTCGCAGCGATCCGGCCTGAGTTGGACGAGCAGCGCTGCCAACCCGAGCATGATGCATCAGTCGCGAATGGCGCGACTGAGAGCGAAGCAAGCCCGCCACACGCGATCGTTGCCTGAGAGCGCGCGCCGGGCATAAGGTCATTT
>Ga0207674_10004416_pt1 | contig 16924 bp, 8 predicted proteins | sample KBSCornC72_FD_184303 | JGI IMG/M metagenome (GOLD analysis project Ga0207674, IMG submission 184303) | Corn rhizosphere microbial communities from Kellogg Biological Station, Michigan, USA - KBS Corn C7-2 (SPAdes) (version 2) | ecosystem: Host-associated > Plants > Roots > Rhizosphere > Soil ... | reverse complement strand
CGCGTGCACGAAGTCGACGGGGCGCGGCTTCGCCGCGTGACCTGGTACCGCCACCGTCATCGAGGCCGGTTGTGGTACCGCCATCTCGGACTGCTGGTGACACGTTGCGCAGCGAGACGTCGAAGCCGCCTGATGGTGACAGATCTGACAGCCGCGCGGGCGTTGGAACGTCAGGTGGCTGTTCGTCGATGTGGTCGAATGGCAGACGAGGCACGCCAACTTCGCGTGCCTCGCATGAGGGAAGCTGTCGGCAGTCGCGGGGGGCGGCGAGGAGGCGCTTATCCCGGCGGTCCCGTCGCGAATGGGAGGCGCCGTCTCGTTGGCGACTGGAGCAGTGATCCGCGGTTGCGACAAGAGACCCGTCACTGCCTCCAGCACCGTGCCGGACGGCGGCGACGCGCTCGCGCGGCGGAGTGCCTTCGTCGTGTCGAACGGCGCCGGTGCCTTCCGGTTCCCGTGCGATCGCGCGTTTGCGTGGCATCCGGTGCAGTCGCTCGCGTCGACCTTCGCCTGATGCGGCACGTGGCACGTTATGCAGTTCCCGGTCGCGGCCACTTTCCGATGCGCCGCGCCCACGTGGAACGGGACGGTGCGCCAGTTTCCGTGACACGCTGCCGTCGCGCAGCTCTTCGCCGCCTCGGCCGCGGTCTGCTGCGTGTGTGGATTGTGGCAGGTGCCACATTTGCCGCCGTGCGGATCCTTTGCCGGATCGAAATCCGGGAGTGCCTTCTTCATGTCGTGGCAGCCGAAGCACTGCGGTCTGCCCGGGACCAGCGTTCCACGTGCCGAGTCGGTCGTTGCGAGGGCGGGGACCTGAGCCGTGAACTGATGGCATATCGTGCAGTGACGGATCGTCTGACCCTTCATCTTCTCCAGCACGATCTTCGTGTCGCTCTCCTTGTGGCATCCACTCTGGCCGCAGGTCGCGCGAGCTGGCTGGAAGCGGTGAACCTCCGCGCCGTGGCACGTCACGCATTTCACGTTCTTGAGCGCGCTCGAATCCGACTCGAGGTGGACGCGGTGCCCTGCCGTAGACCGGATTCGCTGCCACGACGCAGTGTCACTGGTGACGTGACACGTCTCGCACACGCGATTTTCGACCGTCGCGTGCGCGCCGATCTTGTCCGGCCGCTCCTTGAGCCAGAAGTAGAGTTGCCACGCGCTGGCGAACACGGATTGTGTGTGGCACGAATGGCATGACAGGTCGCCGTGCTTGTTGCCGACATCCGCGAACTTCGAGTATGCCGGGTGCATAACGTGACACGACGTGCAGAAGTCGTTCGAGTGCTGCGTGTAGTTCCACGTCGCGGCGCCGAACCCCGCCATCGCGATGAGGAGCACTGCGGCCCCGACGCCGAGCGCCCACGCCGCCGCTCGGCTTCGTGACCTCAGCCACGCGAGAATGCCTGCCCGATTCCGGATGACCCACGCGACGACGATGACCGCCACGATGATCGCGAGCACGACGCCGGTGAGCTGCAGCCACTGCGGAACTTCGCTCAGCAGAAACCGCGTGACCGCGGCGACGCCGCCCGGCAGCGGGGAGCGGACGATGATCGAGTCGGGCGGCGGAGCGGCCTGCGATGGCGTCTGTTGCCGCAACGCCGCCAACCGGAACCCGGTCAGGATGGCGGCGCTCAGAGGCAGTCCGGTCACGACGCGACGCGCGAGCGGTTACCGACCCGGCCCCGTGCCGACCACGCGGCGCGCGTGGGCGACCACTCCGCTCATGAAGCTCCGTGTCGACGCGCGTGGAGTCACTGGACTCTCGGCCGACGCCCGTGCGCTGCCCGCGACGTCCGCCAAACCATAGTAGGACTTGATGTATGGAATCGTGGACGTGAGTAGCGCGTCGCACAGGAAGGGATTGTGAACGCCCTTCGAGTTGTCGGCGTTCCCCGAGCCATACTCGCCGCAGAGCCGCGCGTTGAACTCGGCGCCCTCCGCTGGCGTTAGGGCGTCAGTGGTCCACTCCTCCGGCCGTGTCGCCTTCAACGTAGCCAAATAGCCGCCATCAGTAGGCGCGGGGTCGATCGTCCCGTTCTTGTTCAGGTCATTCCACAGCTGACCGGTGAACAGCGCCATACGATTGCGAACCGTTGTGAACGCGGCGGCCGCTACGTTCGCGTCCGCGTGGCATCCCGACTGTGTGCAGGACTGCCAACTCCGGGCAGCGGTGGAGTAGTCGCAGGTCTTGTCGGCCGTCGGCTTGCCCTGGGCATCCAGACACGGGATGGGCCGGAACAAGTGACCTGTCGCCTGGAAGACGAAGTTGCCGCTCGTCGGGTCGGTCACCGGGAACGCGAAGACGTGACAGCCCGCGCAGAGCTTTGGGTTCTTGGTGGTCGCGTGCGATCCGTAAATCAGGTTCGTGTCATAGATGAAGCCGGGCGGGCGCCAACCGGCGAAGCCGAGCAACACGGCGCCCTGCGGCGCGTGCGGCTTGACGGTGGACGGCGGAGACGGCTCAGCGACGCGGAGATGGCACTTGATGCACAGGTTCTGCTCAGGATCCGTCGACGAGATCGGGTAGCGCAGCTGGCTCGGGTTCGCAGACCCATGTGGATCGTGGCAGGTGGCGCAGGTGGCCGGTGGCTGATAGTTGGTGGGATCCGCCTTCTCTTTGTAGTTGGCGTCGACGCCCCATTTTGCGAGCGCTCCGCGCGCCTCGTGGCAGCCGGTACACGAGGGGTTCGATGCGCGCCCCACGTCGAGGTTCGCGTGCCGTGACTGCTTCCACTCGTCCACGAACGGGTGATGGGCTCCGCTGTGGCAGTCGCCGCAGTTGCCGGTGGTGTTCAACCCCAGACTTGCCAGCGGCCTAACGAGATTGCCCTGGCCGATGCCTTCGACGTGTTGGAGTCCGGCTCCGTGGCAGCTCTCACACTGCACGTCGTGGTAGACGGAGCTCTTGACGCCATCCCAACCGGCGGTCGTACCGACGGCGGCGTTGCCTCGCCCGTTCGTCGTGTGGCAGCCGAAACACGAATCCTGTTTGCCAGGGTTCGTGTTCAGGGTATTGTAGGCGTGCGCGTGCTTCGTCCCGGTCCAGCTGCCCTCGAAGTCGGCGTGGCAGTTACCACAGGTGGTCTTCTGGATGTTCGGGTCGTAGTAGCCGAGGAAGCTCGCGGCCGCATCCGCTGGTGGGTTGAACGGCGGGCGATCCTGGTAGACGACGTCGTCCTCGCATCCCATGAAAGCGGCGGCAGCGATCACCGTCAGCGTCTTCAGGACACGGGTTCGAGCACGGACGACGTCCCACTTGAGCAGACTCAACGACGAGTTGCGCATGGCTCGGAACCGGGCTCGCTGGTGCGGAGCGCTACCTACGAACTTCGATGAGTACCCGCACCACAATCGATGGCGAGGTCAGGAGCAGATCGAAAGTCGGTGATTCCCTTACAGCTAGGCCTGGCCAAGCCAATGGCATAGCGTCTCGAACGAACGCAGTAACGTCACATTTTCGCCATTAGCCGTTCGTACTACTTACCGCGCGTGGCAACGGCTCCTTCCGGACGTACCGCTCGGCGCTTCGGTCGAAATCCGCGGGAGGCTCTGCACAGACAAATTGGCCCTTGTATTAGTGTACTACAGACACCATATTCGTGTTCACAATACACTATCAACGAGACCGCCAATGCTCGCATTCATGAAAGCCCGGCCCACGACCTACGTGATCCACTACCAGCGCGGTCGGGTAAAGCGCGAAGGCGCCGGGTTGGCCTTCCTGTACTATAGCCCGACATCCAGCGTCGTCGCCATCCCCATCGGAAGCGCCGACCTCCCCTTCGTCTTCACCGAGACCACGAGCGATTTCCAGACGGTCACCATTCAGGGGCAGCTCACCTATCAGGTCACCGAGCCTCATCGGCTCGCCGGTGTCCTGGACTTCAGCCTCGACCGGCGAGGCAATCACGCCAGCGACGATCTGCAGAAGCTGGGTGAACGTCTGGTCAACGCCGCGCAGATCCAGGCCCACGACGTGGTCCAGCACCTAACGCTGCGAGAGACGCTCGTCAGCACCGGCGCCATCGTCGCCCAGGTGCTCGCCGGCCTCCGCTCCAGCGAGGCGGTCCAGATGCTCGGCGTCACCATCCTCGACGTGACCATTGTCGCGGTCAGACCAACCCCCGAGATCGGCCGGGCGCTCGAGGCCGAAGCCAGAGAGGGACTCCAGCGTCAGAGCGACGAAGCCATCTACGCTCGGCGCAACGCTGCCGTCGAGCAGGAGCGTCGGATCAAGGAGAGCGAGCTGCAGACCGAGATCGCGGTGCAGGAAAAGCAGCGGCAGATTCGCGAGACGCGAATGGCTGCCGACATCGCGATCGAGGAGCAGCGCTCGGAGCTGCTGGTGAAGAAAACCGAAAACGAGCGCGCGGAAGCTGATTCCCGGGCCTATGCACTGTCAGCGACGCTGCAGCCAGTGCGCGATGTCGACTGGCGCACGCTGCTCGCCGTTTCGGCTGGCGGCACTGACCCCAAGCTCATGATCGCGCTCGCCTTCCGAGAGATGGCCGAGAACGCGGGGAAGATCGGTTCGCTCACGGTGACGCCGGATCTGCTCTCGCAGCTGATCGCGACGCCGCCAGCGGCTGCGGGGACGGCTGTCGCGAGGGCGACGTCGGGCAAGAAGGGCGAGGGCCGGTAGATGTACGACCGCATCGTCGTCGTCACGCGACGGACGCGGCTCGAGGAGCTGATCGCCCGATTCAACACGCGCGGCCAGGCTCGGTTCTACATTGAGCACTCCGGGCAGGGAACGGGAGACTTCGACGAATACGAGCGCGAACACGATGCGTACGAGCGCGCGGTCGCGCTCGTCCATCGCGCGACCGACGTTGGCATCCCGCGGCACGTCATCGACCGCGACCTGGTGCCGACTTATACCTTCGGCGAGCGTGATATCGTCGTGGCCGTCGGGCAGGACGGGCTCGTCGCCAACGTCGCGAAATACACGCTCGAGCGTCCGCTCCTCGGCGTGAACCCGGACCCCGCGCGATTCGATGGTGTGCTGCTCCCTTTCCTGGCTGACGGATGCGCGCATGCAGTTGCGTCGCTTCTCGAGAGCCGAGCGAACGTTCGACGCGTGACGCTCGCCGAGGCGCGGCTCGATGACGGCCAGCGCCTGCTCGCGTTCAACGACCTGTTCATCGGCGCGCACTCGCACGTGTCGGCGCGGTACATGCTGGCGCGCGGGCCGGCGCGTGAATCACAGTCATCGAGTGGCGTGCTCGTGGCGACTGGTGCAGGATCAACGGGCTGGATCTCGTCGGTGTTCAACATGGCGGCCGGCGTGACCGCGCTGGCCGGTGGAACGTGCGGTCGGCCGATCCGCCTCGAGTGGGATGATCGGCGGCTGCTGTTCGCCGTCCGCGAGCCGTTCGTGAGCCGACACTCGACAGCGGAGCACGTTGCGGGAATTCTCGATGCAAACGAGACCTTACGCCTTCAATCCTTGATGCCCACGGGCGGAGTGATCTTTAGCGATGGCATCGAGAGCGATTTCCTCCGGTTCGACGCTGGCGCGATCGCGACGGTGGGTGCGTCGAGCAACACGGCATCGCTCGTGATTCCCGGGAAACGCGCTCGCGGAGCGGATCGATGAACCCACGCAGTCGGTCGTCGAGTGACCACGAACGAGTCACCGTCGACATCGTCATCTTCACCATCCGTGACACGGAGCTGCAGGTGCTCCTCGTGCGGCGCGGCATTGCGCCGTTCGAGGGCAACTGGGCAATCCCGGGTGGGTTCGTGCTGCCTAAGGAATCACTGGATGAGGCGGCACGGCGCGAGCTCCGCGAGGAGACCGGCGTCGAGGACGTATTTCTCGAGCAGCTCTACACGTTTGGCGACCCGGAGCGCGACCCACGCGGCCGCGTCATCACGGTAGCGTACTACGCGCTCGTCTCGCCGGACCGGGCGCCGCCGCTCGCGGGCAGTGATGCTGCGGAAGCGCGGTGGTGGCCGGCGGCGCACACGCCGGCCCCGCTCGCGTTCGATCACGACGCGATCCTTGCCACGGCGCTCGAGCGACTGCGCGGGAAGCTGACCTACACGGCGATCGGCTTCGAGCTCCTGCCGAAGAAGTTCACGTTGTCGCAGCTGCAGCGTGTGCACGAGGCCATCCTCGGCGAGCCGCTCGACAAGCGCAACTTTCGAAAGCGCGTGGACGCGCTTGGTGTCGTGCGTCCGTTGAAGGAGTCTGTGAATTCCGGAGCGGGCCGGCCGGCGCAACTGTTCTCGTTCGGTGGCCGAAAACCAGCGAACGCGAAGTAGAAGCTCTGCGGAGACGTGATGGCTGACACGCGCCCCTGGCTCGCGCACTACGACACCGACGTTCCGGCGACGCTCGCGCCGTACCCTGATCGCACGCTTCTCGACTACGTGGCCGAGAGCGCGCGCACGTACCCGGATCGTCCCGTCATGCTCTTCAAGGGACACCGAGTCACGTATGCGGAGCTCGAGCGAGAGAGCGACGCGTTCGCCGCGGCACTGATGGCGAGAAACGTCTTGCCCGGCGACCGGGTCGCGCTGTGCCTTCCCAACTGCCCACAGTTTCTCATTGCGGAAATGGGGGCGTGGAAGGCCGGTGCGATCGCGTGCCCACTCAATCCCACCTACACGGAACGCGAGCTTCACGAAGCGCTTTCGGCGAGTGGCGCCGCCACGGCTGTTGTCCTCAACCGCTATTACGGCAAGCTGAAGGACGCGCAGCCGCAGACGTCGCTCGCGCGACTCATCGCCACCGGGATCAAGGAGTACCTGCCGTTCACGCTCCGGATGGGGTACGCTCTGCTCAAGGAGAAGGAAGAGGGCGAGGTCGTCACGCTCCGGGATGGCGACGAGCGTTTCGCTGACCTGCTTGCGCAACACGAGGGCACGGGACGCCCCGTGCATAACGTGGCGCCTGACGATCCCGCCGTGATCCTCATGAGCGGAGGAACGACCGGCACACCCAAAGGCGTCGTCGGATCCCATCGCGCCATGGTCGCGGCGGGCATGCAGCTCCGCGCATGGCTCAGGAGCGCCATGAGCGAGTGGAGCGACATCATCATGCTTCCGCTGCCGCTCTTTCACACGTACGGCAACACGGGCGTGCAGAGTCTCGCGTTCATCAATCACAACCCGATCTGCCTCATTCCCGATGCGCGCGACTTCAGCGGCCTGTTGAAGGAGATCGCGAGCGTGAAGCCGGCGTTCATCTGTGCCGTGCCGACGCTGCTCAGCGCGATCCTGAATCACAAGCTGGCGCGTGAGGGCGAGGTGGACTTTCACTCGATCAAGCTGTGTTTCTGCGGGGCGGCCCCGCTCATGGCCGAGACCCAGCGCCGCTTCGAGGAGCTCACGGGCGGCGTGATCGTGGAAGGCTACTCGCTAACCGAAGCACAGATGGCGGTGCTCGCGAACCCTGTCCGCGGCGAGAAGAAGATCGGCTCGGTGGGCATGCCGTTGCCCGACGTCGACGTACGCATCGTGGATGCGGACGATGGGCACACGCCGATGGCGTTAGGCGCAGTGGGCGAGATCGTCCTCTCGGCGCCACAGCTCATGCTGGGATATTGGCAGCGCCCGGAGGAGACAACGGCGATGCTGCGGACGGGCGAGAACGGCCAGCGCCTGCTCTACACAGGCGATCTCGGATATCTCGACGCGGACGGCTACGTCTTCATCGTCGACCGCAAGAAGGACATGATCAAGACGAGCGGCTATCAGGTTTGGCCGCGCGAGATCGAAGAGATGATCTCGGCCCATCCGAGCGTGGCGGAGGTGGGGGTTGTGGGTATGCCTGACAAGATGAAGGGCGAGACGGTGAAGGCGTTCGTCGTCCTTCGTCCGGGCATGACGGCGACCGCACCGGAGCTCAAGGCGTTCTGTCGCGAACGACTAGCGCCCTACAAGGTGCCCTCGGAGTTCGAGTTCGCCGCGGAGCTACCGAAGTCGCAGGTGGGGAAGGTGCTCCGCCGCGCCCTCAAGAACTAGGAACCGAAAGAGCGCAACAAAACAGGTAATCGGTTACTGGAACTGGTTGTTGGTTATTTGAACCTCGAGATCTCGTCTTGCTGAGAGGCATCACGAGGGTTCGATAACCAATAACCCGTACCAGTAACCGATTACCAGTGGCTGTTATCGCTGGCTCCCCGCCCGTGCGCGCTGGCCGCGCAATTGGTTCATGAGCTCCTGCACCGCGCGCTCGAGCTGCGCGTCGTGGCCGGTGTAGCTCTCGCCCATCGGGCGATCGACCGGAATATCCACCTTCCGTGACGCCCGCTCGAGCGCGGCGCCGTCGAGCTGCGCGTTTCGCATGAACGGCAGCCTAACGACCGTCCCATCCACCATCGTGCCGCCACCGGTGTACACGTCCCACTGCGCCGTCGGCTCGCCCACCACCGTGCCGAGCTTCATCGTGCGATAGCCTTCGGTGAAGTTCTCACCATCCGAGAGCGTCGCCTGGCTCGTGATCAGGATCGTCGGCTTCTCGAGCGCGCGCTGGCCCAGCACCGGCCGGCCGGGCACCGACGGAACGCCTCGCCGAACCATGTTCACGTACGGCGAGCGTTGGAGTACGTCGAGCGCAGCCCCGTTCACGAAACCACCGTTGTTGTTGCGTACGTCGAACACCACCGCGTCCTTCTCGTGCATCTCCGAGTCGAGGTCGAGGTTGAGCTGCGCGATCGCGTTACCGCCCATGTCATACATGTGCACGTAGCCGAGCTTGCCGTTGCTCAGCTTCGCGACCATCGCGCGACGCTCCTCGATCCACGCACGATAGAGCATCTGCTTCTCGAACCCCGTGTTCCTCGGCCTGACCGCCACGTCGCGCTTGCCCGCACCCGCGGCATCCGACGCCACGCTGAGCACCACGCGCTTGCCCACCTTGTAGGCGAGCACCGAATCGAGCGACACGTTAGGCCCCATCGTCACGCCGTCCACCGCCAGCACGTAGTCGCCGGGCTTGATGCGCTCGGTGAGCGCCGCAGCGGCGTTGGGGATCACGGCCGTCACGCGCAGCTGGCCCCGCTGCTCGTATGCACCCCGATCGAACTCGAGACCGAGCTTGCCGGTCTGCGCGGTGGGCAGGCCCGGCGCGGGCGGTCCGGAGATTCCCATGTGCGAGCCGTTCATCTCGCCGATCATGAGGCTCAGCACGCGACGCATCTCGTCCGTGGTCTTCGCGCCCGCAATCATCGGCGCGTACGCGGTGTGCACCGCTGACCAGTTCGTGCCGTGGAACTCCGGGTCGTAGAAGTTGTCGTTCAGGTACTCCCACGTCTGATTGAACACGTCCCACTTCTCGCGCGCGAAGTCCACGTCGAGCTCGGCCCGTACAACCACCTGCCTGACGTTCCTGTTCTCGAGCGTCACGTTCACGATCCGGCCCTGCTCGAGGAACCAGATGCTCTTCCCGTCCGGCGCGAACTGCAGCGAATTCTTGTTGCCGGGCGTCGTGGTGACCTGCTTCGTAACGGCGGGGTCCGTCGCGAACTCGTCGAACGCGTACGAGAAGACGTTCGTCTGGCCGGCGACGTTCGACGTGACCACGACCTGCTTTCCGTCGGGGCTCAACGCCTCGACGCCGACATCGACGCCGATCGGCACCATGCTGAGCCGTGTGCGAATCCCGTCGAACACAATGCGAACGTTCTTCGGCTCGGCGCGACCCCGGGCGGCCGAGTCGGGGCGCACCGAGTCGGTCGGTGCGCGATTCGGTGCGGGCGACGGCGTTGTCGTGCGGCCGGGCGTCTGGTCGCGAAAGAGTGCCGTGAACTGATCCTCGCGGAACTTCGGCACGAACGGGAGGAGATCGACGCGCGCGACGCTCCCCGGCTCGACCCGCATGCCAGTGTCGAGCAGCAGGAAGTCACCATCACCACTCCACGAGATCGTCGACGCACGCGTGTTCGAGAGCCAGCTCACCTGTCGTGCTTCACCGCCCGCCAAGGGGACGACGTACGCGTTCATGAACAGCTTCGTGCCGCCGGATAGGTACGCGACCCAGCGTCCGTCGGGCGACCACGCGATCGGGCGCTCAGCGAAGAACGGCGGTCGGCCGAAGATGCCCTGCGCGAGCACGCGCACCTGCTTCGTGTCGACCGACACGACGCACAGCTCCTTCCCGTCGCGCAGGAACGCGACCTGTTTGCCGTCCGGCGAGAATCGCGGCGAGACGCTGTGGACGCGGCCCTGCGTGAGCGGCGTCTCCTTGTTCGTCGCGAAGTCGTAGAGGTAGAGATTCCACGCGCCGTCGCGGTTCGCGGTGTACACGAGCCGACGGCTGTCGTTCGACCACGCCGGCTGCGCCTCGGCCGCCGTCGTCTGCGTGATGCGTGTGGCGTCGCCGCCGTCGGCGGCGCTCGCGGCGAACACCTCGCCGTGCGCGATGAACGCGAGCTTCTTGCCGTCGGGCGAAACGGCCAGATCGCTGAACCCCTGCGTCAACGTCAGATGCTCCGTGCCGCCGCCGATCGCAGAACCGCGGACGGTGATCGGCACCTGCTTCGTGGAGCGGCTGGCGACATCGTACGTCCAGATGTCGAAGTCACGCTCGAAGGCGATGGTCTTTCCGTCCGCGCTCATCGTCGGCCACATGACGCGACCGTCCTTGAACGTTGTGAGCGCCTGCGCATCACCCTTGGCGGGCTTCATCCAGAGGTTTTGCGGGCCGGTGCGATCCGACACGAAGTAGAGTGACGTGCCGTCGCCACCCCACATCGGCCACTGTTGCTTCGCGCCGCGCTGCGTGAGCTGTTCGTACCGCGGCGCCGCGGAACCGTCGCCGCGAACGATCCAGAGCTCGCTCTCGTCGAGGTGCGAGCGTCCCTTGCGCCACCATTGCGAGAGTCCGAAGCCCCTGGCGACGATGGCGACGGCGTCGCCGTTAGGCGCGGCCGCCGCCATGAACTCGCTGGCGTACCGATCTGCGGCGACGGGCATGGGCGTCCCACCGTCGCTCTTGACGCGGTACACGTCGGTCATGCTCGAGATGTCGTGCGAGCCCGTGGAGAAATAGATCCAGCGCCCGTCCTTCGACCATCCGTCCAGCTGCTCCGTGCCATCGTCGAACGTGAGGCGGCGGAGCGAGCCGTCAGCCAGCGTGAGGATCCAGATGTCCGGGCTCCCGGCGCGGTTCGACATGAACGCGAGCCGGGTGCCGTCCGGCGAGTACATGGGGCGCGATTCGGTTGCCGGGTGGGCGACCAGAAGGCGTGCCTCACCGCCGCGGGCCGGGACGACCCAGATGTCGCCCGCGTGCACGAACGCGATCTCTTCCCCGTTAGGCGAGATCCCCGGCTCGGCGAATGAGAGCTTCGGGGTTCCGCCAGCCGGACGAGCCGGCTCCTGGGAATGGGCGCTGGCGGAAACGCCCAGCGTGAGGGACACGAAGGCGAACGAACGACGGATGCCAATCATGGCGGCAATTAGGTGAGAGAGTCTCGGATAATGACCCGGTGTCGCTGATGCCGCCAGCGGTTCCGGTGGACGCGGCAGGCGCGCTATGCTACGCTGCGTCCACACACGAGTGAGCCCACGCCCATGCGAGCCATCACGTCGGCTGCCCTCATCGCCACCACGATTGCCTGTGGGTCCGGCAAGACCGCAGGCGGCACATCAGCCGAGAGCGCGCCGGTGAGTCTCGACTCGAATCGGCTGAGCACCGGCGTGCGTCTCGACCCCGCCGGCCGATCGATCCCGGTCGGCAACATGCCGCTCTCAGGCGTCTGGTCGCCGGACGGGCGCCATCTCGTGCTCACGCTGAGCGGCTGGCGCCAGCAGGGCATCGACGTCGTCTCGCGCGCGACCGGCGCCGTCGTGCAGCACGTCGAACAGCCGGGCGCCTTCGTTGGCCTCGCGTGGAGCACCGACGGTCGAGCGCTCTACGTCTCGGGCGGTTCCGCGGACGTCGTGTATCGATACGCCTGGTCACCTAACGCGGCCAAGCCGGCCGCGCTCGCCGAGAGTCTCGTGCTCGGGCACGGCGCGTCGGGTGAACCGGGCACGCGCTATCCGGCGGGCCTCGGTATCTCGCCTGACGGTCGCTCGCTCTACGTCGCGGAGAATCTGAGCGATTCGCTCGCCGTGGTCGATCTCGCGACACGTCGAGTGGTCCAGCGACTCGGCGCCGGTCGATTCCCGTATGCCGTCGCGGTTGCCCGCGACAATCACGTGTACGTGACGGCGTGGGGCGGCTCGACCGTCACCGCATTCGTGCCGGACGCCGGCGGACGTCTTACGCGCGACGCCGCGATCGAGGTCGGAAGACATCCGTCAGCGCTGGTGCTGAACTCGAGCGGCACCCGTGCGTTCGTTGCGTCCGCCAGCACCGACCGGATTGCCGTCGTCGACACGCGCACGCGACAGGTGACCGGCTGGCTGCTCGACCCGCCGCCCGACGGCGTGAACGAGGGGAGCACGCCTAACGCCTTGGCGTTGTCGCCCGACGGCACCCGACTCTACGCCGGCGAGGCTGACAACAATGCCGTTGCCGTGTTCGATCTGTCGGCGGCGACGTCCGGCGTTGCCTCGGCACAAGGCACCGATCAGCTCACCGGTCGCGTGCCCGCGCAGTGGTACCCGACGGCGGTCGTATCGTCCGGCGACTCACTGTGGGTCGTGAACGGCAAGGGTCGCGGTGCTGGTCCGAACCCAAACGGTCCAGTGCCCAACGTGCCGCTCGCGCCTGGGTCGCGTGGCTACACGCTCGGCCAGCTCGACGGCACCATCACCGTGCTTCCCGCCAACGCGCGGGGCGCGGAGCTCGACGCGCTGACGCGGCGCGTTGCCAACGCGAATGGCTGGACTGCCCCGACAGGCATTCGTGCCGCGTATCCACCAATCGAGCACGTCATCTACATCATCAAGGAGAACCGCACCTACGATCAGGTTCTTGGCGATCTCCCACAGGGCGACGGCGATGCGAAGCTCGTGTTCTTCCCGCGTGAGGTCTCGCCGAACCACCACGCGCTGGCGGAACGCTTCGGGCTCTACGATCGCTTCTTCGCGAACGCCGAGGTGAGTGCACAGGGCCACATGTGGTCCACGGCCGCGTACGTCACCGACTACGGCGAGAAGACGACGCCCGATAGTTACCGATCGAAGCGGCCCGATCGCGACGACGCCGGCGACGTCGACATTCCGGCGGCCGGCTTCCTGTGGAACGAAGCGATCAAGAAGAACGTGTCGCTGCGGAATTACGGCGAGCGGGCCGAGCCGGTGCCGGGGACCGACTCGAGCGCGCCCAAGTATCGCGCGATCGACGAGTGGATGCGGCCATACACGAGCTCGACGTATCCACCGTTCGACACGGGGATCCCGGATCAACGTCGTGCCGATGCGTGGATCGCCGAGTTCCGCGAGCACGAGCGTACGGGGCAGATGCCGGCGCTCGAGACGCTCCACCTGCCAAACGATCACACTACTGGCGCGCGACGTGGCTTCCCGACGCCGCAGGCCGCCATGGCCGACAACGATCTCGCACTCGCACGCATCGTCGAGGCCGTGTCGAACTCCCAGTTCTGGAAGTCGACCGCGGTGTTCGTGCTCGAGGACGACGCCCAGGCTGGTCCCGATCACGTCGACTCGCATCGGTCCGTGCTGCTCGTGATCTCGCCGTGGGCGGCGAGTGGCGTGATGCATCGGTTCGTAAACACGACTGACGTGCTCGCGACGGTGGAGGAGATCCTCGGGCTCGGCGCGCTGTCGCAGTTCGACCATTTCGGCCGCCCCCTGCGCGAGATCTGGCGAACAACGCCAGACCTGCGTCCGTTCGACACGATCAGGCCCACGCAGTCGATGACGGAGCAGAACCTGGCGCTCGACGACAACGCGCGCCGGTCCGACCGGCTCGACCTCTCCCGCGAGGATCGCGCCGATGACGACGAGTTCAACCGCATCCTCTGGCGCGCGGTGAAAGGGAATGACGTGCCCTATCCCGGCGTTAGGCGCTCAGGCGTGCTGGAGTGGGCGCGCTCGCGTTGACGCCAACGCGCGAGCTCGCCGCATGCAATCCGGTGCGGTAAAGCGGTCGGGATGCCATCATCCCCGACTTGACGCACCTGCCAGCGCGCTACATGGTTGCCCACCTGTTCGAGTATGCCTCCAGCCGACTCCTGGGGTAAGGAAGCCCGCCCATGGCGACAACGAAGACGCGAATCACGGTGAACGGCACCGTTCACGATCGCGAGATCGAGCCCCGCATGCTGCTCGCGCATTTTCTCCGTGACACGCTGAATCTCACCGGCACCCACATCGGCTGCGACACGAGCCAGTGCGGCGCCTGCACCGTCCACCTCGACGGACGCGCGGTGAAGTCGTGCACGGTGCTCGCCGCGTCGGCCGACGGGAGCACCGTCACCACCATCGAAGGCCTCCGCCCGCACGGGCAGCTTCACCCACTGCAGGAAGCCTTCTGGCAAGAGCACGGCTTGCAATGTGGGTTCTGTACGCCCGGCGTCATCATGACGGCCGTCGGGCTGCTGCGCGACAACCCGACCGCATCCGCCGAAGAGATTCGCGAAGGACTCGCCGGCAACCTGTGCCGGTGCACCGGCTACCACAACATCGTGCGCGCGGTGCAGGCGGTCGTCTGGCAGATGGCGCACACCACCGAGATGCCGGCGCTGGTGCCAGGTGATGTGATCCCGCCCGAATCGCTGCCCGGCGGCATTCTCTCGTCGCCGAGCGGCGCCGAGATCGCCGTGCGAAAGAGCCCGAAGCGCTGAGGAACGGACATGGCCACGACTACGATTCCCGCCACTGGCGGCGAGCCCGTCACGTCCGCAAGCGCTGAGGGCACGGTGGAACGCTTCCTCGGTGCTCGCGTGCGTCGAAAGGAAGACCCGCGCTTCCTCACGGGACGCGGGCTCTACACCGATGACGTTCGCCTGATCGGCACGGTGCACGCCGCGTTTGTTCGAAGTCCGCACGCACACGCGGTCATCCGCTCTATCGATCTCGACGCTGCCCGTGCGCATCCGGGCGTCGTAGGCGTGTTTGCGGGGACGGACCTCGTCGAAGCTGGCGTCAACGGCATTCCGGTTGGCTGGCTCCTTCCGGAGCTCAAGCCGAGCAACCACCACGCGATCGCCGTGGACAAGGTGCACTATGTGGGTGAAGCCGTTGCGGTGGTCGTCGCCGACTCACCGTACGCGGCACGCGATGCGGCCGAGCTGGTGGTGGTGGACTACGATCCACTCCCGGCGGTTGCGGATGTCGAGCAGGCGATGGGGGCGCGTGCGCCGATCGTGCGGGCCACCGGCACGGACAACGTGTGCTTCCGCTGGCAGATCGGTGACGCGGGCGCGACGGATGCCGCGGTCGCGGGCGCGGCGAAGGTCGTTAGGCAGCGGCTCGTCAACCAGCGCCTCATCCCGGTGGCCATGGAGCCGCGTGCATGCCTGGCCACGTACACACGCGCGACCGATGAGCTCACGCTGTGGGTGACGTCGCAGAACCCGCACGTACACCGCCTCATCATGGGCGCGTTCGTGCTCGGACTCCCCGAGCACAAGTTCCGCGTCATCTCGCCGGACGTCGGCGGCGGCTTCGGGTCGAAGATCTTCGTGTACACCGAGGAGGTCGTCGTTGCCTGGCTCGCCCGAACGCTCGAGCGCCCGGTGAAGTGGACCGCGGAACGGCGCGAGAGCTTCATGACCGACTCGCACGGCCGCGACCACGTTACCGACGCCGAAATGGCGTTCGACGCCAACGGGCGAATCGTCGGCCTGCGTGTGAAAACGCTCGCCAACCTCGGCGCCCACCTCACGCTGTTCGCGCCGGCGATCCCGACCTACCTCTATGGTACGCTGCTCTCAGGCCAGTACCGCATCCCGGCGATCCATGCCGACGTGACGGGCGTGTTCACGCACACGACGCCTGTCGACGCGTATCGCGGCGCGGGGCGGCCGGAAGCGTGTTACCTGCTCGAGCGCATGATCGACCTGGCCGCCGGCGAGCTGGGGGTCGATCCCGCCGAGCTTCGGCGACGCAACTTCATCCAGGCGGACCAGTTCCCGTACCTAACGCCGGTTGCACTTCAATACGACAGCGGGAACTACGAGCCGGCGCTCGATCGCGCGCTGGCAATGGCGGACTACCCGAACCTCCGCGCCGAGCAGGAGAAGCTGCGCAAGGACGGCAGGTACATCGGCGTCGGGCTGTCGAGCTACATCGAAGCGTGCGGCCTCGCGCCATCGCAGGTCGTCGGTCAACTGGGCTCGCAGGCTGGGCTCTACGAGAGCGCGACGGTGCGTGTCCATCCGACGGGAAAGGTCACCGTGCAGACCGGGTCGCATCAGCAGGGCCAGGGACACGAGACGACCTTCGCACAGATCGTCGCCGACCGGCTCGGCATCGACATCGACGATGTCGAAGTCGTGCACGGCGACACGGGCCGCGTGCAGTTCGGGATGGGGACCTACGGCAGCCGCAGCGGCGCTGTCGGCGGCACCGCGATCGTCCACAGCCTCGACAAGGTCGTCGAGAAGAGCAAGCGCATCGCGGCGCACATGCTCGAGGCCGCACCGGAAGACATCGAGCTGACGCGCGGTCGCTTCCATGTGCGAGGGTCTCCCGATCGATCGAAGGGACTCCCCGACATCAGTCTGGCGGCGTACCTGGCGCACAGCATGCCCGCCGGGACGGAACCGGGGCTCGAGGCGACGAGCTTCTTCGACCCGCCGAATTTCACGTACCCGTTCGGGACGCACGTCGCGGTGGTCGAGGTCGACGCGGACACCGGGACAGTCTCGCTGCTGCGCTACATCGCGGTCGATGACGTGGGCAACGTGATCAACCCGATGATCGTCGACGGGCAGCTGCACGGCGGGATCGCGCAGGGCGTCGCCCAGGCGCTCTGGGAGGGCGCGGAGTACGACGACAGTGGACAGCTCATCACCGGCTCGCTCATGAGCTACGGCCTGCCCAAGGC